>Ga0335071_10005390_pt1 | contig 13273 bp, 10 predicted proteins | sample Lox_Sample_15_FD_206724 | JGI IMG/M metagenome (GOLD analysis project Ga0335071, IMG submission 206724) | Soil microbial communities from Loxahatchee National Wildlife Refuge, Florida, United States - Lox_Sample_1.5 | ecosystem: Environmental > Terrestrial > Soil > Wetlands | place: USA...
ATAACAGCCTGCAGGACCACGGTTCCCTGGATATGTGCGCTTCGCGCCTGCGCGGGATAAAGCGGCGCGACCCTGTGGATCACCAGGCCCTGTTCCCCACTGGCGATGACTCGAGGCTGCGGGGGCGCCAGCTTGGGCTGCGTCGCCGGCACGTCCTTCACAATGCTCGCCACGGTGTTCGGAACCCCTCCTGGGATAGACGGGGGAGTCGGATCGGGCGTATCGGCTGCGCCGTTCGGCGGAGTCTTCGGCTGCTTGGGCTGGGAGAGATCGTTCGGAACGGTCATCACAGAAGTGGCCAACGTGCCGTTGTTGCTATTACTCGCCTGTGTTGTCGGCGCGGGCGTCGCCTGCGGCTGCGGCTGTTTTTCGTTCTTTGCCGTCGGGCTGGTCGTGCCCGGCCCGGGATTGGCGGGGACAGCGGCTGGATTGGTAACCAGATTCCCCGGGTTCCCCGCGGCAAGGTTATTCGCTGCCGTGCTGTCGGTAGTATTGACCGCTGCACTGACGGATTGCTTCCTCTGCGACCTCCACACAATCGTTCCCACTAACGCAAACACGAGTACCGCAGCAATCGCCACCGGCAACCACCAATTCTTCCCAAACCGCTTTTCCAGTGTGGTCTTGATGGCGAAAGTGCCCGCAGTTGCGACGCCCGGTTCCCGGGATCCGTCCGCGCTCGAGGCACTCTTAGCGCTCTGCTGGAAGTGACGGGCCCGTTCCTTCACGCTGGCTGCGAGGTCGGCCAGTTGCTTCCTGGTCTTCGCCAGGCTGCTTTCGGTCTCGTTCTTGGCTCGCTTTGGAGCCGCAAAGTCCGACGTGACCCTAGCCGGTTCCGGCGTGACCTTAGCCGGCTCCGGCTTGACCTCAGCGGGCTCCGCCTTGACCTTAGCCGGCTCCTGCTTGACCTTAGCTGGCTCCGCCTTGACCTTAGCTGGCTCCGCCTTGACCTTAGCCGGCTCCGGCGTGACCTTAGCTGGCTCCGCCTTGACCTTAGCCGGCTCCGGCGTGACCTTAACCGGCTGCGGCGTGACCTTAGCCGGCTGCGGCATTGACGCGGATGGCCGACCGACAGAGCCCGAAACACCCGCCTTGTCGCCCACTACTGACGACTCGGCTGTTTTCAGTTCAACCGGTGCCGGCCGTGACGGCGCCTCTGGTTTTGCAATCTTCTTTGTGTCCTGCTGGGATTGCACTGGCTGCGTTGGCGCAGCCGATTTGTCCGCTTTCGGCAAAACCTCTGCCGCCGCCGCTCCCCCGGCTCTCCACATTTCGGGCTCAAGACTGGCGATGAAATCATCGAGGCGTGCAAATCCTTCCCGTAGCGTTTGCAGAGACTCGATATCTTCCGGCTCTTGCAATCCGCACGCCCATGCGACCCACCGTTCGGCTGGGGGGCCTGGCAGAGTTGGCGGTTCTCCGCCCGACCCAGCCAGCGCTCGCAACTCGCTGACCGCTGCTTCACGGAGCTGATTCAGTTGACTGACGCGCAGTGCCCGGTGGTGCACAATACTGCCCCGCTCCAACTCCGCCGCCAGGGCCACCAGGCGGGAGCGCAGTTGTTCGCGCACCTCCTCGATGAGTTTCCCGAGTTCCACACCGTTAGCAGAAAGGGCCCCCTTCTTGGGGATCCACATGCCGGGCTCAAGATCGGCTACGAAGTCATCCAGGCGCGGAAATCCGCTCCGCAGACTGCGCAGAGCCGCCGCATCTTCCGGCTCTTGCAAGCTGCAGGCCCACTCAATCCAATCGTCGGCTTCCGGTCCCGGCAGAGACGGCACCCCTCCCGCGGACTGGGCATGGGTGCGTAATTCGACGACCGCCTGGGCGCGGAGCTGGTTCAGTTGATCCACACGGAGTGCCCGCCGATGCACGATACAGCCGTGCTCCAATTCCGCGGCGAGGGCCAATAGACGGGAGCGGCCACCCACAATCCTCTGGACTTCCGCCACCACTGCGTCGAGCTCTTCTCGGGTCTGCCACGAGGCCTCGGGCAGCACAGACGACACCAGCGAACGCAGTTCTTGGGCAGCATTCGCCGCCTGCTCGAGTTGCTTGATGATTGTGTCGAGGTCAACCAGCTGGACCGCTTCGAGCTCTCCCACGCTTTCACATGGGACAGCCAAAGACTCGTCCAGAGACGCAAGGGCGGGAGGCCACACTGAACTCATGTCAGGCTCCTAGACCGGAGTTTCCGTTTTCACTTTCCACATGCCGGGCTCTAGGTTCACGATAAAATTATCGAGCTGGGCAAAGCCGGACCGCAGGGTCTCCAGAGCTTCCGCATCTTCCGGCTCTTTCAAGCCGCACGCCCACTCGATCCACTGGTCGGCTTCAGGGCCCGGTAGAGATGGGGGCATTTCTCCCGGCCCGGCATGGGACCGCAATTCCTGGACCGCCAGGTCACGAAGCTCAGTCAGGTGACTGACCCGCACGGCGCGGCGGTGCACAATGCTGCCGCGCTCGAGCTCGACGGCCAGCGCTTCCAGACGGGAGCGCGCCCCCAGAACCCTGTGGATGTGCTTCAGAATTCCGTCCAGGTCCTCCCGATTCTGCCATGTAGCGTCGGGCAGTATCGAGGCGACGAAGGAACGCAGGTTGCGAGCAGCCTCTGCCGCCGTAGCGAGCTGCTCCACCACTTCCGCCACGTCGACAGACTTTGCTGCCCTGAGTTTATCCACGCTGTCAGACAGGTGGGTCAGGGCTTCGTCCAACGACGCGTAAGCCGGTTGCCACATTGAACTCATGTCAAGCTCCTATACCGGAGTTTCCGTGCTCACTACCCACATGTCGGGCTCCAGATTTGCCACAAACTCATCCAGCTGGGCAAATCCTTCCCGAAGGGCCTTCAGCGATTCCGTATCTTCCGGTTCTTTCAGTCCACATGCCCACTCGATCCATCGCTCAGGTTCCGGACCCGGCAGCCTCGGGGGCGCTCCCGCGATCTCGGTCTGGGCTCGCAACTCAAGGATCGCCTGCTCTCGCAGTTGATTCATCTGTTCCACCCGCGCGGCCCTGCGGTGCACAACGCTGCCGCGCTCCAACTCGGCGGCGAGGGCCAAGAGGCGGGCGCGGGCGTCGAAGACTTCCTGGACTTGCGCCACGACGGCGTCGAATCCCTCTCGGCTCTGCCACGTGGCTGCGGGCAGCACCGAGGCTGCCAAGGAACGCAGGTTGCGCACTGCTTCTAAAGCTGACTTCAGTTGTTCTGTGACTTCTGCGAGATCGACCGATTGGGCGGCTTTGAGTTTGGCCAAGCTGTCGGAGAACTGGGCGACAGAGTTGTCCAGCGAATCATGCGTGTGCGGCCAGAGTGTACCCATATCAAGCTCCTCAATCGCACTCAAAACCGGAGTCGAAATCGGAGTTTATGTTCCAACTCTCAATAGACCCCGAACGACATTTTCGTATCGCGAAAGAAAGCCCTCGCGACGGAAACGCCGCGCATCTTCATTGCACGTTCACCCGACGATACTAGAAGGTAACCAAATATTCAAGTACTAAATTCAGCCCCATCCAGAGCTATGTCGGTGATTCTTATCACCTTCGACAGTGACGTCTGTCTCCGGCGAGATTGTCCGATGCCGAGCCCGGTTCCAACGGTCCCCTTCTGCTTACCCGCAAACGCAGGGTGCTAGGGCACGCAAGTTATTTAATTTGCATAGATTTGCGGATTTGTCAACCTGACACCACCGTAACTTTGCGCTGATTACCGCCGACCGTATCCCAACTGTTACCCAACGACAGCAAGCCGGCAGCCAAGTGATCGCACATGCCCGTTCCCCTTTCAATAACTGAGCGACACCGCGGTTGCCGAGTCTGTTACCCCTCACCGATTTTGTGCCTAGGCAGCCGAGCTGGGTTGGGCGGGCGTCACCGCTGGCCTCAGCCCGACATGGGGCAGCGGGCTGGTGAGCGGCAGGTTCAGCATCGCGCGCACCTGTGGCAGCGCAGCCCGCATGGCAGCTTCGCCGACGGCGATCAACTCCGGCGTGCGCTCGAAGCAGTCGTAGGCGAATCCCTCCACGTCCGGCTCAATCAGCAGGTTCGCGTCCATCTTCCACGACTCCGCCAGTTTGGCTTGCGCTATCGAGAAGCACTGCCCGATAACCTCGAACAGGTGACGCGGCGGATTCGCCGCGTAGCGTTCACGAGAAGATCAAGTTGCCACGGCGCGTGGAAAAATTCGTTCAGTGGCTCGCAGGGAGCTTTCCGATAACATTGTCCATCAGGAAATCGACTTCGTTGAAGTATCCGAAGTCGTTGATGAAGCCGAGATAGATTTCATCCGTCGCGGGTCGGTAGGCCATCAGCGTATTCACGCCGCCCGGCCCGTCGCCTTCCTTGTAAACCAGAACACCGTAAGGCTTCCGGACGGCCTGCATCGCCCACACACGCTTCTTGTCGATCGGTTGATCTGCCATGCCGTCGCCGGCCGACGTCATGATTTTCTGGCTCTGCGGCGACAATAGCTTCCCGCGAAACAGCGCCGAGGCGAACTTCAGGAGATCAGGCAGGGTCGTTACCAACCCGCCGGCGGTATCGATCCGCTCCGCCGCTAGCGTCGTGTTGAGCAACTCGCCTCCCTGTCGCTTGTCGCCAGGCACTGGCTTGAACATTGGGTTGATTGTGATCGCGGTGCGTATTTCATCCGTTGCCAACAAATACCCTTGCACGGTTGCCACCGGCGGACGCGCATTCTCGCCCAGGTAATCCGAATAGAAATAAGTCGAATGCATCCCCAGCGGTTCGAGCAAGGTCTTCGTTATGTACTCCTTGTAGGGGTGGCCGGAAACTCGTTCCACGATCATTCCCAGCAGCACATAATTGGTGTCGGCGTAGAAATGCCCTGCACCGGGCTCACCGGAAGGCTTGCTCCTGTCTTTGTCGGCCAGCGCGACTAATTCTTCCGGCTTCCAAGCCCGCGCCGGATCGGCTTTCGGGCCGATCATGGTGGTCAGATAATCCATGTCGTTATTGGTGGCGTAGATGCCGCTGGAGTGATCGAGCAGTTGTGCAACGGTGATGCGGTCCGCATACGGGATGCGTCCGGCTGCCTCGCCCAGTTGATCCTTCAGCGTGGCATTCAAAGACAGTTTTCCTTCGTCGACCAGACGCAAAGTCGCCACTGCCGTAAATGTCTTGTTAATGCTGGCCATGTGGAAGGCGTCGCTGACCTGCAACGGCGTGCGCTTTTCCAGATTGGAATAGCCGACGGCGGCGGAACGGATCTTTCCATCCCTCGATTGCGTTAGCACCGCAACCCCGGGATAGCCGCGCTCGATCCCCGTTTGCAAGAGTGCCTTTAACTCGGGATCGCCCTTCGAGGCGCACGCCGTCATCGCTCCGCAACAAATCACGATCACTGCATGCAATACGAAGTTACAACGGCCGCGCGAGGGCATCTGGTCCTTTCGCAAGGGCTGAGTTCATCGCTTAGACGTTCCCGATGCCGGAACGGCCGCCGTCCGTGGAAAACACTCCTCTGTCCCCCTCACCCCGCCGGACTGATCTGTGCCGGCCCCACTTGCGCCGTAAGTCCGCTTTTCAGCGACGTTCGGGTTGGGGGCAGGTTCAGCATCTCCCTTACCTGCGGCAGCGCCGCCCGCATCGCCATCTCGCCCACGGCAATAAGCTCTGGCGTCCGCTCGAAGCAGTCATAGGCGAAGCCCTGCACATCCGGCTCGATAACCAGGTTCGCATCTTTCTTCCACGAATCCGCCAGTTTGGCCTGCGCAATCGAGAAGCACTGCCCAATCACCTCGAACAAGTGCCGCGGCGGTTTCGCGTTGTTCCAGTGTGCGCTCAGGTAGATGCCAATGACACGATCGGCGCCCATCTGCCGCAGAGGAGTCGTCGGCACGGCATACGCGAGCATCCCGTCGATATACGACCGCCCATCAATCTCTACTGGCAAAAACATCCCCGGATACGCGCAACTCGCCCGAATCGGATCCACCAGCTTGCCCTTCGTGAACACTGCCGCCTCGCCGGTGCGAAATTCCGTCGCCGTAATCGCCAACGGAATCTTCAGTTCCTCGAATGTGTGCTGCTTCAGTACTCGCGCGAAGAACCGTACCATTCGGTCATTGTTGTAGAAGCCATAGCGCGAAAGCGTCAGCCGGGCGAAGTTCGACAGGCGCAGCGTCTTGGCCATGTCAGCCAACTCGGCCGCCGTCATCCCGCTGCAATAGCCCGCGCCGATGATCGCCCCTACGCTGGTCCCCGCTACGTAATCAACCGGGATGCCCTCTTCTTCCAGCACCTTCAGCACGCCGATGTGCGCGATGCCGCGGGCGAACCCTCCACCCAACGCCAACCCCAGCGTCGGACGCCGCGACAACGCGGAAACCCGGTTCCATTCCTGCGAAAACGCGCGTACCGAACGAACGATTCGACCGAAGCTACCCACTGCGCTACTCCCTGAGGCCTGCGGCCGCCCCACGCGACCGTCCCTGCGTGAATCCTACTGCTCTGCGGCATCTTGCCGCAATTTCCACTCGATGGGAAGTGCCCTTCGCAGCACATTCTCCAACCTTCACTTCTGCTGCAACCCGCTCCGCGCGCGATGTCCCTTCCGCCTTATAATCCCGCCCATGGCTTCCCCCGCCGAGCCGTCGCCCGATCAGATCCTCCGCATCCACTGCGTTAAGGTCTTCGTCCGCGATCAGGATCGCAGCCTGCGTTTCTATCTCGATCAGCTCGGTTTCAGACTGGTGGCCGACACGCTCCTCCAGTCGGGCGAGCGCTGGCTGGCGGTGGCGCCGCCCGACGGCGAGGCCGTCCTCGCGCTCGTTGCTCCCTCTCCTGAGTCGAAACAATACCAATTGATCGGTCACCCCACCGACATCGTTTTCGTCACCGACGACGTTGTCGCCCGCTATCTTGAATGGTCGCGCCGGGGCGTCAAGTTCCTCTCCGTGCCGAAGCTCAGGCGCATTAGAACCACCAAGACTTTCTCTCCCGGCGACGAATCTCCCGTCTGGGGCGGCGTATTCACCCATTTCAAAGACCTCGACGGCAATTCGTTTTCGCTCGTCAGCTTCGATCAGGTGACCCATGCCATCGAAGCCCAGCGCCGCGCCCTGGCTGAAAAAGCGGAGGCTGAACGCCGCGTCGCCCAGGAACTCGAAATCGCCACCCGGGTGCAGGCGCGCCTGTTTCCCCAGCACTTGCCTCCCCTGCAAACCCTCGAATACGCCGGAGGTTGTCTGCAGGCGCGCCAGGTCGGCGGCGACTATTATGACTTTCTCGCCCTCGGCCGCGAGCGACTGTCCCTGGTCATCGGCGATATTGCTGGCAAAGGTATTGCCGCCGCACTTTTGATGGCCAATCTGCAGGCCAACCTCCGCAGCCAGTTCCCCATGTTAATCGAGGATCCAGTTCGTCTTTTGTGCTCGGTCAACCGTCTCTTCTGCGAAAACACTCCTGACGGCGCCTACGCGACCTTCATCTATGCCGAATACAACGACCAGTCGCGCCGCCTGCGCTACGCCAATTGCGGCCACCTTTGCGCTCTTCTTGTGCGCGCCGACGGCCAGGTCGAACGCCTCCACTCTACCACTACCGTCCTAGGCCTCTTCCCCGATTGGGAGTGTTCAGTCAGTGAGACCGGGCTCTTCCCCGGCGATACTCTCACCCTCTACACCGACGGCGTCACCGAGGCCGCCGACGTCCACGGGAAGGAATTCGGCGAAGAGCGCCTCGTCGATTGCCTGCAGCGCCACCGCGGCCTGCCGTCGCAGGCGTTGGTCACAACCGTCATCGACGAGGTGCGCAGCCATAGTCCGCACGAACAGCAGGACGACATCACTGTCGTCGTTGCCAAATGCAAGGCCAGGGACGCGCAAAATCAGCTTGGCCTGCCTTACGACTGGAGCGTCTGACGATGCACCGTACTTCGAACCACTAGCCACCAGCCGCTAACGACTGTTCCTGTTGCCCGCCGCCCCGGACTCTGCCAAACTATCGTGTTCCCTGCTCAAGGTCATGGTTCGAGAAACCTCTGCTGGCGGCGTAGTGCTCCGGAAAATGCGCGGCCGCTGGTATTTGGCCGTGATTGAACCGCACATGGAGCGCCACCTCAAGCACATCAAGCTCCCCAAATTCAAGCGGACCACCACTGACACCGAGTCCCTCGCCCTTCCCAAGGGCTCCATCGACCGCGGCGAGAGTCCTGAGCAGACGGCCCTGCGCGAGGTACGCGAAGAAACCGGCGTCCGCGCCAACCTCGTCGCCAAGCTGCTCGACATCCGCTACATCTACGTGCGCAATTGGGGCAACCGCGCCAAGGTGTCCAAAACCGTCAGTTTCTACCTGCTTTTGTACGTTTCCGGACGCATCGGTAACATCGCGCCAGCCATGCAGGTCGAGGTCCGCAACGCGTTCTGGTTGCCGCTCGACCAGGCCAAGCTAAAGTTGAGCTATAAAGGCGAGCGCGAAGTCGTCGAGAGCGCCGTCGCCTACGTCGAAAAGCATCCTGAGTTGGGAGAGCATGCCACAGACCCCGCACATTGAGCGCCACTTCACCGCCGGCGAAGTCGTCCGCGACGTTGTCATCGGCATGTCCGACGGACTTACCGTCCCCTTCGCCCTGGCTGCCGGCATCTCCGGCGCCATCGACAACAGCCGCATCGTCGTCGTCGCCGGGCTCGCCGAGATCGCCGCCGGCTCCATCGCCATGGGCCTCGGCGGATATCTCGCTGCCCGCAGCGACGCCGAGCATTATGCCAGCGAGCGCCTGCGCGAAGAACGCGAGGTCGAGGAAATCCCCGACGAGGAAGCGCTCGAGGTGCAGCAGGTCTTCACCGATTACGGGCTCACCCGCGAAGAGAGCGCGCACGTGGTGGAGGCACTCACCAAAAAACCGAAACAGTGGGTGGACTTCATGATGCGCTTCGAACTCGGTCTCGAAGAACCCGACCCCAAGCGCGCCCTGCAAAGCGCCCTCACCATCGCCGGCTCCTACATCGCCGGAGGCTTCATTCCCCTCTCTCCCTACATGGTTTTCCACAGCTCGCGCCAGGCTTTGTTGTGGTCGGCGCTGGTCACCCTCGCCGCTTTAGGGGTATTTGGATACATCAAGGGCCGCTTCACGGGCGCCAAGCCCGGCCGTTCTGCCCTGCAAACCATTGTTATTGGTGGACTTGCAGCCGGAGCCGCCTTCGCCATCGCCAAGGCGATTTCTTAGCCCAATTCGGGAACAATTCGCGAACAAGAATTGCGATTTCCATTGACTGAATGAGCGTTCATTCATTAACATCATTTCAACTTAATACGGCGCGCGCCGTTGCCATCCTCACCCCACATCTTGCGGCGCGCGCTGATTGTATTTTGGAGCCAGTTCGACCGGGAGGAGAGCACAATTGATCAGCCATCTTCCTACGATTCATTGCACTCATTCGCAGTCATCTCCCAAAGTTCATCCTGAATTCGAAACTTCTCACAATCGAAGTTCGTAAGTCGCTGCCGGAAAGCACTGGGTCCGAAAAAACTTTGCCTCAATCCGGCTGGACTCTGCCGGTGATAAGTTTGGAGCGCTTGACCATCCATGCACACACGCATCAATAAGGTCGCCGTCCTGGGCGCGGGCACTATGGGCGCCCGCATCTCCGCGCACCTGGCCAACGCCGGTGTTCCCTCTTACCTGTTTGACATCGTCCCGCCCGATGCCGACGGCCCCGCGCGCAACAAGTTCGCCGCTGCCGGCAAGGAAGCCGCCGTCAAGTCCAAGCCCGCCGCCTTCATGAAGCCGTCACTCGACTGTCTGGTCACAATCGGCAACTTCGAGGACGACCTCAAGAAGCTCGCCGAAGTGGACTGGATCATCGAAGCTGTCATCGAAGACCTCGATCTCAAGCGCGAGTTGCTGCGCAAGGTCGACGCCGTCCGCAAGCCGGGCACCATTATCACCACCAATACCAGCGGCCTGCCCGTCGCCAAGATCGCCGAAGGCTTCTCTGACGACTTCCGCCGTTCGTGGTTCGGCACGCACTTCTTCAATCCGCCGCGCTACATGCGGTTGCTTGAGATCATCCCGACGAAAGACGCCGATCCCGCGGCCATGAAGACCATCGCCGACTTCTGCGATCTTCACCTCGGCAAGAGCGTGGTCCGCGCCAAAGATACGCCCAACTTCATCGCCAACCGCATCGGCACCTTCTCCATGCTGAACGTTATGCGCGTCATGCAGGAGATGGACCTCAGCGTCGAAGAAGTGGATGCCCTCACCGGCTCCGCCGTGGGCTGGCCCAAGACCGGAACCTTCCGCCTCGGCGACATGGTCGGCCTCGATATTCTTGGTCACGTTGTCCGCAACGGCGCCGTCAACATCAAAGACGAGCGCAGCGAACTCACCCTCCCCCCGTTCTTCAACGAGATGCTCACCCGCAAGTGGCTGGGCGACAAGACCAAGGGCGGCTTCTACAAGAAACAAAAAGGCCCCGACGGCGAGAAGCGCTTCTGCCTCGACTGGAAGACCCTCGAATATCGCGAGCAGCAGCGCCCCAAGTTCCCTGCCCTCGAAATGGCCAAGCAGATCGAAGACCTGCCCGAGCGCCTGCGCACTCTGATCGCGCCCTCGAAAGACAAGGCCAACACCTTCCTCTGGAACGTCCTCACCGACCTCTGGACCTACTCCGCCAACCGCGTGCCCGAAATCGCCGACTCCATCGTCGAAATCGACAGGGCGATGAAGACCGGCTTCAACTGGGAGATGGGCCCGTTCGAGCTTTGGGACGCCTGCGGCGTCTCGAAAACCGTCGAGCGCATGAAGAAGGAAGGCCGCCCGGTCGCCGCCAACGTCGAGAAGCTACTGGGCTCGGGCAAGACGACCTGGTACGCCGACGACACCTCCACCGCCAGCGGTCGCAAGTACTTCGACGTCGCCTCAGGCGATTACAAACCGGAAGAAGTTCCCGCCGGAGTGTGGTCGGTCACCGTCGCCAAGAAGGCCAACGGCGAGGTCAAGAAAAACGCTGGCGCCTCGCTCATCGATCTCGGTGACGGCATCGGCTGCATCGAGTTCCACTCCAAGATGAACTCGCTCGGTGGCGACATCGTCTCGTTCATCACCCAGACCCTCAAGCCCGGCGGCGCAGGCGACCCGTTCGACGCTTTCGTCATCACCAACGACGCCGGCAACTTCTCCGTCGGCGCCAACCTCATGATGCTGCTCATGGGCATCCAGGAGCAGGAGTGGGACGAAGTTGACATGGCCATCCGTCAGTTCCAGAACATGACGCAGGCCATCAAGTTCTCGCTCAAGCCCGTGGTGGTCGCGCCCTTCGGCATGACCCTCGGCGGCGGCACCGAAATCACCCTGCACGGACACGCCCGCCAGCCTCATGCAGAGCTGTACGCCGGACTGGTCGAAGTTGGCGTCGGCCTGCTGCCCGGCGGCGGCGGCTGCAAGGAGATGACGCTGCGCGCCATTCACAAAGCCACGCACATTCGTCCGCAAGGTCGCGGCGAGAGCGTCGAACTCATGGAAGCCATGAAGCAAGCTTTTGAGATCGTTGCCATGGCCAAGGTCTCCACCTCGGCGTTGGAAGCTAAGAACCTCGGCTTCATCAGCCCGGGCGACCAGATCTCGATGAACCGGGAGCGCGTCCTCACCGACGCCAAGACCCGCGCCCTTGAGTTGGCGCGTGAAGGCTTCCGTCCACTGACCATGCGTACCGACATCCCGGCGCCCGGCGAGAGCATCTTAGCTACGTTGAAGATGGGCGTGCACATCATGCGCCAGGGCGAGTTCATCAGCGACCACGAGGTCAAGATTGCCAGCAAGGTGGCGGAAGTCCTCTGCGGTGGCGCTGTTAATCCCGGAACCCTGGTTAGCGAACAGTACCTGCTCGACCTGGAGCGCGAGGCCTTCATCTCCCTCTGCGGCGAGAAGAAGACGCAGGAACGGATTCAGTACACGCTGAAGACGGGAAAGACTCTGAGGAACTAATCATGCGTGAAGTCGTAATCGTCAGTGCAGTTCGTACACCGGTCGGCAAGGCGTACAAAGGAACCCTGCGCGCCACCCGTCCCGACGATCTGGCCGCCTGCGCCATCAAGGGCGCCCTCGAGCGCGTGCCCCAGCTCGATCCCAAAGAGATCGAAGACGTCATCCTCGGTTGCGCCATGCCCGAGGCCGAACAGGGCATGAACGTCGCTCGTATCGCCTCCCTGCGCGCCGGGCTGCCCATCGAGGTCTCGGCCATGACCATCAACCGCTTCTGCTCCTCCGGCCTTCAAGCCATCGCCATGGGCGCGGAACGCATCATGGCCGGTGGCGCGGAGGTCGTCGTCGCTGGCGGCGTCGAGTCCATGACCATGATCCCCATGGGCGGCAACAAGGTCTCGGCCAATCCCTGGCTGGTGGCCAACTATCCCGACGCCTACCTGTCGATGGGCCTTACCGCCGAGCGGCTGGCCGCTCGCTTCAACATCACACGCGAGCAGCAGGACCAGTTCTCGGTGGACAGCCACAAGAAAGCGTTTGCGGCCATTGAGGCGGGCAGGTTCGACGACGAGTTGGTGCCCGTCCCGGTGAGCTTCACCACCCCCAACGGCAGCAAGCCCAAGCGCACTGACATCGTCTTTAAAATGGACGAAGGCCCTCGCGCCGACACCACGCTGGAGGCTCTGGCTGCGCTGAAACCGGCGTTCCATGTGAAAGGCACCGTCACCGCCGGAAACTCGTCGCAGATGTCTGATGGCGCAGCCGCCGCAGTCGTCATGTCCGCCGAGCGCGCGAAAGCGCTGGGATTGAAACCCCTGCTACGCTTCGTCAGCTTTGCTACTGCGGGCTACAAACCGGAAGAGATGGGTCTCGGCCCGGTGTTCGCGATCCCAAAAGCCCTGAAGCTGGCCGGCCTCAAGCTCAGCGACATTGCCGTCATCGAATTGAACGAAGCCTTCGCCGCGCAATCGCTGGCCGTCATCAAGGAAGGCGGCGTCGACCCGGCCATCATCAACCCCAACGGCGGAGCCATCGCCCTCGGGCATCCCCTGGGATGCACCGGCGCGAAGTTGACCGCCAGCATCGCCCGCGAGTTGCAGCGCCGCAAGGCACGCTATGGCATGGTGACCATGTGCGTCGGCGGAGGCATGGGCGCAGCCGGCATTTTCGAGAATCTGCAGTAGGACGTTCCTCGCCCTTCGCCATTCGCTTTTCGCTGAGGCAAGTTGCTTGAGCGATTTTGGCGAAAAGCGAACGGCGAAGAGCGAAAAGCGAAACACGACATTACGATAGCGACATCAGCGAGGAAATATGGCCACAACT
>Ga0335071_10005391_pt1 | contig 13271 bp, 10 predicted proteins | sample Lox_Sample_15_FD_206724 | JGI IMG/M metagenome (GOLD analysis project Ga0335071, IMG submission 206724) | Soil microbial communities from Loxahatchee National Wildlife Refuge, Florida, United States - Lox_Sample_1.5 | ecosystem: Environmental > Terrestrial > Soil > Wetlands | place: USA...
GCAAGAAGCGGTTACACGGTATATGACCGTGACATACTGACGCAGCGCGCCGTGGAGCAAGTGTGGCTCGATACGCGCCTCAAGAATCCAAAGACCTACGGGTTTCGTTTCTGCAAGTGGACCCTGGTTACGGTCCTTATAAGATTGGATCTCACCTTTGATGGCGAGATGGTGAATCTGCTGCACGCGCTCATACGTAAGAAATTCCCGGAACCCTGGGCGCTTGCCGAAAGACTGTCTGCATTCATACTGCAGAAGGGTTTCGCGCAGCCTCACTCGGCGCTGATAGCAATGCTGCAACTCCGCGCCGCGCTGAAGCTTGAGGGCAAAATAACTATCGTGGACGGCGAAGGCACGCGCTATTGACCTGCCCTGTCAACAACGGGCCGCGTCGGACAGATGTGGAGAACAAAAAGTGTACAAGGCATCCCTCACGAACAAAACACTGGAAGTCCTGAAACTCATTGCGACCACCCAGGAGCAACTGGGCGTCTCCGAGATTGCACGGGCAGTCTCAATCCATAAGAGCACGGTCTTCGGTATTCTCAGGACACTGCAGCAAGGAGCCTATGTTTCCAAAGATTCTTCCACCAAGAAGTACACGGTCGGCGATGAACTCATCAGGTTCTCCAGAATCGTCTCGGAGAACAAGGGACTCTCTCACCTCGCGCGGCCCCTCCTCGAACATCTCGCCGACACTGTAGACGAGACAGTATTCCTGGGAATATGCGAGGGCGCTGTCATCAAAGTTATAGACGTTATGAAACCGCGCAAGAGTCTGGCGCTCTCCTCACCGGTCGGAACAGAGATGCCCATCACCGCAGGGGCTCCGGGAAAGGCGTATCTCTCGTCACTGCGGGATGAGGAAGTCCTGGCGATCCTGAACGAGAGGGGACTTATCCCATGGACCAGAACGAGTATCACCGACGTCGACCGTTTTCTTGAGGAGTTGGAAGCCACGAGGCGACAGGGTTACGCAATTGACAGAGAGGAATATCTTCCGGGAGTGCTGGGCGTGGCTGCAGACATTACCCCGCACAGTCGTCCAATGGCTGTTATCTGGGTTGCCGGTTTCGCAGCATCGATGGACCATGCAAAGACCCTCCAGGTAGCGCAGTCACTCGTCGAGGCTGCGCAGCTCATCAAGCAAGAGCTTGCCTCGTCTAACGTGCAGACAACGACTGAAGAACACAATCACCACGCACACCCTCCTCTCCCGCGTTCGAGATCCGGTGGCAGAATGAGTGAGACCATGGCTCCAGTACTCACCCACACCTAGTCAACAGCGGAGCCGCTCGCCAGTTCCTGGTACTTCAGGACGCCGGCCTCGCAAGCCCTCGCACATTCCGGATCTCCCTCACACGTATCGCAAGGAGTCAGAGAGCTGAATTCCTCGAAGATCAATTCCAGGTCAGGTCTTGTGTGGAGAGCATGAGAATGAGAGGTGACGAAGCCGTGCCCGTGCACCACGGGAAAATAGGGCTTGTCCCTGGCCTCAAGTCTTACCACGCGTATCCGCGCGTAGCGGGGATTTACCTTTCCGCTTTTTGTCACTGCACAGACGGTTTCGCATAACCTGCAGCCCGTACACTTTGTAGCATCTATCGAGAGCGTTCCCGTCATGCGTGCTTTCCCGCTAGAGCAAATGTGAGGGTTCTGAGTCTATTCCGAGCCTCTTAAGAAGGCGCCTTGTCGGCACCCCCGCAGCATCCCACTCATGCAGTTCGTAATACTCATCGAGCATACGCTCGAATTTGCCACGGTCTATGCACTTACCCCTCGCCATCGGCGATCCTGCAGGTGTTGGCACGGTGAAATACCTCTCCGGCAGCGTGTCATGCGCCCTGGTGAGCCCTTCTCTGATGTTAAACATGCGCTCCAGCGTATAGCTCCGGTTAGCTGCATCCCATATCTGGAGAGGCGTGAGGGAAAGCCCGGTGTTGAGGGCTACCAATTTTGAGAATTCTGGGAACGAAGGAAGATTGGGGCTCATGAACACCGTATGAAATTTGCAAACGCCGAGCGCATCGACCGCCATATAGTTGTGCTCCTGCCAGACGACCATCCATGCCTTACCCTCGTAAGAGTCCATACGGTTGACTATGGGGCCGGAATAGGGAGCCGGGTTATCCCGGTATACCCGCTCCAGGACCGCAAGCGGCAGGTTATAAACGTCGATACCGGGTCTCGACCTTATATGATCAGCGCCCCGCGAAGACGTTGCGATTCCCAGTGCAAGCGCAGGGGTCGGCCTCTCGTCAGAGTGAAGATTGCTCATCCCTTTCACCTGAACCAGGTAATACTCCGAACCTCGCCCCACAGCCTGCGCAGCCCGCAGCGGCCCTTCGGCAAGCACGCTGCCAAAGCCTGTTCGCGCGGCTATACGCTCTACCATCTCGATCACCGCATGGTCATTCCCGAAGTGCAGATCGATACCGTCGGTGTCAGCCCGGGTGATGATCCCCTTTTCGAACAGCTCCATGGCCCAGGCAATCATGTTGCCCGTCTCGAGCGTATCAATGCCCTCGCGGTTCACGAGGTGGTTGCACGCGAGTACCGTGTTCAGGTCTCTGCAACCCACCATAGAGCCGAAGGCACCCTGACTTGAATACTCGGGGCCTTCCGCGTAGGTGCCCGCGAACCTCCCCTCCTTCAAGAGGTAACGCGATCTGCAATGCACCTGGCAGCCGAAGCAGGCGCCGTGCCCTACCAGCACCTCCTCAATATTCTCCGCTTCGAGACCCTCCCCGTCCTCCAGCTGATTCGAAAGAAAGTTGTTTGTTCTCACGAACCCCATCGGATTGGTGGCGCCGTAGATGAAGAGCGTGCCCCATTTCTGCATGATGCTGCCAATTTTCGTGGACAATATCTGCTTGTTGATGCTCTTGTTATAGGCGATGGCCTCCCGGGGGTTGTCGATTTCGATACCGCCTCTTCCCCTGGCGACGATAGCCTTCAGGTTCTTGCTGCCCATGACCGCGCCCATGCCGGTCCTGCCGGCAGCATTCTTAAAACCGGTCATGATCGTGGCAAAGCGCACCAGCTTTTCGCCGGCAGGGCCGATACACAGGGTTTGAACCCCGGTGTCCTGCAGTTCCCGTTCGATTGTCCGCTGTGTCTCAAAGACATCTTTGCCCCAGAGACCTGTTGCGTCCCGCAGTTCTATCTCTCCGTCGTGAATCCAGAGATACGAGGGCGACGAAGCCTTCCCCTTGATAATGAGGTGATCGAAACCCGCAAAACGGAGCTCCGGCGCAAAGTACCCTCCGATGTTGCTCGAACCGACGAAGCCTGTAAGGGGCGATTTCGCCATGATGTGACTTCTCCCTGACGACGACGCAATGAGCCCGCCTATGAGCCCGCTGCTCACGATCAACACGTTTGCCGGACCCAGGGGATCGCACGCAGGAGGCACGTGGTTGTAGAGCAGGTAAGCGTCAAGCCCCCGCCCGCCCAGAAACTTCTCCCTGAGCGTCGTGGGTATCTCTTTTATCGAGACAGACCGATCGGATAAATCTATAAGCGCGAGCTTTCCCTGGAAGGCCATTATTGTGCGGAGCTTTTCACCGGTCCTCTGATCTTTACGCTCTTCTCGTCATACCAGGTGAGTCTCCAAAGAGCCCCGCACTGTGGGCAGGCTGCCTGTGCTGCTCCCGAGAAAGGGCGGAAGCGAGCGAGACAATTCAGGCAGCGCACTTCAGCATCCCTCTGCTCGGAACTTCGTTCTTTGTACTCTTCCTGCGTCATACTCCCTCCTCCTGCTGCGCTTTCCCGGATGAAATGCTGATCAGCAAGGCGGCACGCAGAAGGGTTTGTTATGTCTATGATGACATAATTATGCCATAAATCGCACGCCGTACGCTATCATTATGTCAGCCCTCTTGCTCTCTATGTGCTTTTTCGGACACTCGCCCGTCAATGCCAATGGGTCCGGTGAACAGGGTGAGGTTGTCGGAGATATACTTTTTCTGAGGCAAGTCAAAACACGCGTGACCTTGCGGTCAAATCGGAAGCCGATCGCGCCGGCATTCCAGAGGCAGAACCTGCACCTTGTCTCCGGCCTTTACTGTGGCGCCTGCTGGAATAATGGTGAGGGAATTGGCTGCCGCCATGGAGGGAACCATGCCTGCATTGCCAGGCGTGGTGAGGGTCACCTGGTATTCGCCTTCCGCCTCACGCAAATGCGTGTATTCTACTAAGGCCATTGACCTCTTGAGCGAGATCGAGTCCAGTGCGGTTGCTTCGACCGAAGGATGAGCTACTGCTGTGAAGCCGAGCATCTTGAGGAGTGCCGGTCTCACCAGTGTTTCAAAGCTGACCAAGCAGCCTGCAGGAGGACCGGCCAGGCAGAAGACAGGAATGGATGTTTCCACACCGTTGTCGGATGTTCCATCTACGAGACCGAACACCACCGGTGCCCCTGGCCCCATGTTCGTCTTCCTGAAGATGAGTTTACCCATGTTACCGACCACGTGACGCACCAGGTCATAATCTCCATTTGAGGTACCGCCTCTGGTGACGATAACATCCGCCGTGAGCCCCTGGCGGATTTTGGACATCAGGGAGGTTTCGTTGTCCCGTGCTATTCCCAGGATTCTCGGCATACCTCCATAATGCAACACAAGCGCCGCAATCGCGGCGGTATTGCAATTGTACGCCTTGCCGGGGGCGAGCGGCGTTCCCGGTCTCACAAGCTCGTCTCCGGTGGCTATGATCGCCACTGTGGGACGGCGGATAACCTTGATCCGCGATTCGCCGATGGATGCACACGCGGAAATCTGTGCAGGCCCGATAAGCGCCCCATCGGCCACAACCACAGTCCCTTTCCGGACCGTGCTTCCGGCGGCCCGAATATTTTCGCCGGGTAACACAGAGGCGAAGATTTTCACATACGTTGGGTTCCCCTTGGTTGGTCCGTTCTTGCCAGATGGTTCATCGGTATCCTCAAACCGGACCACGCAATCGGCGCCTTTGGGCACCACAGACCCTGTCATGATGCGAATAGCTGTACCGGGTCGCACAACACGGCTGGAAGGGTAGCCGGCCCGTGCCGCTGCAATCACCCGAAGGGCCACGGGTTTTGCAACCGACGCTCTGCGTACGTCCGCTGATGCCGCTGCGTATCCGTCCATGCGCGCGACCGCCGCGAGCGGCAGATCGCTATCCGCACTAACGTTCTCTGCAGCTACGCGCCCCGCGCAGCCAAGAAGAGGTTCATCTACCGCATCGAGTCTTCTCACGTGATCCAAGATCGTTCTCACGGCATCATCGTAATGCAACATTATCTCCTCCCTGACTACGGAAACAGGTTCGCGCCCCTTTATATCTCCCGGCCAGGGGCGCACCGGAAGGGAAGCCACCAAACCTTCCGGCCGCGCGCTGGTCCGTGAAAAACCAAAGCGGGAAAGGAGGGACAACTCCATACCGCTTTGCCGGATGTGCAGCAGTGTCGTATGTCGAGCTTGCGTAACACAGTAACATAGTCGTTATATACCATTGTTTATAACGGTCGTCAAGCCTTTTTTTGCTGACATTATCCTCATGATTCAAAGCGTGTCGCTCTTACAAAGGTTAAGAATCAAAAAGGCCGATGCTCAACTCTCTAACAATCTTCAACAGCGAAAGAGGCGCTTAGAATCGTATGTTGAGAACGGGCCAGGGCGCTAATTGTCAGTGCCGGATCGCAGAAGTTATCTTGCGGTACGCTCTAAAAACCTGTTGACAATATTTCATACTCGTTATATCATTCTAAATATAACGAGCTGCTCGGTTATAGCACGACAATAGAACAACTACATCACAACAGATCAAAATGTTAGGAGGGAAAGTACTATGAAACGAAGGCTAGGTTTTGTCATGGCAGTTATGGCAGCGATTATGCTTCTCACCTGGACAGGTCCGGTCCAAGCCTACCAGGTTACCGGAGATGTCACGTCCGGCTGGAGTACAACCGGCGGCGATCTCTGGTACAGCGTACTGAAGGAAACTGCAGGCTCGACTGCAGGCGGATATGATGACGCCACTCCTCCGCCCGTATATGGCGTGATGGTAAGGCCCCCGACCACAGCTAGTTTCCCCAACCCCATAAATCCCACCAATCATAACTGGGTTGAAGTCAACTATATCCTCGTGACCGGTCGGGATGGCCACAGGGCTCTTTATTCCGTGGGCGAAATCGATCCGAGGTTCGGCAACAAACCCGTTACTCTCACGTTGAACCGGGACAAAAGAGATTATGATCTTGCGGGTGCGGGCAGAGAAGTTAAAAAGGCAGTCAACATCGATGTGGTTCACGCCTTCACCCACATGAAGAGCGTGGTGGTTGACGGCGCAAATGATGTGCATCCCTTCTCGCCTGCGCTGATCGTTTCCGGCGCGGGGATCAAGCCGCAGACCTACGATCTTGACGATCTTAAGGCAATGCCGCAGGTGACCTTCGATGCCTCTTCATCGACGAGCAACACCAAAGGTATCTGGAAAGGCCCCACCTTAAAGAGCGTGTTGGAGGCCTCGGGCGTTGACACGAGGGATATGGACAGCTACATCATCGTCCAAGCAACCGATGGTTACGCCACCCTCCTCTCTATGTACGAAGTGACCCATAAGCTCGGTCTTAATAACCTTCCGAATACGGCAACGTGTCCGGGTTGCGTACCCGAGTACGTAATACTGGGGATCAGCGATATGCTCAATAACACGCTCAACAACGGGACCTGCACCGACTCAGTGAAACTGAACCCTATCACCCCTTGCAGGGACAGCGGCTTAGTTCGCACCATCAACCCCGGCGACTTGGCGGCAGGCCGGTGGGTCTCCAACGCTTCCCAGATAATAGTCTACAAGCTGGATCGCGAGGAGTTCTGCGACGAGCACGATTGGCATCGATAACGAACAAACCGGAATTGACCAAGGGCAGGACTGAGAAGGCCCTGCCCTGCCCTAATCACCTTAAGTATGACAGTTCTAATATCGGGCATTACTCCTAATTTGCAGTTGCCGTAACAGATTCTGTTCACCCTCGCGATTCCTCGACATCAATTCGATTGACATCCTGGCAAATTTTTAATTACAATGGCTTGCTATTCGATGCCGAGATTCGAGGTGAAGCGATGAGAGTCATGTATAGAGTATGGCTAGACAACAAGGGCAAAGTCTTCGGCGAAGGCCCGTATCGGCTTTTGAAAGGCGTAGAAAAACTGGGCTCACTTCACCAGGCCGCCATAGAGATGAAAATGTCGTATCGCAAGGCATGGCTCACGATCAACACGTGTGAGGAGAGACTCGGCTTTGCACTTATAGAACGACAAACGGGCGGAACATCAGGAGGCGGCTCCCACCTCACCATCAAAGGTAAGAACTTCATAAAAAGGTATGAACGGTTTCGCAAAGATGTGCAGGAAGGATTAGAGCGGACCTACAAGAAACACTTTCGCTGATTGAAACGATTTTTCGTCCAGGGCTCCCTTCTCGACAGTGTTCTTGCGACAGGCTTGCAGCAATTAAAGGGGGCGACGTGTGCGGACAAAACACACAATCGCCCCCTTCACTATAAACGTTACGTCGCGCGCTCAGGCCAGTTTCACCACCCGGCACGCAACACTGTTCATCGTGATATACCCGGAAACAGGATCCTTCAAGGCAGCATCCAGAAGTATGTTGCAGTTCGCATCCGCCCAACCGTGCGGAACAGCGACCACGCCAGGCTTAATATCTTGCGTAACATTCGCTTTTATCTTGATCGCTCCGCGGGGCGTTTCGAGGCCGATGAGCTCACCATGGACAACCCCGTACTTGGTCGCTGTAACAGGATGTATCTCAGCTTCAGCGTCGGGTCTCTTCGCCCTCAGGGCAGGCACATCCCGCCCCTGTGCGTCGATATACTCCACCTGCCTGACACCCGTGAGCAGAATCTCAGGATACACCTTGACTATTTCAGGATTTGCCATCGGGCTCTGCTGCGGCTCCATGTGTCCGGGAAGGCCTGGGTAGCCGAGTTCTTCCATTCTCGGAGAGTACAGCTCTATCTTTTTACTCGCAGTGCCAAAACCCGTCTTTTCATAGAGCTTGTATTCCTTCTTTGCAAAGTACATCCCTTCGGGGTGTTCCAGAAGCTGCTTCACGGTAACACCGCTCGTCGACAAGAAATGCTCTGCCACTTCTTCGTCCGTATTCCACGGGAAATGCTCTGCGTAACCCATTTTGCGGCCTAGCAGAGTCCAGATCAACCAGATGGGCTTGCTCTCATACAGAGGTTCGACCAGTTTCTTGCGCAACATGATGTAGGGTTCGCAATAGGATATGCCGTAAGGAAAACCGCCTATACCCGTCTCTTCCATGAAGGTACAAGCCGGCAGGACATAATCGGCGAGCTGTCCTGTTTCGGTCATGTTGGGATCAATGTTAACGAACAGCTCCAGATTCTTTACGCCCTCCAGGAAGAGCTTGGTATCAGGGAAGGTCAGAGCCGGGTTGCTGCCGGACGAGATAAAGGCCTTTATCGGGTAAGGCTTCTCTGATCTCATCGTCTCGGTCATCAACGATGCGGAGCCGTAGGGTGGCGGACGCTTGCCGAACTGATGAAATACGGGAAACTCATCATAGCCGAGATTGTTTTCTTCCTGGGGCAGCCTGAGGTCGGCAAGCCGAACCTGAGGGCAGGTGACCCATCCACCCGGCACGTCTACGTTGCCGGTAATGGCCATCAGTATTGAATAGCACCGGTTCGTCTGCAGGCCGTTCGTAAACTGATTCATGTGGCCCACACCTTCGAGAATGCAGGCGTTCTTCGTGGTCGCAAAAATGCGTGCCGCACGCCTTATTTCTGATGCCGGTACGCTGCTGATCGTTTCGGCCCTTTCAGGCGTCCACTCCTTGACATGCTCCATCAGCTTGTCAAAACCAAACGTGTACTTCTCGACGAATTCCTTATCCCAGAGATCTTCCTCGATGATCACGTTCATCATCGCCAGGGCGATGGCGCCGTCAGTACCGGGGCGCGGCTGCAAGTAGATTCCCAGCTTCGATATAGGAATGCGGCGCGGGTCAATGGTGATGAGCTTCGCACCGGCTGCGACTCTCTCGCGCACCTGTCGTCCCACCGGCCAGTAACTCTCGTCAGGATTACGCCCCCAGAGGAGGATGCAGTTGGCATAGATCGGCTCTTCCACCGGGTAGCGGCCGAATGTTATCTGGCGAGCGAGGATGCGCGTGCGGAAACAGATGCCTTCAGGATTGAAAAAATTGGGAGTCCCAAAGGCCCCTTTAAAGCGTTGATTGAACGCCGCCATCTCAAAGTGCTCGACACCCACCGAACCCGTCCAGGTGGCAAGCGTATGAGCGCCATACTTGTCCTTCAACTCCTGCAACTTGACGGCTATTTCACCTATGGCATCGTCCCAGGATATCCTCTGAAAACGGCCGTTAACCTTTTTCATCGGGTATTTCAGGCGCGAAGGCGAATAAAGCACATCCATCAGTCTTTCGCCTTTGGGGCACAGCTTGCCCTTGTTCAGCCAGTGCTCAGGTATGCCTTCCACTTTGACGAGTTTTCCGTCCTCTACGTACGCATTCACACCACAGCAGTTGATACATAATCCACAATCCGTCTTTATAACCTCCATCACGTGCCCTCCACTGATTTAGTTGCCTTCCTTCGTTCTCAGTATTCTAGCAATCTCCGCCTTAGAGGCGTATGCCTTCTGCGTCTATTACAAGTATTCTGTGCTCCAATTTAAGCGCGCTGCGGATATCCAGTATCGCCAGCAGTGCCGGATGGCGTTCCTTGAAACCTTTCTTTTTTACGGACCTGGCAAGTTCATCGCCAAGCTGCCACGATTCCGGGAATTTCTTGCGAATCAGCGCATGCAGGACGCCCACATTGGCCCCTTCATATGTCAAATCAAGCTTAAACAGCACAGTTAACAAAGCCCATTTGCAGAAAAGAAGTCCAAATTTCTTGGGAACCCCTGCCCTTGCATCAAGCCAGACCTGTTCCATCGTTCGGTGAATCAGCAACTCCCGGTCATACACACCGTACCCGTCCTCCATCAACAACATGTCAATGATAGGGTCTGTCACGGCACTTGAAAGCAATGAGCTGAGATAGAGGAGATGAGGCTCAAAGCTTGCTGTGGGCTGAGATGCTGTCCTCGGGTAGCCTTTTTCCATCAGAACCCCGCGCATCACCTGATGCATCATCAGTCCTTCAAAATCAGGGCTCTCTTTATCCAACCAGATGCTGTGCCGCACGCCGTCAGACGAACAATGGGCTTCGGCGGAACGAACGTACTCAAGGGGGTGATCGGCGATGTCTCCGAAATCAACCCGGACGAGAAAATCGGCGTACTCCTCCGCAAATCGTCTCGCGCGGGGCGATAATTCGCGGCCTAGCACGCCGTCTATCGGCTCTGAAATCGGCCGCCTCCCTGAAGTGACGTACCCGTGCATGCCGGTTTAAGTCCCTACCCCACTTTCAACACCATGGCTGCCGCTGTGTCGCCCGCAGCGCAACCGGTAAACAATCCATAACCACCGCCAAGCATAACTACTTCTTCTATCATTTCGATGATCCCTCTTCCTGCTGTCGGGCCCTGAGGATGACCGTAGATCAGTGAGGAACCATAGTTGTTCATCTTCATGATGTCATATCCCAACCTTTTCGCGAAGGCGAGATCATTCACAGCGAAAGGATTGTGGGTCTTGACTGCCTTGACATCGTTGACTTTCAGCCCCGCTTTTGCAAGGGCCATCTCGGCCGCGGGAACAGGCGCCGCAGGCATGAACATTGGTTTGACCCGTGCATAGCCGTAGGAGACAATCTGTATCTCTATCTTAGGATCAGCACTCAACTGCTTGGCTTGCTCTTTGGTCGTCACAATGATGCCGCAGTGGCCATCGGCAGGGAACGTCTGTGCACCGAAACTCAACACTCCGCCCGGCGTAACGGGTTTCAACTTGGCCAGGCCTTCGGCTGACGTAGGGGTCCAGCCCTCATCCTGTTCCATAAGCTTGGTCTTTTTCCTGTTGACCGTTACTTCCGGAGCAAACATGTATCGCTTCTGAAAGGCCCTGTCATTCGCCAGTGCTTCCTGGTATTGCTCGAAGCGACGCAACACTGTTGCGTCGCATTCCTCTTTGGTGATGCCGATCTCTTTGGCCACGTTCTCGGCTGTCTGCACCATCATGGCACGATGGCGCGGGTTACCGCCGAAATTATCCATGTTCCAGTCTTCCCTCTCAGGCTGTCCGCCGGGACCCAGAGGATCGGGCCATACCGTATGCGGCCCGTTAGAACAGCGGTCTGCCGCGAGGGCGAATGCTACTTCATAAACACCCAGTTCCAGGTTCATGGCAGCAAGGTTGAGGATGGTTGTTGAGGTTGAGCAGCACTGATTGACGAAGAGACCCGGAACAAACTTCTGGTCATCCGTCAATATCGATGCGGCCCAGTTGTGAGCAATGAACCAATGGTTCTGTGCAACCGTGCTGCCGAGGAAAAGATAATCGATTATTGTCGGGTCCATCTTCTTTTCAAGAAACCATCTTCTCGCAGTCGTTGCCGCAAGACTGACGGCGTTGTCATTCTGCATGCTCCCTTGCCACCGGGAAAACGGGCTTGAAAAGTATCCCTTGTAGGGAATGTACGCTTTTGAAAAAGTATCCATGTGATAATCTCCTTATTCTGTACGTTTCTGTCTTCTATCTTCCCAGCACGAAGTGCGGTCTTCCTAGTCACGCTCTGCGTGACGATCTTCCTAGCGAAGCGCTCTGCCTCACGCGTCAGCGTCTACTGTCCTTTAAACGTCGGCTTCCGCTTCTCAGCAAAGGCTGCCATGCCCTCCCTGCCGTCATCGGACACGTAGGACACGGTGAAGCACTCGTTCTCGAAGGAGATGGCAGCAGCAAGCGGCATGTCGACGCCGTTGTTGATGGCGGTCTTGATCAGGCTGACCGCGACCTTTGGTTTATCGGCCAGGCGTTTGGCAAGTGCTTTCGCTTCTTCCAGCACCTTCTCTTTCGGTACGGCCTTGTTGACGAGACCGACCCGGTAGGCCTCTTCACCGGTGACCGCGTCACCGAGGAGGAGCATCTCCTTTGCTTTGGTCATACCCACCAGCCGGGTGAGCCGCTGGGTACCCCCGGAGCCGGGGATGATGCCGAGGTTGACCTCAGGGCAGCCGATGGAGGCATCGAGAGCTGCTATTCTCAGGTCGCAGGCAAGGGCGAGTTCACAGCCACCACCAAAGACAAACCCGAAGAGCGCGGCCACGGTCGGTTTATCCACGGAGGCGACCTTGTCCACGGTCATGCGGGAGGTTCTCCCGAATTCGAAGTACTTTGGTATGGTCTTACCGGCCACGTCCTTGATGTCAAGCCCTGCGGCAAAGGCCTTTTCCCCTGCGCCGGTGAGGACGATGGCATTGACCGTGTCATCCTTCTCCAGCTCGGAGAAGGCGTTGTAGATATCCACGTAGGCAGTGACGTTCAGGGAATTGACCGGGGGTCTATTGATCTTGACGATTGCTACGGTACCCTCTCTCTCTATCAGCAGTGTCTCGTATGTCATACGTCCTCCTTATTTCTTATCACCGTACTTGCCGAGCCAGCCCTCGCCCGTCTTCCTGCCGAGCTTATTCGCCTTCACCATGTCTTTCATGAGGCGGGGGGCGACCCACTTCAGTTCCTTGTTCAGCTCCTTGTGGAGATACTCTGCCACGTGGTAGGCGATCTCGATGCCGGTGAGATCCATCAGCTCAAAGGGGCCCATGGGGTAATTGAGACCGAGCTTTGCCGCCTTGTCGATATCCTCGGCAGAGGCGATACCCTGCTCGAGGAGGAGAATGGCTTCGATGAAGTGGGGCATCATGAGCCGGTTGACGACGAAGCAGGGGATATCCACCTTCACTTCGATGGGCTCTTTCCCCCATTTCCGGGAGAGGTCCATGGCGGTCTTTATGGTCTCGTCGTTGGTGAACTGGTTACGGATGACCTCCACGAGGCGCATGAGGGGTACGGGGTTGAAGAAGTGCATGCCCACGACTTTTTCGGGTCGGGAGGTGACCGAGGCGATCTCCGTGATGGAAAGGGAGGAGGTGTTGGTGGCGATGATGACCTCTTGTTTCAGGAGTCCATCCAGGTCCTTGAAGACCTTCTTTTTCAGCTCGATGTCCTCAAAGACAGCCTCAACAACATAGTCCACGTCCTTCAGGTCCTCCATCTTCGCGGTGGTCTTGATCCGGCCCAGAAGGGCAGCCTTTGCGTCAGGGGTCATC
>Ga0335071_10005392_pt1 | contig 13270 bp, 9 predicted proteins | sample Lox_Sample_15_FD_206724 | JGI IMG/M metagenome (GOLD analysis project Ga0335071, IMG submission 206724) | Soil microbial communities from Loxahatchee National Wildlife Refuge, Florida, United States - Lox_Sample_1.5 | ecosystem: Environmental > Terrestrial > Soil > Wetlands | place: USA: Florida...
GAAGGACCATCGGGTCCTGATAGGGTTCTGCCTTCCTATGGGGGAAGGCCAACCGAATGGACGTACTTCGGCGAGGATAAGGAAGGGCGTCATTATTACAGCAAGGCCGGAGAGAACGCGAAATCACCGGGTATCGTGAGCGTGTGGACACGCCTTGATTTCAACGACGAGGGCAAGCGCCTTTACCTTGCGAAACGGAACAGCGTGTCGCTCCCTCCTGAGGGTTACCAGCAGTTGACGCGTAGAAATGTCCTTTACGAGTTTAACTGCTTCAGTGCAAGGCGCGAAGTCTCCATCCAGGAAGTCTTTGACCTCACGGCGGAAGAAAAGACGCTCGATTATGCGAAGGCGGGTTCTTACAAAGACTGGCAGGATGTGCCGCCCGACTCCACACTGGACCGGCTCTGTGACATCGTCTGCCCGCCGAAGCAGCCCTAGCGGCCAGATGGAAGAATGAAGATGAAAAATCGCTTCGCGGTCTGTTTTTAGTGCAGCACGTCTGGGACGTATGACTTGTCCTCAGACACACCCGGCGGCAATTCGAACAGGCTGTCGGCTGCACCTTTCTTTATATTCTTATATTCGACGCTCCAGCTTCCGTCGCTCTTTGCCAGTTTGACGGGGAAACCGATATCCGCCGCCCACCACTGGTGGTAGGTTTCAGTTTTATTGCCTTCCTTGACGCTGACCTCGAATTTCTTGGCAGCATAGCCGTCTATCGTTTCGGTACCGACCTGCTTCCTGCTGATCTCGCCCGGAAGCTTTTCATCAATTTTTGGCTTGGTCGCGGGGGTTAGCTTGCCCACTGCGTATGTCTTCTCGGCCCCGTTGATTTCCCAGAATGCGCCTTTGTCACCTCTTCCGATGTAGAAAATGGGCGTGTACGCAGTTTCAAGGCGATACTTGTCGCCCTTGACCGCAATCTTGCCCGGGGTTGTCTTTTTACCGGCTTTCGTTACCGTGTCTGCTGTCAGATCAGCCGCGACTGCAGTTGAAGTAATGATGAAGAGCGCAAACCAAATGGCGCTCAGGACAACCACATACTTTTTCATGCCTTGCCTCCGGTGAAAGTTAGTTAGTGAATGTTTTCTTTTACCACTCGGGTAGGGAACAATCAACAAAAATATCGGTCTCCGGACGGCGTAAGCCGCTTGGCGCTCTTTGAATATGAGGTGCCTGACCGTGAGAAGGTAGGCCTTCGTTTACCTGGCGTATTTCTTTTTTAAGAACTCAAGTCCCGTCATCGGGTAAAGCGCGTAGATAAGGACATCTTCCATTTTGTCTGATATGTCCTTGATAGCCTCTTTTGCCTTGTTCAGTTCCGGCTCCAGTATGTCCGCAGGCCTCACGTTAATGGGAGTCTCGCCGCGATCGTACCCCTTCAATGCTTTTTTCTGCACCTCCGGATTTACCGGCGCCGGCGGTCTGCCGTAGAGGCCGTAGAAATAGTCCTTGACCTCTTTCGTGATCATCTTGTATCTGCCCGCGATCACGTTGAGTACTGACTGCACGCCTACTATCTGGCTTGTCGGTGTGACAAGAGGCGGATAGCCCATATCAGCCCTTGTTCTGGGTATCTCCTCAAAAACTTCATAGAGCCGGTGCAGTGCCTTTGCCTGTTTGAGCTGGCTGACCAGGTTGCTGATCATGCCGCCGGGTATCTGGTGCATGAGCACGCCGATGTCTATAACCGAAAATCTTGTTGTGTCTGAAAACTGGACATATCTGGGAATGACACTTTCCAGGTAATCGTTTATCTCGGGGAATTTCTTTAGATCAAGAAGAGGATCGCGTGGCGTATCCTGCAATGTGACAAGAATCGGTTCCACGGGTGCATGGGAACTTCGCAGCGCGAACGGCGCAATACAGGTATCGATACCGTCTACCCCGGCCTCGATGGCCTTCAGAGACGCCATAGAGGCCATCCCGCTCGTGTAGTGCGTGTGCAGGTGGACCGGAATTTTCAGATTCGATTTTAGTGCTGTCACGAGATCGTAAGCGTCATAGGGAGATATGATGCCGGCCATGTCCTTGATGCAGAAAGAATCGGCCCCCATCTCTTCTATGATACGGGCCTTCTTAACATAGTAATCGATAGTGAATATTGGCCCGCCCAATTTCCTTTCTGTGAGCGCATAAGAGACCGAACCCTGGATCTGCTTGCCATGTTTTTTTATAGCCTTAAACGAGGAGATGAAATTCCGCTCATCGTTGAGGGCGTCGAAAACCCTGAATATGTCGATGCCCGAACTCGCTGCCCTTTCCACGAAAGCCTCTACAACGTCATCCGCATAATTCCTGTAGCCCACAAGATTCTGACCGCGCAAGAGCATCTGGAGTTTGGTGTTCGGCATTTTCTGTTTGAAAATTCTGACCCTGTCCCAGGGGTCCTCATTCAAGAAACGGGTCATAACATCAAAAGTGGCTCCACCCCAGACCTCTACCGAGTAAAAGCCGATGCTGTCCATTTTTTCCATGATGGGCCGCATATCCTCAGTGGTCATCCTGGTTGCGAAGAGCGACTGATGGCCGTCTCTCAGCGTGAGGTCTGTTATTTTTACCGGATTGTTTTCATTCATAATCCGCACCCCCCCTGACGTACCGTCTAAAGACTCTTCTTCAGGTTTTCTAAATGCGTTTTTAAAAAGGCAGGCAGCCTGGTGCCGAACTGCTGGTAGAACGTTTCTATTCCCTCCACCTCTTTCGCCCACTGTGCGCGATCCACCTCGAAAAGCTTATTCAATATCTCATTGCTGGTAGAAAGCCCGGAGAGGTTAATGTCAGCGAGATGAGGCATGAGACCGACAGGTGTTTTCTTCGCCGACACCTTACCCTTGATCCTATCGATCATCCATTTGATTACACGGAAATTGTCTCTGAAGCCCGGCCAAATGAATTTCCCGCCGGCATCTTTCTTAAACCAGTTCACAAAAAATATTTTCGGAGGATTGGAGATTCTTTTACCGACGTCGGCCCAGTGGGAGAAGTAATCGGCCATGTTATAGCCGCAGAAGGGCAGCATGGCCATGGGGTCTCGCCGCACAATACCTACCTCTCCGGCAGCTGCAGTCGTGGTTTCGGAGCCTAGGGAAGATGCTTTAAAGACACCGTGTTCCCAATCAAAGCTTTCGCAGACAAGAGGGACAGTGTCTGATCTCCGGCCACCGAACAGAATCCCCGAAATCGGCACGCCGTTGGGGTTGTTAAATTCTTTAGAAAGCGTTGGACAGTTCAGTGCCGAGACAGTGAAGCGCGAGTTCGGGTGCGCAACGACTTTGCCACTCGCCGCATCGTACGGGTTTCCCTGCCAGTCAAGTATGTTGTGAGGAATTTTATCAGTCAGGCCTTCCCACCACGGCTGGTTTGTCGTGGTCACGAGCCCGGTGTTGGTGAAGAGCGTTGGATAGAAATTCCCTGTCCTCAGCGTTTTCATCATATTCGGGTTGGTCTTGTCAGACGTACCAGGCGCCACGCCGAAGAATCCGGCTTCGGGGTTGATAGCATACAGGCGGCCGTCAGGGCCCACGTTCATCCACGAGATGTCATCCCCGAGCGTGGTCACTTTATACCCCTCTATCACAGGGTCGATCATGGCAAGATTGGTCTTCCCACAGGCGGAAGGGAAAGCGCCCGCAAAATAGGTGATGTCACCATCCGGATCTTCTACTCCCATGATGATCATGTGCTCTGCGAGCCAGCCCTCCTTAAACCCCTGGTGAGAGGCTATTCTCAACGAGAAGCACTTTTTGCCGAGAAGCGCGTTACCGCCATAACCAGAGCCGATGCTCATTACGAGTTCTTCTTGTGGAAAATGCATGATAAAACGTCTGCTCGGATCGAGTTGGCCTATTGAATGCAGACCTTTGACGAATTTTTCAGAGTCCCCGATCCTTTTGAGCGTCTCATTCCCCGTTCGGGTCATGATGTACATGCTTACAACAACGTAGAGTGAATCTGTTATCTGGATGCAGGGCTTCGCATAGGGCGACGCCGGGTGACCCATCATGTACGGTATGACATAAAGGGTTCGGCCCTGCATGCAGCCCTCGAAAAGTCCGTAGAGCATCTTTTTGGCCTCAGCAGGATCCATCCAGTTGTTATTTGGACCGGCGTCTTCCTTTACGGGAGAGCACACGAAGGTTAACTGTTCGGTGCGGGCCACGTCATTGGGGTGGCTGCGATGATAATAGGAGTTGGGAAATGCCGAAGGACTTAACTCGCGGAATGTCTGGTTGCCCGCGGTCTTTTCTTCGCGGATGCCGAGATCAACAAGGCGATGCATCTCCTCTTCAGTGCCCTGTACCCAGTAAATCTTTTCCGGTTTGGTAAGGCGCGCTTGCTCTTCTACCCATTGCCGAACCGCGTTTGCCATGGTCTACCCTCCAAAAGAACCTTTAGTCTAGCACAAAATCTTAAGCTATTGTTTGAAACAACTGCAATAGGGAAAACTCTGATATTGGGCCTCGAAAGACCTGAGTTTTGAATAAAGGTCCTGGGGTCAGGGCCCGCGGTTCAGAGGGAATCAAGGCTCGAGGCTCAGGGGGGGAGAGACTGATTCTCTGTTTGTTCTTGACTTCATGCTGTCGACATGCAATCAAATAGTACGATGGTCGCGTATCTTGATTTCTGGGTTGCTGCCGGACTTCTCCTGGCGCTCCTTTCTTTCCTCTGGTGTGCCGTGTATGGGCTCATCTTCTGGAACAGAGGGTACGGCGAAAAAGATGGTGACTACAAGGCGGAAATAGAATGGGAACACGAGGAGATTGAACTGATCGAAAGGCTTCCCTGATTTATGATCTACCTGGTCGTTTTCGTTCTCATCTACCTCCTGATAACGGTCTATCTGAGCTACCTTGGCTATCGGAGAACGGTTACCGTCTCCGATTATCTTCTGGCGGGCAGACAGATGCACCCGCTGGTGATGGCCATGGGTTACGTATCCACCGCAATAAGTACATCGGCTATCGTGGGTTTCGGGGGAATCAGTGCAGTGTACGGGCTGAGTCTGTTATGGCTGACATTCCTCAATATATTTGTCGGTGTGTGGGTTGCGTACGTGCTCTTTGGCAAGAGAACCAGAAAGATGGGTAAAGCACTCGATGCGCATACATTTCCTGAACTTCTTGGCAGGCGGTATGAATCGAGGTTTGTGCAGGGCTTCTCAGGGCTGGTAATACTCTTCTTCATGCCAATGTATGCTGCGGCAGTACTCATAGGTGTTTCCAGGTTTGTAGAGGTTTATCTGAACATCCCCTTTGCCACGGCGCTGCTCGCCTTTTCCCTGATAAGTGCGTGTTACGTGTTGTGGGGCGGCCTCAAGGGGGTTTTATATACGTCGGCTTTTCAGGGGGCCATCATGATCGGTGCAATGATTATCCTGGGCGTATCGACGTATGTACTGGCCGGAGGCTTTGCTCACGCCCACCGTGCTCTTTCCATGCTCACGCCGGTGGTGCCTGAGGCGGTCAGGGAAATCGGCCATAGAGGTTTTACGTCGATGCCTGCGTCGGGCTCGCCTGTCTGGTGGTACATGGTTACCACTATGATTATGGGCGTGGGCATAGGTGTTCTGGGCCAGCCGCAGCTAAGTGTGCGATTCATGACCCTCAAGTCTGATCGTGAGATTAATCGCTCAATGCCGTTCGCTGCTTTCTTTTATCTTTGCATAACTGGTATCGCGTTCACAGTCGGTGCCCTCACGAACGTAATTTTTCATAAGCAATTCGGTAAGCTGGCACTGGAGATGGCCGGTGGAAATATCGATAAAATCGTTCCGCTCTATATAGACCTTTTCTATCCGCAATGGTTTGTCGCACTTTTCCTCGTGACGCTTATGGCTGCGGCGATGAGCACCAACAGCGCACAATTTCATTCCATAGGGGCAGCGCTCAGCAGGGATTTTTTTGAGCAGGCGCTGATGAAAGGAAAGCCTGTTGCGGAAATCACCATAGTAACCCGGATCGGCATTGTCTTCGGCATATTCGCCACCCTGATTCTCGGCCTTGTATTGCCTGAAAGCATCGTTGCCATAGCGACTGCCTTCTTCTTCGGGCTTTGCGGTGCGACATTCATCCCATCGTTTCTCTTTGCTCTCTACTGGCGCAGGGCGACAAAAGCAGCGGCCAAAGCGAGTATGCTCTGCGGCTTTGCGTGCTCCCTGCTGTGGATGCTTCTTTTTCACGAACAGGAATCGAAGGCGATAGGATTCTGCAGGCTATTGTCGGGGCGGGATACGCTGGCCGGGCTTCCCTGGAACATGATTGACCCACAAATGATCGCTTTACCCATAGCCTTTGTCGTGTTTGTTGTTGTGAGCCTTAGGACTAATCGCGTCTCCGAACAAACACTCAGGAAAGCGTTCAGACACGTCTAGAAAGATAGTGGCTAGTGAGCAGTGGCCCGACGAAGAGGAGTACGGGCCAGGGAGCAAGGATGGCCGGAAAAGTTCCAAATCCCAATGTCGAAATCCTAAACAATATCGAATTTCCGAATATCTAAACGAAGTGCCCCAACATCAGTTCGTTTAGAAAATTTGATATTAGAACTTGTTTAGGATTTAGGTATTCGACATTCTGATTTGAATCATTGGACCTAACACACCAGCAAGTGGGTACCCGGGAGGTGTACACTCAAAAGCAAATTCATATCACGTATTTTCTTTCACAAAACGGGCGAATGATCTGTCGTATGTCCGCTCAGCTTCTTTTGAGAAGAAGCAGCCGGGAATCTGTTTCATCCTGCGATGATATGCGACGCACTCACAGCACCTGCCGCGTTTCTCGCAATCATACGTGCAGGTGCATGCTACCAGATTTTCCTTTATGGTACATTCCATGATTGCTCCTTCCTTCGTCTTCCTGCTTCAAACGTTAAACTTTGCACCTTAAACTTCGAGGTTACTCCATTTTAGAAGATCAATGTCTTTGAACCCTCGGGTATCACGTAACAGAGCAGTTCCCCGGGCGTCGTAATCGAGCCGACCGCCTCCGCTACGCTTTTCTTGGGGGTCATGCCCATTTTTTTTACATCGGCATCATTCAGGTCTGACACGAACATAACCTTATATCGTTCCGCCTTCAGCCGGGTCGCATACGCAGTCTGCGCGTACACCTTATCGCTCTCCCGCACAAAAGGTTCCATCTCTTCTGCAGTGGGATAATCGAACCATGGAAGAAAGTAGGGATTGCCAATACCGTCCTCGCATTTTCCGATCAGAATGATATTCCCGCCATCTTTGACCGCAGCCTGTGCATGATCCAGCGCTTTGTGGGTTTGAATGAAGTCGATATCTTTGGGGTATCCGCCGGCGCTCACAATCACGACGTCCGCTTTTTCCCTGACCTCCACGCCGAAGTGTTTACCGTACCATTCGCAGCCCACCCGGTGAGCTTCCTTTACGTCACCTGCAAATACATTGAGAAACTGCTTTTCATCATCGACCACCGTGTTGATCAGAAAAAGAGGAACGGGCACCAGTGCGAGTGCAGCCAGCAATTCTTCCTGCATGGGGTTCCCCTCCAGTATCCCCGGCCTCACCCTGGGGTGCTTTCCTGGTCTGTCCGGAAGGAAGACTTTCTTGTGCACACCTAACAGCGTCTCGTACCCTGATATGCCGGGGAAGAGTGCCTTTCGGCCGCCTCCGTACCCCGCAAGGTAATGGAAGCTTATCGAGCCCAAAACAATCGCACCCTTCTTTTTGAGGAGCGTTGAATTGACCCGAATCTCCAGGCCGGATGGCGTTCGGCCTAATGAGGTCAATCCTGATGCATCGAAGCAGTCGTGGTCATTGCATGGGACCTGTTCATACACGCGATCGGACACGATGCTTCTTCTCTCGGCTTCTGTCTGCTTCCGGTGGTTCCCCAGAGCGAAGAGAATCTCCAGATCGCAGCCTTTGAGATACTTTTCGCAAAGCACGGGAAGAAGGAATTCCGCGCCCATGTACCGCGTGGTGTCCGGGACGATGAGCAACAATTCCTGACCGGGCAACCATTCCTGCAGAGGCTTTTGGCCGATTGGTGAGGAGAGGCTTTTCTGCAAAAGCTCCTCCACAGGCTGGGGAGCCGGATGCCCGGGCTCCAGCAACTGGACGCGCCATGTGTCTGGCACATCGAAAGATGCGGCACCTTTACCGCATTTGAGAGGACACATCATTTTGTTCTGCATGTCCGTGACCCTTGATCCTTGACCCGTAGCCTTGTCTCGACGTCATGACCGTATGCTGTAGAAGACATCTTTGCCGCCGAAGATTGCCGTATCTCCCAGTTCTTCTTCGATCCGGAGCAGTTGGTTATATTTGGCGATCCGCTCGCTTCGCGAAGCAGAACCTGTCTTGATCTGCCCCGCGTTTGTTGCAACAGCCAAATCAGCGATAAAAGTATCCTCGGTCTCTCCCGACCTGTGAGATATGACGCACGTGTAACCCGCGCGCTTCGCAATTTCGATGGTGGTCAGCGTCTCTGTCACTGTACCGATCTGATTGAGTTTTATCAGTACACTGTTTGCGACCCCTCTCGTAATGCCTTCCATCAATATCTTTGGATTGGTAACAAAGACATCATCACCGACCAGCTGAATTTTCGACGAGCATTTCTTGGTGAGGAGTTCCCACCCTTCCCAGTCGCCTTCCGCCAAACCATCTTCAATGGAGATGATCGGATAGTTTTTGATGAGCGACTGATAAAAAGTCACCACTTCTTCGGACTTCATTGTCTTGCCATCAATCTTATATTTGCGCGCCTTGAAAAGTTCACTTGCTGCCACGTCAAGAGCGAGCAGGATGTCTTCTCCCGGTTTGCAGCCCGCCTTTTGGATCGCGACAAGAAGAAGATCAAGTGCCTCTTTGGTCGAAGCGATCTGCGGTGCGAATCCGCCCTCGTCCCCGACGCCCGTGACATGCCCCTTTTCCTTGAGCACTGCTTTGAGCGAGTGAAACACCTCGGCGCCCATCCGCAACGCTTCCTTGAAAGAGTCGGCGCCCACAGGCGCGATCATGAATTCCTGGACATCGAGAGGGTTCTGGGCGTGCGCACCTCCATTGATGACGTTCATGAGAGGGACAGGCAGTTCCCGGGCGCGTACTCCTCCCAGGTACTGGTAGAGCGGCAAGCCGAAATATTCTGCCGCTGCCCTTGCAACTGCCATGGACACCCCGAGGATCGCATTTGCCCCGAGCTTGCTCTTATTATCCGTGCAATCGAGTTTGATCATCAAGTCATCTATGTACGTCTGCTCCGCAGCATCGAGGCCTTCCACTTCCTTGGCTATGATCTCATTTACATTCTTGACTGCGTTTGTCACACCTTTTCCCTGGTATCGTTTTGCATCATTGTCTCTCAACTCCAGGGCTTCTCTTTCGCCGGTGGATGCTCCGGAAGGGACGATTGCGCGTCCCACATCGCCGCTTTCAAGCACCACCTCGACTTCGACAGTCGGATTTCCCCTGCTATCCAGTACCTCGCGCGCAAAGACTTCATAAATCGTGGACATAGGAGCCTCCTCTTACAATATTTTGGCAATGCTCTGTGCGTTGTTGAATGTAGCACACGCGCAACAGGGGGTCAACGGGGTTGTGCGCTAAGGGAAGTTGTGCCTTTATCCGATAAGAGTTAGAATAATACTATAGTGCACGGGAGGTACGACAAGTTGAAATTTTGCGTCCGTTTCTCTATTCTGCTTATCGCTCTGCTCTGGCTGATGGCAGGTGTCCATGTAATGGGGTCTGATGGTAACACCGGGGAGGGTACTGGCGTGGTAGTCATTCATAAAGAGGATAATGGGCGAGAGTTGCAGGTAAAGTCCGGAGATGTCATACAGGTGGAGCTGAGCGGACCCGGGGCTACCGGGTACTGGTGGTATGCAGCCGGTCTGGACCCGGCGCGCCTGGAGCTTCTCTCTGAGGAGACGAACCCTCCTCCGGATAAGAAGCTCATGGGTGGGCCTGTGACTGGCATATGGCGGTTCAAGACAAAAGAGCCGGGCAAGACCAATCTCACTATGAAATATTACCGTGTCTGGGAAGGGCCTGAAAAGGCCGTGGACCAGTTCTCAGTGGTTCTGGACATCCGCTAGGCCCTTTCGCCTTCGCATTTTTATCTCCTGAACGGTTTAATCCGCCTTTCATTTATCGTATAATACTGAATTCTCGCTATCACCCTGCATCGAACATTAACGGGATCAGCAAGCAGCAAAGGAGGACGTATGCGATCAGACAGCATGAAAAAAGGGATTGAAAAGGCACCGCACCGCTCACTCTTCAAGGCAATGGGCTGTGTAGCAGAGGAGCTGGAACGGCCGATCATCGGTATCGCAAACTCTGCCAGCGACCTGATCCCTGGTCACATCCACCTCGACAAGATCTGCCGCGCAGTGAAAGACGGTGTGTACATGGCAGGTGGCACTCCCATGGAATTTTCAACCATCGGTGTCTGCGACGGCATTGCGATGAACCATGAGGGCATGAAGTACTCGCTTGGTTCCCGCGAACTGATCGCTGATTCTGTCGAAGTCATGGCCAAGGCCTACCCTTTTGACGGTCTCATCCTCATCCCTAACTGCGACAAGATCATCCCCGGCATGATGATGGCAGCGCTGCGTCTTAATCTACCTGCTGTTGTGGTGAGCGGTGGACCCATGCTGGCCGGCAGATTCAAGGGAAAGCAGGTCGATCTCATCTCAGTGTTTGAAGGGGTAGGTAAAGTGGCCGGCGGCCTGATGACAGAAGCAGAACTTTCGGAGCTGGAAGAATGTGCCTGTCCGGGCGCGGGCTCGTGCGCGGGCATGTTCACGGCAAATTCAATGAATTGCCTGAGTGAGGCGCTGGGCTTGGGCCTTGTCGGCAACGGCACGATCCCTGCTGTGTACGCCGCCAGGCTGAGGCTCGCAAAGCGGGCAGGCAGGAGGATTGTGGAGCTGGTCAAAGAAAACGTCAAGCCGCGCGACATCGCAACGCTTGATGCCTTCAGGAACGCGATCACCGTCGATATGGCTTTTGGCGGATCATCTAACACGGCCCTGCATCTGCCCGCGATTGCCCACGAGGCAGGGATCGATTTGCCGCTTACGCTGTTTGATGAAATCTCAGAGAAGACTCCTCATCTCTGCAACATGAGCCCGGCAGGCCCGCATCACCTTGAGGATTTGAATGAAGCCGGCGGCGTGTATGCGATCATGAAAGAGCTCTCAAAGAAGAATCTCATCCGGCAGTCCTGCAGGACGGTGGAGGGTAAGAGGGTAGGCGAGATTCTTAAAAAGGTGGAGGTCTTCGATCATAACGTGATCCGTGAGACGGCGGAAGCGTACCATCAAAAGGGAGGGCTTGCGGTGCTGTATGGAAGCCTCGCGCCGCAGGGTGCTATCATAAAGACCGCCGGCGTTCCCGATGAGATGCGGACCTTTGTCGGAAAGGCAAAAGTATTTGAAAGCGAAGAAGAGACAGTAGCGGCGATCATGAAGGGAAAGATTAGAGCGGGAGACGCGGTGATCGTGCGCTATGAGGGGCCGAAGGGTGGACCCGGCATGAGAGAGATGCTCACGCCTACGAGTGTTCTGGTCGGCCGGGGACTGGATAAAGGCGTTGCTCTTATCACCGACGGAAGGTTCTCCGGCGGTACGCGCGGCCTTTGCATAGGCCATGTGAGTCCTGAAGCTGCGGAGGGTGGACCCATCGCTTGTGTAAGGAATGGAGATAAGATAGAAATAGATCTCGACAGGAAGAAGATGAACATCGTTGTAGCAAAAGAAGAGATGGACAGGAGAAAGGCTAGCTGGAGGCAGCCTGAACCGAACATCAAAGAAGGCTACATGGCCCGTTACGCCCGCATGGTGACCGGAGCTGCAAGCGGAGCAGTTTTTAAAGACGAATAGGAGTTTAAGGTTTGAAGTTTAAGGTTTAAGGTCAAAAACTTGTGCTACTTAATGTGGTGGTTGCATGGATGACAGAATCATACACGAGATCACAGAAATCGTTGGAAAAGAAAATGTCTTGTCGTCGGTCGAGGAACGAAAGTGCTATTCGTACGACGGCAGGGTAGATGGCAACCTGCCTGACCTGATCGTTTTCCCGACTTCCGCCGCGGACGTATCACGGATTCTCGTGTTGGCAAACAAACACCTGTTTCCTGTCATTCCCAGAGGTCAGGGCTCCGGGCTCACGGGCGGCTCCGTGCCCGTCGCCGGCGGCGTGGTGCTTGTCTTCACGAAGATGAACCGTATCCTGGAGATCGATACGGAGAACCTGATAACTGTTGTGGAACCCGGCGTCATCACCTTTGTCTTACAGGAAGAGGTGGCGAAGAAGGGCCTCTTCTATCCTCCGGACCCGTCATCCTACAAGTACTCGAGCATCGGCGGCAATATCGCCGAATGCGCAGGAGGACCAAATTCTCTGAAATATGGCGTGACACGTGACTACGTGCTCGGCCTCGAGGTTGTGCTCCCCACCGGTGAAATTCTGAACACGGGTGTCCGCACGATGAAGGGGGTCGTCGGCTATGACCTGACAAGGCTCATCGTCGGCAGTGAAGGAACGCTTGGCGTTGTGACAAAAGTAATTCTGAAGCTCATTCCGCTGCCGGAAACCAGGGCCACGATGCTCGCACTCTTCAGAGAAGTAGAGGAGGCTGCAAAAACAGTATCGGCCATCGTTGCCGCCCGGGTTGTGCCTTCCACCATAGAGTTTCTGGACAGAGCTTCCATCAGGTGCAGTGAGCAGGCATCCCCCATGGGAATACCGGACGAAGTAGGCGGGCTTCTCATCATCGAGGTGGACGGCAACCAGGCGTCAGTCGTGGCCGATGCTGAGAAGATCAGGAAGATTGTGCTTGAGCACAATGCCATTCGCTGCGACCTCACACAGGACCCGAAGGAAGCAGACAAGCTGTGGCAGGCGCGGCGGACTGTTTCCCAGGCCACGTACAATCTGAATCCGGTAAAGGTCGCGGAGGATGTAGTGGTGCCCCGCAGCGAGATACCCACTCTTATCCGTGCCCTGGAGGAAATGGGAAAGAAGTACGGCATTCCCATTTTAAGCTTCGGTCATGCAGGGGACGGCAATTTTCATGTAAGCATGATGATCCGGGACACGGCAGAAGACAGAGAGAAAGCGGAAGAAGCAGTGAAAGAGCTTTTTGCGAGAACCGTCAGTCTCGGAGGTACACTTTCAGGCGAGCACGGCATAGGCCTGTCTAAAGCAGCCTACCTGGGAATGGAGTTGTCTGACCAGGTGATGGAAACCATGAAGAAGATCAAGAGACTTTTCGACCCGAACAAC
>Ga0335071_10005393_pt1 | contig 13269 bp, 17 predicted proteins | sample Lox_Sample_15_FD_206724 | JGI IMG/M metagenome (GOLD analysis project Ga0335071, IMG submission 206724) | Soil microbial communities from Loxahatchee National Wildlife Refuge, Florida, United States - Lox_Sample_1.5 | ecosystem: Environmental > Terrestrial > Soil > Wetlands | place: USA...
AAGCTCGAAGCAATTGCAAAAGAAAAGCAACTACTCGCATGGCGATCGAACTGAGGCTCAGTTTCACCGCCAGGTTAGGTGAGATCCGGTTTCTGAAAACTGAAAGGGAGGCTTGAAATGTTTGGTCCATATGAAGTGATCGTTGGTGCTACCCCGGAGATGATTCATAACTGGGGATGGTTCCTCGCGTTTGGCATCATTTTGATGCTGCTTGGCATTGCCGCGGTCGTACGGGCTGTCACTGCCACGGTGGCCTCGATGGTGTTCTTTGGCTGGCTGCTGTTGTTTTCCGGGATTATCGAGTTCGTGCACGCCTTCATGGTCGGGAAGTGGGCCGGTTTCTTCCTGCATATACTCGTAGCGCTTCTGTTCGGAATAACGGGGGCACTGATGGTGTTCAGGCCAGTGATCAGCGCCGAGGCCGTCACGTTCGTCATGTCCGTGCTCTTTCTGGTTGCCGGACTCTATCAACTGTTTGCTTCAATGTGGACCCATCTACCTGGGTGGGGTTGGCAAGCTGCCAATGGAGCCGTCTCGGCGATTATGGGCGTTTTGCTCTTGATGCAATGGCCGGTCTCCGGCCTGTGGATGGTCGGCCTTTTCGTTGGGATAGACCTGATCTTCTACGGTTGCGCTTGGATCGCATTGGCAGTTGGTCTGCACAAGATGTGAGCAACCCACGAAGACTGCCATTCGAACCAGGATCAATGGATTGGGCGAGTGTCCGAGAAAGGTGAGGAGTTTGCACATGGGAGTGTTTCAAACATGTCTATCGGATGTTGTGCCGCAGCTCGGAGCCGCGTCCTTTCGCGGCTCCGACGGATCTGCCGCGGCGCACACGAGGTGCACGGAATGGGCGATCGTTCAAAAAGCGATCGCAGGAGACACCGAGGCCCAGGAGCATCTCTTCGCTCGCCACAGACCCAGGCTCTATAAAACTGCAGTCGCTCTGCTGCGTAATAAAGAAGATGCCGAGGACGCTGTGCAGGACGGCTTGTGCAAGGCCTACACTCATTTGCGCTCCTTTCAGGGCCGGTCCTCGTTTTCTACCTGGCTCACGAGCATAGTCATAAATTCGGCTTTGATGAGTCGGCGAAGGAGACGTGCCCATCCTGAAGCCTCTTTAGATGACATGCTGGAGAGTTACTCCGCGCAGCCTTCTTGCGTGACCGCCGATGCACAATCGAATCCCGAGACGGTTTGTTCAGAAAAACAACTCAACGAACTCCTGGACCAGCAACTGTTGCAGCTCCGGCCATCTTTGAAAGAGGCATTTCGGCTGCGTGCGATACACGGTTTTTCTCTTCGGGAATCGAGTCAGGCTCTTGGTATCTCCTTGAGCGCGGTCAAAGCACGGTTGTTCTGGGCGCGAAGGATGCTGGCACGCGGGCTACAACGACCTTTGAGACTCGGCCAGCGGCACGGATGCTCGCGAAAAGGCCACCGTCCAACGCACAACTTTCGAGGCCGCGTGGAAGGATAAGCATTCAGTATGCCAGCCCTTGCAGCCTGAGTGTTCGCGGTGAGCTAATGATGGGAGGAGAACAGCATGGGCGGCATGATTCCGCTACGAGATGCATCTCGAGAGCCCAGAAGTTTCCCCGTCGTTACCACCGCAATCATCGTCGCAAACGCATTCGTCTTCGTGCTGGAACTTATGGGTGGCGACGCGTTTGTAAAACAGTGGTCGTTGGTCCCTGCCGATATTGTTGCTGGCCGGCACTGGATCACCATCCCGACGGCAATGTTCATGCATGCCGGCTGGATGCACATTATTGGAAACATGGTGTTCTTGTGGGCGTTTGGTCCGGAAGTCGAAGATGCGATGGGGGCGCTACGCTACTCGGCATTTTATCTGCTTAGCGGTCTAGTCGCTGCGCTCGCCCAGATTGCAGCTATGCCCAGTTCCACCGTTCCCAACCTGGGCGCAAGTGGCGCCATTGCAGGCGTGATGGGCGCCTTTTTGATTACCTATCCCCATGACGAGATTCGCACTCTGCTTGTGCTTGGCTGGTTCGTCCGCGTTGCCTTTATTCCCGCCGCGCTCTTGATCGGAGTCTGGTTTCTGATTCAATTCTTCAATCAGGTTGGCGCGGTGGCTGATGTGCAGGGAGGTGGCGTGGCTTATACCGCTCACGTGGGTGGCTTTATCTTTGGGGTGATTACCGCACGAATCTTTGAAATCGGGCGCAGCGCCGACTCGGGAGCCTAGCCATGTCGTCCGTTCCAGATAAAAGCTCCGTCGCGATTACCGGCCTGACAGCCCGGGAAGCTGAGACGCAGCAAGCCCGCTTCGGGCCGAATGAGCCTGCAGCGACTCAGAAGCGCTCCGTTCTTTCCGACCTCTGGCATGCCTTCACAAATCCACTGGTACTAATCCTGGTGATTGCCGCGATCGCGTCAGCTTTCTTAGGCGAGAAGGTAGATGCGGCAATCATCGCCGTAATTGTCCTGCTGAGCACCGCGATCGACTTAGCTCAGACGTATCGCTCTCAACGCGCAGTCGATAAACTGCGTGCGCAAGTTGCCCCTACCGCGACTGTTCTGCGCGACGGCGAATGGAAAGAACTTCGACGTCGTGATGTGGTACCTAGAGACGTAGTCCGCCTTTCGGCGGGAGACATGGTTCCCGCAGATGCGCGGCTGTTGACTGCGCGCGATTTGTACGTTCTGCAAGCATCGTTAACGGGCGAATCGCTTCCCGCCGATAAGGAAGCAACCGGAGAACCCGCCTCGACCAAAGCCGAGGCCCGCAACATGGTCTTCCTCGGCACGTCCGTCGTCAGCGGAACAGCAACGGCGGAGGTGGTGGCGACCGGTTCCCGGACCGCATTTGGTGACATTGCGTCTCGGCTCAGCGCACGTCCGGAGGCGACAGCCTTCGATCTAGGCTTGAGAAATTTCAGTCAACTCCTCGCGCGAACGGTTTTATTTCTTGTTCTTTTCCTGCTTGTCGTCAGCATTGCACGCCACCGCGATCCACTTCAGTCTCTGCTGTTTGCAGTCGCCTTGGCAGTCGGCCTGACGCCTGAGTTCCTGCCCATGATTACGTCGGTGACGCTTTCGAAAGGCGCGGTCGCGATGGCCCATAAGAAAGTCATCGTCAAGCATCTTTCCGCTATCGAGAACCTCGGCAGTCTGGATGTGCTTTGCAGCGATAAAACCGGAACACTCACCGCTGGCACAATGTCGCTCAATCGTTCTCTCGATCCGTTTGGAAATCCATCCCAGCGCGCTCTGGAACTTGCGTACCTCAACAGCAAATTTGAGACGGGTATCCGAAGTCCTCTCGATGACGTCATCCTCCATCAGTCTCCCCCAAAGATCGACGATTACACGAAGTGTGACGAGATTCCCTTCGATTTCGAGCGGCGGCGGCTCTCAGTTGTGGTGGAGCGGCAATCTCAACGGATTCTCATCACGAAAGGCGCTCCGGAAGGGATTTTTTCCCTTCTCTCCGCTTACGAGAGTGAAGGCAAAACAGTGCCAATCAGTGAGGATGCTACCAAGCGCATGCAACAGACCAGCAATGAACTGAATAGCCAGGGTTTCCGCTCGCTGGCCGTAGCCTATGTCGGGGTTCCTACGCATGCGGACTATTCCGTGAAGGACGAGCGCAATCTGATTCTGGCCGGTTTCTTGACTTTTTCTGATGAGCCGCTGCCTGACGCCGCCCAGATTATGGCTTCTTTAAGGCAGGATGGGGTTGAGATCAAGGTCATCTCCGGTGATAACGACCGCGTCACTGGCCACGTCTGTACAGAGGTCGGAATCGACCCCGGCCAAATCGTTACCGGCGGCGAAATGGAAACGATGACAGACCCGGCGCTGTCGCATGTCGTCGAACACACGCGCGTATTCGCCCGCATTTCTCCGGCTCAGAAAAACCGGATTCTCCTGGCCCTCAAGCACGACGGCCACGCGGTAGGATTCATGGGGGACGGCGTCAATGATGCACCTTCGCTTCACGCCGCAGATGTTGGGATTTCCGTGTCAAGCGCGGTTGACGTGGCCCGCGAGGTTGCCGACGTGATTCTCGTTGAGCCGGGGCTGCGGGTTCTGCATGACGGCATCATTGAAGGACGCAAAGCTTTCGGCAACGTGATGAAGTATTTGCTGATGGGCACAAGTTCGAACTTCGGAAATATGTTCAGCATGGCAGGGGCTTCGCTTTTCCTACCGTTCCTGCCGATGCTGCCCACCCAGATTCTGCTGAATAACCTTCTATATGACTTGGCCCAACTCACCATTCCCACGGACAACGTGGACGAGACCTATCTGCAAAAGCCGCAGCACTGGGATATTGGTCTGATCCGCAATTTCATGGTGTTCATCGGACCGATCAGTTCCATTTTCGATTTTCTGACGTTTTATGTGTTGTTGCATTTCTTCCACGCGAGCGAGGCGCAGTTTCACACTGGCTGGTTTGTCGAATCGCTGGCAACCCAGACGCTGGTTTTATTCGTCATCCGTACGGCGAAAAGTCCATTGCGCAGCCGCCCCAGCGGTCCTTTGATTGCGACCTGTCTTGCCGCTGTGGCAGTCGGGACTTACTTGCCGTTCAGCCCGTTGGCGCGCGTCCTTGGCTTCACGCCATTGCCGGCAGCGTACTTTGGTTTCGTTGCCATCGCGACGGGAGTCTATCTCTTGCTGGTGGAGGCTGCCAAACAGCGCCTTCTTCGCGGAAAAACCGCAAAAAGTGCGACTACGGGTGGCGATGCCGTGGCGGTCGCAGCCTAGGCTCCAGCCCGGAGATCTTGAAGTGGAATATGCCCGATCCGAGTATGCGTGGAGTTTTTCGGGGCTGTCTTGATGGGCGCGGAAAGTCACGTTGGCCGCATGTTCTGATGGTTCGTTTTGAAGAGAATTCCGTTTGGCCTATTCGCTTGAAGCCGGATTGCGAACGAATGGTCGCCAAGCCAAGTTTGCTAAGGAGCGCAATGGGTGCTGCTGAAAATGCGCTCCCTGCGTCGTTGGCTCGCGTATGAGAATGCTCTCCTTATTCGTAGTGTCCGACTCGTTCTGGAAGTGGATTCATCGCCTGGGAGGGCCTGGTTTGATCCTCCTCGGCATCGCCGACAATACCCCTTTCGTGTCTGTCCCAGCCGGCGGCATGGAAGTATTCATCATCCTGCTTGCAGCACATCGCCATGAATGGTGGCCGTATTATGCACTCATGGCCACAGTGGGAGAAGTACTTGGTGGCTACTGGACTTACGGGCTGGCTAAGAAGGGCGGCCAGCAGACCTTAGAAAAAAAAGTGGGGAAACCGCGCGCGGAAGGCATTTACAAGCGCTTCGAGAAGCACGGGTTCCTGACTGTATTCACCGGCTCGATTCTACCGCCACCGTTTCCTTTCACCCCCGTTTTGATGGCCGCCGGGATCATGCAGTATCCGCGCGAGAGGTTTTTCTCAGCGCTAGCCGCTGGGCGTTCCGTGCGTTACTTTGCCGTGGCCTATTTGGGCAGCATTTATGGGCGGCGAGTAATCGGCTTTTTCTCGCGGTACTATCGACCGACGCTGTATTTCCTGATCGCGCTGGCCGTGATGGCCGGTATCGGTGCCCTGATCTACTTCAAATGGTACCGGCCCAGAGCACAACGGGAAGAACGTGAGCGGGCCGAGCCAGTTGACAAATTTCCTGTCCCGGGTCGGCACTCGAGAAATTGAGACATTGGCTTCACCCAGGAAGTTGAAAGGACACGCCATGAGCGACAAAGCGGAAACTACCACAAATAGAGTTGCCGTGATCCGAAGTGCTATCCGGACGGCCGCATGGATGATTTTGATTGGAGCGGCCGCGTTGCCCGGCTGTTCTCAATCGACTCTTGACCTGCAAACCTTCTTTCGCCAGGACATCGGACTCAGCGAGGATCAGATCGCCGCCGTCCGAAGCGGAAAGGCGGTCGCGAAGGCCCTGCCGTCCCGTGCCCCAGCCGAGGTCTTCTTGTTTGGTGCCATCTACATCCACGCTGATCCTGAGAGCTACCTCCAGTTCGCACGTGATTTCGACCGGCGTCGCGAGCGTCCCGCCTATTGGGCGCTCGGAGTGTTCGGGAATCCTCCGAAGTTGTCTGACTTGAAGGATTTTTCGTTCGACAACGATGAGATCCAGGCGTTGAAAAAATGCACGCCCGGGGATTGTCAGATCCAGATGCCTGCGGGCTCCATCAAAGAGTTTCACCGATCCATCAATTGGTCTGCTGACGACGTGAACGAGCAAGTGAATCGCCTCCTACAGAAGACGGCGCTGGATCGTCTGCTCGCCTACCAACGCGAGGGCAATCAGGCCCTGGGGGTTTATAACGATAAGCATGACCCCACCGTGGTGCCCGAGCAGTTCGCCTATATGCTCACTTACGCCAATGCCTTACCGGCTCATCTGCCGGATTTTTACACGTACCTTCTCAGCTATCCCAACGCAAAGCCGCCGAACGTCGAAGACACGTTCTATTGGGCAAGAGTTAAGTTCGGATTGAAACCGACGCTGCGTGTCGTGCAAATGGTGACCATGCGCGGGGACTCTGCCGATCCGGTAGCTTATGCCATCGCCGAAAAGCAGCTCTATTCGAGCCACTACTTCGAGACTGCGATGGACCTCTCTTTTTGCATTCGCGGGAAGGACCACGGGACGCCCGGGTTTTATCTGATCACGGCCATGGGTTCTGAACAGTCGGGTCTGACTGGTGCTAAGGGAGCGGTCATTCGAAAAGCTGCGGTGGGCCGGTCTGTTTCACATCTTCAAAACGGCTTGACCGCCATCAAGAACACGCTGGAAGGTAACCAGTAGGCGAGGCACTTAGAACCATGCACGGAAAAGTAGGGCCGCAAAACTGCAGCGCTGCAGAGAAGGAGCTCGCATGTCACTGGTTGCAGCAAATGGCGACATTCTCTTGAAGTCCGTTCTGATAGCAACGGATTTCTCCGAGGCAAGTGACAAAGCCCTTCGCCATGCTCTGGCCATTGCCCGTCACTATGGGGCGAAACTTTACCTCGCGCATGTCGTCTCCTCTCTGGGATTCACTCTCGTCGGTCCAGAAGCAGTGAATCTGGCCACGCAGATTGTTTCAAGGGATGCAAGCGAGTTAGAGAACCGCCTTGTGCAAAGCGGGGCGCTGGCCGGTCTGCGCCATGAGGTGATCGTTAGTCAGGGCAACGTATGGGACCAGTTGGGAAGAATAATCGGGCGGGAACAAGTGGAGCTGGTGGTGATCGGCACCCATGCTCGACGCGGTTTGGGGAAGCTGCTCCTCGGCTCAGTAGCAGAACACATCTTTCGTCACGCTGGCTGCCTGGTTCTGACTGTTGGTCCGGGCTCCCTTGAGGACTCCCCCGTCGGGAGCGCTCGCGCAATTCGGCCGTTTCTGTTTGCGACAGACTTCGGCATACCGTCGTTACGCGCTCTGCCATACGCCATCTCGTCTGCTAACCACTTTGGTACTAAGCTGGTCTTACTCCACGTTGTCCCCGAGGTCCCGATGCCGGAGGGCGTAGGTCTGCCTACTGCCGACGATGTCATGCAAATGAGAGAGAAGGTTCGTGTGACCAGCCTTCGACGACTCGAAGATCTAACCTTGCAGAACCCCAAGCTGGCAATTACACCCGAATTCATCGTCGAGTTCGGATCACCGAGTGAAGAAATCTTGAAAGCAGCTAACACCTCCAAGGCCGACGCCATCATTTTGGGTTTGCATCGCTCAACCCACATCGGTACAGCCTCCCACTTGCCGTGGGCCACAGCGTATGAGGTGGTCTGCGGTGCGGGCTGCTCGGTGCTAACAGTGAGGAATTGAGACGAAATAGGAGAGATGGGGAGAATTCGGTGAAGAGGCTGGGGTTTTGGGGACGCGGCGCTCGATTTCAGTCGTCCTACTTGCATGATCCTGCTCATCCAGATCCCAGCTCCGCGAGCTTCGCTCAGACCTCGCCTGCAACTTCAGGCAGTTACACGACGACAGAGCTCAGCCCCGAGGGTCAAATGCCGCTCCTCGGGGCTGTCAGGGCTGGCCGTTCCCCCGATTTGCGTTGGCCTGATTTCAGCGACTACCGCAGAATCTAGGCTGCCACCAGGAACGATATCGATGCCGTCAGCCATTTCGCCAACCTGTGTCGTGAAGAGCTTTGTTAAGTGCACGCGCACGCTCTGCGCGTTCTCCTCTTCGGCTCTATGCGGCCAGGCGGCGATGCTTTTTTATTTCCCAGAGAGCCAGCCCTGCGGCAATCAGCGACGAATACAGGGCAAGGTGATCCTGCGTAAATAGCGACTTCCTGTGCTCGTGTCGTTTCCGCTCGTGTTGAAACGTATTTAATCCAGCCAAGGCGGCTGCACCGACGGCAGCGCCAATTTCAGCGATTTTGCTCAGTTTCATTTCTCTTTCCTCCAAGCGAATTAAGTTCCGATTCTGAGATGGCATTGCATTCTCAGGTCCAAACTGACTCGGTCTAAACTCGTTCCTCTGCAAGCCCGTTCAGACAATTACTCGTATTCACTCGTGCTATCGCGTACGACCTCAACAGAGCACGGAGCATGCATTGCCACAGCCTCGGAGACGCTCCCAAGAAGCACGCGATCAAAACCATGTAGGCCATGTGAACCTAGGGCCACTTAATCCGCTCCCCATGACTTTGCCTCGTCCAACAAGATGGCTCGAGGATCACCGAACAGCGTTTCAGCGGAGTCGCAAAGCATCAGCCCCGCGGAGCTCAATGTCTGTCGCGCGGTTGTAAGCGCATCCTCGGCGCGGCGACGTTCACGTTCTAGAACTTCCTCCATGAGAACCGGGTCAAAAGCCATAGGCGTTTCATCCGCAGGAAGGAGAGGTTCGCGCACGCTAATTACCCTTACCAAAGTTTCCGCCGGCCATGGGCGATTTGCGATTTCGTGGATAGCTTTTTCGGAGCACTTGGAGCCGTCCGTGCCAACCAGGATCCTCATGCCAGGCGAGGAAGAAGTGGAACCTCGCGGGCTGGGTCGCACGATCTCAACCGAGCAAGGTGCGGTACGAAGAACGGCCTGGGCAACGCTGCCGAGGAAAAAGCGACTCACAGCGCTTGATCCGTGAGAGCCGACCATAATGAGATCCGCTCCCCATTCGCGGGCGTACTCCGGGATGGCTATCTTGGGCACGCCCGCCTGAATCTCCGAAAGCACTTGATGCGCCGAGCGGGTGAGTTCGTATGAACCGGCCGTCACCAGCGACTTCGCCTCGCGCTTTGCGTCTTCGACAAGCTCAGGCAACTCGTCCCAGGTCCACACGTCAACAACGCACTGAACGCAAAGCACGGTGCCGGCAGGCCATGGACGGGCAACTGCTTCCGCGATTACATACTGGGATGCACCTGAAGCATCGATCGCTAGTAAGACTTTCATTACACTGCTCCCTTGCATTTTCGAAACTTCGTCTGCGGATACTTTTTGAACATCTTCCGGATCGCCTTGTTCAGCTTGCGCTCATTGTTCTTCGTTTTGTCAGAGAGCACGGCTGTGGCGAGGCCGCGCCAGACCATCTCGTTGTTTGACGCATCAACTAAATCGACGATCAGGCTTCCATCCTTTTCAACCTCGCTCACCCAAGAGCCAGATCCTATCGGCCAAAACCAGAGTGGGCTATATATCTGGCTGTATACGTATTCGGCATATATGCATCCATAGTCGCAACCTTCAGCGACGGTTCGTGTCTTGAGGCGGGAGTTGTACCGAGCCTCCAGATCCGGACTCATAAGTGGATCCACCCCCTGGAGCCCTTTTCTGTTAGTTGCCCGTCAGTGGCCGCCACCACCCGTTGGGCCAAGGACCATCGGCCGGATGCTTGCTCTCAAGCCACGCGTAGGTCTTGAATCTCGAGAAATCAACGCCTTTTTCGAACTGGACATGCACTTTCTGGGCGAATGTGCCACTGCCCGCAAGCACTGTCAGAGCATACAAAGCAACTCGAGACGCTCTCATTACGAATGCGCACTCTCGGGTCATCAGGTTCATCGCGAAAGTCCGTCGACGATGATGAAAGCAGACTGTATGCCAAAGAACGCATCCTGCAACCTGGGGAAACTCTGTGAAATGTTGTGGATCCCGGTTCAAAGAGAGGGAGGAGTTCCTAGCCCAGCGAGTGCAGACTGCATTTCGCCATTGTGACGAAAAGAATCGTGTGCATCAAAGAGCCCAAGTCAGGCCACGTTCCTTCGAAAGAGGCCGGTGTGATCAATAGCCGAGCTCGGGCGGGATCCTTCTGGCGACCGTTACCATTGCCGGACGCAGCAAACGGTTCTTGAACTTGTAGCCGCACCGCAACTCACCGACTACCGTCTGATCTTCTACAAGGTCGGTATCAACGGTCGCAACCGCATGGTAAATTGTGGGATCGAAGTGCTCGCCGAGCGCATGGATCGGACGTACCCCTATTTTGAACAACACATCTAGCAATTGCTTTTGAATCAGCTCTATACCTGTATGCAAGTCCTCGCCATTAGACGGCGAAACTTGGAGCGCGTGTTCGAGGCTGTCAACAACGGGTAACAACTCGTTGGCGGTATCGAAGACCGCGTATTCCTGAAACTCCTTTTGTTCTTTGAGCGAACGTTTGCGGGCATTGTCGAATTCGGCTTGCACACGAGCCAATCGTTCCCTGAGCTTGGCAGGATCACTGCCATCATTTTGGAAATTCTCGCTGAATCTAGAGGATTGGCCCTCAGTTTCGCCGCGTGGCCTGCCTGGCGTCTGCAGGCGGTCGCTCTCCTGCGTGGAGGGAAGTTCATGCTCCAAATCCAACGCCTTCGTCGATATATCCTCGCTCATTTTCCTGACCCCCAATCCTGACTATTTTACGTGCCGAGCGACATTTCACTTTTGCGTTATTGCTCCCAGGCATATCGCATCTGTTCCTCCAGCGCTCGCTCCCCGGATCTGTGAATTCCAGCGCTGACCTTTGAGGATGGAGGTGAACAAACGCACAGCAGCTTCAGGTTTTTGCGGCCGACGTTTTTCAGGTTGTGATCTTCTCCCGATGCCACGAAGATCGCGTCATGTCGTCTTATCTTGTGAGTCCGGCCGTTCAAGATGAGCTTGCCCTTTCCCTTCACCACGAAGAGGATCTCGTCGATGTTCCTGTGCGCTTCCTCGCCCAGTTCCGAATGCGGTGCTACGCTCATGACCGCCAGTTCGCTGAACTTGCCTTCATAAATTACCTTGCGAAAGCTTGTGTTCGCCTTAGCAGTTTTCTTGACCTTCTGGTAGAAAACGACCGAGAGTTGACGTTTCCCGCCGCGCGGCATGTGCGCCTCCTTACCATTGAGTCTGACTCATGTGGTTCCTTATCTGTATTGACAATGGGAACAAACGAGGAAAGAGCAACTCAACGACCACAACCCTGAAGGTGTGACCAGTCGCCCGCATGGAATCAGGCACAATCACAATGACCGCAGAGCCTCAGATCGCCTGACGGAAAACCTCTTGCCTGTTGGAGCCTTCGCCTGACTTCATTCCGTCATCTTGACGATGCAATTCATTGGATCCTGCAGTCGGTCAGAATGACATTCTGTCGTCGGAGTTCGTTTTCTAGATTTCTGGCTCTGGGAACCAAGTCCTTATCTTCTGGACAATTGGAAAATTATCAAAGCGGCTAAAGAATTGCGTATCCAAGGAACATGCTCGTAGTTAAAGTGCTTCGCTCCGATGACCGGTGTGTAATTAAGCTCGCAGGACCGTTGACAGGTTCGTGGACAGAGGATCTGAGATGTGCTCTCGTCCGTACCAGCATTCTGGAGGTTGATCTCCGGGATGTAACGTTCGTCGACGATAAGGCCGAAGAAGAGTTGTCACGCCTACGACGAATGGGGGCGACGTTTCAGGGTGAAGGGGGATTTGTGAAGAAGACGTGCCGGCGACTGCATTTCCCCTGTCCTAACTGGCTCGCATTTTCGTTCACAACTCCCAATTACGAAGGGCACCTGAGACGGGGCTTGTCGAAGTTGAAGCAAGTGTCGACAGCCTCAGATTTGTAGAGCTTGACTTCATCCGGTCACGCAGTTTGGTCCGCGATTGCGACGACATAGAAACACTGCCCAGCATCTACTGCAATCTTTTGATGTGCGGGACTCGACCATCGCAGACATCTTGGCAACTGCGTGCCGCTGTGACTCCGGCATAACTACGGTCAGATACCAGAGCCACTTCTGGACTCGCTCCGATACCAGCCGTTTAGCATCGTACGGCTGCTGGAGGTGTGGCTGTAATTGTGGCTGTATGTTGCAGAACGTTTCCAACGTCTTCAGCATCTGGAAGGTTCCTCGTGCGCGCACGACAGTGTTGGCTAATTGTGAGTTCGTAGAGAAGGATGGCAGGATCTGCCCTGATCCAGAATCAGTAGCTTGAGGGGATGGCAGCAAACTCATGACGGTCGAAAAGGAACTTCCGCTTTCACCCTGGTTCCTCGCCCTGGTGTGCTATCGAACTCAAACGTCCCCTTCAGTTGCAGCACGCGTTCTCGCATATTGATCACTCCCAGCCCTCCCGATCTTCTTAGTACGTCAGGAGTACAGCCAATGCCATCATCGGACACAGAAAGGCAGACAGTACCGTTGGATCGCGTCAGCCGGACGTCGACCTTCCTTGCCTCCGAATACTTGGCCGCATTACCCAGCGCTTCTTGCGCGATCCGATAGAGACACAACGCCGCTCCCGGCGACAGCTCCTGCACACTCTCGTCCGCCGCGCACGAAACCGGCAGGCCGCGCACCTTGCTGAACTCCTCGCAATACGCCGACAGGGCTGCCGGCAAGCCTGACTCTTGCAGCAGCGCGGGGTGAAGCTCATGCGATAAATGACGGATGTCCGTTCCGATCTGGATGAGCTGTTGCTGCACACCATTGACGGTTGCCGTAGCTTCCGAATCCGGTGGTACTTGATATCTCACCTTGGCGAGCCTCAGACTGACGGAAGTGATCTGTTGCAGAACGCCGTCGTGCAGTTCTCCGGAGATCCGCATGCGCTCCGCTTCCTGCGCTTTGATCATCTGCTCGTTCAGCGCGCGGATCTCCGCCTGATGCCGCTCCAACAATGCCTGTTGCTGCTCCAGGGCGGTGTGGCGACGTTTCAAAGCGTTGACGCGGAGGTGATAAACGGTCCAGAACATCGCCAGCAACGCGAGCCCACACAGCGCGCGGAACCAGTTCGTTTGATAGTAGGCGGGCGCAATGCTGAATTCCAGAGTCGCACCTTGCTCGTTCCACACGCCACTGTTGTTCGAGGCGATCACGCGGAAGCGGTAGTTGGT
>Ga0335071_10005394_pt1 | contig 13269 bp, 5 predicted proteins | sample Lox_Sample_15_FD_206724 | JGI IMG/M metagenome (GOLD analysis project Ga0335071, IMG submission 206724) | Soil microbial communities from Loxahatchee National Wildlife Refuge, Florida, United States - Lox_Sample_1.5 | ecosystem: Environmental > Terrestrial > Soil > Wetlands | place: USA: Florida...
CCCTGAGCCTAATTTGATGCCCGTGATTTGTCGGGCTCTTGCCCATTTTCGGACTGCCTCGGGCGTAACTCTTAAGTAATTAGTTTGACAATGTAGGATTACCAGCGGGATTCTTACAGGCCAGTGCACCGGTAGTAATCAGTAGCTTGTGGGCAGTGGATGGATTCAGTACGGCACTCCTCATGGAGCGCTTTTACTACAACTACCTTGAAGCCGGAATGCCGCCAGCTCATGCACTCAAAGAGGCTCAACTTTGGCTGCGCGATGCTACACGAGATGATATCGGAGAATATTGTACTTTCGTTTGGTTTTTTCAAGCACTGAGAACAGCAGACGGTTTTGGTAAAGCGAATTGATTTGGTGCATTTTGCAACCTGTAATGCTTGGCCCCTACGCAAGTTACCTTTTAATGAGATTGCCCTTTATGACAACCAGCTCGAGTTAGGCATTGATGGAACGACTATTTATAGTCAAATCCCATCGAATGCGAACCTCTTTGGACAAATATAGAAATCACTCATTTCTGGGTGCGGAATGTGGGATAGAAACTCAGATTGCCCTCTTTGATTTTCCAACCGGGATCGACCGCAGCGATTTAGTGCAATAAGGGAGTAATAAAATATCCAGATCTGAACTTACGTATGGAGACAATATCCGGGTTATTTATGGCCCGACTCGAATCTGCCCGGAATAAGTGCCAGCATAGGGACCCTCGCAATCTTTGGCTGTACTATCTGAAGTGCCTCGGAAAGTGCCTTGAGCGGTCACATTTTGCAAGCCATCCTAGCCATTGGAGACTACAAATTGGGCCTGGAACGCTCCGCTCGAGGGGAAAGTCCCTGAATAACTCATGACGGCGCTGCCGGAATGCTGGCCCTCGGAACCTGTGAATACACCCACGCCCTGGAAAGTACCCGAATTGTCAACGTGAACCACATCCCATTCTGTTCCAACCCAATTACCGGCAAGGGTTCCGGAAAAAGTTCCCGTGATGGTTACCGTGGTGACGGTGTTGCCATTGGCAGATTGGGAACCTATCATGATGTTGCAATTGGTCTAGCTACCGCTCGCTACATTTGGCTGCGAGGTTGGAGTGGATAGGGATGCACAGCCTGCAAGGGTAAACATTAGAATCGCTATAAGTATCATGCTCAGAAGTTTATTCATTTGTTCCTCTTATGTATATTGGATTCGAAAGTATTAAATCAATAAGCTGGCAAGCTGACCAAAAGGGCCTGGATTAATACCATACCCGCCCAATAATTAGGAGATGGCTGAGTGGGCTCCGGCGATCCACAACCTTAATGCAATAGCCATAGTCGCCTCATAATACTTGTGATTGGGGGAATGCCAGCTTGAACCACACACAGCTTCAAAATGCTGTGCACATTTTTGGGATAAGATTCTTGTCCAGCCCTCTCACATGGCTATAGAATAAATTGACAAATTCTATTTTGGCTAAACCGTAAATAGTTGTTAAAAAAAAGAAAAATTCTACATCCCATACATAATTTCCAATTTCAGGTGTCCATTCGTGCGAATTTACGCTTGTATATTTCGACATTTCCAGGAAAGCCAAAATATCCATTTTGACACAATGGAACAGGATGATCCCCATGGTGCCTACTAAAATGTCAACGGCAACTGGACTGCCTACCAGGATAATGCCATAAAAGACAATGCATCAGAGTAATTAAAGAAAATGGGCATAAATCAAGGGGCCCTTTTCGGGGCCTCTTGATTTATGCCCGATGAGTGAGGCGTGAGTGAACTAGGGAGTACAAAATAAGGGGTAAATAGCTTCACCTCTTTAATTGCTTTAAAAGTTCTCCAGTTTACTCAAATCTGCAATTCCGTTTGTCACAGATGTGATCGTTTGCAGCAGACCAAGGCGATTTTTCTTTACGGCTTTGTCTTCAGCCATGACTAATACCTTATCGAAGAAAGTGTTGATGGAAGGGATAAGCTTAACAACCATCTCTAGGGATTCATTGATAGTAGATGGTTGATAGTAGATTGTTTCTTGGATCGCAGCATACAGCGCTTTTTCTGCATCTTCTTTCAAATTGGCAACATCTACGATCCACGGTCCGCGGTCCGCGGCGGGCAGAGAGCGGATGATGCGCATACAGCGCGCGTAGCCCGATAAGGTTGTAACCCAGTTCGTGCGGGCAACCCACACGCTAAGTTCCTCAACATTTCTTGATGCCGCGGTGGGGCAGTTAGCCTGCTCGGTTAGGATGGACTCAATAACATCGTATTTATACCCACTATCCCTCAGGACAACCTCCAGGCGGCTTTTCATAAAGTCAAGGATCTGCTTCTGTATTTCATCATTGACTTCGATCGGCTGAAGCCGAGATGCCTCATAGATGGCATTACGCAAGTCTAGGCTAATACCATGCTCTATCAGTGGCTGAACTACACCAATTGCAGCGCGCCGAAGCCCAAAGGGGTCTTTCGTTCCCGATGGTGCCAGACCGGCCGCGAACAAGCCAGTGAGTGAGTCCAGCCGGTCAGCAAGGGCCACGACTAAGCCGGGCTTTGTCAGTGGGACGGGCTGGTACTGTTCAGCGAGGGCGTCTGCCACGGCTTTGTTCTCTCCGGAACGAAGGGCATACTCGCGGCCCATTATTCCTTGCAATGAGGTCATCTCGACCACCATCTTGGTAACCAGATCTGCTTTCAACAGATGGGAGGCGCGAAGCGCAAAGGTGGCATCTTCAGACTTCAGTCCCAATAACGGGATGATCGCTTCAGCCAGTTTCTCGATGCGGTTATTCTTGTCGAGCATTGAGCCGAGCTTCTTCTGAAAGGTTAACGTGGAGAGGCGCGGAAGGAAATCCTCCAATTTATGCTTAAGATCCTCGCGCACAAAGAAATTTGCATCGGCAAAGCGAGCGTGCACAACGTGTTCATTACCCTGGCGAACGAGATCGATACATTGTTCGTCACCATTGCGAACGACAACGAAGAATGGCAAAAGCCCGCCATGTATTTCTGCACCATATGATATGGGGAAATAGCGTTGGTGCTTCTTCATTACAGATATAAGCACATCTTCAGGCAAGGCCAAGAATTCTTTTGGGAAGCTACCCAGGAAGGGCATAGGCATTTCTACCAAGTTGGCTACTTCTGACAGCAGCCCATCAGGAATAATCGCATCACCGCCGATCGATGCGGCCAGTTTAGAAACCTCATTGGCTATCAGGGTTTTGCGCTCTTCCACATCCAGAACGATGCCATTCTTCTTTATAAGGTTGAAGTATTCAGGCGCGCTAGAGATGATTATCTCCGGAGAGTTGTAGGGGCGCAGGCCGCGCGAGATCCGCCCGGCGGTCAGGCCGGCGTATTCGAACGGAATAACGATCTTGCCCAGCAGAGCGACAAACCACCGCAGCGGGCGCGAGAAGGCGACACCACTGGCATTCCAGCGCATGGACTTGTCAAACTTGAGGCCTGCCACTAGGGATGGCAGGGATTCCAGTAGCACCTGCGCAGATGCGCGCCCGGTTTGCTTGACCAGGGCAAAGGCATAGCGGCCACCTTCAACGTCGCGGATCTGCAGTTCCTTGGGAGAGATGCCCTTGCTTTTGGCAAAGCCAATGGCGGCTGGGGTGGGGACGCCGTTCGGCCCAAAGGCATGGTCAATGGAGGGACCTTTGAACAGGTCTTCCCGGTCAGGCTGTTCCGCTGCCAAAGACTCCACATAAACTACCAGCCGGCGAGGAGTTCCTGAGACACGTATGGGGCCATGTTCCAAGTGCAGCTCATCAAGAAATTTGGGGACATTGGTTTCGAGTTGTGCGATGGCAGAATCAAGGTCAGAGGCGGGGAGTTCCTCGACGCCAAGTTCAAGTAAAAATGGAGAAGGAAAAAGTTGAGAAGGAAAGGAGACTCCACTTTTCCTCTTTTTACCCTCAACTTCTTGCTTCATCAGCGGGTATCCTAATTCCTTGCGTTGCTCAAGAAATCGTTCGGCCACGCCACGCGCCATCTCGCGCATCTGGCCGTAGAAAACCTGACGTTCAGTCACGCCAATGGCGCCGCGGCAGTCCATGGCGTTGAAGGTGTGTGAGCACTTCAGAACGTAGTCATGGGCGGGTAGGACCAGACCGGCTGCAATACAGGCTTCGGCTTCGGCTTTGTAGAGGTCGTACATCTGCCGAAGACGATTGATATCGCCAATTTCGAAATAGTACTTGCTGTGTTCATACTCCTCCCTCCTGCGGATATCTCCATAGTTGACCATATCGTTCCAAGGCTCATCCCAGATTGCGGCGGCGTTGTTGATGGCAATTAAGATGCGGTCAAGGCCGTAGGTGATCTCTACAGAGACCGGGGCGAGGTTCTGGCCGCCGACTTGCTGGAAATAAGTGAACTGCGTAATCTCCTGGCCGTCCAGCCAGATCTCCCAGCCCAGGCCCCAGGCCGAAATGGCAGGCTGTTCCCAATTATCCTCCACCAGGCGGATATCATGTTGGCGTGGATCGATACCAATGGCTTCAAGAGACTGGATGTAGAGTTCGACCGGGTTCCCAGGGTCAGGTTTGAGGATAACCTGGAACTGGTAATGGAGCTGGAAGCGGTTGGGGTTCTCGCCGTAACGTCCATCGTCCGGGCGAACGGATGGTTCAACGTAGGCTACATTCCACGGCTCGGGGCCGAGCACACGCAAAAAAGTAGACGGGTTCATCGTCCCCGCGCCTACCTGGGTGTAGTAAGGTTGGCCTATAAGGCAGCCTTTGGCAGCCCAGAATTCCTGGAGCTTAAGGATGATTGATTGAAAAGTAGATTGAGAGTTCATTCCAGTTATCCTTTCGCATTGAGTTTAAAATTCGAATCGGTTAGTGCGATGCTTGCAACTCCGGCTAACCTATGGCCACATTATGACTTGGAACGCAAAAGCCATAAGGATATGGCCAGAATGCAGGCCGCCATGACAAGATTTGCGACTCCAAGTAGGATGCTCCCAATATCTGTACTCACCCAAAGCTTGGATGCTGTTACAAGCAACAGGAATAGAACCACAGCTGACATCATCGCCATCATTACCGATTGTCGCGTGGTCTTTTGCTGACCGCGGGTGGGTAAAAAGTAAGGGAGGATCAGCAGGAGAAGGCCTCCGCCGGCATTACCGGCAATTGATAAGATATCCAGCAGATTGATTCCGCGGAAGGTCTTGACGCCTATGGTCACGATCACTGCAGCGAAAAGGATGGCCATCCGCATACCCATTCCCTCCTGGGTTCTGGTGATCCAATGGAGTTTTTTGACCTTGTCGAGAGCGACGCTTAATTGGTCTGATAAACTCTCAGTAAACCCATTGCAGGCGGTCGTAACGGCGAGTAATGCGAATAGATATCCAAAAATCGAAATTGGAATCGCCCCTGCCGAGTCGTAATTACTGAACAGGCTGGCAATCCTGACTGTACTGAAATCCGCAGCAGCTGCCGCCATCGAACTAAGGTCGGAAGCAGGCAGAACAAGAGCAGTTACCATTGTCCAACCAAGGTAAACAAGCATTGGAATAGCAGTTCCCAATATGACAATATTGACAAGCCTGGGAACCCGATATTTTCCTTGGCGCTCAAATATGGCCGGGTGGCGGCACAGATTGAATAATCCTGTGCCAACATAGGCGAAAAGGATTAACCCAATCATATTTGCCCATACGACAGCATTGTTCAGGTTGAAGTGAAGAAACGCATCACCAAATGCATAGAAGGGTATGAAGAGATGGTGGTTTAAGGCAAATACCAGCACTAACAACGCTGTTAGTAGAACCAGGACAAGGTTCACGATCATGATAACCACATTTACTCGTTGGTGATCACTCAATTCCGAATCCTGCTTGGAATTCTTCTGTTTTACCAACATGCCAGAAATAACTGAAATTGCAAACAATAAAATGTTGATTACCACCAGCCATACAGGCAGTTGATCAAAATGCGTATGAACAGCCTGCTGAAACGGAAGTGTTAGCCAGGCCAGGATACCGATGCCGATAAGCCAGACTCCGAGCATGACTGAGGTTTTTTTAAGGGTGCCTCTAAGCAGGAAGGGCTTCGAAAATATACCTTCCAGATTCAGGCCAAGAATTAGCATCAATAAACCACCGCCGAGGAACCACAAGCCAGATCCCCGTGGCACGCTGAAAGCGATAGCAGCCAAGACCGTGCTCCCAATTGCCAGGTAACCGATTACCGCAAAGAACACGTAGATAAACATACCAACAACGAGGCTGGTCTTGCCGGCTTGGCCTAACCCCGATTCCTGGACAAGCTCTGCAAGCTGGCGAGAGCCGCGCGCGCTGACCTCATCAGCGATGATCTGATTTTCATCATCTAATTTGCCTTGAGGTAGTTCTGTGGAGACACCTCCCGCCACCGCCAAGCCCATCTTGACTGTCTTCGCTACGCGGCTCGAATAACGCCGCAAATACGCAAACAGACTGAAAGTGAAGCGGTGATAGATAATCATCATGTAAAATCCGATGGCTACAATTGCCACCAGCAGGGGTACAAAGCCCAACTGCGCCGCTGAAGATGGTAGAGTCAGAACACCCGCACCGATGATAATTGAAGCGCAATACAACGCCAGTGAAAGATTTTTGAATTTGGCAGACATGTCAGCTCTCCTTTTCGTGGGACATCCACCAGACTGCTTCAGTCACGTTCAGCGACTGGGTAAAATCTCGCGACTGCATTTCTGAAACTATTTCTGCGAATTCATGGGCAGCTTTCCAAGTTTCGGTATCGTTTAGGCCCAGCCATTCGGCAAACGATTTACCATGATCTATCATTAAGTTGTGCTCTAAATTACGGATTGGGCCTTGGAATACAAAGAGGATTGCGCCAGAAATGATGACAAGGTCGATGTTGGCAATGCCTCGATCATTCAATGCAACCTGAAGCTTGCTTGCGGCAGATATACCATTTACGTGAAAATCGATTAGGCTTATCTTTCCCCCATCGAGGCATTGTTCATATAATAAAGTGGCCTCAAAAAGTAATTGACGGGCAACATCCGAACTTACGCCGGATGTGCCCGAGCGACCTTTGCCAAGCCTGGAAATGTTCATGTTTACTCTCCTTATCTATTTGAGCCATTAATCTTAGGCGGATAAGCATCGTAATAATATTTCTTAGGAGAAAATAATGCCTTTTTTTCCTAAGGTAATACCACATGACATTTTAGATCTCTGGCGGACTCAACGCTTTCGAGTTGAGATCACCTTTTTTTCATAGATTGTTTAGGGAGCAGGAATACGAGCTTGACGTAGAGACCCATATACACTGCTTTTATTTGCCTATATACTACTTTATTACTGTCTTTAAGTCAATATTTATTGCGGATTTACTGCTGTTTTACTGTATTATACTGTGTTACACTACTTTATAGTTGTCATTTAACTGGTAAAACCGAAAAAATGATATAATTGATTATCTTCAATATCCCTTTTTAAGGTGCGGGTATTATGCTGCTCGAACGGTTCACCAAGCTAAACGAAAGTATTAATGAAGATTGGCGCAGGCCTTTACTTTATTCGATTGAGCGATTAAATAAATGGTGGGGGTATATAGAATCAGGAACTGGATTGGAATTGTTTTGCGAATTTGATTCAAATACATCACTTCAACCTGCTCTCCAATATGTTGAACCGTCCATTAAGTTGTTGTTAGATGCGGCCGATCCATCTACAGATTGGGAAAATGCTTCTGAAGAAATACGTTTCATTTTTGAGCTCAACAATGAATTGCAACTCACCGTCATGTCATCTGAAGTAAGAAGAAAGGACCCAAATGAAATTATTAGCACTTTTTATCGATTAATGCGTAATAATGCCTATGCCGCGCTAGCCGTTCTTGCCCTTTATGATGTTCATCTAGATCAATTTGTAAAGGCCGAGCATATTGGGCAAGGCAGGCCACTAGAGTTAATGCAAGATGTCTTTTTAGCAATTGCGGAAGGGATGAAAACTTGGGCTTTACGGAAACGGTGGACTAATGTCTATCAGATCTCCCAAAATCGGGGAGAGCTGCAAACCTTTGATCTGGATTACAGGGGACATGAAAAAGAACGTCAGACTTATTCGCAAGAATTATTGGATGATCTTGAGGAAAACTATAAAAAATTAGGAATAAAAACTGAGTTTTATAACATTACTCTTACTGAGTTATATACAATGAACTTAACCTCTGAAGACAGGTTAAGATCAGTTTTTCTGACTATTACTTGTCCAGATCTTCCAACTTGTTACCTGGCCGAAGATTTGATGGAAAGGCATGGAATAGTACAAAATCGTTTTTCCCGAAAATCTCTTTATTATCCCGAGGAGAATGGCGCCAAAAGGCTTCAGATTGGGATTCGCCTGCCAAAAAATAATTGTTTAGTAATTGCCAGAATTGGCACGGAAGAGACACACAAATATAACGAATGGGGTAGGTTACTAGATTTTAAGCCCGGTCAACTAGTATCATTATTTAAGGAAAATGATCGGAGCAACCACCTTTCAGAAAGCAAATCAGTTACTAGCCAAATTGTAGTATTTAACACATCGGGAGAGCCAGTATCGATTGAGAAGGATAGTACAGTAGCTGACTTTATTGTTAGCCAGTATCCTATGGAAGATGCCCGCCATGTTGTGAAAGCATATATTAATGCTTCTCAAGCATCCTTAGATCAAGAGATACAAGCTGAAGATGTCGTTCGAATAGTTGTCGATAAAGAATACCGGCAATCATTACCAGTTGAAGCTTGGCTGGGTAATCATCAGTCACAAGAAACCCTTAAGGTAGTCGCCGATATTGAGCGTTCTTCACAGACGGCAGCTGCCCAGGGGCGAAACCGGATAATCCTGATGTTACAATCTCAGCTTAGGCACAGGGGATTTTCCATAGACCCAGACAGAATAATCACTATTCTCAATTCAGCGGGTATTTCGGTTACAAAAACCAATCAAGATCGGGTTTTCGAAGAATTGTCGATGAATACATCTCATGACGAGACCATAGCCAGGCTAGCAATACAGTATTGTCTCCATGAGCGACTTCGTAGCTTAAATGATGAACGGCCTACTTTCAAGTGGGGAGAAATAAGAATAGCTGATTGCTGCCGCGACTTAACAGTTAAGGACACAGTTATTGGGACTGAGGATTATGGACCGCGGAACCCTGAAAATCCAAGACACGGCCATTTTCGTGAGTTACGAATTCATCGTATGAATTGTCCTTACGGACCTAAAAGGAACTTATTACTTTTGAAGTGGGCTGATGATGAGCAATCAAAACAGCGCGATTGGGGAATTCGAGCAGGTATCCTATTTGAAGATTATGAGGGCAGCCTTATAGATATTCTAGGGTTTGTAGAAACTGAATTACGGTTAACCGTTCATTATGTTAGCGCAGATGCTATAAATATTGGCAAAAAATTAGCACAGGTTATCCTGATTGCATCAGCTCGGTCAGAAATTGAGCGAGATATTTCAATGTCTAGGATCCGAGATAAGTATAGTAATCAAATGACGGATCTAATATCTCTAACCCCTCGAGAAAGCAGGAAATTGCGCCACAGCCGTGGTTGTCCTTATATAATTAATTCGGATCCTGAGGTAGGAAAGTATTCACCTTTTCTAATCGTTGGTCGACATTATGAACTGAATTCACTTAAATCAAGTGTTATGGATCCGAACATTAACCAAATTGTAATCGTAGGTTACTATAGAAATGGGAAGACTTGGCTGTTAAAACTCTTTTTAGATTCTTTCAACTTGCCAGACAGAATTCCAATCTATATCTCTTTTGATGCTCCGCCTGATAAATTTTCTCCCGAAAATATAATAAACACTATTTTTATAAAATCGGTTGAACAAATATACAAACGAACGGGTCCTAGTTTTAGTCATTATTTTCAAAAAGAAATTCAACGCCCTAAGACTTGGTTTCAATTAGCCAATTGGCTCAGAGAAATGTCACAGATTACAGGCTCAAGATTTATTTTCCTGATGGACGAATTTAGCGGTATCTATGAATGGATTAGCCAAAAATTAGTCGTACCAGGGTTCCCTGAACAATTCGTCTCTTTTATGAACGATTGTTCAAAGTTTAGCCATTTTATTCTCGTTTTCCAAGCCACAGATTTCCATAACTTAGGCGAAGGGAGTAATAATTTCGTAAAATGGTTCCGAAGTCGGAGTGGCCACCAAATTGAGATATTACCTTTTGACCACAAAGAGATCGGCGAGCTCCTTACTATACCAGTGAAAGGGGCCTATGACGTCTCTCCGGATGCAATTGATCTAGCTATGCAGCTTACTGGAGGCAATCCATTTTTATCTGCTCTCTTGGGGAAAACTATTTGGAACGCAGTAAATAGAAATGAATATGAATATATAGATGTTGTAAACCTTAAGCAAATTGTAGAAAGAGAGGTGGTAAGTCGTCCAGATTGGGATGCCTACCTTTTTCGACTTATAGAAAAGCTGTCCGGAACAACCCTCAAGATACTACAAATGCTTGCACAAAAACAACTAAATGATCAAAATGACCCAACCAAACCATGGTCTTTTCTCAAATGGGCAGTAGAGTCATCCATAAATCAGCAAATTTTCGAAATCGACAGTGATCCCTTTCCCATCCTTGCCAAACTTAAAACTTATGCATTAATTGAAGAGCAAGTGGTCGATTCGGAAAGGGCTTGGCGATTGAAAAGTCAATTACTAGCTTTATACTTGGTTAACTATTAAAGTTTCTAAGGAGAACTCCTATGTTAAAGGAAAATCCAAAAGACCGTTTCCATTTTCTAAAAGACTACACTGGATACCAGCGCCAATTCCTTGCTATTCGAGATGCGATTTCCCATCCTAGGGAATCATCGGTAATCAATATTACAGGAGCATATGGATCGGGGAGATCGTCGATTCTCGATTATATACAATATCAATTAGAAGAACGTTTATGGCCATTGGAGCAAACTGAGTCGCCAATTGTTATTCGTGTTCAAGGGCAAAATTTTATCAAAGAAGATTCTTTCCTAGGATTTCTAGCATCACAAGTGATTTCACAAATTTCCAGTCTCTCTGGCATTATTGTGCCAGATGAAATTGATCCACCGACCGAAAAGATGTTCCAGCAATTAAGGTGGTTATCCGACAAAGACCACCCTATTATTATTATGATAGATAATTTCAACCGTATCGTCGAACGCCTTAAGCCGACTGAAGCACAAGGCCTCAACAGGCTGAAAATCAGTGGAATACATTATATTTTAGTCTCCGATTACCGTAGTATTTATGAAATTGCTCCTAAACTAGCTCATGTGTCAGACTTTTTTAAAAATGCTCAGCCTATTGCTTTTCCGCCCCTAAATAATAAAGATTCACAAACTCTCCTTCACCTTGTTCTCTCTGATCTTGATAAGCTATATGGTGAGGAGAAATGCTGCATTATTGAAGATGACGCTTTATCACTTATAGAAGATTTAGCTGGTGGACATGCGACATTGCTTGTAAGCGTTTTGCGTCACGCTTATTTTGATCTTTGTAACCCTGGATTAGCCACAGGAAATATAACCATAAACAAAGAAATGCTTAGCGAAAGTGGCTTTTTACGCTTTTTGCCGGAAAACGATGTTATTAGTAATTATATCGGTAAGATGATCCAGTCGACTAAAGATTATCCGTTATCTTTAAATGAACTCCAGTTTCTTGTTAATATCGCCATGCATTCGAATCAAGCAGAAAACTCAGATTTAACAGCTTTATCGAATGAGACGAAGGTGCGTATTCGATTGAGCACAATGGGATTTCTAAGGGATCCCCAAGGTCAAGAGATTGGGAGTAAACTCATCCAATTTTCTATACTCAATAATATTATCCCGCTTGTTTTTTCAGATTCAGAAAAGGCTGTAATTAATCTTTTCCTACTCAAGCGCCCTGGGTTAATATCATTTCAAGAACTTGATGACATTTTGGGAGAAAGGTTTATTGCATCAGAAGATGCAAAAGTCAGGAGACAATATATTGATAGCACCATATCAAGGATTCGTAAAAAATTGGCTCACATACCAAATTCTATGGCATTACCAATCGATAATGTACGCGGTGAGGGATTTTACTTAGGATCATCTATCCCCTTCGACGTATTCTATAATAAAGGGCCTGAAGTGTTTAGGTCTCCAGAAAAAGCAAATGACGAAATATCTTCTTCTTAATTACTCATGTTACGCAGCCGTGAAACTGGGTTGAATCCACGAAGCATGGCGTAAACTGACCGGCTTCGGGCTGCCGCGCGGGTCATTGGCCACACTCGTCGAGCTCAATAATGGTCTTGCGTTCTCCAAGTGGCAGCAGACTACGCAGGTTGGTATAGTCTAGGAGCAGGTTACGGATGGGTTGATGTACCAGCAGATGGATACAAGAACGCGGGCGATGTAGGAAGGGGGGTAGTCTTATTTAGATAAATATTTCAGATGTTTGGGGATCAAGATCTTATCAATCGACAGTCACCCACCATTGAAGCCCAGGTATTACTATGAAACATTATCATTTACATCAACTTCCAGTCGATTAGTAATCCTTTGCTTGATTAGAAATTCTACTGCACCTCTTCTGAGATCGTCATTTAATAGCCATTCCTTACCTACGGAGGACATGAGTAGGCTTGATAGATCCTTATTTGACACCATTCTTCTAGCAACATCTCCCATGTGTTTTTGAATATCAAGCTCTACTGTTGCCTGGTTTAAGCCTAATGCGGCCATTGCCTCAATTTCGCCCTGTTCATGAAGTTGAGCGATTGCTTTACACAGTTGATCAGATTCAATAAGCTCTGTGAATAGATCGGACCAATTCTGTTGTAGGCTGCGCGTAATGGCAAAATAACCAATCTCAATCTCCCGATCAAATATGCCTTCAGCAACTAGAGCTTTATTAATCGCCTGATCGATCAGCAAATTATTAACAAACCTTATTATTGATCTTGGATTATTCTTACATGCAGAACCGATGATATCCAGCATTTCTTCAAGCGACTCTCTGTTTTTTTCATCCAAACGGGCCAGTATGCTATTGGAAAACGATTTCATACGACTATCATGGGGAGGAATATAAAACGGTAATTGAACAATCTTATCGAAATATGAACGACCATCGAAGTTCTTCAAGCCATAAAGTTCCTCATACCGGTATTTTAAATAGCCTTCAATAACATACCTGGATACCCCAAGAACAAAAATAAACCCCTGCTGGGATAATACCAATTTTATATT
>Ga0335071_10005395_pt1 | contig 13268 bp, 10 predicted proteins | sample Lox_Sample_15_FD_206724 | JGI IMG/M metagenome (GOLD analysis project Ga0335071, IMG submission 206724) | Soil microbial communities from Loxahatchee National Wildlife Refuge, Florida, United States - Lox_Sample_1.5 | ecosystem: Environmental > Terrestrial > Soil > Wetlands | place: USA...
ACTGGTGGCGGCTGCCATCGATATGCAGCAGCATCCCCGGCAACGGCCGCCGCTCCCGCCGCTTGCGATGCGCCCCGCGCTTTCTCCCCCGCGCCACCAGCCCCGCTCCTTGCAGCGCCTGCTTCACCCAGCTGTAACTCAACTCGATCCCGTGCTCGGCTTGCAGCTTCTCGTGAAAATGCTGCACGTTCAGATCGAAATACTTCTCCCGATAAAGCGCCAACACCTTCTCCACCGTCGCCACCGGCACCCGACCACGGGACGGCTTGCCCCGCCGTCGGTCGAACAATCCGTTGTAACCCTCTTCTTCGTAGCGCTCCCGCCAGCGCCGCATGTGCCGGTCGCTGATGCCCAAGATCTCCGCCGCCTGCCACCACGTGATCTTCTTCGCCATTGCCTGCAACATCACGTCCTGTACTTTCATCGCCCGCTCCCTCGCGGCCCTCGAGTAGCTTTCCATGCTCCGCATGGTCTCCTATCCTCACCGCCCGCAAAGCGGACATATCACTTGCTATCTCAACCGGACATATCATGTGCTACCGACACGGCACTCGGCTCATACCTTGTAGACTTGGCCCGGCTATGCTACTGTCGCCGTCAATTCTCAGTTCCATATGTTTTCGCCATTGCTATCTAAGACTGACGCTCCCCAGATCGTCGAACCTGTTCCGACCGTCTTCCCCACGATAGCTGGGGCAGATATCGCCGCCGTCTTCCTTGGAAAGCGCGTGGCTGGGGATTTTTACGACTCGATCCGCGTCAACTCCGAACGCGTTCTCTTCGGTCTTCTGGATGTTGCCGGCCGCCGCGAAGAAACTCGCGCTCTCCTAATCTCGGCACAAGAGGTCTTCCGCGAAGTTGGTGCACAGCTGTTTGCACCAACAGACATTAACGAGTCGGACGCGATGACCGAGCTATGTCTTCGGATTAATCGACGACTGATCGAGGTCTGTTGCGGAGTCCATTCCTGTCCTGCGTTCGTAGCGTGCTATCACGAGAGGTTTGGAACGCTTTGCTATAGCAACGCTGGACACACACCCGCCCTGCTCCGCGATCAACAAGGCATTACCGAACTGGGTTCGACGGGTCTCCCGCTCGGTCTGTTTTCCCACGCAACCAGCGATGCTCCCACGGTAGGCATGGCGCCGGCTGATTCCGTTTTGCTCGTTTCAAGAGGAGTGATTGACTGTGAAGGAAATGGAAAAAAGGACTTCGGAGCCTTTGGTCTGGAGAGAGTGAAGGAGGTCTTCCAGACGACCTCAACGAAGACGGCTCTCGAGCTTTGTTCCTCAACCCTGCAAGCCGTCTCAGTTCACGCCGGTAACCGGCTTGCCAGCGACGACCGAACTGCCCTGGCCCTGCTGCGAACCGGGTAAGCCAACTTCCATGCTTTCGGACGCGTCTTACTCGAAGTAGCTCTTTGAACGCAACTTGGGCCGCCCAAACAGAGTAAAATGACTCATCGGCCACTCCCCCTCTCGCAGAGAGCTCACGTGAGTGGCGAGCCTTTACAGGATTTATGAAAAGATTTCCCCTTACCTTTATCGCTTTGGCTTGCATGACCTCTCTCGCGGCGGGGCAAGTCGTCGAAGAGATCGTTGCCCGTGTGAACAACCAGATCATCACACGCTCGGAATACAACCGCAGCAAGGACCAGCTCCGCGACGAAGTCAAACAGCAGGAGCCAAACAACCCGGATCAGGCATATGCCGAGCGGGAGAAGGATGTACTCCGCGATTTGATCGATCAGCAGCTTCTGCTCGAAAAAGGCAAAGATCTCGGCATTAGCGCCGACACTGACCTGATCAAGCAGTTGGACCAAATGCGAAAGGAGATGAAACTCGGTTCGCTTGAGGATTTGGAGAAAGAAGCCGAGAAGCAGGGTGTTTCATGGGAAGACTTTAAGCAGCAGCAAAAGAACCGCATCATCACTCAGAAGGTGATTGGGGAAGAAGTGGGAGCCCATCTCGCCCTAAATAAGGATGACGAGCAGAAATTTTACGACGAACACAAGGAAGAAATGCGGCATCCCGAGTTCATTCGCCTGAGCGAGATTCTGGTTGCACCCAAAGTCACTCCCTCTGATGCTATTAACACTGGCTCCGGGAGCGGCAATCAACCGCCTGCCGACGAAGCCGCGAAGCAGGCTGCTGACACTGCAGCTCTGAATGTGGCGCAGGCTAAAGCTGAGGATATTCTCAAGCAAATTCGGGCAGGTGCGAGTTTCGAGGATCTCGCCAAGAAATACTCCGATGGTCCTTCTGCAGCGGACGGCGGGGCTTTGGGTACTTTCGAAAGAGGCAAGCTCGCCAAAGAACTTGAAGATCGAACTTTTGGCATGAAGGCGGGCGAGATCACCGACGTAATTCGCGTCAAGCAGGGTTACGCAATCCTCAAGGTGGACGATCACCAGATGGCGGGTATACCCGCAATGAAAGACGTGCTCCCACGCATTCAAGACGCCCTCTACTATCAGAAACTACAGCCCGCTCTCCGGGCGTACCTGACGAAATTGCGGGAAGAAGCATACATTAAGATCGCAGCTGGTTACACCGATACCGGACATAGCGCCAATCAGACGGAGCCAGTCGAAACCGCCGCCGCCAAGGAATCCGACGCGAAGAAGCTAGCCAAGAAGAAGAAAAAACTCGGAATCCTCTAGCTGCTAATTGAGTGTCTGCAAAGGGCTAAGACCGTCCCAGACACGCCTTCCTCGGGAATAGGCGCCTGCACTTGAGCGATTCTCATGCGAGTGTCATACTCAGACATTCCATGAAGGACTTCTACATCTGCGACTGCCTGCGTCACGAGAATAAGATCATTACGTCGACGTTCGTCGTCGTCGGCAAGCAAATCAAGCCCAAGAAGACAGGGGAACCTTATCTCGCCCTCACACTGGGAGACCGCAGCGGCCAGTTGGAAGCCAAGATGTGGGACAACGTCGAGGAGGTCCTCGATGCGTTCGAGCAGGACGACTTTCTAAAAGTCAAAGGTCTAATCAATAAGTACAAACAGCGTTTCCAGCTTACGATCCACAAGTTGCGAAAGCTGGGCGAAGCGGAAATCGAGTTCTCCGATTATCTTCCGAAAACGACGAAGGACATCGATGAACTCTGGCAGACACTCGCCAACTATGTATGCGGGTTTCAGAATCCTCATCTCAAAGCGCTCGTCGACGCCTTCATGGCCGATCCTGAAATCGCAACCGCGTACCGCAATGCCCCAGCCGCCAAAACTTTGCACCATGCTTACATTGGAGGGCTGCTCGACCACGTGGTTTCACTCTTTCGCTCCTGCGATCTGATCTGCAGAAACTACCCCCAGATCAATCGGGATCTCCTTCTGACCGGCGCATTCCTGCATGACATCGGGAAAATCCACGAGCTGACCTATAACCGCTCTTTCTCCTACACCACGAAGGGCCAGCTCCTCGGACACATGATCATCGAGCTGGAGATGTTGCAGGCCAAGCTCGCCCGATTACCGGATTTCCCCGAAGAGCTCAAAACCCTGGTGGAACATTTGATCATCAGCCACCATGGGGAATACGAATTTGGCTCCCCCAAACTCCCGATGTTTCCTGAAGCGCTGATGCTCCATTACCTGGATGATCTGGACTCCAAGATGGAGGCTATGCGCGCCCACTTCGAGCGTGAAGCTGCGCTGGAAGGCCCGTGGACTGGTTACAATGCCTCGCTGGGCCGGCCGTTACTGTGCACCGATAAATTTCTTTCAGGCAAGAAGCGCTCTGAGCCGCAGGAATCGGCACCGGAGCCAGTCAGCGATCACCACGAGTCAAAGGCGGAAGTGGTCGAAACAGAGCCGGCGTCCGCGGGTCTTGTCCCACAACGGTAGTTCTGCTGCATTCCATCCAGTACTGAAATACAGAGACGTCGTGACAGTTCTGCACGTTAGCCCAATGCACCATCGACTGGGCTCGCCGAAGTGATTCCCATTTCCCTCAGAAACCAGTTCCATTAGCATAAAAGTATCCGGAGGAATTTATGCGTTCACGTGCAGTCCTACTCTCGTTGTGTCTTTACGTGGCATTCGCCGTAACCGGCTGCAACAAACCCCCATCTGATAGCACTGCGGATACGACCGCCAACGACACACAAACCTCGAGCGCGGCTGACACAGGCACCAAGCAAGCCCGCGAGCATAAGGAGCACCGCGAGTCCAAAAGAGAGCCGCTGGTCGTTCCTTCGGGAACCACAATCACCGTTAGTTTGGGCTCTGCAATCGGATCGAAGCTGAGCCAACCTGGGCAAACGTTCTCCGGCAGCATAGCGCGAGACGTTTCAGTCGGGAACACCCTGGCCATCCCAAAAGGCGCAAGCGTTAGCGGCACCGTTACAGATGCTAAGCCCCTCGGCCGATTCAAGGGAGGTGCGGTTCTTCAGGTGCGTTTGGATTCCATTAACGTCAACGGCGCCGATGTTCCCGTTCAAGCTGCCACGCGCAGTTTTTCGCAGAAGGGTAAGGGGAAGCGCACCGCCGTAATGACGGGAGGAGGTGCAGCTTTAGGTGGGATCATCGGTGCTCTCGCCGGAGGCGGCAAAGGGGCAGCCATCGGCATGGCCGCTGGCGCGGGTGCGGGAGCTGGCGGATCGGCCTTCACCGGAAACAAAGAAATCGTGCTCCCCGCCGAATCTGACCTGACCTTCGAACTCTCGCAACCTATCGAGATCCGTCGCTAATAGTCCGTTCGCTGCTTGCCCCATCTCTCGCTTCGGTGAGGGATGGGGCTTTCAACCTTGGCTGTTCGCCGCCTCTGCAATAATCTCTCATGCTCGACTTCAGCCGCTTCGAGGTTCTCACCTTTGACTGTTACGGCACATTAATAGACTGGGAAACGGGACTGCTCAGTACGCTTCAACGCGTTCTCTCGGCACACGCCAAGCAAGTTGACAATGCCACCCTGTTGCAATTGTATGGGGACTTCGAACAACGCGCCGAAGAACCGCCTTACCTGCCCTATCGCGAAGTTCTCGCCTCGGTAGTACGCCGCTTGGGAGAGCACTTTGGATTTGTGCCAAGTTCCTCGGAATTGCTTTCTCTAATCGATTCGCTCCCCTCCTGGAAACCTTGGCCTGATACCCTGGCAGCACTGGAGTTACTTAAGAACAGGTATCGTCTGGCAATCCTCTCCAACATTGACGACGACCTTTTCGCCCGCACGCGCCCGCAACTCGGAGTGAAGTTCGACGAGGTCATCACCGCGCAACAGGCCCAGGCGTACAAGCCATCGAGGAAGATCTTCGAACTGGCGCTCAGCCGTATCAATGCTCCTTCGAATCGTGTTCTGCACGTTGGGCAGAGCATCTATCACGACGTCATCCCAGCTCGAAATATGGGTCTGGCCACCGTATGGGTGAATCGCCCCTCGGCGCGGCCCGGAGTCGGGGCAGTTAAGGCCGCCCAGGCCAAACCAGAGTTTTCGGTCACAAGTCTCGAGGAACTCGTGATAGCAGTTTCCAGGGCATAGCGCCTCCCAACCGTTTACGAATTCGATCCAGTCAGCGACCTGCACTCACAAGTTTCTCCACTTCCTCAAGGCGTCGCGCATGCCACGCCCTACCGTTCATTCAAAAAGGTCTTCTTTGGCTGGCAAGATGCAGAGCGTTTGCGTGAGTCTGAGGACTGATGCTCCTCGCCCTCCGGAATGGACTGTGGCAGCGAGCTACGTTCGAAACGGAATTACTGGCTCCAACTTTGCGTGGTGCTGGTGTCTATGCAGGCTTCGGCAGTTCGAGATTAAAGTCCAATGAATTCAAGGCCGATACAGCAATCACGCAGGCGCCCCGCTGTTACTTCGCTTCATCGCAGGACGCGCGAACACAGCCGTCGCAGACGATTTTGCAGACACACCGAAGCAAGGCCCTGCGCGAGATTGAGAGATTCTAATGAGTGATGACGCCGCCATCGTAAAGGAATTCTTAATTGAGAGTTATGAAAACCTCGATCGTCTGGATCAGGATCTTATCGCTCTCGAGAAGGATCCCGGGAACCGGGAGACTCTGGCCAGTGTCTTTCGTACGATTCACACCATCAAGGGAACCTCGGGCTTTCTGGCCTTCAATCATCTGGAGGCGGTCACACACGCCGGTGAGAGTCTCCTGTCGCGACTCCGGGATGGCCTGCTGACCCTCGATCCCGCGATCACGACGGTTTTGCTGGCGATGGTGGATGCTGTGCGCGAGATGCTGAAGAGCATAGAGGACACGGGAACAGAAGGAGACCGTGAGGATCAGGACCTTATTGCCCGCTTGACGCGCCTGCTCGAGCCCAAGGCGCGGAACGCATTAGCGAGTGCGACTGAAGAGGAATCAGGCGTACCCGTGACAAATCAATCACCGAAAGTACCGAACTTGGGAGAAATTCTCGTTCAGAAGGGCGCCGTTACGGTGAGCGAGGTACATGCTGCCGTAGAGCAGCAGCAAGCCGGTGACCCCCGCCACATTGGCGAGATTCTGGTCGAGAAGGGTGTGGTGAAAAGTCAAGACATCGTAGATGCATTGAATACTCAGCAGCAGGTGCGGAACCAAAGCGCAAGCGATAGCACCATCCGCGTTGACGTCGGCCAACTTGATCGCCTAATGAATCGAGTCGGGGAACTAGTGCTACTGAGAAACCAGATCGTGCAGTACACGAACTCGAGCGAAGACAGCGAATTGCTGGGCACCAGTCAGCGCCTGAACCTGCTCACCACCGAACTGCAAGAAGGCGTGATGAAAACACGTATGCAGCCGATCGGCAACATCTGGAGCAAGTTTCCGCGAACGGTTCGCGATGTCGCACTCGGCTGCGGGAAGCAGGTCCGGATCGAGATGGAGGGTAAAGAGACTGAACTCGACAAGACCATTATCGAGGCCATCAAGGATCCCCTGACACATCTGGTGCGTAATGCCGTTGACCACGGAATCGAATTACCTGATGCGCGCCGAGGCCTCGGCAAAAATCCGGAAGGGCTCTTGCTGCTTCGGGCATTTCACGAAGGTGGACAGGTCAACATTGAGATCACGGATGACGGTGCCGGACTCGATTTCGAGAAGATTCGCAACAAGGCGATTCAGAAAAATCTGATCTCCGCCGAACAGGCCGCACGCATGACCGAGCGGGAAATCAGCAATTTGATTTTCCTGCCGGGCTTCTCTACTGCGGAGAAAGTCACGAACGTTTCGGGGCGCGGCGTCGGAATGGACGTCGTCAAGACCAATATCGAAAAGATCGGTGGCACGGTTGATGTGCAGTCCAGGGCCGGGCACGGATCGACAGTACGCATGAAAATCCCTTTGACCCTCGCCATCATCCCGGCGCTCATCGTGACCACCGCAGCAGACCGCTATGCCATCCCGCAGGTCAGCCTGCTCGAACTGGTGCGGCTTGAGGGCGAACAGGCGCGGAAAGGCCTGGAATTGGTGAACGGCGCTCCCGTGTACCGCCTCAGGGGGAAACTGCTGCCGCTCGTTTACCTGACCAAGGAGCTGCGGGCGGATGCGCTTACGGGCAAAGCAGGTACGTCCACGTCTCCGCAGAGCGACTCGCAGAACGTGAACATTGTGGTGCTGCGTGCCGACGATCATCAGTTCGGCCTAGTGGTGGATGAGATCAATGACACCGAAGAGATCGTCGTCAAGCCGCTCAGCAAGCAATTGAAAAGCATCAACACCTATGCCGGGGCGACGATCATGGGGGACGGAAGAGTTGCCCTCATATTGGACGTGATGGGCTTGGCCCAGCGTGCCAGCGTCATAAGCGAGGTCCGGCACCGTGCCTTGGCCGAGACTGAAGAAAAGCAATCCTACAACTCGACGACGAATCAACGCAGCGCCGTCCTGCTGTTTCAGCACGGTACCAGCGGGCGAATCGCCATCGACCTCTCACTCGTTGCCCGGTTGGAGGAATTTCCGAAGGATGCGGTCGAAATCGCAGCGGATCAGGAAGTCGTACAGTACCGCGGACAGATCATGCCCCTGGTCCACGTCTCAGAGGTTCTTCAGAGTATCCGTCAGAAGAAGACAGAAAACGACGGTGAGTCGCTGCATGTGGTGGTGTACACGCATAACGGCCGCAGCGTGGGACTGGTCGTCGACCGCATTCTTGACATCGTCGAAGAGTCGTTCCTCGTCCAGCCCCAATCCGGACGCAAGGGAATTCTGGGTTCGGCGGTCATACAAAAACGCGTAACCGATGTACTCGATTTGCCCGGCCTTATGGCGGCCGCTGCCGACAGCCACTCATATGCTGCAGCCCTGGCGTGAACAAAGGTGAGCGATGGTGAAAACACAGCAGTTCTGCACATTTTTCCTCGAGAACCAGTTCTTCGGAGTACCCGTAAACCAGGTCCAGGAGGTAATCCGGTACCAGGAGATGACGCGCGTTCCACTGGTTCCACCCGTGATTCGTGGATTGATCAACCTGCGAGGACAGATCGTGATGGCCATTGATTTGCGGCGGCGTTTCGGCATGACAGACCGCCCCGAAGCGGAGCTCCCCATGAATGTCGTAGTGCGGACAGAAGAGGGTGCGGTCAGCTTCCTGGTGGATGAGATTGGGGATGTGCTCGAAGTGGAAGAGCAAACATTCGAGCAACCCCCTGAAACATTGCAGGGCCCGGCCGGAGATCTCGTGCGGGGTGTGTACAAGCTTCAGGACCGGCTCATGCTGGTTCTTGATACGGAACAAGCGGTGGAAAGTGAAGGCGTGGTCGAGCAAATTCGAAACAGAGCCGCAGGCGGCAGAAACTAAGGAGAACAGCAAATGGCGACGACGGGCGTAGCAAGAAAGATGCACAAAGATGAAAGCGGGATCGACAGCGCGAGGAAACTGCAGTGCCTTGTCAGTTTTCGTCCCTATGTAGAGTTCGAGGCAGACGGCAGCATCGTTTCCGCCAATCAACTCTTTCTCGAGCTCACCGGCTACAGCATGGAAGAGATCAAGGGCAAACCCCGGAGCCTGTTCCTTGAAGATACGGCAGAGTCCCAACAGCTATGGCCCAACTTGCAGCGTGGCATGGCTCAGCAAGGTTACTATCGTGCGCACCGCAAGAATGGAGAGCATATCTGGCTGGACGCCGTTTACTACCCCGTTCTCGATCCACAAGGCCAGTTGTGCAGAGTGATGCAGTTTGCGTCCGACGCCACCAAAGATCGGCTGCATGAGAGTGACCTGGAAGGTCAGATCGCCGCGATCTCCAAATCTCAGGCTGTGATCGAGTTCCAGATGGACGGCATTGTGATTACGGCCAACCAGAATTTCCTGCAGGCTCTCGGCTACTCCCTCCAGGAAATCAAAGGCAAGCATCACAGCATGTTTGTCGACGAGGCCTACCGTCACAGCCCCGAGTACAAAGAGTTTTGGGCGAAGCTGAACCGTGGCGAATATGTCGCCGATGAATTCAAACGCCTGGGTAAAGGTGGCAAAGAAGTCTGGATCCAGGCCTCGTACAACCCTGTATTGGACGAAAGCGGCAAGCCGTTCAAAGTTGTCAAGTTTGCGACGGAAGTGACGCGGCAGAAGCTACAGAACGCAGATTTCCAGGGCCAGCTCGCGGCCATCAACAAAGCGCAGGCAGTGATTGAGTTTCACCTCGACGGAACAGTAATCAACGCCAACAACAACTTCCTGAAAACGCTGGGATACAGTCTCGAGGAAATCAAAGGCAAGCATCACAGTCTGTTCGTCGACGAAGAATACCGGCGAAGCGCCGAATACAAGGAGTTCTGGGCCAAGCTAAACCGTGGCGAGTACCAGGCCGCGGAATACAAGCGCATCGGCAAAGGTGGGAAAGAAGTCTGGATTCAGGCTTCGTACAATCCCATTTTTGATCTCAGTGGCAGACCCTTCAAAGTTGTGAAGTATGCCACCGACGTCACCGAGCAGAAGCTGCAGAACGCGGATTACCAGGGCCAGATTGCGGCCATCAACAAAGCGCAGGCCGTCATTGAGTTCCACATGGACGGAACCGTCATCACAGCGAATGAAAACTTCCTGAAAACTTTGGGATACACGCTCGAGGAGGTCAGAGGCAAGCATCACAGCATGTTTGTCGATGAAGAATTCCGGCGAAGCACGGATTATAAAGAATTCTGGGCCAAGCTGAATCGCGGGGAGTACCAGGCGGCGGAATACAAGCGGATTGGAAAAGGCGGAAAGGAAGTCTGGATCCAGGCCTCCTACAATCCCATCTTCGATCTCAACGGCCGGCCGTTCAAAGTGGTGAAGTACGCGACCGATGTCACGCAACGAGTTAAAACTGCTAAGGAAGTGGAACAGATATCGCAGGGACTGGCGAGTGCTTCCGAAGAACTCACCGCTACAAGCCAGCAAATGAGCGCCAACGCGGAAGAGACTTCGGCACAGGCTAATGTGGTGTCGGCGAGCGCAGAGCAGGTGAACAAGAACCTGCAAACGGTCGCCACGGGCAGCGAAGAGATGAGCGCCAGCATCAAGGAAATTGCCAAGAATGCCCACGAATCGGCCAAGGTGGCGACTGCGGCGGTCAAGGTTGCCGAGGACACGAACCAGATTGTCACCAAGCTGGGAGATTCCTCCACCGAAATCGGCCAGGTCATAAAAGTCATTACTTCGATTGCGCAACAGACGAATCTCCTGGCCCTCAACGCCACCATCGAGGCCGCAAGGGCGGGTGAGGCCGGCAAGGGTTTCGCGGTGGTGGCGAATGAAGTCAAGGAGTTGGCGAAACAGACCGCCAAGGCCACGGAAGATATCAGCCGAAAAATCGAAGCGATCCAGGGCGATACCAAAGCGGCTGTCGGCGCTATCGCTCAGATCAGCTCGGTGATCAAGCAGGTCAACGATATCTCCAACACGATTGCGACAGCGGTCGAGGAGCAAAACGCCACGACCAATGAAATGGCGCGTAACGTCGGCGAAGCGGCCAAGGGATCTGGTGAAATCACGAAGAACATCGGCGGAGTGGCTGAAGCGGCCAAGAGCACCAGCCAAGGCGCGAATGATTCCCTGAAAGCCGCCCAGTCTCTGGCGAAGATGGCCAATGATCTCGGAGGCTTGGTCCGACAGCTGAATATTCAATAGAACACATTTATGTTGGGGAGCTTCGGAGATCGGCAAGCGCGAGCGCGGCTTGCCGAACCGGAGCAGCCCTGGGAAATCAAGTTGTGAGCAAAATCAGCTTTTTGGGCAGATCGTTAACGAATCGTTACCGAGAGGACTATGCCGCCAGTCCGCGTTCTTGTCGTCGATGATTCTGTGGTGGTGCGTAAGTTGTTATCGGAAGCGCTGGCCTCCACTCCGGAAATCCAATTGTCGGGGACGGCCTCCAGCGGTGCCATCGCACTGGCCAAGATTCCGCAGTTGAATCCCGATGTGATCACTTTGGACATCGAGATGCCGGGGTTGAATGGAATTCAGACGCTCCGCGAAATTCGCAAGCTCTATCCCAAGCTGCCCGTCATCATGTTCAGCACACTGACGGAACATGGAGCGGCGGTCACGTTGGAAGCTCTTGCGTTGGGCGCTTCCGACTACGTTACCAAACCTACGAATAGCCAGAGCCTCGCCAGCGCGATGGAGCAGGTTCGAAGCGAGCTGGTAGCCAAGATACTTTCCCTCAGCGGACGCAGGCAATGCCCTCCCAGGCAAACGGCTCCACAGTTGTTGAGGCAATCGCGGGTGAGGTCACCGCGTCTGGAGATTTTAGCCATCGGAACATCGACCGGAGGCCCGAATGCTCTGGCGGAGGTCATTCCGAAGCTGCCGAAGGATCTGCCGGTACCCGCCGTGGTGGTGCAGCATATGCCCCCACTTTTCACCCGGTTGCTGGCAGAACGCTTGAACTCCCAATCGCGCGTTCAGGTGCGCGAGGCGGAGGCGGGCGTTGCGCTCGAGCCCGGGCACGTCTGGATCGCCCCCGGCAACCACCATTTGCTTGTGGTTCGCAAAGGGTTGCAAGCTTCGCTGGAACTCAACCAGGATCCTCCGGAAAACTCCTGTCGTCCAGCAGTGGACGTCCTGTTTCGCTCGGTGGCGCGCGCTTATGGTCCCGGTGCGCTGGCTGTCATTATGACCGGCATGGGTTCAGATGGTGCGCGTGGAGCTGCGCATATCCGCGAGGCAGGTGGAGAAGTGCTCGTCCAGGATGAAGCTTCTTCGGTGGTCTGGGGTATGCCCGGAGCCGTGGTGAATGCGCACTGTGCGGACAAGATATGCCCACTGGCAGAAATCAGCCAGGAGATCATTCGCCGAGTTTCAAAAGAGAGACGAGACCCGTCGAGCCGGGGCACCGCTCGCGCCTGATGCCCGCGATAAATTTGCCGAGCGAGTCGAGAGCTTTGGAACCCACTGCCGCAAAGCCTGAAGCACGAATTGAAGCGGAAGATCCCCGTGATCCCGCCTATTTGAAAATACGTGATCTGATCTACGAGATCTCCGGTATTTATCAGCCGCATGAGAAGCTCTACCTGTTAGCGTCCCGTTGTTCAAGACGCATGTCAGCCGTCAATGCAAGAACTCCCGGAGAGTACCTGACTCACCTCACCGCCCGTGCCAATCGAGAGACAGAATTGCGGCTGCTGCTGAATGAAATCACGATCGGCGAGACGTATATGTTCCGCAGTCCTGCTCAGCTGCAGGCGCTGCGAACTGTTGTCCTTCCCCAACTGATTAAGGCAAAGAACGCCTTGGGCTTCAAACGGCTTCGTTTGTGGAGTGCGGGGTGCTCGACGGGCGAGGAGCCGTATACTCTGGCGATGTTCTTGCTGGAAGAGAGCACAACTCTGCTGTCGGGCTGGACCTTCGATATTCTCGCAACCGACTTGAATGACAACTCACTGGCGCTGGCCAAGGCTGGAATCTATGGTGAGTACGCACTGCGCAATACGGACCAGATACTGCGGAAGAAGTATTTTCTACCCTACGATGAAAAGCGTCTGCAGGCGTCGGATCGATTGAAGTCAGTGATTCGGTTCGAACGGGTGAACCTGAATGATGACAGCAAGATGATATTTCTAAAAGGCTTGGATCTTATCTTCTGCTGCAACGTTTTGATCTACTTCGACCTCATGTCAAAACGTAAAGTCACAGGGCATTTTTATTCGAACCTTCTTCCGGGCGGGTACCTGTTTCTGGGCCACGCCGAGTCGCTATACCAGGTTGATGATCGATTTCAACTTGTGCATTTCCCGGGAACGATCGGCTATTGGAAGGCAGTGGACGCTGGCAGGTAACAATCGACGTGGGAGAGGGAGAAATGTGGGTTTTTGTGCGAGCTTCCGGGGCCTCTG
>Ga0335071_10005396_pt1 | contig 13268 bp, 12 predicted proteins | sample Lox_Sample_15_FD_206724 | JGI IMG/M metagenome (GOLD analysis project Ga0335071, IMG submission 206724) | Soil microbial communities from Loxahatchee National Wildlife Refuge, Florida, United States - Lox_Sample_1.5 | ecosystem: Environmental > Terrestrial > Soil > Wetlands | place: USA...
GCACTGAAGATTGCGGCGATTGCATTGATCGTCGCCGGCGCGCTCGCGCTCGGATACGGCGGATTCAGCTACACGTCCGAAACCCACACTGCGGATGTCGGTCCGATCCACATGTCGGTCGACGAAAAGCAGCGCGTCAACGTCCCCGTTTGGGCGGGCATCGGCGCGATCGTCGTCGGCGGGCTGCTGCTGATGACACGTCGGAGAACGTGAGCGAATTCATTGATGCGACGTTTGGATCACGGCGAATGACCCTGGCGCCACTACGCTGCGGCGATTTCGTCCGTCCAGACGGTGAATCCGGCGAGCGTGTTCAGTCCGAAGGCATTGCTGATCGCGACGTCGGCGGCGTCACGGCCTCGCGCGATCAGCACGCGGCCGATGCGCGGCGTGTTGTTGCGCGCATCGAACGTGTACCAGTGACCGTCGAGAAACGCTTCGAACCACGCGGCAAAGTCCATCGGCGCGGCGGTCTTCTCGACACCGATGTCGCCGAGATAGCCGGTGCAGTAGCGGGCCGGAATGTTCATGCACCGGCAGAACGCGACGGCGAGATGCGCATAGTCGCGACACACACCCGTCCGGTCGTAGTAGGCCTCGAGCGCGGTACGCGTCATGCGCGCGTGTTCGTAGCCGAACGTGATGTGGCGATGCACGTAATCGCAAATCGCTTGGACACGTCCCCATCCGGTCGGTGCATTGCCGAACAGACCCCAGGCGATTTCGGACAACCGGTCGGTTTCGCAATAGCGGCTGCCCAGCAGAAACAACAGCGTCTCCTCGGGCAAGTCCTGAACGGGAACTTGGCGCGCGTTCGGAGCGACTGTATCGACCAGGCCGCTGTCGTTGACCACGACGTTTGCAGTGACGCGAGTACGACCCGTCGGCGCAACGATCCGAGTGCACCAGTTTCCGAAACTGTCGCGATACGCCGACATCGGCACCGGCGGGTCGAACGCGAGATCGTCGCGGCCGACGAGATCCGACACGCGGGTGAAGTGGACGTTCAACGTGAGGATCATCGGCGTCGGCTGCGGGCAGTCGTAGACGATCTCGAAGCCGACACGAATCTGCATTGGTTTGAGTTCCGGAGCCGTTGCGGAGAGAGCAGCGAACTCTACGCGAACTCTGCTGCGAGCCGGAAGCTAGGAATGAACACGGCGAATTCTTCGGCGCGGTATCAGCGAGACCACACCAGGCGGCCCGCGACGAATCCGGCGACGAATACGATACCGAGCAGCGCGAGCGGATGCTGTTGCATGTACCCGCGCGTGCCGCCGACGAGACGCTGCTGCGCCGACTTCAATTGTTCGCCCTTGGAGCCGATGGTCTCGGCCGCGTGCATGGCAACGCCGGCGACGCGGTCGACCACGACGTGCGCACCGGAGGCCACTCGATCGAGCGCGGGGCGTGAGGCATCTGATACCGAGTTGATCGTGTCGTGGACCCCGACGTTTGTATCCACGTTGCGCACGACTGGGGTTCGAACGTCGTTGCCGATCGACGGGCTATTTTGCGAATCCATCGCTTGTCTCTTTTCGGGTGGTTGCTTGAAGTGCAGTGTTCCTCCCCGAGTCGTGCGCGTCGGTGCGGTGGCACACAGACTGCGCGGGTGATCGAGAGATCAAACCGTGCGCCGTGCTAGCCTCTAACGGGATCAATAAGGGGCGTTGCCTACGAACGGCGGTCTGATCGGCGCAGGTTTCCTTGCGGCGCAAGGTACGTGTCGGGAATGTTGCCTTCCCAACCGCACGCTGCGGCGCGACAGCGGTAGCGGTGTTGCCGCCGAACAATGCTGACCACTCGATCGACGAATCGGCGCGGCACGCGCTCGAGATTCAACGCGGCGCCCGAACTGCCGCACGAGGGACATTGAAATGTCGACGACGCAGCCATGGTGTCGCTCCGCAATTCTTGGGGATTTTCGCGTACGGTCGGCGCCGGCACCGTACGGTAGCGAACAGATGCGGTTCGTTTGTTCTCGGATCGATCGCCCGACAGTTCGGCGATTCGGTGCAGCTGCTCCGCGGCTCCGATCACGGCGACAATCGCGAGCGATGCGGTCGGCGCGGGCGCCGATCGATGCTTCCGTACGCCTTGCGTGCGCTAGCGAACAAAGGCGAAGCTGGCGGACCTGAGCCGAGCTGGTGCCGCATGGCGTCCAACCATTCGATTCGCAGGCGAGAACGGACGAGCGGGCCGAAACGGTCGGCGCAGAGCGGCGCGCCAAACGGCCACGATCCGCACCAGAACCATCTGCTCGACGTGTTGCCGGCGGACGATTTCGAGCGGATCTCGTCGCATCTCGAATTGGTGACGTTGCAGCTGGGTGACGTGCTGTACGAGCCCGGGATCAAGTTGCGTCACGTCTACTTTCCGACGACTGCGATCGTCTCGCTGTTGTACGTGATGGAGAACGGCGCTTCCGCGGAAATCGCCATCGTCGGCAATGAAGGGATCCTCGGCATTTCGCTGTTCATGGGCGGCGACACGACGCCGAGTCGTGCAGTGGTACAGAGCGCCGGGTTCGGTTACCGACTCAAAGCGGAACGGTTGAAGGAGGAGTTCGAGCGGTTCGGTCTGACCATGCACCTGCTGCTGCGCTACACGCAGGCTTTGATCACGCAGATGGCGCAAACCGCCGTCTGCAACCGACATCACTCGGTCGACCAGCAGTTGTGCCGTTGGTTGCTCTTGAGCCTCGATCGCCTGCCGTCGAACGAGTTGTCGATGACGCAGGAGTTGATTGCGAACATGCTCGGCGTGCGCCGCGAAGGCGTCACCGAGGCCGCCGGCAAACTGCAACAAGCGGGTTTGATCCGCTACAGCCGCGGCCGCATCAGCGTGCTCGATCGTAAAGCCCTCGAGGCGCGGTCGTGCGAGTGTTACCAGGTCGTGAAGGCGGAGTTCGACCGGCTGCTTCCGTATCAGCCTGCCTAGAGCGGGGTCGATCGCCGTCGCACCGGCGTTGCAGCGCGACTGATGCTGGCCGAAAGCCGCCGGATATGTACGGCAGCGCCCAGACGGCGCGCGCACCGAACCGTAACGTAGCGCGAATCGAAGCACGGCAGACCGCACGTGCACACACGGCTCGGAGATGTCGAGTGGCAGTGACTCTGCACACGCGGCGGGCCAACAGGCTGATCGAGGCGCTGCCGAGTCGCGACCGCGGTCGTTTGATCGCCGCCGGCGATGCGGTCGAGTTGACGTTCGAGTGCGTGTTGAACGAGGCCGACGCGCCGATCCCGCACGTGTACTTCCCGCTGACGAGTCTGATCTCCGTGATCATGCCGATCGACGAATCGGCATCACTCGAGGTCGGGCTGATCGGTAACGAGGGTATGTTCGGGATCCCGCTCGTGCTCGACGTGGAGCTGTCGCCGATGCGGGCCGTCGTGCAAGGCGCCGGGATGGCGTTGCGATTGACTGCCGTGCAGTTCCGCCGCGAGTTGGCACGCAGCAGCGCGTTGCGCCGCGGCATCGACCGGTACGTGTTCGTGCGCTTGAACCAGCTCGCGCAAACCGCCGCGTGCACGCGCTTCCACGTCGTCGAGGCGCGGCTCGCGCGCTGGTTGTTGATGACGCAAGACCGCGTGCACGCCGATTCGTTTCACATCACGCAGGAATTCCTGGCGATGATGCTGGGCGTGCGTCGCGTCGGCGTCACTCGGGCCGCAAGTTCGCTGCAGAGGCGGGGGTTCATTCAATACAGCCGCGGAAACATCGACGTGCTCGATCGGCGCGGGCTGCGCGCCGCGAGCTGCGGATGCTACAAGGCCGATATCGACGCCTACGCCCGCATATTGGGCTGATCCCGTTCGGCGCCGTGTGGCGTGTTCGCTCCGAGCCTGCGGTCCGATCATCGGTGAATCGCGAACCACGTCACACTATCGATGCGGTGCGCGGCTATATTTCACGTCGTCGGATAGACCGCGATCGCGGCGCAGTTGCAGAACCGCTTCTGCGGCGATTGCTCGAGACGAACGCACGACGAGAGGCGCCGCGAGTCGATGGGGAAATCCGCTTGGATCACGCTGCTCTTCGCAGCGACCGTATTCGGCGCGCCGGCCGGCGCGACTGCGGCGGCGTTGGGCACGTGCGACCCTCAGGCGCTGCAGCAGATTCCCGCACGACCTGCAGGCGCCGCGACCGCATCGCAATTCGTGCAGACCATCGCAGTCGCCGACGCCGACGCGCGCGAGTCGGCGATCCGCACCGAACTGCTCGACGGCAACGTCCCGCAATTCCTGCGTCGTCTGGTGCCGGTCGACATGGCCGCGAACGGACCGAACGGCGAGCATGTGGTCGTCTGCGCGCTGCCGGACTATCTCGCCGTCGGTTCCGATCCCGACTTCCTGCGTCTGCCGATGCGCCTCGCGACGGCGCTGTCGGTCGCGGCGCAATTCGGCTTCGTTCTGCCGACGCGCAAGATCGTCGATGCGATCGCGGCACAAGCGCCGGTGCACCTCGCGCCGCAGCCGTTGCCGGCCGGACCGCAGATGCGCTCGACCGACTACTACCGCACGCACAACGATCTCATCGAGGCGCAGCGTCGCAGCCTCGGCGTCGAGCTCGGTGAGCTCGTCGACGGCGACAAGAAGGACCTCGTCATGACCAATCGTTTGTGGACGAAGCTCACGAACGTCGCGATCTACGGTTGGCATCGCCTCGACGGCACGCCGATTCAGCCGCTCAGCACGTTGCACGGCGAGCGCTACGCCGACTACAGCCACGGCGTGCGCTTGATCGGCGCGGTTGCGTACGTCGACGGACGACCGCGCCCGCTCGTCGATCTACTCGAAGATCCCGCGTGGGCCGACACGCTCAGCGACGAAGGCCCGATGCCGCGCGTCGGCGAACTGATGGACGTGCTGCGCACGCAGTAGGGCGTCGGAGGCCCGATCAGGTGATCAGCGTTGCGATCCAGCGGCTGACCGCGATCACCACGGCCGCGGCCAGCAGGTGTTTCGCGACTTCGCCGACGATCGCGACGCTGCGCTCGCGGGCCAGCAAGCTCGTCAGCACCGCAAGCAGCACCATGCCCCAGGACACCGCGACCGTGACGATCGCTTGCTGCGGGAGCAGCGCGACCAACGCGACGAAGGTCAAACAACCGACGAGCCGCGTGGCGAAGTTCGACAGCGTGCCGATGAACGCCTCGCGCGCCTCGAGACGCTCCGACTCCTGGTAGATGTGCACGCTCAGCGAGTCGGTCAGGTTGTCGGCCAGCGCGGCGATCAGGAGCGCTGCGATCACGGTCGATTTCGTCGATCCGGCCGCCTCGAGCCCCGCGATCAACGCCATGCTGGTCACGATCGCAGCGGTGCTGCCGTAGCTGATGCGGCTCAAGCGCAATTTGGCCATCACGATCGGGCCGGCGCGATCGTCTTGCAGCAGCGAAAGCCCAGGTGGTAGTTCGCGTGGCTGTGTTCGTCCATCACGCGACTGCCGTGCCAGAACGGCGCGCGCCAGCGACACCAGTCTTCGTGCGCGCGATACGTGTCGAAGATGAACCAACTGCCTTTCATTTCGGTCACGCCGAGTTCGCGGCTGCCGCGGCTCGACAACTGCGATGGGTCGAGCGGTAGGTTCATGTGCTCGGCCGCGTTGCCGTTCAGGTCGTACACGCCGAGCGGACTGTGGCACGCCGGGAAGTCGCCGGCCGGATACGTGTTCGAGCCGCATTGATTCCAGCCGCCGCCTTCGCAGCCCGGCGTCTTGAAGCTACCGGTCGCGCAGATGCCGCGTTGGTATTCGGGGCCGTAGCTCCAGCGTTTGTCTGCCGCGAACGCGGCGTTGTGCGCGGCCCGCATGCGTTCGACCGCGACGTTCGCGGGCACGCCGGCGGCGAGATCGAAACGGTAGTCGGGCGGTTCGAGCCGGCCGTCGCAGGCGCCTTCCCATTCGTGGGCGTCGCACAGCCGCTTGCCTTCTGCTTCGCAGATCTCCGCTGCTTCGCGCGCCTTCACCCACACGACCGGATAGGCACACGCGATATCCGGATATTCGAATTGGTCGATGCACGCGGTCGCGTGGTCCGGCGTCGCCATCGCGGGGTCGTACAGCGGCGCCATGTATTTGCCGCCGCAGATCCGCTCGAACTGCGGATTCGCGTAGTCGATGCCTTGCGCCGCGAGCTTCGCCGCGCACTGCTGCGGCGTGTCCGGATGTTTTGCGATGGCCGGATTGCCTTGGCCGATGAAGCCGGAGCGGTGGAAGATCGCCTCGACGTCGGCGAGTTGCTGCGCCGTCAGTGCGCGGACGTCGCGCAACTGGGCGAACAGCACCTCGTTCTGTTCGCGTAACGTCGTCGCGCCGCTGTCCGCCCCGAGTATCAGCGGCAAACATGCGATTGCGGCGATCCAGGCCGCGCGCTGCATGGTAGATCTCATGGCGCCACGCTCGCCTCCCGGCGCGTCAGGTAGAAGAAGTCGCGGTCGTCCGGGAAGCTCAAAAAACGCGGCGCCAATCGATCGCCACCTTTGCGATCGACCTCGGCCATGCCGTCGATCAGATGCTCCACCGCGAAGCGGCCTTGGGTGCGCGTGTACAGCGCGAAGTAGGTGTGTTCGAGCGCGTTCATGTCGAGATGCATCGCATAGCGGCAGCCGTAGGCTTGGAAGACGCGCGCCATCGCCGACGGTGTAGCGGTGGAGAAGAAGCCGTAGATCAGAAACCGCGCTGGGCCTTCACCCTGTAGACACGCGCCTGCGCGCAACGTGCGCAGACGCACGTCTTCCGAGCCCGACCAATTGCCCGGACCCCAACGGTTGACGAACGCGCCGGGCACGCCGGTGTGCGTGGTCGGATCGTCTTCGATCAACGGCAGACCGTTTTGGCGCGCAAAGCGAATCAGCGGCAGTTGCGCGTCGTCGTCGTGTCGCCATGTCGCCATCCGTACGTCGCCGTCGCGCATGACGTATAGCGTCGCCAGGCCCGGCTGCAACGTGCTGAACACCACGCCGTGCTCGATGAAACCGTAGTGCGTGCCGTGGTTCTGCATGGCGAACGGACCGTAGCGGAACGCACCGTGTTCGCGCTTGAAGCCGCCGGCGAACGTCGCGACGGTGCGGCCGACGAGTGCCGGACTCACCATGCCGTCGACGACGAGCGGCGCGACGCTGTCGATTCCGTCCGGACCCGGCGAGGCGGGATCGCGCACCGCCGGCACCGCGCGTTCGGACCAGCCGACGCGCGGATGATCGGTGCCGAGTGCGAAGCCGAGATCGAACTGGCCGAGGTCCAGCGCGACGAGATAGTCGAGCGCGGCGCCCTCGACCGCGTCCAGCGCGGCGACCGCGTGCGGCGCGCTGGCGAGGATCGATGCGGCGATCGCGCGCGGTTCGATGACGCTGACGAATACGCCGGGCGCATCGGTCGCCGCATACCAGGCGCCGAGCTCGAGTTGACGCGACGGCGCGACGACCCCGATCCCGAGGTGCGGCGGGTCGACCGCCATGCCCGCGGACGTCGGATCGATCGCTGCGGCGCGCGGCGCGTTCGGCGGCGGTCGGTCGTGCGCCGATTCGCGCTGCGGCGCCGCGCGTTCGGCGAACGCATCGCGGTACACGGTCTCGCGCACGACGGTCACGACTTCGTCGCCGCCCCACACGTGGTCGCGCAGGAAATCGGTGATGCGCTCGAGTCGCGTGAACCGACCGGCGACCGGATTGCGCAGATACAGCCGGTCGTCGCACAGCGGGGCGTACGGCAGGCCCGTGCGCCGCGCCTGCGCGAGGGCGCCGCCGCCGGCGTCGTCCCATAACGCACAGTCGTCGCTATGTTCGCGACCGACGAGTCGAACGCCGGTCGGGGCGTTGGCATCGAGAGTCAACGTCTGTGCGTCGGGCCGCGGATTCTCGAGGTGATAGGCGATCGCTGCGTCCGCGCCGATGCGCAGCGTGAGCAGATACCAATCGTCGATGTTCGGATTGAGGTCGATCAGTTCCGCGACGATGCGGCCGTCCGGGGCCGCAACGGTCGTCGCGCGCCGGTACGGTTGCAGATCGACGATGGTCATTGCCGCGAACGCGGCGCCGAGCGCGAAGCTCGCGACGGCAGTGGCGAGCAGAGTCGCGCGCAGACAGGTCACAGCGCGAACAACGCGATGCCTGCCATCACGATCAGCAGCGCGAGACTCACCGGATCCGTTAGCGCGAACGTGACCGGGTCGTCGTGCATGCGGCCGCGCGCGGCGGCGAACCACGCGACGTTCAGCCAAGCGAGCAGCAGTACGCAGACGATCCAAAACAGTTCGCGCCGCGCGTGCAACGCGGCCGGAATGTCCACGTGCACGTATAGTGCCAGCAGCAGCACCGAGAGATAGCCGCTGGCGATTCCCTGCACGAGGATCAACGTCTTGTCGCCGCTGTCGTAGCCGCGCGCGCGCGCAGCGCCTCCTGCATCCGCCTGTAGGCGCGAGAGTTCGGTGTAGCGCTTCACCAGTGCAAGGCTCAGGAACAGGAAGATGCAGACCGCGAGCAGCCACGCCGACGGACGCGCGCCGATCGCAAACGCGCCGGCGGCGACGCGCAGGGCGTAGCCGACCGCGAGCCACAGTACGTCGACGACGGCGATGTCCTTGAGGCCGAGCGAGTACACCGTCGTCAGCGCGAAATAAGCGACGAGTGCGACACTGAAGGCGGCGGGTAGGGCGTGCGCGATGGTGAAGGCGGCGGCGAGCAGCAGCGGCACCGCCGCCAGCGCTCGGCGCAGCGGAATGGCGCCGGACGCGAGCGCGCGATGACGTTTGCTCGGATGGCGCCGATCGGCGCCGAGATCGAGCAGGTCGTTGACGAGGTAGACGCTCGATGCGCACAGGCTGAACGCGGCGAAGGCGAGCGAGGCGTGCAGGAACGCGCTCGGAGCGAGCGCGGCGCTCGTCGTCGCCAGCGGCACCAGCACCAGCGCGTTCTTGATCCAGTGGTGCGGCCGCAGCGCTTGCACGTAACGCGGCCAGCGCGGCCGCGGATCGTCGAACGCGCGTTCGATCGGCGTCGTACGCGCGATGCGCGCTGCGCAGCGACAGGCCGCCCCGACCACGATTGCCGCGCGCGCGGCCTGCCACGCCGGCAAGTCCGCATTCGAGCCGCCGATGTAGTCGAAGCCGCGAGCGCCGAACCGCTCGATCAACGCGCGCGCCATCGCGGTGCCGCGCAGGTTCGTCGTGCCGTCGCTCGCGAGCACGACGTCGAAGAGCCCGAGACGACGCGCGACCGCGTGCGCCACGCGCGCATCGGCGTCGGTCGCGAGCACCAGGGTCCGCCCACCCCTTTTCTGTTCCGTTAGATACTCGAGCAGGTCTTCGCGATACGGCAGTGTGGCGACGTCCGGCAACGCCGCGGCGGCGAGGCGCCGTTTCGCGTGCGCACGGCCGCGCAGCAGCGCCCACGCCAAACCAGGCAGCGCGAACGGATCGGTGCGGGCGAGCACCATGACCGACTCCGTCGACGCGTCGGTGCGGAGCAACGTGCGGTCGAGGTCGACGACGAGCGGCGGCTGCGTCAGAACAGCCGCTTCGCGATGTTCAGCGCCCCTTTCTTCCATGGCACTCGATGCGTGTCTCCGGTCTTGCCGCGATATTCGTCGCGATGCAGGGCGTACCAATCGTAGTTGCGCGTGAGCGCCGCACGATTCGAATGCCGCGGCGTGAAGCCGAGCGCGCGCTCGAGCCGCTCGATCGACACGAAGCTGTCGTGCGCCGCGGTGCGATAAATCCACGGATACAGCGGCGATATGCGCATGCGCTCCAGCAATTCGAGCAGCGCGATCGCCGGTCCGGCCGGCAGTGCGATCGCGCGCTTACCGTGGCCGGCGCGGTCCAGGACCGTCTGCACGTTGTCGCGCATGGTGCCGAACTCGCGCGCGCCGACGTTGAACGTGGCGTCGACGAGAGCGCGATCGCGGGTGGCGCAGAGTACGATCACGTCGCAGAGATCTTCGACGTCGAGCAATTGATATCGGTTCGCGCCGGAGCCGAGCAGCGGAAAGTTGCGGCCGTCGTATGCCCAGTCGTACAGCAATTCGAATACGCCGAGGCGTTCGGGTCCGACGAACGTCTTCGCGCGCAGGATCGGCACCGTCAGACCGCGCGCGCGGAACTGCGCGCAGATCGCTTCGCCTTCGACCTTGGCTTCGCCGTATGCACCGACGCCTTGTAGCGGATCGGTCTCGATCAGCGGGACGTGGTCGGGGATGCCGTACACCGACGTCGAGGAGATGAAGATCACGCGATCGACGCGGTGCGCGAGCGCGCGCTCGAGCACGATGCGCGTGCCGGCGATGTTGGTCGACAGCACGTCGGCGACCGGCGCGCGCGGCAACGCGGCGGCGCAATGCACCACCACGTCGACGTCGCGCAGCGCCGCGTCCACGGCGGCCGTGTCGCGAATGTCGCCGCGGACGGCGTCGACGCGGTCGCGCTCCGGGTAGTCGAACGGCGCAATGTCGAGCGACCGCACGTCGGCCCCGCGCGCGAGTAGTGCGCGGCATAGATTGATGCCGAGGAAGCCGGCGCCTCCGGTCACCAGATAACGCGTCGAATGTGCCACGCGACCATGATGACGGCTCGATTGGCCGGTGGGCTCAGGGTTTGTACCTATGGGCGCCGCGCGGGTGCGAAAGCAGCGCGCGCCGCCTATTCTCTCCCTCTAGGACATCGCGCATCGCGGTGGTCGGCCTTGAGACAACGGAGGGATCGATGAGCCGAGAGTCGCGTCTGCACATTCCGCGTCCGCCGGCGCGGCCCGGCGCGAAGCCGGATTTCGGCTATCTACGGACGTCGCCCGCCGGAGCGGTGAAACGGCCCGACGTCACCGCGAACGCAATCGACATCGAATATCTCTCGCGCGAGATGGTGCGTGTGCTCGACGACCAGCACACCGCCGTCGGGCCGTGGAATCCGCACCTGGATCCATCCGATCTGCAGATCGGCCTCAGGCACATGACACTGACGCGGATCTTCGACGACCGCATGTTGCGCATTCAGCGCCAGGGCAAGATCTCGTTCTACATGAAGTCGACCGGCGAAGAGGCGGTCGCGGTCGCGCAGTGCATGGCGCTGCGACCGGCGGACATGTTGTTCCCGTCGTATCGAACGCAAGGGCTGCAGATCGCGCGCGGCCGCAGCCTCGTCGACTTGATGTGTCAGTGTCTGTCGAACACGCGCGACATGTGCAAAGGCCGGCAGATGCCGGTGCTGTATCACTGGGCGTCCGGCAACATCTTCTCGATCGCCGGCAATCTGACGACGCACTATCCGCAAGCGGTCGGTTGGGCGATGGCGGCGGCGATCAAAGGCGAAGACCACATCGCCGCCGCGTGGATCGGCGAAGGCTCGAGCGCCGAGCCCGACTTCCATCACGCGCTGACGTTCGCGTCCGTGTATCAGGCGCCGGTGATCCTGAATCTCGTCAACAACCAATGGGCGATCTCGACGTTCCAGGGGTTCGCCGGCGGCGAGCGCGGCACGTTCGCGGCGCGCGGTCCGGGGTACGGCATTCCGGGTGTGCGCGTCGACGGCAACGACTATCTCGCGGTATACGCGGCGACCGACTGGGCGGCCGAGCGCGCTCGTCAGGGCGCCGGCGCCACGCTGATCGAGCTCGTCACGTATCGCGCGTCGGCGCACTCGACGAGCGACGACCCGTCGCGCTACCGGCCGAAGGAAGACTCCGAGCAGTGGCCGCTCGGCGATCCGATCGATCGCTTGAAGAACCACCTGATCGCGATCGGCGAATGGTCGGACGCGCGGCAACGCGCGCTGGAATCGGAGCTCACGGATCTCGTCAACGCATCGTGGCAGGAAGCGGTCACGTACGGAACGATGACCGAGCCGCCGACGCTCGATCGCGAGCTGATGTTCGAGGACGTCTTCAAGGACATGCCGCCGCATTTGAAGAAACAGCGCGACGAAATGAAAGCGCTGCTCGCGAAGAAGTGACGGAGCACTGCCAATGCCGCAAATGAACATGGTGCAGGCGATCAACTCGGCAATGGACATCATGCTGAATCGCAATCCCGACGTCGTCTTGATGGGCGAGGACATCGGCTACTTCGGCGGCGTGTTCCGTTGCACCGACGGGCTGCAGCGCAAATACGGCGAGCATCGCGTACTCGACACGCCGATCGCCGAAGGCGGGATCTTGGGTGCGGCGATCGGCATGGGCGTGAACGGCTTGCGCCCGGTCGTCGAGGTGCAATTCGCCGACTACATCTATCCGGCGTTCGATCAGATCACCGGCACGCTCGCGCGCTTGCGCTATCGCAGCGGCGGCGATTTCGCCGCGCCGGTGACGATCCGCACGCCGTGCGGCGGCGGTATTCGCGGCGGGCAGACGCACTCGCAGAGTCCGGAAGGGATCTTCACGCACGTCTGCGGCATCAAGGTGGTGATGCCGTCGAATCCGTACGACGCGAAGGGGCTCCTGATCAGTTCGATCGAAGACGACGATCCGGTGGTCTTCTTCGAGCCGAAGCGCTTGTACAACGGTCCGTTCGACGGCGATCCCAACAAGCCCGCCGTGCCGTGGAGCACGAAGGCGAAAGGCGAAGTACCCGACGGCTACTACACGGTGCCGATCGGCAAGGCCGAGATCGTGCGCAAAGGCGCCGAGGTCACCGTGCTCGCGTACGGCACGATGGTGCACGTGTGCGAGGCGGCGGCGCAGCTTGCGAAAGTCGACGCCGAGATCATCGACGTGCGCACGATGGTGCCGCTCGACGTCGACACGATTTGCACGTCGGTGAAGAAGACCGGTCGCTGCGTGATCGCGCACGAAGCGACGCGGTTCTCGGGCTACGGCGCGGAGTTGTCGGCGACGGTGCAAGAGGAGTGTTTCTGGTCGCTCGTCGCGCCGATCACCCGCGTGTGCGGTTGGGATACGCCGTACCCGCACGCGTTCGAGTGGGAGTATTTCCCGGGGCAAACGCGTGTCGCGGCCGCGCTGACGGCGGTGATGGAGGCCTCGCAGTGAGCCGCTTCGAATTCAAGCTGCCGGACCTCGGCGAAGGCACCGTCGATGCCGAGATCGTCGAATGGAAAGTGAAGGCCGGCGATCACGTGAACGAAGAAGACACGATCGTCGACGTGATGACCGAGAAGGCGACCATCGAAGTGCCGTCGCCGGTGACCGGCACGGTCGTGGCGACGACCGGTGAGCCGGGCGATCTGGTGCCGGTCGGCTCGGTGCTGATCGTGTTCGAGACCGACGCGAAGGCGCCGGTGCGAGCGCCGGAGGCGGGCACACCGGCAGCAATCGCCGCAAAGG
>Ga0335071_10005397_pt1 | contig 13264 bp, 14 predicted proteins | sample Lox_Sample_15_FD_206724 | JGI IMG/M metagenome (GOLD analysis project Ga0335071, IMG submission 206724) | Soil microbial communities from Loxahatchee National Wildlife Refuge, Florida, United States - Lox_Sample_1.5 | ecosystem: Environmental > Terrestrial > Soil > Wetlands | place: USA...
CGGCGCAACCGAGTTGCGTGACGGCAACTTCGGCACCGCCGTCACCGCCACGTCGATGTCGATGCTCAACCAGCTGACGCCCGAGCAGATCTTCGACAGCTTCGCGCTGCGGGTCGATGGGCCGCGCAGCTGGGACCTCGACATCGCCCTCGACATCTCGTTCGCCGACCTGGCCGCCAACTATCGGCTCACGCTGCGCAACGGGGTGCTCGTCTATCGCAAGGTCGCCGCCGACGCGGCGACGTCAAATGTTTCGGTCAGGCTGGACAGGAAGTTTCGGCTGCTGACGGCGGCAATGGGTGACTTCACCTCACCCGGGCTGGACATCTCCGGCGACCAGGCCGCGCTGCAGACGTTCCTGGGTGTCCTCGACGAGCCGGACCAGAACTTCAACATCGTCACGCCGTAAAGGCCCAATTGTCAATTCAGTAACCACAAGTCGGGTGTGTGGCTTTTTTGCCCGCCTCACAGCGACAACGCGGATCGACACGAAGCAGATTGTCGCTCAGAGGTGGGCATCTCGAACATCGGTGCTCGCCCGGAAGCGCATGCGGCAGAAGTGATTGGGCCACGTCAGATGACGTCGATGACAGCCTTGCCCAAAACCTTACGCTCGGCCACATGCCGCAAGGCGGCCGGGGTTTCGGACAGCGGGAAGCGCGCGCCGATATAAGGCCGCACGGTGCCGGCGGCGAACATCCGCTCCAGGTCGGCCATGTCGCGCGCAGCGTCCTCGGGCCGATCGGCCATGAAGGTGCGGATCTCCATGCCGCGGATGGTGATTCCCTTGAGCAGGACCAGGTTCAGCGGGATCGACGGGATGGCACCCGCGGCGTAGCCGAGGGTGATGAAGGTGCCGCCGCGGGCCAGACCGCGCAGCGCGGGCTCGGCGTAGGAGCCGCCGACGGGGTCGAGGACCACGCGGGCGGCGTCGCCGGTGAGCTCGCGGATGCGCGTTTTGAGGTCTTCGCGGTCGTAGTCGACGGTCGCCTCGGCCCCGCGCCGCCGGCACAGCTCGAGCTTCTCCGGGCTGGACGCCGCGGCCAGCACCCGCGCCTTCATCGCCACCGCCAGATCGACGGCGGCCAGCCCGACGCCGCCGGCAGCGCCCAGGACCACCACCCAATCGCCTTGCGCGACTTGGGCGATCGACCGCAGTGAGTGGTACGCCGTACGGTACGTGACGCCAAACGCCGCGGCGGACGCAAAGTCGGCGCCGTCCGGGATGGGCGCCACCGATGCCGCGTCGAGCAGCGCCCGCTCCGCGAACGCCCCGGTCGGCGTGGTGGCGAAGACCCGCTGGCCCGCATGAAACGGCGCGCCAGCTCCGACGGATAGCACTTCACCGGCCAGCTCGCTGCCCGGGACGAACGGCACCGGGATCTTGACCTGGTACCTGCCGGCGATCAACAGCACATCGGGGAAGTTGACCGCAGCGGCGTGCACGCGAACCACCACCTGGCCCGGCCCGGGCAGCGGGTCGGGGAGGTCGTCGATCACCAACTCCTCGGGTATGCCATGGGAGCGGCAGACTACGGCCCGCATCAGCCGACGCCCAGGCCGCGCAGGCAGAACCCCACCAGGTGCGCGATGTCGTCGGGTTCGGGCCGGTCGGCCGAACCGACATATCGCCGCATGGCCGCCGCGGTGCAGCAGAACACCGCCTCGACGTCGCGTTCGACATCGGTGCTGCCAAGCGCCGCAACGGGTTCGGTCAGAAGATCCCGGAGCGGTCGCAGCATCTCCTGGTCGGCCATTCGCCAGTTGGTGGCCGCCGACATCTGCCCGGCCGCCGCGCGGCTCATGCTGATCAGGTGCGGGTCGGCGACCTGAGCCAGCGTGCCCTCGACCCAGCGCGCGACCTTGTCCCGGGGGCGGGATTCCTTGGCCATCTGGTGCTGCAGGTAGGACACCACGATCGCGACGCCGCGTTCCATGACCGCGAGGATGAGATCGTCCTTGCCAGCGAAATACCGGTAGAACGCCTTGTTCGACGAGCCGGCCTCGGCGACGATGTCGCTGACCCGGGGCGCCTCGGGCGCGGCCCGTTCCATCACCCGCACCGCGGCGGCCAGGATGCGTTCGACCTCCTCGGTTGCCCCGCGCTGACGGTCGTCGAGGGCCCGCTCGACCGCCGCGGCGACTCGGCTATTGGTCTTGCTAGTTGTCAACGAGCTCACCGTATTTGGCGCGGGCCGCCGCGCGCCGGACGTCCAGCATCTCGCTGGGCCAGTCCCCGCCCTCGGCCTCGTAGCCCTTGAGGAGCATCCGCGCCAGGTTCACCTTGTGCGCCTCGGTCGGCCCGTCGGCCAGGCCGAGCGCGATGCCGCCGAGCAACACGTTGACCAGTGGCAGTTGGTCGGTGAGCCCCAGGGCGCCGTGAACCTGAATCGCGCGCAGCGCAATCGATTTCAGCACCTGTGAGGCCAGGACCTTGCAGGCCGCGATCTCGGAGCGGGCGGCACGCTCGTCGCCGTTGTCGATCAGCCAGGCGGCGTGCAGGACGGTCAGCCGGAACGGCAACAGCTCGGTATAAGAGTCCGCGACGAACTCCTGCACCAACTGCTTGTCGGCCAGCGAACTGCCCTGGGTGAAGCGGCTTTTCGCCCGCCGGGACATCATCTCGACCGCGCGCTGGGCCATCCCGATCGAGCGCATCGCGTGATGCAACCGCCCGCCGGCGAGGCGGGTCTGCAATATCAGGAAGCCCTGGCCCGGCTCGCCGAGCAAAGCCTCGGAAGGCAACCGCACCCCCTCGTAGCGCACCAGGGAGTGCCCGGGTTCGTGTGGGTCCGCGCCGACGAGGTGGTGGGTGGCTTCCACGGTCAGCCCCGGGGTCCCGGCCGGGACGAGGAATGTCGACGCGCCCTGGTGAACGGGCACGTCGGGGTCGGTGATCGCCACCACGATGAAGAAGGAGGCAACGGACGCGTTGGAGGAGAAGTACTTTCGGCCCGTGATGACCCAGTCGGCACCGTCCCGTTCAGCCCGAGTGGTGAAGACCCGGGGATCGGCGCCACCTTGCGGCTCGGTCATCGAGAAGCACGAGAATATCTCCCCGGACAGCAGCCCGGCCAGGTAGCGGTCCTTCTGATCCTGGGTTCCGAAGCGCGCGATGATCTCGGCGTTGCCCGTGTCGGGCGCCTGTGTTCCGAACACGATCGGCGCCCACGGGCTGCGGCCCAAGATCTCATTGATCAACGTGAGCTTGACCGCGCCGAAGCCCTGGCCGCCCAGATCCGGGCCCAAATGCGGTGCCCACAAGCCGTTTTCGCGCACCTGCTGCTTGAGTGGATCCACAATGCGGCGCCGCTCCTCGTTGAGCGGCAGGAACTCGCAACCGGGGAACAGCACCTCGAGCGGCTCCACCTCCTCGCGCACGAATTCCCGGATCCAGTCCAGCTTCTTCTCGAACTCCGGTTCGGTGGAGAAGTCCCACGGCATCTCGAATACTCCTACTCGTTCATTGGTGGCGACCAGCTGCGTCAGGGGATCCCGCCGTCGGCGCGCAGGATCGAGCCGGTGGTGAAACTGGACGCGTCGGAAGCCAGAAAAAGTGCGGCGCCGACGATTTCGCGTGGGTCACCTGCGCGCTGCAACGCCAGATGGCCGAACGGCTTGCCCTCGGCACGGTCGAGATTCCACGCCTTGCTGACGTCGGTGAGAAACGGTCCCGCCATCAACGTGTTCACCCGCACCGCCGGGCCGAACGCCTTCGCCAACGCTTCGGTCATGGAATTGAGCCCGGCTTTGGCCGCGGCATACGGGATGATGTCGGGGGCCGGCCGCAGCGATCCGGCGGTACTGACGTTGATGATGGAACCGCGCCCGGCGGCCACCATTCGCTCGCCGACCAAGGCGGATAATCGGAACGGCCCCTTGAGGTTCAGGTTGAGCACCGCGTCGAACAGCTTCTCGGTGACATCGGTCAGCTTGTCGTACAGCGGTGACATGCCCGCGTTGTTGATCAATGCGTCGATCTTGCCGAACCGCTCATAGGCCGCATCGACCAGGCCGTCGAGCTGTTCCCAGCGCCCCACGTGCACCTGATAGGGCATGGCGGAGCGCCCGGTCTCGGCCTCGATCTGTTCGGCGGTGGCCACGCAGTTGTCGATGTTGCGGCTGGCGATCACCACGTCGGCACCGCAGCGCGCGACGCCGAACGCCATCTCGCGCCCAAGGCCGCGGCTGCCGCCGGTGATCAGCACCACCCGGTCGCTGAGGTCGAAAAGCCTGTCGGCATAGCCCATTTCAGCGCGCCCTGGCCAGCTCGGCCGCGGTGGCGATCAGCCGCGGGATCATCGCCCCGAAGGCGTCTTGGATCTTGGGGTCCACCCCTCCTTTTCCGGCCCCCATACGCACCCCCGTTGCGTAGGTCTTTTCCAGCACGATGCCCAGTTTCCAGTTGGCCAGGACCAGGTAGTAGTCGATGTTCTCGGTGGAAAGCCCGCTGACTTCCTCGTAGTGCCGGAGCAACTCGCTGCGCGTCGGCATGCCTCGCATGTCCAGATAGAAGCCGTCGGTGCTCGGCTCCTCGCCGTCGTAGCCCAGCAGCGCCCACGCCAAATCCAGCAGCGGGTCGCCGACCGTCGTCATTTCCCAGTCCACGATCGCGGCCAGCCGCGCCGGCGCGCCGTGCGCGAACATCACGTTGGCGAACTGGTAGTCGCCGTGCATGATGCCGGGCTGGTAGCTCGTGGGTCGGTTGCTGCGCAGCCAGTCGGCGGCCTCGTCCAGTCCGGGCAGCTCGCGCACCTTGTAGGCGTCGAGGAACGTCAGCCACCGATCGACCTGGCGTTCGTGGAATCCGTCCGGGCGGCCGAACCCTTCGAGCCCCTGCGCGCGCCAATCCACCCGGCCCAGCTTCGCCGCGCCCTCGACGAGTTGGAAGGCCAGGTCGCGACGGGCGCTCAGGTCGGTGTCGAACGGCGCCTGCCACCCGCCGTCCATCGGGCTCCACCCGTTGATCGCCTGCATCACGTAGAACGGCATGCCCAGCACGGCGCCGGTGTCGTCGGCGGCGATCAGGGCCGCGTGCGGGACGTCGGTCCCCGACAGCGCGCGGACCAACCGGATCTCCCGCAGCAAGCCGTCGATGCGGGCCGCGTCGGCGCGAGCGCCGGGCATCCGCAGCACCATCCGCTGCCCGCCCCGCTCGATCAGATAGAGGGTGTTCTGCGAACCGCCCTTCAGGAGTTCCAGCACCGGTTGCTCGCCGCCGCCCGGTGCGTCGTTCGCGTCCAGCCAGCGGGCAAGAACGCCCGCGTCCAATCCCGTTTCGCTGACACTAGTCATCGGCTGCACACCCCGCTCTCCGCGCAGAGAATAGCATTCTCTGCGGCTCTGGGAAGTGCCGCCGCGTCATTGCCCGGGCTTGTGTGCGCTGAGCAGGAAGCCGGGAGCCAAGAAGTGGCCCTCGTCGTCGTGCTGGACGTCCGGCACCGAACCGCCCACAGCCCCGAGAGCGCCGGCGTTGCCATAGAGCTTCGCGGGGCGGACGTCCTCGACTTCCCATTGCTCCGCGACGGCGTCGCGCAACTCGGCTTCGGTGAGCCCGCGCGGGCCGGGCCGGTCGCCCTGGTGGCCCAGAGCCCCGGCGGCGAAGGCCAGGATGTACAACGCCGCGCCCGGCGCGGCGGCCCGAAGGATCGACTGCAGGTAGTCCTGCCGCTGCTCGGGCCGCAGCACGTGGAATAGTCCGCTGTCCAGGATCGTCGAGAAGCGCCCGTCATAGCCCCGGAACGCGGTGACGTCGGCCTGCGCGAAGGTCGCCGTCGTCAGCCCTCGTTCGGCGGCGGCCGTCGTCGCGGCGGCGACCGCAGTCGCGCTGGCGTCCAGGCCGACGACCGTGTAGCCGAGCGCCGCGAGCGCAAGCGATAGCTCGGCGTGGCCGCAGCCGGCGTCCAGGACATCGCTGCAGACCTTCCCCTGATCGATCAACGCCGCCAGCTCGGGCTGGGGCCGGCCGATGCTCCAGGGAGGCGGTGTGTCCTGCCGGTAGGCGGCGTCCCAATCCATGCCCGGCTGGGTCATCTCTCCTCCTCGTGGGTCGCGATGAGAAACTGGCGCTGCCCACAATCCGACGACGGGAACAAACATGCAAGTGCTGTTGGTCCGGCACGCGTTACCGCTGCGCAGCGAGCACGGCGAGGGCTCCGACCCGGACTTGTCGGAGGAGGGGTTGGCACAGGTGAGACGCCTGCCCGAGGCGCTCGCCAGGTTCCCGATATCGCGGGTGGTGAGCAGCCCGCAGCGGCGCGCCATCCAGACCGCCGAACCCGTCGCGGCGGCCCGCGAGCTGAGTGTCGAGATCGACCATCGGTTCGCGGAATACGACCGCGATCTTCCCGTCTACATCCCCGTCGAGCAGATCAAGGCGGAAAGACCGCAGGAGTGGGCGCGCTTGGCCCAGGGGCATCTGCCGAGCGCGGTCGACGCGGGCGCGTTTCGGGCGCGCGTCCGCGCGGCGGTCGACGACCTGGTCGCCGCCGCCGATCCGGAGGACACGGTCGCGGTGTTCAGCCACGGCGGCGTGATCAACGTGCTGCTGCACGAGATCCTGGGCACGGCCCGGTTGCTGTCCTTTCCCGTCGACTACGCGTCGGTGACCCGGCTGTTGTTCTCGCGGTCCGGCGAGGCGACGGTGGCCGGGGTCAACGCGGTCGAGCACGTGTGGGACCTGTTGCCCCGAAACCAGCGGTGATGAACTTGCCCCAACTTCGCGGTGGTAAACAAGTTCGAGTGGACCGACTCGAAGGGCTCGACCTGGCCTCGCTGGACCGGTATCTGCGCTCGCTCGGGATCGGCCGCGACGGCGAGTTGCGGGGCGAGTTCATCTCCGGTGGCCGCTCGAACCTGACGTTCCGGGTGTACGACGACGCGACCAGCTGGCTGGTGCGGCGCCCCCCGCTGCACGGGCTGACGCCGTCGGCACACGATATGGCCCGCGAATACAGGGTGGTCGCCGCGCTGCAGGACACGCCCGTTCCCGTGGCGCGCACGATCGCGCTGTGCGAGGACGACTCGGTGCTGGGCGCGCCGTTCCAGATCGTCGAATTCGTCGCCGGGCAGGTGGTGCGCCGGCGCGCGCAACTCGAAGCGTTCAGCCACACCGTCATCGACGCATGCGTCGACTCCTTGATCCGGGTGCTCGTCGATCTGCACAGCGTCGACCCGAACGCCGTGGGGCTGGCCGACTTTGGCAAGCCCAGCGGTTACCTGGAGCGGCAGGTGCGGCGGTGGGGTTCGCAATGGGAACTGGTGCGGCTGCCCGACGACCACCGCGACACCGACGTCGAGCGATTGCATTCGGGCCTGCGGCAATCAATTCCGCAGCAGAGCCGGACCTCGATCGTGCATGGCGACTACCGGATCGACAACACCATCCTGGACGCCGACGATCCGACGCGGGTTCGCGCCGTCGTGGACTGGGAGCTCTCGACCCTGGGAGACCCACTCAGCGACGCGGCCCTGATGTGCGTCTACCGCGACCCCGCCCTGGACCTGATCGTCAACGCGCAAGCCGCCTGGACGTCGCCGCTGTTGCCGACGGCCGACGAGCTGGCGGACCGCTACTCGCTGGCCGCGGGGTTGCCGCTGGCGCATTGGGAGTTCTACATGGCGCTGGCCTACTTCAAGCTCGCCATCATCGCCGCCGGCATCGACTTCCGCCGGCGGATGTCGGACCTGGCCGGCGGAACAGAGTCCGAGCACACGCCCGAGGTCGTCGCGCCGTTGATTTCCCGCGGACTGGCGGAGCTGGCGAAGCTAACGCCCTAGACCGGGCGGGAAGCCGCCGCGTGATGCTTCTTCGCGACGCGGCGCAGCTGGAGGATCCGTGCGGTCCCGGCCGCCACCGTGATCAGGCCGCCCCCCACGGCGGCCAGCAGAAAGGCGACGCCCAGCGGCAGGCTCCAATGCCAGCTCAAGAACGTAAACCGCGCCGAATCCGTGTTCTGAGCGATGAAGATCAGCATCAGGATCAGGATGAGAAAGCCAACGATCAGGGACGTCCACAGGGCGCCGGCCCGGGTGAATCCGACGGCCGGGTCCTTGGCTGTCGCGCCGGTGCCGGGGGCCGGAGGTGGCGGGGGTGGCGGCGGAGCCGAGGCAGGTGGTTTGTGGCTCATAACGTCATCTTTGTCCCATCCTGGGCAGATTGAAACAAATCCACGCAAAACGCCACCCGCGACCTGCCCCCGGGGACGGCCGCGCCGCGGCGGTTCTGCCGTTAGTGTCGGCGTCATGAGGATGCTGCCGCGCGCGCGCCGCGCGACCGGGCGCGCGGCAGTGTGGCTGGCGACGGTATGCCTGATAGCGGCCTGCAGCAATTCCGACCCGCTGGGGACGGAGGCCCGTAGCCCGAAATCCATCGTGGTCGGGTCGGGCGACTTCCCGGAATCGGAGATCGTCGCCGAAATCTACGCAGAAGCGCTGCAGGCCAACGGCTTTGAGATCGGGCGGCGGATGGGCATCGGCAGCCGGGAGACTTATATCCCTGCGCTGAAAGATCATTCCGTCGACCTGGTCCCCGAGTACATCGGAAACCTGCTGTTGTATTTTGCGCCCAACTCCACCGCCACTATGCTCGGCGACGTCGAGCTGGAGCTCTACAAGCAACTTCCCGGCGACCTGTCGATTCTCACGCCGTCGCCGGCTTCCGACACCGACACGGTCACCGTCACCGCCGGCACCGCCGGCAACTGGAACCTGAAGACAATCGGCGATCTGGCCGCCCACTCGCCCGACGTGCGGTTCGGGGCACCCTCGGCGTTCGAGAACCGGCCGTCCGGCCTACCGGGCCTGCGGCAGAAGTACGGCCTGGCCATCAGTCCGGGGAACTTCGTCGCCATCAACGACGGCGGCGGCGCGGTGACCGTGCGCGCGCTACTGGAGGGAAGGGTGACGGCCGCCAACATCTTCAGCACCTCACCGGCCATCCTGCAAGAACATCTGGTCCCGCTCGAGGATCCCGAGCACAACTTCTTGGCCGGCAACATTGTGCCGCTGGTGAACTCGCAGAAGAAGTCGGACCTGCTCAAAAGCGTGCTGGACGCGGTGTCGGCGAAGCTCACCACCACCGGCATGGCCGGGCTCAACGCCGCGGTGTCGGGAAACTCCGGCATCGATCCGGACCAGGCGGCACGAAACTGGGTGCAGTACAACGGCTTCAGCCATCCGATCGGGCAACGACGTTGATCGTCTTCGATGACGTCAGCAAGGTATTCGCCGACGGGACCGTCGCCGTCGACCGGCTGAGCCTGGTGGCTCCCGATGGCGAATTGACCGTCTTCGTCGGGTCCTCGGGCAGCGGCAAGACCACGGCGCTGCGGATGATCAACCGGATGATCGAGCCGACCTCCGGCACCATCACCGTCGACGGGGCGGACGTCAGAGACGTCAACCCGGTGCGGCTGCGCCTGGGGATCGGCTACGTCATCCAACACGCCGGGCTGATGCCTCATCAGCGCGTGATCGACAACGTCGCAACCGTTCCGGTGCTGAAGGGGCAGTCGCGCCGGGCCGCCCGCCAAGCCGCTTACGAACTGCTCGAACGCGTCGGCCTCGACCCCAAGATCGCCACCCGCTACCCCGCCCAGCTGTCCGGCGGTGAACAACAACGCGTCGGTGTGGCACGCGCGCTTGCCGCGGACCCGCCCATCCTGTTGATGGACGAGCCATTCTCCGCCGTCGACCCGGTGGTCCGGCAGGAGCTGCAGAACGAAATGTTGCGTTTGCAAAGCGAATTGCACAAGACCATCGTTTTCGTGACGCACGACATCGACGAGGCGCTCAGACTGGGCGACCGGATAGCGGTGTTCAAAGGTGGTGTGCTGCAGCAGTACGACGAACCCGCGCAGCTGCTTTCGCGTCCGGCCAACGAATTCGTGGCCAGGTTCATCGGTCTGGGCCGTGGCTACCGATGGCTGCAGCTCATGGACGCAGCCGGGCTGCCGCTGCACGACGTCGAGCGCGTCGCCGCCGACACCCTGCGGGACACCGGCCTTCCCGACGGCTGGGCGGTGGTGGTCGACGACGCGGGCGCCCCCGTGGGCTGGATCGATGCCGAGGGCCTGCGTAAGCACCGCGCCGGCGCGTCGTTGTCCGACAGCATGAGTGGCGTCGGCTCGCTGTTCCACCCGGACGGCAATCTCAGCCACGCGCTCGACGCGGCGCTGTCGTCGCCGTCGGGCGTGGGTGTCGCAGTGGACGACGGGGGCAAGCTCATCGGCGGCGTACTGGCCGCCGACGTGCTGGCCGTGGTGGAAGTCCGCCGCGGGAGTTGACGATGCACTACTTGTTCACCCACCTCGACGACGCCTGGGCCCTGACCGTGGTGCATCTGCGGCTGTCGTTGGTGCCGGTGCTGATCGGGTTGGCGATCGCGGTCCCGGTGGGTATCGCGGTGCAGCGTGCGCCGGTTGCCCGGCGGCTGACGACGGCAACCGCCGCCATCGTGTTCACCATCCCGTCGCTGGCGCTGTTCGTGGCCTTGCCGATGATCATCGGAACCCGGATCCTCGACGAGGCCAATGTCATGGTCGCGCTGACCGCCTACACGGCCGCGCTGCTGGTACGGGCGGTGCTCGAGGCGCTTGACGCGGTGCCCGCCCAGGTGCGCGACGCCGCCACCGCGGTTGGGTATCCGGCGATCAAACGAATGCTGAAAGTCGAGCTGCCGCTGTCGATCCCGGTGTTGGTCGCCGGGTTGCGCGTGGTCGTGGTGACCAATATCGCGATGGTCTCGGTCGGCTCGGTGATCGGCATCGGCGGCCTGGGCACCTGGTTCACCGAGGGCTACCAGACCGACAAGAGCGATCAGATCGTCGCCGGCATCATCGCGCTGTTCGTGCTGGCGACGATCGTCGACGCGCTCATCGTCGTGGCCGGCCGGCTGGCCACGCCCTGGGAGCGCGCCGGGCGCACGCCCCGTCGCCGGTCGGTGGTGGCCCCCACCATGGGCGTGGTGGGCGGCGCGCGATGAACTTCGTCCAACAGGCGCTGTCCTACCTGCTGACCGCCGACAACTGGACCGGTCCGGTCGGGCTGGCGGCGCGCATTGTGGAGCACCTGGAATACACGGCCATCGCGGTGGCTGCGTCCGCGGTGATCGCGGTCCCGATCGGGTTGATCATCGGGCACACCGGTCGCGGCACGCTCCTGGTGGTGGGCGCGGTCAACGGCCTGCGGGCGCTGCCGACGCTGGGCGTGCTGCTGCTGGGGGTGCTGGTGTTCGGGCTGGGCATCGGGCCGCCGCTCGTCGCCCTGATGTTGCTCGGCGTGCCGTCGCTGCTGGCCGGCACCTATGCGGGCATCGCCAATGTCGAGCCGACGGTCGTCGACGCCGCCCGCGCCATGGGCATGACGGAAGCCCAGGTGTTGCTGCGCGTGGAGATACCCATCGGGCTGCCGCTGATCCTGGGCGGGCTGCGCAGCGCGACCCTGCAAGTGGTCGCTACCGCAACGGTGGCCGCCTATGCCAGCCTCGGCGGGCTGGGCCGATACCTCATCGACGGGATCAAGGAGCGCCAATTTCAGCTCGCGCTCGTGGGTGCGCTGATGGTGGCCGCGTTGGCGCTGATCCTCGACGGCCTGCTGGCGTTGGCGGTGTGGGCCGCGGCACCCGGCACCGGTCGGTTACGTGGCCGGGTTGTGGGCGCCCGCGGGGTGGCGCAGCCACGTGACGCCGACCGCACTTGGGGCCAAACCCGCCGCCGTCGGTGGGGACGTCATACGGTAGGAGGGTGAACGCAGCCCCCTCTGATCCAGCCCGGCGCGTGTGGCAGGCGATGTTGACCTGGCGCGCACAGGACGTTTCCCGCATGGAATCGGTGCGAATCCAGGTGTCCGGCAAGCGGATCCGGGCTAATGGGCGCATCGTGGCCGCGGCCACCGCGACCAACCCGGCGTTCGGCGCCTACTACGACCTGCAGACCGACGAGACCGGCGCTACCAAGCGCTTCGGATTGACCGTCACGTTGGCCGAGCGCGAACGTCAGCTCGCCATCGCCCGGGACGAGGAAAACATGTGGTTGGTGACCGACCACCAAGGCGAGCGGCGCGCCGGGTACAACGGTGCCCTCGACGTCGACGTGGTTTTCAGCCCGTTCTTCAACGCGCTGCCGATCCGGCGCCTCGGGCTGCATGAGCGCGCGGAATCGGTCACATTGCCGATGGTCTACGTGAACGTGCCCGACATGTCGGTCACCGCGGCGACGGTGAGCTACACCAGCGAGGGGCGTCTCGACGGGATCAAGTTGCGCTCCCCGGTCGCCGACACCGTGGTGAGCGTCGATGACGAGGGATTCATTCTGGACTATCCCGGCTTGGCAGAGCGGATCTGATCACGCCGCCCGCCCGGCCGGCGGCGGCCAATTCTTCGCGCCAGTTCTCCTCGCCGATGACGATGGTGAAGATGTCCGAGCGCGGGAAGCTGTCGTAACGCGTCCGTGCTGCGTGGCCCGCGTCGATGAGGTCGGCCACTGAGTTATGGCAGGCCAGCGACTCGCGGGCGCGACCGAGTAACTCGATGACCCGGTCGACCCTCGGCAACAGCTGCGCGGAATTGCCCTCGCACATCGCCCGCACCAAGTCCGGGGCGGTGCCCGCTACCCGGGTGCCGTCGCGGAACGAGCCGGCCGCCAGCGCGAAGGCCAGCGGGACCTCCCCGGCGGTGACGGCAAGCGCCTCGGCGAGCAGGTGCGGGAGGTGGGAGATGGCGGCCGCCGCGGCGTCGTGCTCGTCCGATTTGGCCGGCACCACCAGCGCGCCGCAGTCCAGCGCGAGCCGCATCACCATCGACCACACCCGCGGGTCCACATGCTCGTCCACACTGACCACCCACGGGGCCCTGGTGAACAACCCGGCATAGCCGGCGGCCCACCCCGAATCCGCGATCCCCGTCATCGGATGACCGCCGACGAAGCGCTCCAGCAGGCCGGCCGCGGCAACCGCGTCGACCACCGCGCACTTGACGCTGGTGACGTCGGTCAGCGGGCAGTCGGGGGCCAGTTCCCTGATGTGGGCGAGCATGCCCGCCAACGCCGGCATCGGCACGGCCAGGACGATCAACGCGCCGGTGTCGGCGGCACGGGTCAGCGTGTGGGTGAGATCGGTGCTGGCGTCGAAGCCGTCGGCGACCGCCGCGTGCGCGCCCTCCACCGACCGGTTGTAGCCGAACACGTCCCGGCCGGCCGCCCTGGTGGCCCGCATGATCGACCCGCCGATGAGGCCCAGCCCGAGCACGCAAACGGGTGTTTCAGAC
>Ga0335071_10005398_pt1 | contig 13264 bp, 11 predicted proteins | sample Lox_Sample_15_FD_206724 | JGI IMG/M metagenome (GOLD analysis project Ga0335071, IMG submission 206724) | Soil microbial communities from Loxahatchee National Wildlife Refuge, Florida, United States - Lox_Sample_1.5 | ecosystem: Environmental > Terrestrial > Soil > Wetlands | place: USA...
GCCGGTGTAGGCGCCCGAGCCGTGCTGGGAGAGGTCCTGCGCGCCGTAGCGCAGCGAGAGCCGGTCGGCGTCGACGAGGGTCTGCACCGAGCGCAGGTCGGTGTAGGGCGGCAGGACGGCGACCTCAGTGCCGGCGAAGTCCTTGTCGGTCAACGAGAAGGCGAGCTTCTGCACGAGGGAGATGGCCTCGAGGTGGTTGAGGTTCATCTTCCAGTTCCCCGCGATGAGCGGGGTACGTCCGCCGGCCATGCTCAGCTGTCCAGGGCCACGAGGCCGGGCAGCTGCTTGCCCTCGAGGAACTCGAGGGAGGCTCCGCCGCCGGTGGAGATGTGGCCGAAGGCCTTCTCCTCGAACCCGAGCAGGCGCACGGCAGCCGCCGAGTCACCACCGCCGACGACGGTCAGGCCGTCGACGCGGGTCAGGGCCTCCGCGAGGGCGCGCGTCCCGGCGGCGAAGGCCGGCATCTCGAAGACACCCATCGGCCCGTTCCAGAAGACGGTGCGCGCGTCTCGCAGCCGCTCGGCGAACAGCTCCCTGCTCGCCGGGCCGACGTCGAGGCCCATCCGGTCGGCGGGGATGGCGTCGGCCGCGACCACCGCGTGCTCGGCGTCGGCGGCGAAGGCCGTCGCGGCGACGATGTCCACCGGCAGCACGATCTCGACCCCCTGGGCCGCCGCGGACTCGAGGACGCCGCGCACCGTGTCGAGCTGGTCGGCCTCGAGCAGGGAGGTGCCGACCTCGTGGCCCTGGGCCGCGAGGAAGGTGTAGGCCATGCCGCCGCCGATGACCAGCCGGTCGACGAAGCCCAGCAGGTTGGCGATGACCCCGAGCTTGTCGGAGACCTTCGCCCCGCCGAGCACCACGACGTAGGGCCGCTCCGGGTCCTGCGTCAGCCGCCGTAGCACCTCGGTCTCGGCCGCCACCAGCCGCCCGGCGACGTGGGGCAGGCGCTGCGGGACGTCGTACACGCTGGCGTGCTTGCGGTGGACCGCACCGAACCCGTCCCCCACGTAGGCGTCGGCGAGGGAGGCCAGCTGGTCGGCGAAGGCGCCACGCTCGGCGTCGTCCTTGCTGGTCTCGCCGGGCTCGAAGCGCAGGTTCTCCAGCAACGCCAGGTCGCAGTTCTCCAGGCCGTCCACGACCGACCGGGCGGACTCCCCCACCGTGTCGGAGGCGAAGGAGACCGGCCGGCCGAGCAGCTCCTCGAGGCGTACGGCCACCGGCGAGAGGGAGTAGCGCGGCTCGGGAGCCCCCTTGGGCCGGCCCAGGTGGGCGCACACGACCACCCGGGCACCGGCGCCGAGCAACGCCTCCAGGGTCGGCAGGCTGGCCCGGATCCGGCCGTCGTCGGTGATGGACAGCGAGCCGTCGGCGTCCTGGGCGAGCGGGACGTTGAGATCCGCTCGCACCAGGACCCGGCGACCGGCTACGCCGTCGGCGATCAGGTCGTCGAGGGTACGCATCGGGGCTGCGGCCTCTACAGGGTCGCGCCGACGTAGGTGACCAGGTCGACCAGCCGGTTCGAGTAGCCCCACTCGTTGTCGTACCAGCCGAGCACCTTGGCCTGATTGCCGATGACGTTGGTGAGGCCGGCGTCGACGATGCACGAGGCGGGCGAGGTCACGATGTCGGAGGAGACGATCGGGTCCTCGGTGTACTCCAGGAAGCCCTTGAGCGGGCCCTCGGCGGCCGCCTTGTACGCGGCGTTGATCTCCTCCTTGGACGCCTCGCGGCCCAGGGTGACCGTGAGGTCGGTCGCGGAGCCGGTGGGCACCGGCACCCGCAGGGCGTACCCGTCGAGCTTGCCCTTGAGCTCGGGCAGCACGAGGCCGATCGCCTTGGCGGCGCCGGTGGTCGTGGGGATGATGCTCAGGGCTGCCGCGCGCGCCCGCCGCAGGTCCTTGTGCGGGTAGTCCAGGATCACCTGGTCGTTGGTGTAGGCGTGCACCGTCGTCATCAGCCCGCGCTCGATGCCGAAGCTGTCCTGCAGGACCTTGGCCAGCGGGCCGAGGCAGTTCGTCGTGCACGACGCGTTCGAGATGATCGAGTGCGCCTCGGGGTCGTACTGGGTGTGGTTGACGCCCATGACGACCGTCACGTCCTCGCCCTTGGCGGGCGCGGAGATGATGACCTTCTTGGCGCCGCCGGCGATGTGCGCTCTCGCCTTCTCGGCGTCGGTGAAGAAGCCGGTCGACTCGATCACCACGTCGACGCCGAGGTCCTTCCAGGGCAGCGCCCCGGGGTCGCGCTCGGCGAGCACGGTGACCGACGTGCCGCCGACCTCGATCGCGTCCCCGGCTGCGACGACCGGGCGGTCGAGGCGCCCGAGGATCGAGTCGTACTTCAGCAGGTACGCGAGCGTCTTGGTGTCGGTGAGGTCGTTGACGGCCACGATGTCCAGGTCGGCGCCCTGGGCCAGTGCAGCCCGGTAGAAGTTGCGGCCGATGCGGCCGAAGCCGTTGATTCCCACTCGGACGGTCACAGGGATGCACCCTTCGTCGGCGCCCCGGCGGGGCGCGTTCCAGTTCTGCCAGCAGGTGGGGTCGCTCGACCTTCACCCTATCGAGGCGACTCGCTGGCGCTGACCGCGGCGTCCGCGGTACGGACCGGCAACCGGGATCGGCGAATCAGCCGCTGAGCATCTCCGGGGTCAGCGTCGACTCGGTGTCGGGGATCCCGAGGTCCTCGGCGCGCTTGTCGGCCATCGCGAGCAACCGGCGGATCCGCCCGGCGACGGCGTCCTTGGTCATCGGCGGGTCGGCCAGCGACCCGAGCTCCTCGAGGCTGGCCTGCTTGTGGTCCAGCCGCAGCCGACCCGCGGCGGCGAGGTGCTCCGGTACGTCGTCGCCGAGGATCTCCAGCGCCCGGGCGACCCGCGCACCGGCCGCCACGGCCGCCCTGGCCGAGCGGCGCAGGTTGGCGTCGTCGAAGTTCGCCAGCCGGTTCGCGGTCGCGCGCACCTCGCGGCGCATGCGCCGCTCCTCCCAGGCCAGAACGCTGTCGTGCGCGCCCAGCCTGGTCAACAGGGCGCTGATGGCGTCGCCGTCGCGCACCACGACCCGATCGACACCGCGCACCTCGCGCGCCTTCGCCGGCAGCCCGAGCCGGCGGGCCGCACCGACGAGCGCCAGCGCGGCCTCCGGTCCGGGACAGCTGACCTCCAGCGCCGAGGACCGGCCCGGCTCGGTCAGCGAGCCGTGGGCGAGGAACGCGCCGCGCCAGGCGGCCTCCGCGTCGCACATCGAACCGGCGACGACCTGCGGGGGCAGGCCACGGACCGGGCGGCCGCGGGAGTCGAGCAGGCCGGTCTGCCGGGCGAGGGCCTCACCGTCCTTGACCACCCGGACGAGGTAGCGGTTGCCCTTGCGCAGGCCAGCGGGTGCCACCACGACGAGCTCGCTGGCGTGCCCGTAGACCTCCGCGATCTCGCGGCGAAGGCGTCGGGCCGCAGCACCCGTGTCCAGCTCGGCCTCGACGACGATGCGGCCCGCGACGATGTGCAGGCCCCCGGCGAAGCGCAGCGTCGCCGACACCTCGGCCTTGCGGCAGCAGGGCTTGGTGATGACCAGGTGGGCCAGCTCGTCCTTCACCTGAGCCGTCATCGCCATGCGCCGATCCTGCCACGCCCGACAACGGTGCCGAACACGGAGGCGAGCCGCTCGGGATCATGGCGGGCGGAGCCGTCGTCGGCCGCGACGTCGGCGACGACCAGCTCGGCGCCTAGCGCGGCGCACAGCTCGCCCAACCCCTTGGGGTCCGGCACCTCGGCCCGGTCGGCGACGACGACGTCCAGCCGCAGCTCGGGGGCGTGCGCGAGCAGGACCTCGAGGTGGTTCTCCGCCGAGAAGCCGGAGGTCTCGCCCGGCTGGGGGCGCAGGTTCAGGACCAGCACCCGGCGGGCAGGGGTGGTCACCAGGGCGTCGCGCAGCTGCGGGACGAGCAGGTGCGGGATGACGGAGGTGAACCAGGACCCGGGGCCGAGGACGACCACGTCGGCGGCGCGCACGGCGGCGACCGCTTCAGGGCAGGCCGGGGGTTCGGGCGGCACCAGGGACAGCGTCACCACCCGGCCGGGCGTGGTGGCAACCGCGACCTGGCCACGCACCGTGACCTGGTCCCCCGGGCGCTCCGGGTCGCCGCCCAGCACCTCCGCCTCGATGTCGAGCGGCACCGCTGCCATGGGCAGCACCCGGCCCTGGGCGCCGAGCAGCCGGCCCACCCAGTCCAGCCCCGCCACGGGATCGCGCAGCCGATCCCACAGGGCGACGATGAGCAGGTTCCCGACCGCGTGCCCAGCCAGCTCCCCCTCGCCGGCGAAGCGGTGCTGCAGGACGTCTCGCCAGGTCCGGCCCCACTCGTCGTCGCCGCACAGGGCGGCCAGCGCCATCCGGAGGTCGCCCGGCGGCAGCACCCCCAGCTCGCGGCGCAGCCGGCCGCTCGACCCGCCGTCGTCGGCGACGGTCACGACCGCGGTGAGCTCGCGGGTCACCCGGCGCAGGGCCGTCAGCGTGACCGCCAGCCCGTGGCCGCCACCGAGTGCGACGACGGCCGGCGCGGGCTCGCTCACTCGCGCCCCAGGTCCCGGTGCACGACGGTGGTGTCCATCCCCGCGTCCCGCAGCCGCCGGCCGAGCTCCTCGGCCATCGCCACGCTGCGGTGCTTGCCGCCCGTGCACCCCACCGCAAGGGTCATCCAGCGCTTGCCCTCGCGCAGGTAGCCACGGGAGATCACCTCGAGCACGCCGGCGTAGCGGTCGAGCAGCTCGGCGGCGCCGGGCGCCTCGAGGACGTAGGCCCGGACGTCGGGGTCGAGCCCGGTCTGCGGGCGCAGGTCCGGCACCCAGTGCGGGTTGGGCAGGAAGCGGCAGTCCAGGACGAGGTCGGCGTCCACCGGCAGGCCGTACTTGTAGCCGAAGGACACGACGCTGGCGCGCATGCTGGGCTGGATGTCACCGGCGAAGGCGTCCTCGACCTTGGCGCGCAGCTGGTGGACGTTCAGACCGGAGGTGTCGATGAGCAGGTCGGCGTCGCCGCGCAGGTCCGAGAGCAGGCGCCGCTCGGCCTCGATCCCGTCGGTCACCCGTCGGGCCCCCTGCAGGGGGTGGGGGCGCCGCGAGCTCTCGAAACGTCGGACCAGCACGTCGTCGGAGGCCTCGAGGTAGACCAGGCGCACGCTGACGCCCATCGCGTCGACCTGGCGCATGGCCTCGCGCAGGTCGGCGAAGAACTGACCGCCGCGTACGTCGACGACGGCGGCGATCCGCGACACCTCGCCGTGGGTCCGCCCGCCGAGCTCGACCAGGGTCGGGATCAGCTCGGGCGGCAGGTTGTCGACGACGAACCAGCCGAGGTCCTCCAGCACGTCGCCGACGGTGGACCGGCCGGCACCGCTCATGCCGGTGACGACGGTCAGCTCGGGAAGGACGCGTTCGAGGGTCTCGGGCGGGTCGCTCACGGGTCGAGGATCTCACCCGTGGCGAGGTTCACCCCGCCGGCGGGGGGCGCCTCGCGGGCCAGGGCCGCCACGACCGCCTCGGCGGTCCGCGGCCCGATCCCGGGCACCTCCGCCACCTGCTCCGGGGTCGCCTCGCGCAGGCGCTTGAGGGAGCCGAAGTGGCGCAGCAGCGCCTTGCGCCGGGTCTCCCCCAGGCCGGGGACCGCGTCCAGCGCGCTGCGGGTCATCGAGGTCGACCGCCGCTGGCGGTGGTAGGTGATGGCGAAGCGGTGCGCCTCGTCGCGTACCCGCTGGAGCAGGTACAGGGCCTCGCTGGTCCGGGGCAGCACGAGCGGGTTGGGCCGGCCGGCCACCCACACCTCCTCCAGGCGCTTGGCCAGACCGCAGACGGAGACGTCGTCGATGCCGAGGGAGTCCAGGGCACGCTGGGCCGCCGCGACCTGCGGCGCCCCGCCGTCGATCACGACCAGGTTCGGCGGGTAGGAGAACCGTGGCCGGCGCCCACCCTCGGTGCGTCCGGACCGCGCCCCGTCCGCCTCGAGGTCCCCGAGGTCGGGCTCCGCGCTCTCGCTCGCCTCCTCGAGGTAGCGCCGGAAGCGCCGGGTGACCACCTCGTGGATGGCCGCCACGTCGTCGTGCCCGTCGAGGCCGCGGATGGCGAAGCGGCGGTAGTCGCTCTTGCGGGCCAGGCCGTCCTCGAAGACCACCATGGAGGCGACCACCTCCGTGCCCTGCAGGTTGGACACGTCGAAGCACTCGATGCGCAGGGGGGCGTCCGGGAGCCGCAACGCCTCCTGCAGCTCAGCCAGCGCCCGGCCGCGGGCGGTGAGGTCGCCGGCGCGCCGTACCTTGTGCAGGGCCAGGGACTGGCCCGCGTTGCGGGTCACGGTCTCGAGCAGCGCCCGCTTGTCGCCGCGCTGCGGGACCCGTACGTCGACCCCCGCGCCGCGGACCTCGCGCAGCCAGGCGGCGACCGGCTCGACGTCGGCCGGCAGGGCGGGGACGAGGATCTCGCGAGGCACTTGCTCGCCGGTGTCCCCGCCGTACAGCTGCAGCAGCAGCTGCTCGACCAGGCCGGCGGTGTCGACGTCCTCGACCCGCTCGACGACGAAGCCGCGCTGGCCCCGGATCCGCCCGCCGCGGACGTGGAAGACCTGGACCGCCGCCTCGAGCTCGTCCTCGGCGATGCCGAGCACGTCGGCGTCGGTCGCGTCCCCGAGGACGACGGCGTTCTTCTCCATCGCGCGCCGCAGCGCGCCGAGGTCGTCGCGCAGCCGCGCGGCCCGCTCGTACTCCTGGGCGGCCGCGGCGTCCTGCATCTGGCGTTCGAGGCGCCGGACGAAGGAGGCGGTGTCGCCGTCCATGAAGGCGCAGAAGTCCAGCACCACCTGCCGGTGCTCCTCCGCGCTGACCCGTCCGACGCACGGTGCCGAGCACTTGCCGATGTAGCCGAGCAGACAGGGCCGTCCCACCTGGCCGGCCCGCTTGAACACCCCGTTGCTGCACGTCCTCGCGGGGAAGACCCGCAGCAGGAGGTCGAGGGTCTCGCGGATCGCCCACGCGTGGGCGTACGGGCCGTAGTAGCGCACCCCTCGACGCTTGGCGCCGCGCATCACCTGCAGACGGGGGTACTCCTCGTCGAGGGTCACCGCCAGCCATGGATAGCTCTTGTCGTCGCGGTACTTCACGTTGAACCGCGGGTCGTACTCCTTGATCCAGGAGTACTCCAGCTGCAGCGCCTCGACCTCGGTCGCCACCACCACCCAGTCCACCCGCACCGCGGTGGTCACCATGGTCTGGGTGCGCGGGTGCAGGGCTGACAGGTCGGCGAAGTACGAGGCCAGCCTCGAGCGCAGGCTCTTGGCCTTGCCGACGTAGACCACCCGCCCGTGGGCGTCCCAGAAGCGGTACACCCCCGGCTCGTCCGGGACCGACCCCGGCGAGGGTCGGTACGTCGACGGGTCGGCCACGGGCCGAGGGTACGTCGGCCCGGCGACGCCTCCGACCGCGGCGACGCCTCCGGCCGCGCGCGGGGCGCGCGCTTCAGGCGTTCGCGCTCACAGCGGCGTTAGCAGCGGCGCAGGAGCGGGACAGCGGTCAGGTGATGACCAGATTGTCGCCGTCGACGGTCACCGTCTTGGCGGGCAGCGGCACCTTCGCCGGCGAGGTCGGCGTCGGGTCGCCGGTCGCGATCGCGAAGTGGCTGCCGTGGCAGGGGCAGACGATGAACCCGTCCTGCACCCCGCCGACGGTGCAGCCCATGTGGGTGCACGTCGACGAGAACGCCTTGAACTGCCCTGCGGTGGGCTGGGTCACGACCACCGAGCCGTCGACCGTGCCGCCGCCGACCGGGACCTTGGACTTGGCGACCGTGACCCCCGAGGTCCCGCCCGAGCCGCCCCCGCCGGTGGAGCCGCCACCGTTGGTGCCGCCCCCGCCGCAGCCGGCCAGCAACGGGAGGGCCACCGCGCCGGCCCCGATGGCGGTCGCTCCCCGCAGCACGTCGCGTCGACCCAGCGTGCCCATGCCCTCGCTCCGTTCCGCCCCCGCGGGGGCCGTGCGACGCCATGGGCGCCGTGCCGTCGTCCTCCTCCTCCCAACGTCGGAGTCGGGCCGAAGGTTCACCCGCCAGGATCTCAGGCCCGGGCGCGCGCCGCCTTGCGGGGGGCGCGGGCCCGCCCGCGCCCCCCCGTTCCGAGCACGGGGCGGAGGAAGCGGCCGGTGTGGCTCGTCTCGTGCGCGGCGACCTCCTCCGGCGTGCCGGTGGTCACCACCAGGCCGCCCCCGAAGCCGCCCTCGGGACCCATGTCCACGATCCAGTCCGCGGTCTTGATCACGTCGAGGTTGTGCTCGATGACGATGACCGTGTTGCCCTTGTCGACCAGCCCCTGCAGGACGCCCAGGAGCTTGCGGATGTCCTCGAAGTGCAGCCCTGTGGTGGGCTCGTCGAGCACGTACGCCGTGCGGCCGGTGGACCGCTTCTGCAGCTCCGAGGCGAGCTTGACCCGCTGGGCCTCACCACCCGACAACGTGGGGGCGGGCTGGCCGAGGCGGACATAGCCGAGTCCGACGTCGTTCAACGTCTGCAGGTGCCGGGCGATGGGGGGCACGGCCGCGAAGAAGTCCAGCGCCTCCTCGATCGGCATGTCGAGGACCTCGGCGATGGTCTTGCCCTTGAAGTGGACCTCGAGCGTCTCGCGGTTGTAGCGCGCACCGTGGCAGACCTCGCAGGGCACGTACACGTCCGGCAGGAAGTTCATCTCGATCTTGATCGTGCCGTCGCCGGCGCAGTTCTCGCAGCGTCCGCCCTTGACGTTGAAGGAGAACCGGCCCTGCAGGTAGCCGCGGACCTTGGCCTCGGTCGTCTCGGCGAACAGGCGCCGGATGTGGTCGAAGACGCCGGTGTAGGTCGCCGGGTTGGAGCGCGGGGTACGCCCGATGGGGCTCTGGTCGACGTGGACGACCTTGTCCAGGTGCTGGATGCCCTTGACCCGGGTGTGGCGGCCCGGGACTGTCCGCGCGCCGTTCAGCTCGCGGGCCAACACGTTGTAGAGGATGTCGTTGACCAGGGTCGACTTGCCGGACCCGCTGACGCCGGTGACCGCGACCAGGCACCCGAGCGGGAACTCGACGTCCACGCCCTGCAGGTTGTGCTCCCGCGCGCCCTGGACGACCAGGGAACGGCCGGGGGTCCGAGGGCGGCGCACTGCGGGCACCTCGAGGGTGCGGCGACCGGACAGGTAGGCACCGGTCAGGGAGTCGGGCGAGGCGAGCAGGTCGGCCACCGTCCCCGACACCACGACCTGCCCGCCGTGCTCCCCCGCGCCCGGCCCGATGTCGACGACCCAGTCGGCGGTGCGGATGGTGTCCTCGTCGTGCTCGACGACGATGAGGGTGTTGCCGAGGTCACGCAGCCGCACCAGGGTCTCGATGAGGCGGTGGTTGTCCCGCTGGTGCAGCCCGATGGAGGGCTCGTCGAGGACGTAGAGGACACCGACCAGGCCGGACCCGATCTGGGTCGCGAGGCGGATGCGCTGGGCCTCGCCGCCGGCGAGGGTCGCCGACGGGCGGTCGAGGCTCAGGTAGTCCAGCCCGACGTCGAGCAGGAAGCGCAGCCGCTCGTTGACCTCCTTGAGGACCCGTTCGGCGATCTGCGCCTCGCGCGCCGACAGGTCCAGGTCGCGCAGGAACTCCGCGCACCCGCTGATCGGCAGGGCCGCCACCTCCGCGATCGACTTGCCGCCCAGCGTCACCGCCAGCGAGACCGGCTTGAGTCGGGTGCCGCGGCACGCCGGGCACGGCACCTCGCGCATGAAGCCCTCGAAGCGCTCCCGGCTGGTGTCGGACTCCGCCTCGGCGTGGCGGCGCTCGACGTAGGGGATCAGTCCCTCGTAGCTGGTGTAGTACGAGCGCTCGCGCCCATAGCGGTTGCGGTAGCGCACGTGCACCTGGCCGTCGTAGCCCTCGAGGAGCGCCTGCCGCACCTTCGCCGGGAGCCGCTCCCACGCGACGTCGGTGCGAAAGCCCATGGTTTCGGCGAGGGCCTCGACGAGACGTCCGAAGTAGTCGCTGGTGGACGCCGAGCTCCACGGGGCGAGGGCTCCCTCCTCCAGCGTGCGCGAGGGGTCGGGGACCACGAGGTCCGGGTCCACCTCCATGCGGGTCCCCAGCCCCGTGCACTCCGGGCAGGCGCCGAAGGGGCTGTTGAACGAGAACGACCGGGGTTCGAGCTCCTCGAAGGACAGGTCGTCGTAGGGGCAGTAGAGGTGCTCGGAGTACTGCCGTTCCCGGTGCGGGTCGCCTTCGGGCAGGTCGACGAACTCCAGCGTCACCAGCCCGCCGCCCAGCCCCAGCGCGGTCTCCACCGAGTCGGTGAGCCGTCGCTTCGCCGAGGTTTTGACCTGGAGGCGGTCGACGACCACCTCGATGGTGTGCTTCTCCTGCTTCTTCAGCGTCGGGGGCTCAGCCAGGCTGTGCACCACCCCGTCCACCCTGGCCCGGCTGTAGCCCTTGGTCTGCAGCTCGCGGAACAGCTCGCCGTACTCACCCTTGCGCGCCCGCACCACGGGAGCGAGCACCTGGAAGCGGGTCCCCTCCGCCAGCTCCAGCACCCGGTCGACGATGGCCTGGGGGGTCTGGCGCCCGATGCTGCGTCCGCACTCCGGGCAGTGCGGACGCCCCGCGCGGGCGTACAGCAGGCGCAGGTAGTCGTAGACCTCGGTGATCGTCCCCACCGTCGAGCGCGGGTTGCGGGAGGTCGACTTCTGGTCGATGGACACCGCCGGGGACAGGCCCTCGATGAAGTCCACGTCCGGCTTGTCCATCTGGCCGAGGAACTGGCGGGCGTACGCCGAGAGCGACTCCACGTAGCGCCGCTGGCCCTCGGCGAAGATCGTGTCGAAGGCGAGGCTGGACTTGCCGGAACCGGACAGCCCGGTGAACACGACCAGGGAGTCCCTGGGAAGCTCGAGGGAGACGTCCTTGAGGTTGTGCTCGCGGGCACCACGGACGATGAGTCGGTCGGACACGGGGCGGCAGTCCTCACAGGGCACGGCTGGGCGGGCGGTCTTCTCGGCGGCCTCAGGCTAACGCCGGGCTCCGACGGTTTCTGCCCGAGCGGTGGCCCCCGGTTCCGGCCCCGCCGCGGGGAGGGCATGATCGGCGGTATGACGTACACCGGGAACGTGCAGGTCGGGGGCCCCGCCGACGTCCACGAGCTGCCGAAGCTGGTCATCGAGAAGCTCGCCGTCGGCCCGATGGACAACAACGCCTATCTGCTCCGCTCCCGCGCGAGCGGCGACCAGGTGCTCATCGACGCCGCCGCCGAGCCGGACCGGCTGCTCCAGCTGATCGGTCCGGAGGGGCTCACCGCGGTGATCACGACCCACCAGCACGCCGACCACTGGGGCGCCCTCGAGGCGGTGGTCCGAGCCACCGGAGCCCGCACCTGCGCCCACCCGGACGACGCGGGGGGCATCCCGGTCCCGACCCAGGAGCTGCTGCGCGACGGGGACCGCTTCGCCTTCGCCGACATCTCCCTCGGCGTCATCCACCTCGTCGGCCACACCCCCGGGTCGATCGCGCTGCTGTACGACGACCCGGAGGGCGCCCCCCACCTGTTCACCGGCGACTGCCTCTTCCCGGGCGGCCCGGGGAACACCCAGCACGACGCGGCGCGGTTCACCTCGCTCATGGACGACCTGGAGGCAAAGGTCTTCGCGGTGCTGCCCGACGAGACGTGGGTCTACCCCGGCCACGGCAACGACACCACGCTCGGCGCCGAGCGCCCGCACGTCGCGGAGTGGCGCGAGCGCGGCTGGTGACCCGTCCCGGCCAAGCGTTGAGGGCTTCCCCTCGGGGCGACTCGACCGAGCCGGATCGGTGACGCGGCGGTCCGTCGCTGCTTGAATGAGCCGCGGAGGCGGCCATGACCACTCGAGCACGTCCCACGCCCCTCGTCACGGGGATCGACCGTCGCGCTCTGCTCGTCGGAGTCGGCGCCATCACCGCAGCCAGCCTCGTCACGGGCCGGCGCACGCGGGCGGGAGCACAACAACTCGTCCTTCGCCTCTCGCAGGTGCGCCTGCGCTTCCACGGGGTCGAACCCGGCGAGCTGCCCCCGGTCGACGCCAGTCCCGTGCCGTACGCCACCGTGCACGACGGGGCAGGTCGCGAGGTGGGCGCACTGGCGTCGACCCCGGTGCAGCACACCCACCCGGCTGTGCTGCACACCTTCACCCTCGACCACGGGACCATCGTGGGAACGGGTCCCGCCGCTCTGGAAGGCACGTACACCGTCGTCCACGGCACGGGGGCGTACGCCGGCGTGCGGGGCACGTACACGATCACCGAGACCGTCGAGGGGCACCTCGTCACCTTCACGCTGCCCGAGGGAGCGATCTGACATGGCCTATGACCTGTTCCTGAAGATCGACGGGATCGCCGGGGAGGCGACCAAGAAGGGCCACGAGGGCAGCATCGAGATCATGTCCTTCTCCTGGGGCGAGGCGGCCGCAGAGGACTCGGCCACGGGCGCGGCCGGTCGCGTGGCGCTGCACGACATCTCCTTCGTCTCGCGCACCAGCGTCGCGTCGCCCAAGCTCGCCCTCGCCGCGGCCGAAGGGACGACACTCACGTCGGCCACGTTGACGGAGGTACGCGCGAACCCACGCGGCGGCGGCGAGCTGAAGTACCTGACCATCAAGCTGACGGACGCGATCATCTCGTCGTACTCGTTCCAGGGGTCGGAGTCCAACGCCGCCGTGTCGGAGAGGTTCGCGCTCAACTTCGCCAAGATCGAGATCAGCTACTACAAGGTGAACTCGCAGTCCTCGCCGATCAGCGTGGTGATCTCGAAGCTCGCTGCCGACTGACGAACCGAGGACTGCCCGATGCTGCGCCCCCCGTCCGCCACCGGACAGTGGACAGCACTCGGTGAGGTGGGCGACTCGCTGCGGCAGCTCGGGTACACGGCCTCGGGCCTGTCCGAGGCGTTGGGCTCCGAGGGTCCTCTCGTCGAGGGCAGGACGGTCGGGGACCGGCGTCGTCGGGCCCGGCGCGCCGGTGCCGTGGGCGTGCTCGCGCGGCTGCTCCTGATGGGCGAGCGGCTGACCTTCGACGAGTGCCGACCTCTCCCGCCGACCACCCTGGACCGGCTGCTCGAGTCAGGCCTGCTCGGCGAGGACGGCGGCCACGTCGAGGCGAGCGTCGGGCTGGTCCCCCACGACGACCTCCTCGTCGCGGCTGACCGCCTCGGCAGCGACGCCGGCGCGGACATCGTGCCGGGGGTGCAGCCGCCGTCGTTCCTGCT
>Ga0335071_10005400_pt1 | contig 13262 bp, 14 predicted proteins | sample Lox_Sample_15_FD_206724 | JGI IMG/M metagenome (GOLD analysis project Ga0335071, IMG submission 206724) | Soil microbial communities from Loxahatchee National Wildlife Refuge, Florida, United States - Lox_Sample_1.5 | ecosystem: Environmental > Terrestrial > Soil > Wetlands | place: USA...
CCTGGCGGCCATCGTCGACGGTCGTCCCGGGGGCGGCCAGCGAGATCTCGCTTCCCCGCCCGGCGAACGACGCGAGCGCGCCCGCGAACGTTGAGGCCGTGACGCTGAGCCCGAGGTTGCTGGTCGTGTCCGACCCGCTGCCATCGGGCTGCACGACGTCGGCCGGATATCCCTGGTCCTCGAGCGGGGCGTCGGCCGCGGCGGCGACCGGCACGGCGCCCTTGGCCGCCGCGTAGCGCAGCGCGTCGACGACCGGCGCGGGCGCCGAGGCGCCCGGGTCGGTGCCGAAGCTCATCGCGATCGCGCGCGCGCCGTGGTCGGCCGCCCACACGATCGAGGCGGCGATCGATGCATCGCTGAAGTCCGATCGCGCGACGAGCAGCCGGCAGCCGTCTCCCGCGCCCGCGATGCCAAGGCCGTTGTCGGTCGCGGCGCATGCGAGCGAGGCCACGTGCGTGCCGTGCCCGACGTCGTCCTCGGTCGCCGGCCCGCCGCCTTCGGAGATGCTGCCCGCGATCTGCCCCGAGAGCTCGGGATGCGTCGCGTCGACGCCCTGGTCGATGACCGCGACGAGCGCGCCCGCCCCGCGCACCTGGTCCCAGGCGCCGGTGAGGTCCGCGGCGGCGGCCCACCACTCCTCCGGGGTGCCGGGCGGGAGCCCCGTGAGCTGGATCGGCGCCGTGAGCGCCGGGTCGTCGGGCAGCGCCCGCGGCACGGCGCGATGCTCCACGTCGACGCGGGCGACCCGCGGGTCGCGGCGCAGCCGCAGCGCCAGCGCGTGCGCCGAGGCGCCGGCCCGCGGGCGCACGGTCACCAGGCGCAACTGCGGCAACTGCGGGCCCGCGAGGCGGGCGCCGGCGGCAACAGCGACCGCGTGGGCGTGCGCGTCCGCGGGGGCCAGCGTCACGAGCAGCCGGCCGGTCACCGGGGGCGCGGCGGCCTGCGCGCAGGCGGGCGCGCTGAGCGCCGCGGCCGTGAGCCCAGCTAGTAGCCGAGCGCGAACTTGGCGTCCTCGCTCATCCGGTCCGGCGACCACGGCGGCGTGAACACCATCGCGGACTCGACCGAATCGACGCCCTCGAGCTCCCCGACGAACTCCTCGATCTGCTGGGCGACCATCGGCCCGATCGGGCACGCCGGCGTCGTCAGCGTGTAGGTGACGTGCACGTGGCCGCCGTCGATCGCGATCTCGTAGATCAGGCCGAGCTCGACGAAGTCGAGGCCCAGCTCGGGATCGATGACGTTCGCCAGCGCCGCCTCGACGTCTTCGACGGTGGGCATGGGCCGAGTGTAGACGGACGTCCGAGCGTGGCGGTGCACACGGCCGCGCGTGCTTCGAGTACTGTGAGCCCATCGTCTCGCTGAGCATCAACCCTCCTGTGTTGCGCTGCGCCGGCGATGAGGATCGGTCCACGCAGAGCCTGCGCCGCCAGGCGCTCTCGCGCGCCCTCGCGGTGGACGACGACCTCGTCGTCGACCTCAGCGACCTCGAGTTCGCCGACGCGTCGCTGATGCTCGACCTGGCGATGGTCGCGCGCCGTCTGCGCAAGGCCGGAAGGGCGATGACGCTGCACGGCGCGCGACCGCACATCTGCACGCTGATCGAGCTCGTCGGCCTGCACCGGCTGCCGGGCGTGCGCTTCGACGGGCCGGCGCCCGCCCCCGCGCTCTGAGGCGCGGATCCCCGCAGCGGCGACCGCGTACCCTGTCTGGTGCGATGCCGCTGCTGATCGCCACACTCTTCATCCTCGTTCCGATCGCCGAGATCTGGGTGATCGTCCAGGTCGGCGAGGTGATCGGCGTGTGGTGGACGATCGCGCTGCTGATCGGCGACTCGCTGCTCGGGGTCTGGCTCCTGCGCCACCAGGGCCGGCGTGCGTGGGCGCGCTTCACCGACACGCTGGCCGCGGGCCGCGTGCCCGCCCGCGAGGTCGCCGATGGCGGCCTGGTCATCCTCGGCGCCGCCCTGCTGCTCACGCCCGGCTTCCTGACCGACATCGCCGGCTTCCTCTGCCTGCTGCCGCCGACGCGCGCGGCGATCCGCCGGCTGGTGCTGCGCCCGATGATCGACGCGGGGGCGGCGAGCTTCGGGCCCGCGGGCGTCTGGACCGTGCGGGGCGCCCGTTGGGGGTCGCGTGGCTGGAGCGCCTACGACGACCGTCGCGCTGCGCGCCGCAACTACGACGTTGACGGGACCGCCAGCGACGTGGAGCAGGGCGACCCGCCCGCGCTGCCGGGCACGTGACGGTCGGACCCGAGCTCGAGGCACCCCGTCCCGCGGCGGGCGAGGGCTTCACCGACGCGATCACGCTCGCATTCGGTGACGCCGAGGCCGGCGTGTACGGCACGCTGCGACTCGGGCTCGCCGAGGGCCGGACCGCGAGCGGGCTGGCGCTGCTCTTCCACGGTGACGAGCAGGTGAGCGTGGCCGCCGAGGGCGGCGTCGAGGTCGCCGAGCCCTCGGCCTGGGAGAGCATCAGCGCCGCCGGGATCGACGTGGAGACACTGGAGCCGCTCTCCAGCTGGCGCGTGCACGCGGCGACCGAGGACGCGAGCCTCGATGTCGAGGTGGCGTCGGCCGGCGCGCCGTACGAGCTCGCTGCCGCCGACCCGCTGGCTCGCGCGGGCGGCATGCTCGGCTACGAGCAGCCGGTGCGCGTGCGCGGGGCAGCCGAGGTCGGCGGCCGCAAGCTCGCACTCGACGGCCTCGGGCAGCGAAGCCGCTCGTGGGGCACGCCCGACTGGTCGCGGATCTCGCGCACACGCACGCTCGGTGCGTGGTTCGACGACGCCGCGATCTCGCTGGCGGCGATCCGGCCCGCCGGTCACGAGGATCACGGCGACGAGATCCTCGACGCGGTGATCTTCGAGCCCGACGAGAGCGGCGCGCTCAACCGCCGACTGCGCGTCGAGGACCCGCGGCTGTCGACGACGTTCGATGCCGACGGGCGCCAGCAGCGCGCCGCGCTGGAGCTCTGGCTGACCGAGGAGGGGCCGCCCCGCCGTGCCTGGGGCGCGGTCGTGTGCGGGACGACGCTCGACCTCGGCCGGTTGCGGCTGGACTGCGCGTTCCTGCGCTGGCACGTCGCAGACCGCGAAGGGGTCGGCCGCTACGACATCCTGCGCCGCGCCGACGATCGCGCTCCGGCTGCGTGAGCCCCATCCGCGCGGTCATCAGCGACTTCGGCGGGGTGCTCAGCTCGCCGCTGGAGGCCGCGTTCGCCCGCGTACAGGGGGCCTCCGGCGTGCCGAGTGCGGCGATCGGCGCGGCGATGGCGCGGCTCGCAGAACGCGACGGCCACAACCCCCTGTTCGAGCTCGAGTGCGGGCGCATGAGCGAGCACGACTTCCTCGAGCGCGTCGGCCGCCAGGTCAGCGCCGACCTGGGCCGCGAGGTGGAGATGCACTCCTTCTCCGCCCGCTGGTTCGCCGCGCTCGAGACGAACCACGAGATGGTCGAGTACCTGCGCGGCGTCCGCGCCCGCGGCTACCGGACGGCGATCCTCACGAACAACGTCCGTGAGTGGGAGCCACGCTGGCGCTCGATGCTTCCCGTGGACGAGATCTTCGAGCTCGTCATCGACTCAGCCTTCGTCGGCGTCCGCAAGCCCGACCCGGCGATCTACGAGCTGACCTGCGAGCGCCTCGGCGTCCCGCCAGGCGCCTGCGTGTTCATCGACGACACGGAGGTCAACTGCACGGCCGCCAACGAGCTCGGGATCACGGCGATCCACTTCCGCAGCACCAAGCAGGCGATCGCGGACATCGAAGCCGCCCTGACGAACGCGCCCTGAGCTTCCCGCCACCCACGCCGTTCGGACGGCTGAGGCGGATGGATCGCGCGGTTGTGCGCAGGACGCAGGCAATCGGGCTGTGCTCTGCACGCCCGATGCCGAGGACGCCCGCAGACCGCGCGAGGCCCGCCTCAGTTGTCCGAACCGAGGCGGTCCCAGAGATACAGCTCCAGGCACTCCTGCGCCAGCTCAAGGCAGCGCTCGCGCCCGAGCGCCGGGAGCACGGTGTCGAGCACTTGGTCCTCGGACACGCCGGCGTCGAACGCCTCGTCGCCGCGGAACCCGGCCGCGATCTTCAGCGCCTCCCGGCGGTTCTCACCGAGCGACGGGAAGACACCGACGAGGAACTCGCGATTGGCGATCGGCTGGCCCACCTCGAGCGAGGCGTGCCAGGCGGCGAGCATCGAGAGGTCGTGCTCGTCGAGGTCGGCGACGGCCTTGACGTAGTGCGACTCGAGGTCGGGCTCGGGGATCGCGTCGACCCACGCGCGCACGAGCTCCCCGAGGAGCTGGCGCCGCGCCTCGCGGCCGACGGACTCGGCGATCGCGCGGATCGCGTCCTGGGGTTCGATGAAGCACAGGGACATTGCGAGGCGCAACGTACGCCCCGGTCCGGACGGCACGCAGGCCCTCATTCGATGCCGAGCTCGGGGGCGGCGCCGGAGGCGGGCCGGGGGGCCGGCGCGGGTGCGCTCGCCCGCGTTGCGGACGGCGCCGGGGCGGTCGCGGTGCCCGCAGGCGCCGGGCGCGCGACGGTGCGTGCCGGTGCGGCCCGCCTCCGCCACCGCGCAGCTGACGCGCGGCGGACGGGCGTCGTCGAGCGCAGGTCGACGAGGTGGCGCTCGCCGATCCCGTGCGTCCCGGCCGCGCGGGCCAGGGGCGCCGCCGCCGCCGTCCCTGCGGCGCCGGCGGCGGGCCGGGAGGCGTGCTCGGCGGCGACGGCGCCGCCCCCGGCCATGGCCGCCGCCGAGGCGGCGATCGCCGTCATCTTCACCGCCGACGCGCTCATGCTGTCGACGAGCAGCTGCGCGCGCACGAGCGACGAGGCGGCGCGCTCGCCGAGCCAGGTCGTGACCGTCTCGTAGACGCGCACGAAGAGCTGCCCGGCGGGCTCGGCGTGGCCGGCGGCGGTGACGGCCGCAGCCACCGGGAAGACGACCGCCAGCGGCGTGTTCGCCCGGTGCAGCTCGCGCACCACCGCCCGGCAGGACGCGCAGCGGCGCAGGTGCGGGCGCAGCTCGACGAGCTCGTCGCGGGTCGCCTCACCGTCGACGAGCGCCGACAGCAGCGGCTCCCAGCGCCGGCACTCGGCGCCGGACTCGATCCCGGCGTAGCGCTCGAGGAAGCTGCGGCGCCCCTCGTACAGGCAGCGGTTCACCTTCGTCCTGGTCCAGCCGGTCTGCTCCTGGATCTCCTCGTAGGAGTTGCCCTGGGCGCGCAGCCACAGAGCGCGGACCTCCTGCGGCTTGAGGCGCTGCAGCGCCTCGGCCGAGCGCTCGACGTGCTCGAATCCGATCACGCGCTCGTCCGGCCCCGGCGTCGTACGCGCCTCGAGCCGGTCGGCGTCCAGTTCGGACGGCCCGATGTCGCGCTGGCGGGTGCGCCGCACGGCCATCGCCTCGTGCTTGACGACCGTGCGCAGCCAGCTCGGCGCGCGCTCCGGGTCGAGCCGCCCGGCGTGGCGCAGGAAGATCTCCATGCCGCGCTGGTAGGCGTCCTGGGCGTCGTCGGCGCAGAGGCTGTGGCGCCTCGCGAGCCGCAGCAGGCTCTCGGCGTGCAAGCGGACAGTGTCGACGACCAACGTCTCCAGCTCCGCGCGGCTCAGCTTCCGCCCCGCGGGCCGCTCGGCTGCTGCGATCTCGTCCATGATCCGGCGCCCCCCGTCTGCTGCGATTCCGTTCAGCAGAGGCGCAGGATCGCGGAGGCGCTCCCCCGCTGAGCGAAGTCTGGACGCCGAAATGTGCGCAAATTGCGTGGAAATCGTGCCGTTCGGCGCGGCGAAACTACCGGTGAACGGAGGGTCGTCCAAGCGCGCGCGCCCGTCGTCACATCCGCGGCTGGCGCTGCCGAGGGGGATTAGCGGGGCCCCCTCCCAAGAGCACCGCTCTAGCGCCCGGCGCCGTGAACCTTTGGACCGTTTGGACCGCGACACCGGCGAGCAGCTCGTTCGTGTCCGCGTCGCGCGGCGGCCGTGAGAACTACGGACGCGTCTCGCGACCACCGGCGAATAGGTTCTCGCTGACCGGGCGAACCAATCGCCGATTGCAAACTGCGGGAGGTCCATCATGAGCGTCCGCAAGCCGTCTGCGGGCTGGGTGGTCGCACTCATCGCGTTGGTCTTCGCGACCACCGGAGTATCGCTCGCCGCTACCAACGGCGGCAACGGGAAGTCTCACACCTCGGCCTCGAAGCGCGGTCCGCGTGGCCCCCGTGGCCCGCGTGGCTTGACAGGCCCACAAGGGCCTAAGGGCCCACAGGGCGCACAGGGCGCACAGGGCGCACAGGGCCCACAAGGCCCACAAGGCCCCGCGGGCCCCGTCAATCTCAACCGCGCGACAGTGGTCCAAGCCCATGGTTCCGTCGCAGCTGGGACCGTTGGAAGCGTCACGGCGACCTGTCCCGCCGGCATGTCCATCGTGGGTGGTGGCTTCATCGAGGCGGCCGTCGCGGTGATCTGGTGGTCTGCTGCCGATCCCGGTGGCACGTCTTGGACCGTCGGCTTTGACAACTTCAACAGCTCGATTGCCTCTAATTCGACGACGTTCGGCTACTGCGCACCCACCGGCGGCGCGATCGCTGCGTCCGTCGTGTCAAGGTCGGCGGTACGGGCGCGGGCGGCTGCCATGGTCCGGCAGCGCCTCGCCGCAGACCGGGCGGAAAAGCGGGCAGCGGCGGGTTAGTGCGCCGAAAAGCATCGGCGGGGGCGACGGTACACCGGACCGTCGCCCCGGCGCGATCCTTACGCCGCGAGATCGGCGCTCTCGAATCATGTCCGTCGTTCTGCGCTTTACGGTGCCGCTACAGATTCTGTGGCGCCTGGCGAGCCGCAGCAGGCCCTCGGCGTGCAGCGGGACGGTGTCGACGACCAGCGTCTCCAGCTCCGCGCGGCTCAGCTCCCGCCCCGCGGGCCGCTCGGCTGCTGCGATCTCGTCCATCATCGGGCGCTCGCCCGTCTGCTGCTGATTCCGTTCAGCCGCGCCGTGCCGCGGACCTATGCTCCAGCGGGTTGCATCCCCCGCCCGTGTTCCTCCCGTGCGCCTCCACCGTTCACGTCGCCCGTCCGGCGGCGCCCGCCGCGCCGGCGCCGTACTGGTGCTCGCCGCGGCCGGGGCGACCCTCGCGGCCGGTGGCCCGCCGGCGGTGGGCGCTGCGGCCGGGACCGCAGTCCGGCTGACCGCCGACCCCGGCCGTGGCGCGCTCGTGCCGGCCGCGCCGTGGACCGCGTCGTTCGACGCGCGGCTGTCCGGTGGTGGCGCGCTCGAGATCGATCTCGGGGCAGGAGTGCGCGTGCGGCTGCAGGCCGCCCCCGGCGGTCGGCTCGCCGTCCACGCGGGCGGACGCGCCACGACGCCGGAGCCGGCAGCGGGCGGCGCCGGAGGCACGCACCACGTCGAGGTCGCCGGCGGCAGGTCCCCCGCGCTGAGCATCGACGGCCACGACGTGGCGCTGCCGCCCAGGCCCGCGACCCGCCTGCTGCTGCGGGGACCCGCGCCCGTCCGTGATCTCCTCATCGACCCGCGGCGCACGCCCGAGGGGCTGCTGCTGCAGCGCGTCGCCGCGCTGCACGCCGCCACGCCGCCCGGCCGCTTCCCGCTGGGCACCGGCCGCGACGGGCGCCTGCGCTTCGAGCGCGGCTGGACGAGCGGGTTCTGGCCCGGCGCGCTGTGGGACGCCGCCGCGCTCGCGCCCGCGCACGGAGTGTTCCGCCGCTGGGCGCTGGCGGCGACCGTCGCGAACCTCGGGTGGGAGCGCACCCCCGTGCACGACGTCGGCTTCGTCTACGGGCGCTCGTCGCTCGTCGCCTACCAGCGTCTGTGCGGCCGCGCGGGCGCCCCCGCGATCTGTCCCCGGCTACGGGCGAGCGTCCTCGCCGCCGCCGACACGCTGCGGTCGCTCGCCGCCACGAACGCCGCCTTCGGCAGCGTGCCGACCGATGCGCGCGGCCCGGTCGCCGAGACGATCATCGACAGCCTGATGAACCTCCAGATCCTGCCGTGGGCGAGCCGGCAGACCGGCCGGCCCGCCTACGCCGACCTGGCGCGGCGCGATGCGCACCTGCTCGCCGCGCGCATGCTGCGCCCCGACGGCGCGGCCATCCAGTCGATGCTCGACCGCCGCGCCGACGGCGCGTTCCTGGGCTACCACCGCCGCCAGGGCCTGACCGCCGCCAGCCCCTGGGCACGGGGACAGGGCTGGGCGCTGGCGGGCTTCGCGGGCTTGGGCGCCGAGCTGGGCGACCGCGGCCTCGTCGCCGACGCCGAGCGCGTGGCGCGTTTCGTCGCCGCGCACCTTCCCGCCTCCGGCATCCCGCCGTGGGACTACGCCGCGGGGCCCCGCGCGCGGCCGGACGTGTCCGCCGGGGCGATCACCGCCTTCGGCCTGCTGCGCCTGGCGCACGCGTGCCGGACGCTCGCGGGGTCGTGCCGCCGGCCGGAGCGCTGGGCGCCGCTCGGTCGCCGCATGCTGAGCGCGGTCCTTGCGCGCACTCGGCGCAGCCCCCCGCTGGGGTTCCTCGGCGGCCAGGTCCTGACGCTGGGTGGGCGTACGCGCTGGGACGATGACGCCGAGCTCGTGCTCGGAATCGACTACACGCTCCAGGCACTCGCCGCCGCCCAGCGCTGACCGGCCCTGCGCGGGGTCCACGCGGCCCGTGTGGTACATACCCCGGCATGCGCCACGCCGACCGCGAGACCTCGACCACCGACCGGGCCGAGGCGGCCGAGCGCCTGCGCGAGCTAGCGGACGAGATCGAGACCGGTGTGCTGGACCTCGACGGCACCTCGCTCGACGTCCCCGAGCAGCTCGAGTACGGCTTCGACGTCGGGCGCGAGGAGGACGTCGAGGGCGTCGCGGTCGAGGTCGCGGTCACGCTCGCGTGGGTCGACGCCGAGGGCGACATCGAGGACGCCGAGACACCGCACGGCACCTCGCTCGTCGAGCCCGAGGACGAGCTGGACGACCTGGAGCTCGACGAGCTCTGAGCTGCATCAGCCCGGCTCGTCGGCGGCCGGTACGCGGAGCGCGCCCTCGACGAGCTCGACGACGTCCGGGTCCGGGCCGACGGTGGCGCCCTCGCGGATGCGCGAGCCGTCCGGGTCGTCGGTCAGCCGCGCCCAGTTGAGGAGCCCAAGGTCGAGTGCGCCGATCGGCAGGGCCGTCGCCGCGGCGAGCTCGGCGGCGCGGCGCTGGACGAGCAGCACGTCGCCGATCCCGAAGACCCGCTTGGCCGCGCTCACCGTCGGATCGCGCGGATCGGCGAGCAGGTGCAGCGAGGCCGGCCGCAGCGCGGCCAGACCGAGAGCGCCCGCTGACAGCAGGAACTCATACCGGGCTGCCCGCGTGAGCCCGGGCAGCGCCAGGCGCTCGAACGCCCGCTCGAACCGCCGCTCCGGTGTCCACGAGGCTTCGCCGGCGAGCGCGGCCGCCTGCGACCCGGACCGGGCGGCCCAGGCGCGGTAGGCGAGCAGCGTGTCCTCGTGGCGGGCCGGCTCCCATGCACCACGCGGGCCCACGCGCGTCCCTTCGAGCTGCGGCACCGTGCCGTCCGCCCACGGCACGCGCACCCGCGCGATCTCCGCGAACGGATCGTCGGCATCGTCGAGCGGCCCGAGATAGGCGATCAGGAAGGCGAGCCACAGACCCTCCTCCCCGCCGGCCCCGCGCGCCGCGCCGTAGAGGCCGGGCGGGCTGCCGCCCCCGAGCTCACCGAGGCGGGCTGCCGCGAAGGCGAGCTCGGTGGCAAGGCGCCGCGCGTCCGCGCTGGACCGCAGCCCCGGGACGAGGTCGCTGTGGAAGCCGTCGTCGCCCGCCCGCGCGAGCCGGCGCACGCGAACATCGCCGGCGGAAGCGGCTCTGCGGCGGGCCGGCGCCGTCCCGCCCGCCCGCGCGGGGCGCGGCGGACGGCGCGCCTGCGCCGCCTCGCGCTCGCGCTCGCGCTGCTTGCGCGAGCAGATCGGGCAGGTCGTCTCCAGGCGGTTGTGGCGGCAGAACGAGGGCACGAACAGGCCAGTCTAGGACCGCTGCGCCGGCGTGTCCTCCACCGGAAACCGGACGGTCACACGCCCCGCAGGCGCTCGAAACCGCCTACGAACACGCCGGTCAGCAGGCGCACCGCGCCGTCGACGTCTGGGGCGCCCTCGTCGAGCAGGCGCACGCCCACCTCGAAGCCCGCGCCGATCATCGCCGTCGCCATCAGGTCGACGTCGTGGGCAGGCAGGAGACCGCTGGCGACGCCCGCCGCGAGGTCCTCGCGCAACTCCTCGGTCCCCGCGCCGACCGAGGGCTCGTCGAACATCGCGCGGATCGTGCCGGAGTTGCGCCGGAGCAGCTCGAGCCGCAGCGGGTCCTCCACGAGGTACTCGAAGTAGGCGCGGAACCCCCGGTCGACGAACGACTCGATCGTCGTGGCACCGCGGCGCGCGGCGCGCACCCGGGCGCGAGCCTCCCCCGCGGTCTGCGAGATGATCGCCGTGAGGACCGCCTCCTTGTCCGGGAAGTAGTTGTAGAACGTCCCGCTCGCGAGCCCGGTGCGCCGGATGATGTCGCGCACGGTCGCCGCGCCGAAGCCCACGTCGGCGAACACCTCGGCGCCCGCGGCGAGGATCGCCGCGCGGTTGGCGGCCTTCGTCGCCTCGCGCCTGCCGGAGACGGTCGCGTCGGTCACGGTCACGCGGCGGCGGCGCGCTCGGCCGCCCTGGGCGCGACCGGCAGCGCGTAGCCGGCCAGGCGGGCGCGCTCGGCGCCCCGGCGGCGCTCCTTAGCGAGGTCGCGGAGGTAGTCGTCGAAGTCGACCTGAATGGTGTGGCGCTTGGAGGCGACGTAGCGCCGGCGCATCGCCTCCTGGTCGGCGGCGATCTCGCCCAGCAGCTCGTCGCGCGGCGGCAGCGCATACTCGCCCCGCAGGTGGTCGGCGACCCAGGCGCCCTGCGCCTCGGAGAGCGGCATCACCGCGCCGAGCGGCTGCAGCAGCCCGATGAAGAACACGTTCGGGACGTCCGGGTGCACGACGCGGCGGTACAGCTCGATGCGGTTGTCGGGCGCGGCGATGAAGTCCTCGTCGAAGAACGGGAAGGTGATCTGATACCCGGTGCAGTAGATGACGACGTCGGCCTGCACGCGCGAGCCGTCCGTGAAGACGACCTCGTCGCCGTCGAGGCGCGCGATGTTCGGCTTCGGCGTCACGGCGCCGTGGGTGATCCGGTCGAGGATGCGCCCGGAGACCGTCGGATGGGCCTCGCCGAACTCGTGGTCGGGCTTGGGCAGGCCAAACCGCTCGGGCGGCCCGACGGTCGCCTTGATGATCTGGTGCATGACCTTCTGGCGCACCTTGAACGGCACGCGCGGGTCGTTTCGCAGCTGGTCCGTCGGCCTGCCGAAGAGGTACTTCGGGACGATCCACGCGCCACGGCGCGCCGCCAGGTACACGCGGTCGGTGACGTAGGAGGCCTCGACCGCGATGTCCATCGCGCTGTTCCCCATGCCGAGGACGACGACGCTGCGCCCCTCCAGGAAGTCCGGCGACATGTAGGCGTGCGCGTGCATCTGCACGCCCGTGAAGGTGTCCGCGCCGGGGAACGCGGGCTCGGGCCAGCGCGGGTTCCAGTGGTGCCCGTTGGCGACGAGCAGCACGTCGAACAGCTCGGTGGTGCCGTCGTCGAGGGTCAGCTCCCAGACGCCGTCGTCAAGCCGCTCGGCGTGCTGCACGCGCGTCTCGAAGCGGATGCGGTCGCGGATGGCAAAGTGGTCGACGTAGTCGTCGAAGTACGCCGCGATCTGGCGGTGGTCGGGGTAGTCCGGGTAGTTGCGCGGCATCGGGAAGTCCGAGTACTCCATGCGGTCGCGCGAGGTGTTGATGTGCAGGTCGCGGTAGCACGCGGACATGCCGTTCTTGTTCTCGAACACCCAGTTGCCGCCGACGCGGTCGGATGCCTCGAAGCACGTCACCTCGAACCCCCGCTCGGCGCACGCCTTGAGTGCGGCGATGCCGGACGAGCCGGCGCCGATGATCGCAACGGTGGGGAGCTGCTGGGACATGCAGGGGGCCTTCCTGGGCGGGTGCGGGCGCGGGAGCCTATCCCGAAGATGACGCAGGCGTCAAGTTCGTGGCGATGCGGGCGAGGCTGCGACCCCATTCGCCGAGACCTGGTCCGGCTCGTGCTCGGCGAGCGCGATGCCGGCCCGCGTCGCCGCGGTCGAGGTGAGCGGGTCGTCCAGCAGTTGCAGCAGGCCCCGCGCCGCGAGCAGGGGTCGCGCCCACTCGGGCGCGACGACCCGCGCGCGCCGGCGCTCGATCCCGCGCACGATCGCGGCGCCCGCGCGCCCAACGGGGATCGGGTGGGCGAGCAGGCCCGTCGGCGAGCGCAGCAGCTCCTGGAACACCGGCTTCTCGAAGCTCTCGCGGACAAGGTCGGTGTCGACGAACCCGAGGTACGCGGTACCCGCGCTGGCCCCGTGCGGGCGCAGCTCCGCGCGCAGCGCACGGCCGAGCTGCTCGCCTGCGGCCTTGCTCATCGCGTAGGGCGCGGCGAGCACGCCGTTGACCATCGCGTAGAGCGAGGAGACCACCATGACGTAGCCACGGGCCGCCACGACGTGCGGGAGCGTCGCCTTCACGGTGTTCCACGCGCCCCCGACGTTCACGTCGAGCACGCGGCGGAAGTCGCGGTCAGACACCGCGAGCATCGTCGCCGGCGGCGGGGCGATGCCCGCGTTGGCGACGACGACGTCGATCGAGCCGAAGCGCTCGAGCGTGCCGTCGACCGCGGCCTCGACCGCCGCGCGGTCCGCCACGTCAGCCTCGAACCACGCCGCCCGCGCGGCGCCGAGCGCGGCGGCCTGGCGTTCGAGCGGCTCGCCGTGGAGCCCGACGAGCGCGACCCGCGCCCCTTTGGCGGCGACCCTCACGGCGACCTCCCGGCCGATGCCGCGCGCGGCCCCGGTCACGAGCACCGTCCTGCCGCGCAGATCGAGGTGCTCACCCATGCCCGCGACGCTACCAGCACCGATGCGCGAGCGTCCCGGGCGGCCCCGCATGGGCGGCAACCCGGGACGCTCGGTGAAGGCAGGGGCCGCAGCGGCACCCCCGCCCCCCATGCCCGAGCGTCCCGGGCGGCCCCGCATGGGCGGCAACCCGGGACGCTCGATGAAGGCGGGGGCCGCAGCGGCAACCCCGCCCCCCATGCCCGAGCGTCCCTGGCGGCCACGCCTACGCGGCAACCCGGGACGCTCGGTGAAGGCGGGGGCCGCAGC
>Ga0335071_10005402_pt1 | contig 13262 bp, 9 predicted proteins | sample Lox_Sample_15_FD_206724 | JGI IMG/M metagenome (GOLD analysis project Ga0335071, IMG submission 206724) | Soil microbial communities from Loxahatchee National Wildlife Refuge, Florida, United States - Lox_Sample_1.5 | ecosystem: Environmental > Terrestrial > Soil > Wetlands | place: USA: Florida...
CGTTCCCCAAAACTAGCCATTCATCAGCTCGTACACCTCGAGCAACTCTGGATTTCTATACCGGAGGATAGCTCATAGTAAATTATGCGCTATTGCCCGATTCGCCGCCGACTCTCCAGATATGGTGGTGAAAATATTCGTTCCTCTTTCGTTTTTTTCGAATAACCAATCACGCTCCGCACCTTAAAAACCTGGGTTTCATCTACCTGCCTGACACTTTGTGCTAGGATCCGAAAACGCGCGGAAAGAGCGGCTGGAGGCCGATTTTTCTCCAATCAACAGCCATATCCGGCCTTTTCCGATCTATCCGCGTTTATCCGTGTTCTATTTCGTTCCTACCTCTCATATTGAGATTTGCTACCCGAGAGCCGCAAGCCTTTTCCCGGATAGTTGCGATAAAATAGGGTAGAACCTTTTCAAGTCATTTCAACTTCACCGGAGGAAAAGCTATGCCTGGTATGAATGACATCTTGGCCCTCATCCTTGCTGGGGGACGTGGTTCGCGCCTCTATCCTTTGAACAAGCTTCGCTCAAAGCCAGCCGTGCCGATTGCCGGGAAATACCGCCTCATCGATATCCCCATCAGCAATTGCATCAACTCCGGCATTTACCGGATCGATGTGCTCACCCAGTTCAACTCGCACTCGCTCCACCGCCACATCTCCCAGACCTACAATTTCGACACCTTCCATACCGGCTTCGTCGAGATCCTGGCCGCCGAGCAGACCCCCGAATCCACCGACTGGTACCAGGGCAATGCCGATGCCGTCCGCAAGCAGTTGTTCCAACTCCGCTCGGCCCGCAGCAAATACGTCCTGGTCCTGGCCGGCGACCATCTCTACCGTATGGACTACGGCCCCATGGCCGAATTCCACTGGAAAAATGACGCCGATATCACCGTGGCCGTCCAGCCAGTGCGCCGGGCTGACGCTTCCAGCCTGGGCATCCTCAAACGCAGCCAGGACTGCCGCATCATCGACTTTGTCGAGAAGCCCAAGGATCCCGATACCCTGGCCAGCTTCGTCAGCCGTGATGACGAGCAGCGTCCCTTCCTGTGCTCCATGGGCATCTACCTTTTCAAAACGGAATCCCTGATCGACCTGCTGATGGAGAACCCCGGCTTCGATGATTTTGGCGGAGATATCATCCCGCATGCCATCAAAAGCTTATCCGTCTATGGCTACGATTTTGACGGCTACTGGCGCGATATCGGGACCATCCGCTCCTTCTACGAAACCAACCTGGACCTTTCCACCGCCAACCCCGCCTTCAATTTTTACGATACAAAAAACCCGATCTATACCCACGCCCGGCTGCTGCCCGGCTCAACGGTTGAAGACAGCCAGTTGAAAGATGTGCTCCTGGCCGAAGGCTGCCGTATCCAGAAAGCCGAGATCACCCACTCGGTCATCGGCGTCCGCAGCATCATTTCCTCCGGAACCGTCATCAAGGACAGCATCATCATGGGCGCAGATTACTACTCCGCCGAGCAGCCTTCGCAGCCCCCCATCGGCATCGGCCCGAACTGCCATATCGAAGGTGCTATCATCGATAAAAATGCCCGCATTGGCGCCGGGGTGGTCATCCGGCCCTTCCCGCTCGGGACCGATCTCATCACCCCCGATTGGACCGTCCAGGATGGCATTGTGGTTGTCCCCAAGGATACCATCATCCCGCCCGGCACCCGTATCGAGCTCGAAAAAGCCTGAGCCTTCCCGGTACTTTTTACGTTACCTGCTTATGGAGAGACTCATTTGAAGAACACACCCTTTCAGAACGATGGGGATTCTGGCTCCCATCCAAACGAAGACTGGCACGCGCTTTCGACCGATGAAGTCCTCGGGCATCTTAAAGTTCGCGAAAATGGGCTGACCGGTTCAGAAGTGGCCCGGCGGCAGGCCCAATACGGCCTTAACCAGTTGACCGAGGCCCCTCGTCCGGGTTTTCTGAAACTCCTGTGGGAGCAGTTCAACAATTTCATCGTCCTGCTGCTCATCGTGGCCTCCGTGGTCTCCGCCCTGCTGGGTGAATGGGTGGATGCATCTGCCATCCTCGCCATCGTCCTGCTGAACGCCATCCTTGGCATCATCCAGGAAAGGCGCGCCGAGGAAGCACTGGCAGCCCTAAAGAAACTGGCTTCGCCCGAAGCGCGCGTGCTGCGCGATGGGCACCGCGCCACGGTTTCTTCCCGAGAGCTGGTACCAGGGGATATCGTCTTCCTGGAAGCGGGCAACCACGTTCCGGCCGACATCCGTCTCATGGAAGCGGTCAATCTCCAGGTGGATGAGTCCGCGCTGACCGGTGAAAGCCACCCGGTCCAGAAGAACGCCGCCATGAAATTGGAAAAGAACATTCCCCTGGGCGACCGCAAAAACACTGCCTTCATGGGCACGATGGTCACCTATGGCCGCGGGCACGGAGTGGTTGTCGGAACCGGCATGCGCTCGCAGCTTGGCCTGATCGCCCGGATGCTCGAAGGGGTGGACCAGGAAGAGACCCCCCTGCAGAAACGCCTGGATCAGCTCGGCAAGACCCTCGGCTGGGGCGCGCTGGCGATCTGTGTGATCGTCTTCCTCCTCGCAGTGGTCGAAAACACCAACCTGGGCCTCCTCACCGCTGCCGGCGGCGGTATCCTGGTTTACCTCAAATCGGCAAAAAGCGAACTGGTCAACTTTTTCATTGTTGCCGTCAGCCTGGCCATCGCCGCCGTACCGGAAGGCCTGCCCGCCGTGGTAACCATCAGCCTGGCGCTGGGGATGCACGAGATGATCCGCCGGCATGCCCTCATCCGCCGGCTCTCCTCGGTGGAGACCCTGGGCTCGGCCACCGTCATTTGCTCCGACAAGACCGGTACCCTCACCCAGAACGAGATGACCGTTACCAGGGTTTGGGTGGATGGACAGTTCATCAACGTGACCGGCACGGGCTACTCCCGGCAGGGAGAATTCAAGGTCAACAACCAGACCATCGACCTGCACAAATACCCGGGCGTTGGGACCGCTCTGTGGGTGGGTGCCCTTAACAATGACGCACAGCTCGAAGCGGTCGAGGGCGACGACCTGTCCTACCGCATCGTCGGCGACCCAACCGAAGGCAGCCTGCTGATCGCGGCTGCCAAGGCCGACACCTACCATGTCGATCTCCACAAGGCCTATCCACGCCTGGATGAGGTGCCCTTCGACTCGGAACGCAAGCGCATGACCACCATCCACGATATCTTCGAGCCCAATCCGAAGGATGTATCTCCGTTCCAGGATGATAAATTGCGCGGCTGGGACGTGATCGCCGTCAAAGGCGCCCCCGACCTGATCCTCGACCTTTGCGTTTCCTACCAGACGATCGATGATAAGACCGGGCCAATGACCGCTGCCTTCCGGCAGCGCATCCAGGACGCCAACGACGCCATGACCAAGGACGCCCTGCGCGTGTTGGGCCTGGCCTACCGGGTGGTCAAAGAGGCCCCCAAATCCGAGTCTGTTGCAGTGGAAGTCCTGGAAAAGGAGCTGGTCTTTGTGGGGCTGGTCGGGATGATGGATCCGCCCCGCCTCGAGGTCAAGAGCGCCATGGAAAAAGCCGCCCACGCCGGCATCCGCACGATCATGATCACCGGCGACTATCCCAATACCGCCCGGGCGGTTGCCCAGGAAATCGGGCTGCTCCGCCCCGATCACGCCGTGCTGACCGGTGCGGACCTGGACCGTTTGAGCGATGCGGACCTGAAAGACCAGATCGAGCAGGTGGATGTGTTTGCCCGGGTCTCTCCCGAGCATAAGATGCGCATCGTAGACGCCCTCCAGGCCAATGGAGAAGTGGTCGCCATGACCGGTGACGGCGTCAACGATGCCCCTGCCATCAAGCGCGCCAACATCGGCGTGGCCATGGGCATCACCGGCACCGACGTGGCCAAGGAGACTGCTGACATGGTCTTGACCGACGACAACTATGTCAGCATCGTGGATGCGGTCGAGCAGGGCCGCGTGATCTATAGCAACATCCGGAAATTTGTGTACTACCTGCTCTCCTGCAACATCGCTGAGATCCTGATCATCTTCCTGGGCACGCTCATCACCAGGAACTCCCCGCTGACGGCCATCCAGTTGCTCTGGCTGAACCTGGTTACCGACGGTGCCCCGGCCCTGGCGCTCGGCACCGAAAAAGGCGATCCGGATATCATGTCCCAGCCGCCGCGGCCGCCCAAGGAACCCATCATCAATCGCTTTATGCAGGTGGGCATCCTCACCCAGACCATTGCGATCACTTCTGTTTCGCTGGCAGCTTATTTCATCGGGCTGAAATGGTTCCCCGCCCATATCGAAGCCGCCGAGACCATGGCCTTTGTGACCCTTTCCGCCTCCGAACTTTTCCGGGCCTTCACCTCCCGCTCCGAGCGCTATCCCCTGCTGAAGATCGGTGTCTTCAAGAACCGCAATATGAACCTGGCCTTCCTGTCTTCAATGGCGTTACTGCTGGGCGTGGTTTATCTCCCCGGTTTGAATACCGTATTCAACACCGTGCCACTGGGCTGGCAGCAGTGGGAGATCATCCTGCCGTTGCTGCTGGTCCCTTCGGTTGTGGCAGAACTGGTGAAATTCATCTCCTCCATGAAGAAGCCAGCTTGATGGTGCTGGACGGTGCCTGAAACCGCCTCGTTTTTGACAGTCTTCACGGCCTTAGACCTTTTCCTGGCCATCGTCATCGGATTTTTCCTGGTCCGGCTGGGCCGGCGCGTCCGCCCCGAACTCCGGACCTTCTGGCGGTTCTTCGCATTGTCTGCGCTCTTTTGCTTTCTCGCTGACTGGGCTTTGCTGGCTGCGCTGCCATACTTCCAGCTTTCATACGGTCCGGTCGGGTCATCGTTACTCCTGATCTCCGGCCTGAGGCTGCTTTTCTTTACGCCTGCTTTTTACCTGCTCCTCAGGCGGCCGGTGAGGCGTAATGCGATTGTGTTGCTGGTTATGCTCGTGTTCCTGCAGGCGGGCATATTTGCGTTTGAAGTGGACGGGTTTTATATCGAGCCGTTCCGCCTTGGCGTAACCGAACTGCCCGTTCACGCCCCGGCCTTTCTCCCCGGCCGGCCTTTGCGCATCCTGCAAATCTCAGACTTGCACGTTGAGAGGATCACCCAGCGCGAGCGGGCTGTGCTCGCCCAGGCGGAGGCGCTCCGGCCGGATATCATCGTCCTGACCGGTGATTATGTCAATTCCAGTTACACGAGGGACCCCGTTACCCTCCAGGAAACGCGCCAGATCCTTTCCCAGTTGCACGCCCCCTTTGGCATCTATGCTGTCAACGGCAATGTGGACACGCCGGCGGTCATGTCGGCGCTTTTCGATGGGCTGGCAAACATCCGCGTGCTCAACAACGAAGTTTTCCCGCTCAAACTGCCATCCGGCACGCTGTACTTTATCGGAGTGTCGATGACTTCTAGCACTCCGGATGAAAAAGTATTGAGGGCCTTGATATCAGAACTCCCACCGGATACATACCGCGTTCTGCTCTATCACACCCACGAAATCATCGGCGCGTCTTCCTCAGGGGACGTCAATCTTTACCTTTCCGGACATACCCATGGTGGGCAAATCCGCCTGCCTCTCTATGGAGCAATTTTTACAGATTCATACTACGGGAAAAAATATGAGATGGGAGAATATACCGTTGGGCCGACCACCCTTTATGTCAGCCGGGGGATCGGCATGGCGGGAGGCTTTATGCCGCGTGTACGCTTCCTTTGCCCGCCTGAATTGGTGCTGGTGGAACTGGGAAAGTAACCTGCGCCTGGGCTTATTCCGTCTTCAAACCCACCACCTGATGGATGATATTGAGCAACACGTTCAGGTTGGGAATGGCGGCTGCCGGGGCGCTGGCCCCACTCAACCAGTTCCCTTCTTTGCGTGAGACCCTCAAAACCCCGTGCCGGATCGAGATCTGCCGGACATCACTCCAGGGAACTGCTCTTTTCCCAATCTGGATGGCCTCCCGGCTGATGATCACCGGCCCGAAGCCGAGTCTCTGCCCGGTGTTGAATTTCTGTGCAGCCCGGGCATATAGATTGGGGAAAATGGCAGCCTGAATGATCGTCGCCAATTCTTCCACCCTGGAGTATTTGTCATCTAGCGTAATTCGCTGATCCCGGCGGTCGACCAACCGGTAGATATGAGTGCCATTGGAAATCCGGCCCAAAAAAGGCCGGGTGGCTGCTGCTGTCAGCGAGACGATATTTTCCCAGCGCCAGAGTTGCATGTCTTTCCTGCGGCGGACCGCGAATCCCTCGTCATAAACAAACACGCCGCCGTTCCAGTTTTTATACGCCCACCAACCTGTCGCCAGGCCTGCCATAAAGAGCACCAAGGCAGCCATTCCCGGCACCGTCAAAACACCCGCGATCACAGCCGGGCCATGTTTCTGGTAGGCCTGATAGGTGATGGAGAGTCCATCCAGGAATATCAGGGCCGAACAGCCAAGCAGGATGAAAAAGACCACCAGGCTGCCCGTCCGGATCTGTTTCTTCAAAGGAAAGGTGTGCTTTGGCACCCCCAGGCCAGAACTATTCGATTCAATCGCTTTTGGAGATCGAGCAGTGTTCACAAAAGCATCCCTTGCCTGAAATTAAGAAAAAAACCGGGACAAGCCCGGTTGACTGCTTAAACTGGCGGCAGATTACGCTTCAGGATCGTGTACATCCCCAGCCCTTTGACCGCCCCTTCCACCACGCAGGTTGTGGGGTTATCCACCAGGTAAGCGGGAATGCCAAGCGCCTTCGTCAGTAACTTATCCGCGCCGCGCAGCAAAGCTCCACCGCCACAGATTGCCACACCCCGGTCGATAATGTCCGAGACCAGTTCAGGGGGGGTCTTCTCAAGGACACGGCGGCAGGTCTCAATGACATGCTTGAGCGGCTCCTGGAGTGCTTCGACGATCTCACCCGTGGTGAGCGTAGCCGGGCGAGGCAGGCCGGTTACTTGGTCCTGTCCTTGGACTTCCAGGCTATCCTCCCTGTCCTGCGGGACGGCCGCGCCTATCCGGATCTTCAATTGCTCTGCCGTGGCCGGGCCGATGATCACACCATATTTTCTTCTCACGTAAGTTACGATGGCTTCATCCAACTGGAGGCCGCCGGAGCGCATCGTCTCGGCCGCCACAATACCATACATTGAAATGACAGCCGTCTGGGTGGCTCCGCCGCCCATGCAAACGACCATATTCCCGGAAGGCGAACCGATGGGTAAATCCACTCCCAGGGCCGCCGCCAGAGGTTGCTGGATGAGATAGGCATCCCGGCTGCCGGCCTGGAGCACGGCCTCATGGACTGCCCGCGATTCGACGCTGGTAACGCCATAGGGGACGCTGATCATCACGCGCGGGCGAAAAAAGCGCATTGGGCCGCTGACATGCTGGAGCAGGTAGTGCAATAACGCTTCGGTGATCTCGTAATCCGCAACCACGCCATTCTGCAGAGGGTGTGCCACCTCGATGGTCTCCGACTGCACGCGGCCTGCCATATCCCCGGCCGCTTTGCCGAATTCGACCATCTTCTGCTCTTCGATAACGATGGCTACCACTGTGGGCTCATCCACCAGGATGCCCGAAGAATCGGCAATGCGGGTCTGGATCGTTCCCAGATCAATCCCCAGGTCTTTGGAAAAAGAAGGAAAGATAGGCATGTTATCTCGATTCGTCGGGTATATGGGGCAGCTTGGCAGTTCCACGCCGGTACCGCCTGGCCGCCTCCAGCCGCAAATTGGATCTGCGCAGTGCCGCTTCTACCAGCAAATAATTATCCGAGTCCACAGGGATGCCCTTTGCCAGGCTTTCCTCGGCACGCTTGCGGGCGGCCTGGGCACGCAAAATATCGATTTCTTCAACGTTCTCCGCTGAATCCGCCAGGATGGTAATAATATCGGGTTGGATTTCAGCAATTCCACCGGCTACCGTGAAAAAGTCTTCATGACCTTGTGAACGCACCTTGATAATACCGTATTTTAACGTAGTCAGGAGGGGCGCATGATGCGGCAGAATGCCCATCTCGCCGTCTGTACCGGGGAGCACCACCATATCGGCAGGCCCCTGGAAGACGGTCCGGTCTTGTGAGACAATTTCGCATCGGATGGGCATTCTTGATATCCTTTACTTAAGGTCAGCTGTTCCTGACAAGCTTTTCGGCTTTTTCACGAACATCGTCGATCGTACCGGCCATCATGAAGGCCTGTTCAGGCAAATCATCGCATTTTCCATCCAGGATTTCGCGGAAACCACGGACGGTCTCCTTGATGGGTACATACCTGCCCGGAGTGCCCGTGAAAATCTCAGCAACAAAGAAGGGCTGCGAGAAGAACCGCTCGATCTTGCGGGCGCGTGCAACCACCAGCTTGTCATCCTCGCTCAACTCGTCAATGCCGAGGATGGCAATGATATCCTGCAAATCCTTGAAACGCTGCAGAACCTGCTGGCATTCGCGGGCGGTATTGTAATGGTCAATCCCAACAATATTCGGATCGAGGATGCGGCTGGTGGAGGCCAGCGGATCCACCGCGGGATAAATACCTTTTTCTGCAATGGAGCGTTCCAGGGCGATGGTGGCATCCAGATGCGTAAAGGTTGCCACCGGCGCGGGATCTGAATAATCATCCGCCGGAACGTATACCGCCTGCATCGAAGTGATCGATCCGTGCCGGGTGGAGGTGATGCGTTCCTGTAGCTCGCCCATTTCCGTGGCGAGGGTAGGCTGGTAGCCCACTGCGGAAGGCATGCGCCCCAGCAAAGCTGATACTTCCGAACCGGACATGGTGAATCGGAAGATATTATCGATGAACAACAGCACATCCCGGCCCTGGTCACGGAAGTATTCGGCCATCGAAAGCGCCGTTAGCGCCACGCGCAGGCGCACGCCGGGCGGTTCGTTCATCTGGCCGAAGACCATGACAGTATCCTTCATCACACCCGATTCGACCATTTCCCGGTAGAGCTGGGTACCTTCACGGCTGCGCTCTCCCACCCCGGCAAAGACAGAATTGCCCTGGTGCACGGTGGCAACCGAGCGGATCAGTTCCTGGATGATGACGGTCTTGCCCACACCGGCCCCGCCGAAGATGCCGGTCTTACCACCTTTGGTGAACGGCGCGATCAGATCGATGGCCTTGATGCCGGTCTCGAAAATCTCCGTGCGGGTGGACTGTTCGGAGAAAAGCGGCGCCGGGCGATGGATGGGATAACACTGGTCTGCAGAAACCGCACCCTTTTGATCCACCGGGATGCCCAAAACATTGAACACACGCCCCAGGGTGGTGGAACCAACCGGTACCATGATGGGTGAACCGGTAGCCGTGGCCAGCAGGCCACGCTTCAAACCGTCCGTGGTATCCATGGAGACACAGCGCACGCGGTCGCTCCCCAAATGTTTTTCCACTTCCAATACCAGCGGCCCGCCGCCTTCGCGTGGAATTTCGAGCGCCTCAAACACATCCGGCAGTTCGCTGTCCGGGAACTCAACATCCACCACACTCCCTTGAATCTGGATTACACGGCCAATTTCTCTTGCCATTCACTACCTCCAAAAATTATTCCAGCACGCTCGCCTTAGCCAATGCTTCAGCGCCGCCAGCTATATCCAAAAGATCGCTGGTAATCGTCTGTTGACGTGCCTTGTTATATTCCAACTGCAGGTGAGATACCAGTTCAATCGCGTTCTCGGTGGCATTGCTCATGGCAACCATCCGGGCGGCATGTTCTGAAGCCAGCGACTCAAGAATGGCCTGGTAGATCTGCAAAGCCGTAAAGCGCGGGATGATCTGATCCAGGAGCTCTTCCTCGTTGGGTTCATAAATGTAAGCAGCCGTCAAATGCTGTTGCGTAAAAGTCTGCACCCGCCCGGACTCGTCCCCGATTTCCAGCGGGAGCAGCTTTTTAATTACCGGCTCCTGCCTGCCCATATTTACAAAATTGGTATAGGCCAGGTGGACTTCATCCACCTCACCTTTGAGAAAATCATCCACCGCCATACGGCCGATTGCTGAAACATCCGCGAAGGATGGCGCTGCCGGCAGACCGGCGAACTCGGCAATCACCTGCTTATGACGCCGCATCAACATATCCCGCCCTTTGCGTCCCACCGCAATATAACGCACCGGCACATCCAGGCGACTGAAACGCTGGATGACAAAACGAATGATGTTGGAATTGTACGCACCGGCCAAGCCCCGGTCACCGCTGATTACCACAACCAGCACATTATGAACTTCGGTCCTGCGCGCCAGCAGCGGATGCAGTGTGGCCCGGCCCGGCTGGCTGGCAATATGCGTCAGGACCTGCCAGGCCTTGGTGGCATACGCCCGCGTGGTGGTGACTGCCGCCACAGCTTTGCGGACTTTGCTGGCGCTGACAGCCTCCAGGGCGCGCGTTACCTGCGAGATATTCTTGATGCTGCGGATTCGCATCCGCATTTCGCGGGCTGAGGCCATGTTATTCTCTTATTTCCATTTGCTTAATGCCAGGTGCTCTGGAAAATTTCCAGCGCAGCACGCAGTTTCTTCTCGGTCTCGGGGGTGATCTGCTTCTTCTCGGCAATATCCCTGCCGATCTCCGGGGCCGAAAGCGCCAGGTAGCGGATCAGCTCACCTTCCCACTTCTTCATGCGCTCCACCGGGACGGTATCCGCATACCCGTTCGTTCCGGCAAAAATGACCATCACCTGGTTTTCCAGCGGCATGGGTTCATACTGTGGTTGTTTAAGGATCTCCTGCATGCGCTGGCCGCGCGTCAATTGCGCCTGCGTGGATTTATCCAGGTCCGAGCTCATCAGGGCAAAAGCGGCCAGTTCCCGGTACGTGGCCATATCGAGCCGTAGCTTCCCGGCCACTTGCTTCATCGCCTTGGTCTGAGCCGCGCCGCCTACACGCGAGACAGAAATGCCCACATCCACCGCCGGGCGGATGCCGGCGTTGAACAGGTTGTTGACCAGGTAGATCTGCCCATCCGTGATGGAAATGACATTGGTCGGAATATAGGCCGAAACATCACCGAGCAAGGTCTCGATGATCGGCAGCGCCGTCAATGAGCCGCCTGATCCGGCCAGTTTAATCACCTTGCAGTCGTCTGCGTTCTCCAGCTCCCGGCAGGCTTTTTCGGCATCGTGCCTGGCCATCGGCCCGCTAAAGACCCGATCGGTGATAGCATCTTTTTCGACCGCCAGCTCATTCTTGAAATCTTTCTTTACAATGACATACTTGTTGGCCAGGCGGGAGGCGCGTTCCAACAGGCGGGAATGCAGGTAGAAGATATCACCTGGATAGGCTTCACGACCGGGCGGCCGGCGCAGCAGCAGGGAAACCTGGCGATACGCCCAGGCATGCTTGGAGAGATCATCATAGATGACCAGCGCATCCCGGCCGGTCTCCATGAACTCTTCGCCAATGGCGCAGCCGGCATAGGGAGCGATGTATTGCAAGGCGGCCGACTCGTCCGCTGCGGCAATGACCACGATCGTATGCGCCATGGCGCCGGTCTGTTCCAGAATGCCGACGGTGCGGGCGACCGCAGCCTTTTTCTGACCGATCGCAACGTAAATACAGACCAGGTTCTTGCCTTTCTGGTTGATGATCGTATCGATGGCGATGGCAGTCTTGCCCGTCTGGCGGTCGCCGATGATGAGCTCGCGCTGGCCGCGCCCGATCGGGATCATCGAATCGATCGCTTTGATGCCGGTCTGGACCGGGGTATCCACATCCTGGCGGTCCACCACACCGGCTGCGATCCGTTCAATCGGGCGATAATCGGTGAACTTGATCGGTCCCTTGCCATCCACAGGCTCGCCCAGGGCATTGACCACCCGTCCGATTAATCCATCCCCCACCGGCACCGAGGCGATCCGGCCGGTGGCGCGCACGCCCATCCCTTCGGCGATCTCGGCGTAATCGCCCATGATGATAATGCCGATGGTATCCTTCTCCAGGTTGAAAGCGATACCCATAACGCCGTTGGCAAACTGGACCAGTTCCTGCGACCGCACATTTGCCAGGCCGGTGGCGCGTGCAATCCCATCGCCCGCCTCCAACACCGTGCCGACATCGGCAATTCCCATCTTCGGCTCAAAGGATTGAATTTTCTTTTGCAGATCGGCTGCAATCTGTTTGGCAAAGTCGGTCATTTCATCTCCACAAGGAATAAAAGCCTATCCAAATTTATGTCACAAAGGGCCAATGCCCTGATCGTGTTTTTATTGTAAGGGAAAACCTGCAAACGTGGCATAGTTTACCCTTAAATCTCGATTTTTACGCTAACTAAATCGTCAATTCTTCCACTTGTTTCTCATCCAGCCGTGCGATCAGCTCCACCAGCAGCTTCACCGCGCCGTCATAATCATTGCGGTGGATGATCGAGCTGTGAGAATGGATATGCCGGGCCGGCACACACACCACCACCGTAGGCACCCCGGTCTTATAGAGGTGGATGGCGCTGCCGTCGGTGGCGCCGCCCTCTATGGAGGACAATTGGACATTTACTCCACAGGCCTTGCCGCTTTCCAATGTCAGGTCGCGCAGTTTCAGGTTAGGGATCATGCGGACATCATAGACGACCACGGTCGGTCCGCCGCCCAGCCGGATGGAAGACTCTTCCGGCTTGATCCCAGGCACATCCCCGGCAATATCTGCTTCGAGGATGATCGCCACATCCGGGCTGACGGCCTCCACGCTGGTGAACGCCCCGCGTGTCCCAACTTCCTCCATCACGGTAGCGGTGGCATAGACGGTGTTCGGATGCGGAAGCTCTTTCAGGGCCTGCAGCGCTGAAATCATCACGGCTACGCCCACCCGGTCATCGAAGGCCTTGGACAGGTAGGTTTTGCCATTCGCCAGTATCTGGAAATCAGCGCGTGGAACGATGGCATCCCCCACCTGGACTCCGGCTGCGCTTACATCCGTATCGCTCGTCGCGCCGATATCGATGTACATATCTTTCCGCGTCACCACCTTCTGGCGTTCCTCGGCGCTCAGCAAATGCGGAGGCCTGGCCCCAATGACCCCGGTTACATCGCCCCTGGTTGTCTTGATCAGCACACGCTGGCCAAGCAGCACCTGGTCAAACCACCCACCCAGAGGCAGGAATTTAATGAACCCTTCCTTGGTGATCTGCTTTACCATGAAGCCAATTTCATCCATGTGGCCGGCCAGCATCACGCGCGGCCTCTCAGTGGCGCCTCTTTTTTGGCAGATGACGCTCCCGATCTTATCCTGGCTCAGCTCCCCCAATGGCTGCATGTATTTACGCAC
>Ga0335071_10005403_pt1 | contig 13260 bp, 9 predicted proteins | sample Lox_Sample_15_FD_206724 | JGI IMG/M metagenome (GOLD analysis project Ga0335071, IMG submission 206724) | Soil microbial communities from Loxahatchee National Wildlife Refuge, Florida, United States - Lox_Sample_1.5 | ecosystem: Environmental > Terrestrial > Soil > Wetlands | place: USA: Florida...
GTGTCTCTGGTTACCCCCCTCCCCAACCCTCCCCCGCAAGGGGGGAGGGAGCGCACCTGCGACGCTGCGGCAGCTCAGCCTCATTTTTCATGCAGCCGCAGCTCACAACGGCCGTGGCAGTTCGCCGAGATCCCAGAACAGTCCGGCCATGATGGTCAGCGCCTCTTCGGTCACCGAAAGCAAAATGTGCTCGTCGGGTGCATGCTGGGAGCAGCCGGGATAGGAATGCGGCAGCCAGATCGTCGGCAGTTTGAGCGTATCCGCAAACACGTCATTCGGCAGCGAGCCGCCAAAATTCGGCAGCACGGCCGGCGCCTTTCCCGTCGTATGCTGGACGGAATTCGCCGCCCATTTGATCCAGGGACTGTCGATCTCGGCGCGCGAGGCGGCAAAGCTCTGCGTCGCGCTGACCTCGACCATCGGAAAGCCATGGTCGCGTAAGTGCGCGCGGACTGCCTCCAGCACCTTGTCAATCTCGGTGCCGACCACGAACCGGAGTTGCAGCACCGCACGCGCCTGGCCGGGGATCGCGTTCGCCGGCTTGTCGATATTGCCGGCCGACATCGCCAGCACTTCGAGCGTGTTCCAGGCATAGAGCCGCTCGGCCGCGGACAGGCCCTCCTCGCCCCAGTTTTCCGACAGCGCCGGCTCGTCGGCCGAGGGCTCGACCTTCACGTCAGCCAGGGCTGCGCGGATCTGGTTGGACAGCCGCGGCGGCTTCATCACCTCGAGTTTTAGCCGGCCCTGGCCATCGACCAGCGAGGCGATCGCGTTCGCCAAAATCGTCGCAGGGTTGGCGAGCACGCCGCCCCAATTGCCGGAATGATGCCCGCCCTCGCGCAAGGCCACATCGAGATGAAAACGCATGCCGCCGCGACAGCCGAGGAAGATGGTCGGCCGCTGCGCCGACAGCCGCGGCCCGTCGGAGCCGACGAACAGGTCGGCCCTGAGCTCATCGCGATGCTCCGCGCATACGCGGTTCAGATCGGGCGAGCCAGTCTCCTCGCCCATCTCAATGATGAATTTGGCGTTGAAGCCGAGCCTGCCGCCGCGCGCCTCGCGCACAGCGCGAAGCGCCGCGATATTGATGCTGTGCTGGCCCTTGTTGTCGGCGGTGCCGCGGCCATAGGCGCGGTCGCCGGTCACGGTGATCTTCCAGGGGTCGAGCCCGTCGCGCCATTCCCCTTCCATGCCGTCGACGACGTCGCCATGGCCGTACATCAAGACGGTCGGGCGATCTGCGCTCTCATGATGCTCGGCAATCAGGAACGGCGACTTGCCGCTCGGGGATTCGATCAGGCGCGAGGCAAAATCGAGCTCCGCAAGCGTGGGCCGCATGGCATCTTCGAGATACGCCCTGAGTTCTCGGGGCCGCCCGCCATTCTGGCTCTCGGTCCGATAGGCCACCCTCCGGTCGAGCTCGGCGAGAAAGGCGCCGGAATGGAAATGTTGTCGCACGCGGTCGATGGCATCGGTTCTGGTCATGGAGGCCTTGGTCGAGCGGGAAGTACGGGATGTCCGAACCTATCGGGATATCAGGCGCTCAGGAAGCATGGTGCGCGCGAATTTGTCTTGATTAACCCGGCCCGCATGGAACAATTTTGCAGGCCCATGTCGAGGGCAAATGCTGGGCATTGTGTGCCCAAGGCGGAATCACAATGACAAAAGAAATCCGGCTCAACGCCTTTGCCATGAACTGCGTCGCGCACCAATCGCCGGGGCTGTGGACGCATCCGCGCGACCGCACCATCGAATACAACCGCCTGCCCTACTGGATCGAGCTTGCCACCACGCTGGAGCGCGGCCGCTTCGACGGCCTGTTCCTGGCCGATGTGCTCGGCGTGTATGACGTCTATGGCGGCAGCCCGGACGCCGCGCTGCGCCATGCGACGCAGACGCCCGCCAACGAGCCGCTGCTGCTGATCTCGGCGATGGCGGCGGTCACAAAGCATCTCGGCTTCGGCGTCACCAGCAATCTCTCCTTCGAGCCGCCCTACCCGTTCGCGCGGCGGATGTCGACGCTCGACCATCTGACCGAGGGGCGGATCGGCTGGAACGTCGTGACCGGCTATCTCGACAGCGCCGCGCGCGGCGCCGGCAAGGACAAGCAGACCGCGCATGACGACCGCTACGACGTCGCCGACGAATATATGGAAGTGGTCTACAAGCTCTGGGAAGGCAGCTGGGAAGATGACGCGGTTTTGCGCGATCGCGCGCGCGGCATCTTTGCGGATCCTGCGAAGGTGCATCGCGTCACCCATGAGGGCCAGAACTACAAGCTCAATGCGATTCACCTCAGCGAGCCGTCGCCGCAGCGCACGCCGGTGCTCTACCAGGCCGGTACCTCGCCGCGCGGCCGGCAGTTTGCCGCAGAGCATGCCGAATGCGTGTTCATGTCGGGGCCTTCGGCAAAAGTGATCGCGCCGCGCGTGGCGGCGATCCGCGAGGCTGCCGCGAAGATCGGGCGCAATCCGGCGGAGATCCTGATGTTCAGCATGTTCACGGTGATCCTCGGCGAGACCGAAGCCGAGGCCAGGGCGAAATACGCGGACTATCGCGCGCATATCAGCCCGGAGGGTGCGCTGACGCTGATGTCGGGCTGGACCGGTGTCGATTTCTCCGCGCTGGCGCTCGACCAAGAGGTGCAGCACGTGCAGAACGATGCCGGCCGCAGTGCGATGGACAACATCACCCGCGCCGATCCGTCGAGGGTGTGGACCGTGCGCGAGGTCGCCGAGCATGTCGGCATCGGCGGCATCGGTCCGGTCATCGTCGGCACGCCGGAGCATGTCGCCGACGAGATCGAGGCCTGGTTCGAGGCGACCGGCGTGGACGGGCTCAACATGCCGTTTGCGGTCTCGCCCGGCGATTTTGCCGATATCGCCGACATGCTGGTGCCGGAGCTCGTGCGGCGCGGGCGCTACAAGGCCGCGTATGCGGAGGGAACGTTGCGCGAAAAGCTGTTCGGACCGGGCCGCGCGCGGCTCGCGGCGCCGCATCCGGCGGTACGGTATCGGCCGGGCGCAGCGGCCAAGGCTGCGGAATGACTATCCGTCCATCATCGCCCGGCTTGACCCGGCAATCCATCGTCGCGTGTTTCGCTTTTGTTGGACGCGCGGGTCCGCCCTACGCCAAAGACTTCGGCGAGCCTCTTCGTGTTGGGGCGCCGAAGCTTCAGCGAAGGCGGCAAGCCCGCATGAGGATCGGCGGGCCGAGTTGCGGATCCGCCATCTGACACCGCCGATTTTGAACTCTCATGCCGGACCGAAACGACCTCGTCCGGCCCGAGCGGCAGAGTGAACTGAAAGACGGCGCCCCGCGGTTCATTGGCGCCGGCCCACAGCCGCCCACCATGCGCCTCGATGATCGAACGACAGATGGCCAGGCCCATACCCATGCCCTGGGTCTTGGTGGTGTAGAACGCATCGAACAAATGCTCGACGCTCTTTGGGTCCAGCCCGGGGCCGGAATCCCGCAGACTGACGAGCACGAGGTTCGCAGCGCTTCTGTCGGTGCGGATCGATAGCTCCCGCGCTCCCTCGCTGACGCCGTTCATGGCCTCGATGGCGTTCATGATCAGATTGAGGATCACCTGTTGTAGTTGAACCCGATCGGCTTGAACACGCGGCAAGCCATCCGCGAACTGCGTCTTCACCACGACGCCGTTCTTGAGCACTTCGCCGCGGGTCAGGGCGATCACCTCAAGGACCGCCTCATTGATCCCGAGACTCTCCCTCTGCGGGGGCGCCTTCCTGATCAGGGCCCGGATCCGGGCGATGACATCGCCGGCCCGCAGCCCGTCATTGACGATGCACTCCAGGGTGTGGCGGACCTCCTCAAGGTTCGGCGGCAGAGCCTCCAGCCACAGCAATCCGGCCTGGGCATTGGTCACGACAGCGGCGATCGGCTGGTTGACCTCGTGTGCGATCGAGGCCGTCAGTTGTCCCATGGTGGTGACGCGATTGGCGTGCGCCAGCTCCATCAGCGCCTCGCGGTATCGCCGCTCGTTTTCGCGGGCCTCGGCTTCCGCCCGCTTGCGCGCGGTCAGATCGAGGACGAAGCCGACGCCGCGATCCCGGCCGACTTCGAACATCGCTCCACCCACGAGCACGGGCACGCGGCTGCCGTCCTTGCGAACATACTCCTTCTCGAGCGGCGAGATGGTGCCCGTGCGCTTCATCTCCGCGACATTGCGCGCATCGACGGCGTGCCATTCCGACGGCGTCAGCATCGTGCGGTTCAACTGTCCCGCGGCGAGATCCTTCCGGTCATATCCCACGATACGCAGGAACGCGTCATTGGCTTCGAGAATGCGGCCTTCGGCCTCCCAGATGATGATCCCGATGATATTGGCATCGAACAGGCGGCGGATCTTGCGGTCGCGCTCCGCAAGATCGCTGTAGAGCTGGACGTTCTCCTCGGTTGCTTTCCGCCGCCGCTTCGCCTCGAGCCGCGCCAGAGCAAGGGCCACGCCTGCAAATGCGATGACCACGGTGATGGCCGCCGCGATGAGCCAGGTCTTGCGCTGTTCGAGCGCGTCCGCGCGCCTTTCCCGATTCACCAGCAGAAGTCGCTCATAGTCCTTGATCAGATCGATTTGCAGCCGGATGTCGTCCATGCCGCGGACCATCCCCTGCGCGGCCGACGCGGCGCGGTCGCGCGTTGCCGTCCTGACGATCTCGTCGATCTCACGCAGCTTTGCCGAGAGGATCAGGGCCAGATGTCCGGCGCGAAAGTTTTGCATCGGATCGGTTGCGACCAGAGACTCCAGCATCTGGGCCTCCCGCCGCACGCTGTCGTCCGAAACGCCGTAAGCCTTGAGATATTTGGGGTCGAGGGTCAGCAGATACCCATGCCTTTCGTCCTCCAGATCGGCAATGATCGTTCGCAGCCGATCAAGTGTATCGATCACCTGGCGGCCGTGATCGAGCGAGAGGTTGACGGCCTGCCGCTCCTGCCAATTTCTGACGGCCAGAATCCCGGTCACGGCGGACAGCGCCAACAGCGTGGCAGCCGCCAGGACCAGCGGACGCGCAAGCCATCGCAGAAAATTGCTCCGAGCAAAAACCGACATTAGCGTTGGGTCTTCGATGCGACGTCGCAACCGCTGGTACGTGTGCCGGCACGCTGATAGAATCGCCTCTGGCGTACACGTGGAATGATACCACAGAGGGGTTGGACGAGTGTGCCGGAAACCCGACATTCCCCGCCGCGCATGCCGGCTTCGCATGGCCCGAAGCGCCAGATCTGGCTCCTCTCGCGTTTGCAAATATCGCCCACAGCTACGGGAGCACCACCATGGCATCAGACAGGGACCCGCTCAGCAGTCGCGCGCCCACCACCCGGCGCAGCTTCATCAAGGGATTGACTGCAGCTGGCGCAGTTTTGCCCGCGCTTTCCACCTTGCCGCGGGCAAGCTCCGCCGAGGACGCGTCGGCCTATGCCAGCGCGGCAATCGATTGGAAACAGGCCGCGGGGCAGACGATCACGCTCACGGGTGCGGTCCATCCCTGGTCGAACGCGATCACGCCGCTGCTGGGCGATTTCACCGGACTCACCGGCATCAACGTCGTCACCGACTTCCAGATGGAGACCACCTATCTCAGCGCGCTCCCGATCCGGCTTGCGCAAGGCTCCGATACGCCCGACGTGTTCATGTACACGACCTATGGCCAGGGCATCTCGGGCGGATGGCTCGAGCCGCTGAACGGCCATTACTCAGACAAGTCGCTCACTGATCTGAAATGGTATGATGAGAGCGATCTGCTCAAGACCGCGCGCGCGTTCCCGGTGTGGTCGGACGGCGAGCGCTACGCTTTTCCGATTACCTCCGAAGCGATGACCCTGTTCATCAACAGGGATGCGCGGGCGTCGAAGGATCTGCCGGTCCCCCAGACCTTTGACGAACTGCTCGCGACCGCCAAGGCGCTCAAGAGCAATGACATCTCTGGAATCGCCATGCGCGCCCAGGCCGGCGGCAACTCCTCGCCGCCGGCCATGGGCTTTGTGTTCTCCTATGGCGGAGACATGGTCAAGGACGGCAAGGCCGCGTTCGCGAGCGCTGAGGCGATCGCCGCGATCGACATGTACGGACTGATCCTCAGCCAGGCCGGGCCTGCCGGCATCGGCAGCTATGAATGGTATCAGGTGTTGGACGACTTTTTGCAGGGCCGCACCGCGATGGCCATTGACAGCAGCAATTTTGCGACCGACATCTCCAATCCGGCGAAGAGCCATGTCGCTGGGCAGGCCGAGTTTGCGGTCTTTCCGCACCTACCCGGCCGCACGCCGGTCCCCTTCATGTCGCACTGGCAGGCCTGCATCAATTCCAGATCGAAGGCCAAGAAGGCCGCTTTCCTGTTCCTGCAATGGGCGACCAGCAAGCCCACCTCACTGCAGACCGCCGCTGCGGGGCTCGCGACGACGCGCGTCTCGGCGTGGTCGAGCGCGGGCTTCAAGACCGCGTTCGGCGCGCAGGCCGCCGAGGCCGCACTCAGCAACCTGCAAAATGCCGATGTCGAGCGCGCCAAGGCGATCCTGTTCCATCAGCAGCAGCGGGTCATCCTCGACGCCTTCATGATCGGCGTCAACGAGGTGGTCTCCGGCGCGAGATCGGCGAAGGATGCGATGACCGCGGCCGCCGAAACCGCCAATGCGGCTATCAAGGGATAGCGGATCAGGCGCTCGCAATTCGGACCACCGTCATTGCGAGGAGCGTAGCTCCGAAGCAATCCAGACTTTCTCCGCGGGGAGATTTCTGGATTGCTTCGCTTCGCTCGCAATGACGGGTCAGCCGACCGAGCCATCCACCATCACCTCGATCAGCTTGGCGCCGGGCCTTGCGAACGCATCGGACAGTTTTGGCTGCAGCTCGCCGGGCTCGCTGATCCGCATCGCTTCGAGCCCGAGCGACCGCGCCAACCCTGCAAAATCCACCGGCGGGTCGGCAAAGTCCATGCCGACATAATGATCGTCGCCATGGAAGGCGAGCAGCCGCTGCTTGATGATGCGGTAGCCGCCATTGTTGGCGATCACGACGTTGAGCGGCAATTTGTGATGCGCGGCGGTCCACAGCGCCTGGATCGAATACATGGCGCTGCCGTCGCCGGAAAAGCACACGACCGGCCGGGTGGGGTGGGCGAGGCTGACGCCGACGGACGCCGGCAGGCCCCAGCCGATGCCGCCCGAGGCCAGCGCGTGATAGCCATAGCGCTCGCGATGCGGCCGCAGCGACAGGATCTGCCGCCCGGAGGTCAGCGCCTCGTCGACCAGGATCGCATTGTCGGGCATCGCCTCGACGAGCCGCAAGGTGAGATAGTCCGGATCGATCGGCGACTTGTCGCTGGCCTTCGCGATCTGCTCGATCAGAGGCCCACGCCGCGCACGCCAGTTCCTCGATGCGAGCTCCGCAAGCCCCTGCCTCGCGCGCGTCTCCAGCGCGGTGCCGCCGGCGGCCTTCAGCGCCGGCAGCAGCGCGCGCAAGGTCTCGCGCACGTCCGCCTTCAGCGCGATCTCGGCGCCATAATTCTTGGCTAGGTCCCAGTCGACGAGGCCGATCTGGGCGATCGACAGGCCCTCGGGTTTTGGATCGACCTCGCTATAGACCGACATGCGCAAGGGATCGGCGCCGAGCACGATCATCAGGTCGTAGGGCGACAGCACCTCGCGCACCTGCTTCTGCAGCCGCGACAGCGCGCCCACGAAGCACGGGCTTTCCGAGAGGAAATGCGCGCCATAGGGCGTCGAGCATTGATAGGCCGGCGCGCCCAGCATCTCGGCGAGCGCGGCTGCCTCTTGCAGCGCGTCGCTTTTCACGACCTCGTCGCCGGTGACCACGATCGGGCGCTGCGCCTTCAGGATCCGCGCGGTGAGCGCCTGCAGCGCCTCGTCGGATGGCCGGACACGGGCGTCGACGCGCGTGGCGCGTCCAAGCTCAAGTCCAGCTTCGGCGTTGAGAATATCGCCCGGCAGCGAGATGAACACCGGTCCGGTCGGCGGCGTGGTCGCGATCTTTGCAGCACGGCGCACGATCCGCGGCAGATCCTCCAGCCGCGTCACCTCGACCGCCCATTTCACCAGCGGCTCGGCCATCTGCACCAGTGGCCCATAGAGCACGGGCTCCATCAGGCCATGGCCCTGCTCCTGCTGGCCAGCGGTCAGGATCATCGGCGTGCCGGTGAAGCGCGCGTTGTAGAGCGAGCCCATCGCGTTCCCGAGGCCCGGTGCGACGTGGACGTTGCAGGCGACGAGTTGTCCCGAGGCGCGACTAAAACCGTCGGCAATCGCGACCACGAGGCTTTCCTGCATCGCCATCACATAGGTGAGGTCGGGATGCTCCTTCAGCGCGTGCATGATCGGCAGCTCGGTGGTGCCGGGATTGCCGAACAGATGGGTGATGCCCTCGTCCTTCAGCAAAGCGAGAAACGCCGAGCGCCCGGTGATGCGGTTCTTCATGTCGCCTCCCTCCCCGCGCGTCCATTGCGCCGGGGTTTTGCGCATCATGCTGATCCGGACGGCGAGATCAATGGAGGCGGCTCATGGCTGCCCTGCAGGAGCGAACACGCGCCCGGCCAGGCGATGCGATCTCGCCAAACCGCCGGGGACCGATTAGCATCGGCGCAACATCGCGGGGGAATTTCGCCATGGCCTATGACGAGGAGACTGCGGGACGCGTCGGCAAACTGCTCTCCGGGCGACGCGATGTCGTTGCCAAAAAGATGATGGGCGGCCTGTGCTTCATGGTCGGCGGACGCATGTGCTGCGTGGTCAGCGGCAAGGGTGGCCTGCTGGTCCGCGTCGGCCCGGAGGCGTTTGCGGGCGCCCTCGGCGAAACGCATGTCGAGCCCATGGAAATGCGCGGCCGCGTCATGACCGGTTTCGTCCGCGTCGCGCCCGAAGGTTTTCGAACGGACGCCATGTTGAAGAAATGGGTCGGGCGCGGCCTTGCCTTCGTTACGGCGATGCCGAAGGACGCGCCGAAAAGGGCTGCGGCGAAAAAGATCGCCGCGAAGCAAGCTGCCGCAAAGCCGAAGCCGGCAAGGCTGGTGCAATGGCTGGCGAAGAAAAAGAAGAAGGCCAACAGATGAGCCGTCCCGCGCAGATCGCCCGCGGGGTTAGAACATCCCCTCGCGCTCGGACTGCTTCTTCTTTTTCGAGCGCTGCCAGACCACACCGGGAAAACCTTTTAGCGGCACCAGCGGCTCGCCCGTGTAGGCCCAGTCCTGCAGCTGTTCGATGGCGATGTGATAGAGCGGCTGACGGCCGGTGCGCGCGGAGAACAGCGCGCGCGGGATGTTGACCATGTGCGGCGAGCGCGCCCGCTCATAGAACACCGGCGTGCCGCAGGTCGCGCAAAAGCCGCGCACGGTTTTCGTCGCCTTGTCCTCGAAGCGGCTGATCAAGTCCTCGCCCTTGGTGATGCGAAGCCGCTTCCGCCAGCTGCCGACATAGGTCGCATAGGCAGCGCCATGGGCCCGGCGGCTGGCGGCGGAGTGATCGTGCCAGGCCCAGCGCGCGGGCACGTCGATCTCGAAAACAACACTGCCGCACAGGCATTGGCCGGCGGCTACGCCGGCCGGGCGCGTGGCATTGGCCATTATTGACTCCGTCATTGCGAGGCGCGAATCGCCGACGCAATCCAGACTATCTCCGCGGGAGCAGTCTGGATTGCTTCGCGGAGCCTGTCATCGGACCGCGCTTCGCGCGGACCCGTTGGCTCGCAATGACGAATTATGCCGGCGCCAGCTCGTCGTAAACCGGGTAATCCGTATAGCCCTTCTCCTCGCCGCCATAGAAGGTCGCGCGGTTGTAGGGCGTCAGCGGATAGCCGTGCTGCAGGCGGCGCGGCAGATCGGGATTGGAAATGAAGATGCGGCCGAACGCGACCGCATCGGCATGGCCTTGCGCGATCGCGGCCTCCGCGGCTTCGCCGGAAAATCCGCCGGCCGCGATAAGGACGCCCTTCCAGATCGGGCGGAACAGCAGCATCGCCGACGGCACATTCTGCCAGTTGACCTCGGCGCGGCCGGCGCCGCTCGAGCGCGGCTCGATGAAGTGCAGATAGGCGAGCCCGAGCGGTCCCAACGCATTCACGACATGGGTATAGAGCGGCATCGGTTCGGGCTCACCGGAGTCATTGGCGATGCCATAAGGCGACAGCCGCACGCCGACGCGGCTGGCGCCAAAAACCGCGATCGCCGCCTGCGTCACCTCCAGCAGCAGCCGCGCGCGGTTCTCGATTGATCCGCCGTAACGATCGGTGCGCTGGTTGCTGCGCGACTGCAAGAATTGCTCGAGCAGATAGCCGTTGGCGCCGTGAATCTCGACGCCGTCAAAACCCGCTTGCATGGCGTTTGCCGCCGCCTGTTTGAAGGCCGCAACGATGCCGGCGATCTCCTCGGTCTCCAGCGCGCGCGGCGTCTCATAGGCGGAAACCTTGCCGTCCGCGGTCATGGCCTTGAACTCGGAGGAGATCGCGATTGCCGACGGCGCCACCGGCAGCGCGCCGCCGGGCTGGAATGACGAATGCGAGACGCGCCCGACATGCCAGAGCTGCAGGAAGATGATGCCGCCTTTGGCGTGAACGGCATCGACCACCTTGCGCCAGCCTTCGACCTGCTGATCCGACCAGATGCCGGGCACGCCGGGATTCCCAAAACCGGTGGCCATCACCGGCGAGGCCTCCGCAATGATCAACCCACCCGCTGTGGCACGCTGGGCATAATAATCCGCATTCAGCGGCCGCGGCGCGAGCGATGGCCGCGCTGCGCGCATACGCGTCAGCGGCGCCATCACGACGCGGTGCGCAAGCTGATACGGACCGACCTTGAGCGGTGAAAACAGGCTTGGAAAGTTCATGACTGCCCCGACGAGATTTATTGGAGGATGGAGATCATATCGAAAAAATAGGGAGCGGCCGGTACACAACGGCCACTCCCGATGATGCTCTTCTCCCTCTCCCCGTTCTTACGGGGAGTGGGTCGGGGTGAGGGGCAGCCACGGAGACTGCCCCCGTGGAGAGTTCCCCCTCACCCGCATCGCTAAAGCGATGCGACCTCTCCCCGCAAGCGGGGAGAGGTGAGGGCGAAAGCGTCAACGCTAGCCGGTCTTCACCCAGACTGCCTTCACGTTGAGATATTCTTCCAGATGCTGCTTGCCGGACTCGCGGCCATAGCCGCTCATCTTGTAGCCGCCGAACGGCACGGCCGGGTCCATCGCCTGGTAGCAGTTGACCCACACCGAGCCGGCGCGCAGCGCCTTTGCGACCTTGTGCGCCTTGGAGACGTTGGTGGTCCACACGCCGGAGCCGAGACCGAAGGTGGTGGCATTGGCGCGCCGGACCAGGTCTTCGGTGTCCTTGAACGAGATCGCCGAGATCACCGGGCCAAAAATCTCCTCCTGCGCGATCCGCATGCTGTCCTGCACATTGGCGAACACGGTCGGCTGCACGAAATAGCCCTTTGACAGCGGCCCCTCGGTGAGGCGCCCGCCGCCGGCGAGCGCACGCGCGCCCTCCTTCTGGCCGATGTCGAGATAGCCGGTGACGCGATCCAGCTGCTGTTGCGACACCAGAGGACCAATCTGCGTATTCGGATCGATACCGTTACCGACCTGCAGCTTGCGGCCGAACTCGGCGACGCGGCCGACGAACTCGTCATAGACGTCAGCCTCCACAAACAGGCGCGTGCCCGCGCTGCAGATCTGTCCGGAATTGGCGAACACCGCCATCGCCGCGCCCGGCACGGCGGCATCGAGATCGGCGTCGGCGAACACGATGTCCGGCGACTTGCCGCCGAGCTCGAGCGAAACGCGCTTCAGGTTACCCGCGGACGCGCGCACGATCGCCTGACCCGTGACATGCGAGCCGGTGAAGGCGACCTTGTCGACGTCGGGATGCGACGAGAGCGCGGCGCCGGCGGTCTCGCCATAGCCCGGGACGACGTTGACGACTCCCGGCGGAATCCCTGCTTCCATGCACAGTTCGGCGACGCGCAGCGAGGTCAGCGGCGCCTCCTCGGCCGGCTTCAGCACCACGGTGCAGCCGGTCGCGATCGCCGGCCCGATCTTCCAGATCGTCGCCGCCAGCGGTCCGTTCCAGGGAATGATGGCGCCGACCACGCCGATCGGCTCCTTCAGCGTGTAGGAGAAGATCTCCCCGGGCAGCGAGTTCTCGATGGTCTCGCCATGCAGGGCGGTCGCCTGCCCGGCATAATAACGCAGCATGCCGAGCACGCGCAGGCGGTTGCCGCGGGTGCGGCTGATCGGCGCGCCCATGTCGAGCGTGTCGAGCTGCGACAATTCCTCAAAATGCTTTTCCACGAGATCGGCGAGCTTGAGCAGCAGGTGCTGCCGCTCATACGGTTTTGTCTTGCTCCACGGCCCCTCGAAGGCGCGGCGCGCCGCTGCGACCGCACGGTTGATGTCCTCGGCATCGCCCTCGGCGACGGTTGCGAGCAGTTCGCCGGTTGCGGGATTGTGCGTCTCAAAAGTCTTGCCGGAGGCGGCAGCCACCCACTGGCCGTCGATCAGCATCTTCTTATAGGAGCCATCCGCGTAAGGATGGCGCGTGATCGGAATTGCATGTGTCACAGCCATGCTGCTCTCCCTTGAAGATTGTCGCTTGAGATTGTGATGTGAGACCGATCGCCAAGCCGGATCGTTATGGTTACGAATTTATCGCGCCACTTTGGGGCGGTAAAGCGGACGGCACGAAGATCACCCATGCATGTCCGCATCGCCGCCGTCACGGCGGCGTCAGCGCCAGCAGGCGTCGCACCAGCGAGAGCGCGGTCTCGGTGGTCGGATCGGCAAAGATGACGGGGACGGCGATCACGATGAGATCGATCGGATCATGCGACAGGATGATGACGTGGCTGGCGCCGCGCGCCGTCATCAGCGACATCATGCGCTCGACCGCCGGATCCGATGCTGCGAGACCCCAGGGCTGCTCGGCGCGGCGCAGCACGCGGCGCGTTGCGAGAAAGCCGCGCAACACCGACGGATCATAGGCTGCGAGCTGGTCTTCCGACACGCGCTCGGCGCTCTCGAACATCGGATGGCGCGCGAGTTCCGCCAGCAGCTCGGCGCGATTTTGGGCTCCGGATGCGGCCACCGCGTTCAGTACGCCGGGTTCGCGCGCCTCGAACGACGCGCGCAGCGTATCGGTCATCAGGGCGATGGTGAGGACACCGGATATCGCGACAGCGCAGAACCGCATGATCTGCGCGGTATCGACGTCGCCGGTGATGCAGGCTGCGGCCG
>Ga0335071_10005404_pt1 | contig 13259 bp, 14 predicted proteins | sample Lox_Sample_15_FD_206724 | JGI IMG/M metagenome (GOLD analysis project Ga0335071, IMG submission 206724) | Soil microbial communities from Loxahatchee National Wildlife Refuge, Florida, United States - Lox_Sample_1.5 | ecosystem: Environmental > Terrestrial > Soil > Wetlands | place: USA...
GTCCAGGCCGTCGGGCGGGGCGCCGCGGGCTGAGGCCGCAGATTACTGCTCGGCCCGGAGGACATTCGCACCGGCGAGACCGGATTGAATACCACGGTCGATCTGGTCCGCGACGGACGACCCGTCGTTGGAGACGGTCTCCGGGCAGCTGCAGCTGAGGTCGTTGAACACGCTGGGGTCGGCGCCGGCGGGCACCGCTATCGCCACCGCGGCCCCGACTGCAAGGGCGGCGCCGGCAAGGATTTTCGATACCACTCGTTGTTCTCCGCGCTAGTTGGTAGCCAAAATCTTAGGTACCTAAAAGTCGCTTATCTGCTAGCGCGGCGTTTCGATTGCGTTAAGACGCGTGCGCCGGGCAGTACGCGCTGATGCTCGCGCCGACGAAGTAACCGGCGTGGTAGCCGTCCAGGCCGCTGTTGGCCTGCACGGTCGACGCGACCTGGGTGGGGGTCTTGCCGCTGTCGAGTTCGGCGCAGACCTCATGGCCGGCGATGACGGCCTTCTCCGGCGATCCGAAGCGGATGCCCTTGGCCGTCAGCGCCGCCACGAAGGCGTCGTCGTTCGCGTCGGCGCGGGCGATCGGCGCGGCTGCCGCGAGGGGGCCCAGCACGGCCAGCACGACCAGCAGGGGAGCCCCCACGCGTGACATCTCCCATCCTCCCTCAGCCGCGGATGCTGCACTTTACAGCTTCGCACACGGCACCGATCGCAAATTGCGATCACGGGGAGAGAAAGTAGCGGCTTAGAGCGAGGTACCGGCGTTATGCCGTCAGGAAGGAATGTCCGCGTACTGCGGGCAGTACGCGCGTTCGGCCAGGGCGACGAAGTATCCGGCGTTGTCGCCGTCCAGGCTGCTGCTGTTCATCACGTCGGTCGCGATCTGCTCCTGCGTCTTGCCCATGTCGAGCTGGTGGCAGACCAGATGACCCGCCGCGATGGCGGATTTGGCGTTGTCGTGCTCGATGCCGTGGGCATGCAACGCCGCGATGAACGCGTCGTCGGTGCCGTCCGCCTGCGCAGTTGGGGCCCCGACCAGCGGGCCGAGCAGCGCGACGGCCGATGCGAAGCCGGTCGCCAGCAGTGAGAGCAGCAGGCGCTTGCGGGTGCGGGTACTCATCATTTTTAATACCCCCAAGGGTCTTGAAAGATCCGGTGTTCGACGACTGAAGGTTCGACCTAGAACGTTGCAGGCAGGTTACAGCTTGGCATCGTTCAATCATCGCGGATGTTGCGAACATCGCAACATTGGTTATGTCGTCCCGGCGCGCTAGCTTGACGTGGTGCCGTACCCGCGCTGGCTGACGCTCGCCGTCCTGGCGGCATGCGCGGTCGGCGTGGCGGGCTGCGGCGTGCGGCCCGTGTCGGCGGCCAGCCCCCGGGATCTGTCCGCCACGTTGCGTTCCGCCGGCATGGACCGCACGTACACGCTGCACGTGCCGCCCGGCGATCCCGTCGGCCTGGTGCTCAGCCTGCACGGCGGCGGCGGCACCGGCACCGGGCAGCGGGGCCTGACCGACTTCGACACCGTTGCCGACGCCAACCACCTGCTGGTGGCCTATCCCGACGGTTTCGGCAAGAGCTGGGCCGACGGGCGGGGGGCCTCACCGGCGGATCGCCATCACGTCGACGACGTCGGGTTCCTGGTCGCGCTGGCGGGCAAGCTGCAGAGCGACTACGGCATCGCGCCCGGGCACGTTTTCGCCACCGGCATGTCCAACGGCGGCTTCATGGCCTACAAGCTCGCGTGCGAGCGCGCCGACGTCTTCGCCGCGATCGCGCCGGTGGCGGGCACGCTCGGCGCGGGCGTTGCCTGCCATCCGTCGCGGCCGGTGTCGGTGCTGGCGGCACACGGAACCGCCGACCCGCTGGTGCCGTTCAACGGCGGAGACGTGCGGGGACGCGGCGGGGTCAGCCACTCCGTCGCGGCGACCGGCATGGTGAACACGTGGCGCTCGGCCGATGGCTGCCGGGGCGATCCGTCGACGCAGGTTTTACCCAACGTCGGCGACGGCACCGTCGTGCACCGCTTCGATTCCGCGGCGTGCGCCGTGTCGACCGAGGTGGTGTTCTACCAGATCGACAACGGCGGCCATACCTGGCCGGGAGGCAGGCAATATCTGCCCCAGGCGATCATCGGGCGCACCTCGCGTGCGCTGGACGCCTCGGAGGTCATCGCACGGTTTTTCCTCGCGCACGGCCGCGATTAGCCCGGAAGCGCCTGCCGGGTGATCTTGTTACTATGCCTCATGGCGGCGATCGTCCCATCCGGGCCCTTTTCGGGAATTCGCTTGAAGCTCAATCGATTTGGCACCGCGGTGAGCATCCTGGCCGCCGGCGCGGTGGTGTTGTCGGCCTGCGGTGGCGAGCACCACACCGCCGGGGGAAGCTCGCCGCCGGCGAAGGTCGCATGCGCCGGCAAGCCGGCGTTGCGGGCCAGTGGCTCCACCGCCCAGCAGAATGCGATGACCCGCTTCGTCAAGGCCTTCGAGCAAGCCTGCCCCGGGCAGTCGCTGAATTACACGCCCAACGGTTCCGGCGCCGGGATCGCCGAATTCCTGGGCAACCAGACGGATTTCGCCGGCTCGGATTCGCCGCTGAGCGCCGACGAGTACTCGCGCGCGCAGCAGCGGTGCGGCTCGCCCGCGTGGAACCTGCCGGTGGTGTTCGGCCCGATCGCCATCGCCTTCAACGTCAACGGCGTGACCGCGCTGAGCCTCGACGGTCCCACCGCGGCCCGGATCTTCAACGGCGGCATCAACACCTGGAGCGATCCCGCCATCCAGGCGCTGAACCCCGGCGCCGTCCTGCCGGCCGAGCCGATCCGTGTGGTGTTCCGCAGCGACCAGTCCGGCACCACGGACAACTTCCAGCGCTACCTCGACACCGCTTCCAACGGCGCGTGGGGCAAGGGCGCCGGGAAGACGTTCAACGGTGGCGTCGGGGAGGGCGCCAAGGGCAACGACGGCGCCGCCGCGGCCGTCAGGAGCACCGAGGGGTCGGTCACCTACAACGAATGGTCGTTCGCCCAGGCGCAACACCTGAACATGGCCAAGGTCATCACGTCCGCCGGTCCGGACCCGGTGGGCATCACCGCGGACTCGGTGGGCAAGACGATCTCGGCCGCCTGGTTCATCAAGCAGGGCAACGACCTGGCACTGGACACCATCTCCTTCTACCGGCCCAACCAGGCCGACTCCTACCCGATCGTGTTGGCGACGTACGAGATCGTCTGCTCGAAGTACGCCGACCCGCAGGTCGGTGCGGCCGTGAAGGCGTTCCTGCAGAGCACGATCGGCGCCGGGCAGGACGGACTGGCGGACAACGGGTATATCCCTATCCCGCAGGGGTTCAAGCCGCGGTTGTCGACCGCGGTCGACGCCATCTCATGACCCGCGATACCTCGGGCAGTACGCCGCCACGCTGGCGCCGATGAAGTACCCGGCGCGATAGCCGTCCAGGTTGCTGTTGCTCATCACCTCGGTGGCGATGTCGGACTTCTGCTTACCGAGATCGAGTTCGTCGCAGACCTCGTGACCGGCGACGATCGCGTCTTGCGGAGATCCGAATTGGATGCCCTTGAGCTTCACCGCCGCCACGAACGCGTTGTCGACCGCGTCGGCGCGCGCGGCCGGCGCGGCCGACACCGTGAGACCGAGCAGCGCAACCAACGCGCCCAGGCCGCGCACTACCCCGGTGGTCGGCACTGCTGGGACCTCCCCGTGGACCATTGCTGCCGGCACTCCGGGCCGCTGACACCCAAGATCATTGCACGCCGCGGTCGGAAGTTCACCGCTGGCAGGACGGGCACCAGTACACCACCCGCTCACCGCTGTCGTCGTGGTTGATGCGGGTGCCGCAGCGGCGGCAGGGCTGCCCCGCGCGCCCGTAGACCCACAGCTGCCGGCCGGCCCGGGTGTCGCCGGTGGTGCAGCGGTTCCACCGGAAGCGGTTGGACCACAGCATGTCCCGGGCGCGCGAGACCAGCCGGCGCGGGTCGGTGACCGCGCTGACGGGCGCGGTGGGCAGGTGCCCGCTGACGAAACACAGTTCGTTGCAGTACACGTTGCCGATCCCGGCCAGCACCCGCTGGTCCAGCAGCGCCTCGCCGAGCGGCCGGTCGGGGCGTGCCGTCAGGTTGGCGGCGGCCCGCGCCGGATCCCAGTCCCGGCCCAGCAGATCGGGTCCCAGGTGCGCGACCGCGTCGGTGTCACGGTCGCGCTCCAGGATCTCCAGCACGCCCAGGTCGACGCCAACGGCGCGGATGTCGTTGGCCTCCAAGACGATTCGCGCGCGGTGATCCACCCGCACCGGGCGTTTGCCGACGCGCCAGCTGCCGTCCATCTTCAGATGCGAGTGAATGCTGGCCCGCCCGACCCGGATGAACAAGTGCTTGCCACGGGTGAGCACCTCGTCGACGACCTGCCCGGTCAGGTCGACGGTGGCAAACCGCGGCACCCGGACGTCGCAACGGGTCAGCGTGCGCCCGGCCAGGTGCTCTCGCAGCATGGCCGCGGTGTGCCAGACGGTGTCGCCCTCGGGCATTATTTTCCAGACGTCATCGCAAGCGCACTCCGCGCGGGGTCCGGACGAATCCGGCTTCGTGCAGGGCGTCCGCCACCTGGCCGGGCCCGTCGTGGGGCTGCAACGCCGGCGTCCCGTCGATGCGTTCTACCAGGATCGACGCGACGCGCCGGGCGGCGACCAGGTCGGCCAGTGCCGCGGCCGCCACATGGTGGGCCGCGGGGTCGTCGGTGAACGTCAGCAGTGACCGCCCGCCGCGCTCCAGGAACCAGGCCAGCTCGCCGTCGACCAGCACGACCAGCGCCCCCGCCTTGCGGCCGGGCCGGGCCCCCTCGGCGCTCGAGGCAGGCCAGGGCAGCGCGGCACCGTAGGGGTTGGCCGGGTCGGCGGCGGCCAGCGCGACGGCCCGGTACTCCGGGCGCTCCGGGTCGATGCCGTCGGTGTAACTGCGCAACCGGTCGACGGTGGATGCGACGGCGAATTGGGAGCCGCCCAACGACTCGACGAAGTAGCCGCGCTGGCACCTGCCGGCCTCCTCGAAGGTGCCCAGCACCTTGTAGATCGTCGCGAAACCGCCCGGCACGCCCTCGGCAGCCACCGCGCCCCTGGTGAGCACGCCGTGGCGGTTCAACAGCAGCTCGGCCTGATGGTGGGCCCGCACCGTGGAGTCCGGCTCCGGGGCCGGCAGCGCCGACCATCGCCCGGCCACGGTCGGGTCGGTGCTGCGGTGCTGGGCGTGCCCGACGCTGTAGCGGCTCAATCGCGGCGGGCGGTGCGTCCGGTGCGCCGGCGCGGAGCGTTTGCGGGCTCCCGCGCCGCCCAGGACGGCGCGGACGGGCGCGAACGTGTCGCCGGTGATCCAGCCGGCCCAGATGAGCTCCCACAGCGCGTCTTTGAGCGCCGCGTCGGAAAGCCCGCTCCCGGCGAGCTGACGGAAGAAGTACGCTCCGCCGCCGGCCAGCGTGTCCAGGATCGCGCGGTGGACGTCGGTGAGCTCGAGCGAGGCGGGGCCGGCCAGCGTCAACGGCGCGGAATCGCTCGGGTGCAGCGCGATCCAGCCGTCGCTGCCCGAGATCGACCCGGCGCCCGACCAGGTGACCTCGCCGGTGGCGAGCAGTTCGTCGAGCAGCGCGGGGGAGTAGTCCCGGACCCGCGGCGCCAGGATCAGCGGCTCGATCGCCGAGGCCGGCATCCGGACGCCGGCCAGCTGATCGATCACCGAGACCAGCCCGTCGATGCCCGACTGGGGCGACGTCACGTGGTGCCAGGCCGGCAGGAAGCGCCCATAGGCGGCGGTGCTCACCGGCTCCACCTGCGCGCGCAGCGCCGCCAGCGAGCGCCGCCGCAGGATGCGCAGCACTTCCCCGTCGCACCACTGCTCGGCGCCGTAGCCTTCGGCCGCGCCGACGAAGTCGCCGCGCAACAGCTTGCCGGCAGAACCTGGGTCGGACAACCGACCCAAGACGTCGGCGGTGACCCGCAGCCCCAGGCCGAACCGGGCGGCGGCTTCGGCCGTGCTGAACGGGGTGTGCGTGCGCGCGTAGCGGCCCAGCAGCTCGCCCAGCGGGTCGGCCACCGCCTCGGTGAAGGCCGCCGGCACGCCCAGCGGAACCGCGGCCCCGACCCCGTCGCGCAACCGGCCGATGTCCTCGACGGCCACCCACCAGCTGCGGCCGGCGAACGACACCGTCAGCGCGCGCCTGGCGGCCCGCAACCCCTCCAGCCAGCCCCCGACGTCGGCGCCGCCGGCGCGCGCCGAGAGCTCGTCCTCGGTCAGCGGGCCCAGCAGTCGCAGCAGGTCCGCGGCGCCTTCGGCGTCGCGCGCGGCCCGGTCGGCCGACAGGTGCTGCAGCTGCCGGCCGGTCGCGGCGATGACCTCGGGATCGAGCAGCTCGCGCAGCTCCACCCGGCCGAGCAGCTCGGCCAGCAGCGTGCTGTCCAGCGCCAGCGCCGCGGCCCGGCGCTCGGCCAGCGGGGTGTCACCCTCGTACATGAAGGCGCCGACGTAGCCGAACAACAGGGACGCCGCGAACGGGGAGGGCTTGGCCGTTTCCGCTTCGAGCACCCGCACCCTGCGCTGGGCGATGCCGGTCATCAGCCCGGCCAGCGCCGGGACGTCGTAGACGTCCTGCAGGCATTCGCGGATGGTCTCCAGCACCACCGGGAAGTCCGGGTACTTGCGCGCCACGTCCAGCAGCTGGGCCGCGCGCTGGCGCTGGTGCCACAGCGGCGAGCGACGGCCCGGGTGCCGGCGGGGCAGCAGCAGCGCGCGGGCCGCGCACTCGCGGAACCGCGACGCGAACAGCGCCGAGCCGCCCACCTCGGCCGTGACGATCGGGTCGATCTCGTCGGCGTCGAAGACGAAGAGTTCGGCACCGGGAGGGGCACCGTCTTCGCCGGAAAGGTCGGTGTCGGGCAGGCGCACCACGATGCCGTCGTCGGAGGCGGTCGGCTTTTCGTCGATGCCATAGCGTTCGCGCAGCCGCCTGCCCACCGCCAGCGCGAGCGGTCCGTGCACCCGCAGCCCGTACGGCGAGTGCAGGATCACCCGCCAATCGCCCAGCTCGTCCCGGAACCGCTCGACCAGTAGGGTGGTGTCGGTGGGCACCACCCCGGCCGTGGTCCGCTGCTCGTCCAGCAGCCCCCAAAGGTTGTCGGTCGCGTAGGCGTCGAAACCCAAAGCGCCGCAACGTTTGTCGAATGCCGCGCGCTTGAGTGCCGCCAGCTCGCCGGTGAACGCGCCGAGCGCGGCGCCGAGCTCGGCCGGCCGGCCCACGTCGTCGCCGCGCCAGAACGGCAACCGGGCCGGCTGACCCGGCGCGGGAATCACCAGCACCCGGTCGTGGGTGATCTCGGTGATCCGCCAGCTGGTGGCGCCCAGCGAGATGACGTCGCCCGGACGCGACTCGTAGACCATCTCCTCGTCGAGTTCACCGACCCGCGACGGCTTTTCCGACTCGGTGGCGAGGTACACGGTGAACAGCCCCCGGTCGGGGATGGCGCCGCCGGACGTCACCGCCAGCCGCTGCGCGCCGGGCCGCGCGGTCAGCGTGCCGGTGTCGCGGTCGTAGACCAGGCGCGGCCGCAGCTCGGCGAATTCGGTGGACGGGTACTTGCCGCTCAACAGGTCCAAGGTGGCCTCGTACACGCTACGCGGCAGCGTCGCGAACGGGGCGGCGCGCCGCACGGTGTCGAACCACCGGTCGGCGTCCAGCGGCTCGAGCGCGGCGGCCGCCACGGTCTGTTGCGCCAGGATGTCCAGCGGGTTGGCGGGCACCCGCATCGTCTCGATCTGGCCGGCGAGCATGCGCTGCACCGTCACCGCGCACCCGATCAGGTCGGTGCGGTGCTTGGGGAAGAGCACGCCCCGGGACACCTCGCCGACCTGGTGGCCGGCCCGCCCGATGCGTTGCAGGCCGCTGGCCACCGACGGCGGCGCCTCCACCTGGATCACCAGGTCGACGGCCCCCATGTCGATGCCCAGCTCCAGGCTCGACGTCGCCACCACCGCCTTGAGCAGCCCCCGTTTGAGGTCCTCTTCCACCAGGGCGCGCTGTTCCTTGCTCACCGAACCGTGGTGGGCGCGCGCGAGCACGGCATCGGCGCCCAGCGTCTGGCCGCTGCCCATGATGTGGGCCGGCGCCCCGCCCGGCACCTTGCTGTTGATGTCGCCTGCGAGCTCGACCCCGCACCGGTCGGCGTGGATCTCGTTGAGCCGGGCGGTGAGCCGTTCGGCCAGCCGGCGCGAGTTGGCGAACACGATCGTCGAGCCGTGCGATTCGATGAGGTCGACCAGGCGCGCCTCGACGTCGGGCCAGATCGTGTTGTTCGCGAGGTTGGCCATGTCGGGCACCGGGACCTGCACGGTCAGCTCGAGCGTCTTGGCCGACGGCGGGGCCACTACCGTTGTCCGAATGGTGGGGGCTCCACCGGACAAGAACCGCGCCAGCTCCTCGGGCGGGCGCACGGTCGCCGACAACCCGATGCGCTGCGCGGGCCGCGCTTGAGAAAAGCCGGAGCGCAGGTCGTCCAGCCGCTCCAGCGACAGCGCGAGGTGTGCGCCGCGCTTGCCGCCCGCGATGGCGTGAATCTCGTCGACGATCACCGTCTGCACGCCCGCCAGGGTGTCGCGGGCGGCCGAGGTCAGCATCAAAAACAGCGACTCCGGGGTGGTGATCAGCACGTCGGGCGGGTGCGCGATGAGCTGACGGCGCGCGGCGGGCGGGGTGTCGCCGGAGCGGACCCCGACGCTGATGTCGGGCGCGGGCAGCCCATGGCGCTCGGCGATCCGGGTGAGCCCCGTCAGCGGGGTGCGCAGGTTGCGCTCGACGTCGACCGCCAGCGCCTTGAGCGGGGAAACGTACAGCACGCGTGTGCCGGCCGGCCGTTCCGGCCCGGCGCGAAGAGTGGCCAACCCGGCCAGGCTGTCCAGAGCCCACAGGAACGCCGCGAGCGTCTTGCCGGATCCGGTCGGCGCGATCACCAGGGTGTTGTCACCCTTGGCGATGGCGTCCCACGCCTGCGCCTGCGCCCTGGTCGGCGCTGCGAAGGTGTTGTGGAACCACTCGCGCGTGATCGCGCTGAACCGGTCCAACGGGTCCGGCGGCGGATGGGTGCGGGTGCTCACCCCACCATGGTGCCAATGCCCACCGACACAAAACCTTCGGGTTTCTACAGCCTCGCGGTGGCCATCGCCTCCGAGAGCTCGTTCGGAATCTCCGGCACCCGGGCGATGGCGTCGAGCAGCGCGTGCGCGCAGGCGTCGGCCAGCCGGTCGGCGTCGGTCGTGGGGTCCATGATGCGCTGACGGCAGATCTCGAAGGTGAACGCCAGCCAGCCCTGAATGATCACCCGCAGGTCCCGCTCGACCCCCAACTGCAGCGCGCTGGTGTCCGGCATCCCGCTGACGACCTCGCCGATGCGGGACATGATGTGTTCCATCTGGCGGTTCTTGGCCTCGTCGTCGATGCCGAGCAGGACCGGGTCGGACCGGCCGAGGCCCACGTAGGCGGCCCACGCGGCCTCCGGATGCTGCTGGTGATAGGCCATGTAGGCCAGCACACCGGTCCGGATCTCCTCGAACATGGTCAGGCCGGCGGGTGGCGGGTTGTTGGTGGCCTCGTACAGGCGGTCGGCCTCGTCCTTGACGACGGCGGCGAAGAACGCCCGCTTGTCGGGGAAGTAGTGATACATCAGCGCGCGCGACACCCCCGCGCGCTCGGCTATCTCGTCGATGCGGACCTCGTCGTAGGGTCGCTTCCCAAAGACTTCTGCCCCCAAAGCGAGCAGCTCGGCCCGCCGGTCCTCAGGGGATAGCCTCCTCCTGGCTGTCACCATGTGTCAGATAGTACTCATATGGAATGAGACGGCCGCCACACTGCGCTGACCCGGGCTGCGCGCCCCGCGCCTGCGGTAATGCGCCGGACCCCAGCGCCATCGCGGCGCCGCCCGCCGCCTAGCCCGCCGAAAGCCCTTGCGCCGGCCCGTCGTTGAGGCCGGTTGGCGTCGTGGATCGACACCGCCCGCTCGGCGCGCGCAGGCACCGACGCGGTTTGCCGGGGGTCGTCGCCGGGTATCTGTTCCGGTGCGACCCTCCCGCCAGGGGCACTGGTCAAAGAGGGGCCGAATGCGCGCGAAACGCGCACAAAAATCATCGGGGCGCACGTAACTAATGCGACGCGGCAAACGATGAAACTCAAAGCAGCGAGCATGAGGGGCTTTGATGCAGAGAGCGCATGAGCAGTCGCCCGGCGACCGCTTGGGGCAGGACGGCGGGGAGGTGCATGCCGCCATCCGCTTTGCCGTGCTCGCCGCGGCCGCCGGCGTCGGCTTCGTGGTGCTGGCCGCACTGTGGGTCAGCACCTGCCCGGGAACGGGCGTGGACACGGTGGCCTGTGGCGCGCCGCAGCGCACGATGCTCGCGTTCGGCGGTCCGTTGATTCTGATGGCCGGTGGGCTCTGGGCTTTCCTGCGCACCTACCAGGTGTGGAAGGCCCACGGCATCTGGTGGGCATGGCACGGCGCCGGCTGGTTTCTGTGGACGCTGATGGTGGTGGCGCTCGGCCTGGGTTTTTCGCCCATCGCCGGCCCGGTGCTGGCCCTGTGAGCTCAGGTCCCCGCGGGCTCCTGTCTGACGGCGCCCCGTTGCGGCGGAGTGTGGGCTTCCGCGGTCAGGTGCCACTGCTCGTCGATGCGGGCCACCCGGCGATGCTCCACCACGAACCACAACGCGCCCGCGATCGTTCCCAGCACGGCGACCAGGCTCGTGGTGGCCAGCCACTCGTAGTGCCCGTAGGCGGCGGCCGCCGTCATGCTGATCATCCCGGCCACCGCGACGGCCAACAGGATCAAACCGGGCCAGTAGAGGTTGTCCTTCATCGTGAAACCGGCGTGCGGTTGCGTGGTCCGGAAATGATCCGTCGGATCGCGATGCCTGTCGCTCATCACCTCTCCTTTCGTCGTCCGCCGGATCCGGTCAGGTCGCGACGGCCCGATCGCGGGCGAGCGCCTCGGGCAGCGATATCGCCCCGATCGTCGTTATCAGCCACACGACGACGGTCGTGGCGGCCCAGGACGCGACACCGCGAATGGTGAGCCCGTGGGTGAATACCGAGGCCAGCGCCAGCGCGACCAGGGTGAGTACCAGGCCGGTGCCCCCGAGCAGCAGCGACGCGTAAGCGCGGGGCAACTTGACGATCAGCAGCGACAGCGCCGCCTGCGCGACCGTGAACAACACCACGGCGACGACGAACCCCGGCACCGACACCGACACGCCGGGCACCACTCGGGCCGCCACCAGCAGTCCGACCGACCAGGATGCGAGAAGCACAACTGCGCGAAGCAGAGCCTGCTTCATGCAATTCAGTGTAGGTCCCGACGTTGCGCCTGTTAAGGAGCTGACCCGCTTTTCCGGATTACTCGCCGCTGCAAATGGGTATCAGCTCTACACCATGATGAGTGCCGGAAGCGTTGCGTTAGCGTCGTTGCCCCGCGGGGGACAGAATCGCGAAGACACCGACATAGTCGTTTACTGCCAGAACGATCGCTTTGACCAGCGCGATCCCGGTCGTGCCGCATGACCAACCGGTTGGAACCAACGGTCGACGGCGGGCTGCGCAGCAGTAGTAATGTCGAGCCGACATTGCCGGGAGACCATATGACCGATGCGGGATCGCGCGTCAACAAGCGTCAACGCGGCCATCGCGCCGTCGAATTGCACGTTGCGGCACGCCTGGAGAACCTGGCGATGCTGCGCACGCTGGTCGGTGCCATCGGCACCTTCGAGGACCTGGATTTCGACGCGGTCGCCGACCTGCGGCTGGCGGTAGACGAAGTGTGCACCCGCCTGATCCGCTCGGCCACGCCGGACGCGACGCTGGTCGTCGTGGTCGACCCGCACGACGACGAATTGGTGGTGGAGGCTTCCGCGGCGTGCGACACGCACGACGTGGTGGCGCCGGGCAGCTTCAGTTGGCATGTGCTGACGTCCCTGGCCGACGAAGTCCAGACTTTCCACGACGGTCGCGAGCCCGGTGAGACCGGCAGTGTCTTCGGTATCACGCTGACTGCGCGACGGGCGGCCTCTAGCAGGTGACAGCGCGAGCTGCAGGCGGTTCGGTTTCGCGGCCGAACGAGTACGCCGATGTCCCGGACATGTTCCGTGAACTGGTCGGCGTCGCCCCCGACTCGATGGAATTCCAGCGCCAGCGCGACAAGATCGTGGAGCGGTGCCTGCCGCTGGCCGACCACATCGCCCGACGGTTCGAGGGCCGGGGCGAGCCCCGCGACGACCTGGTCCAGGTGGCGCGGGTCGGCCTGGTCAACGCGGTCGTCCGCTTCGACGTCGAGACCGGCTCGGATTTCGTCTCCTTCGCGGTGCCCACGATCATGGGGGAGGTCCGCCGGCACTTCCGCGACAACAGCTGGTCGGTCAAGGTTCCGCGGCGGCTGAAGGAACTGCACCTGCGGCTCGGCACCGCCACCGCCGATCTGTCGCAACGGCTCGGCCGGGCGCCGACCGCGACCGAACTCGCCTCAGAACTCGGGATGGAACGCGACGAGGTCGTCGAGGGCCTGGTGGCGGGCAGCTCCTACAACACGTTGTCCATCGACACCGGTGGCGGCAGCGACGACGACGACGCCCGCGCCATTGCCGACACCCTGGGTGACGTGGATGCCGGCCTCGACCGCATCGAGGACCGGGAGGCGTTGCGCCCGTTGCTCGAGGCGCTGCCCGAGCGGGAGCGAATGGTGTTGGTGCTCAGGTTCTTTGAGTCGATGACGCAGACCCAGATTGCCGAGCGGGTGGGCATCTCACAGATGCACGTGTCCCGGCTGCTGGCCAAGTCGCTAACGCGGCTGCGGGACCAGTTGCAGTAGCGGTCGCGCCCCTTCGCCGCCCGCCCGGGTCGGCTTCAGCAGCGGCTCCGCGTGCGGCGTCGTCACGGGCAGGGTGCCGTCGGGGTCGCAGATGCGCAACAACCGCTCCACCACCGCGCTGGGCACCATGGCCCAGCGGACCTGCGCGGACGAGCACGCGACGTTGATCCGGTGCAGCGCCGAAAAGCCCGCTGTACCAATGAATTCCAGGCCGCGAAGGTCGAGGATCACTCGTCGGGAACGCCTGACGCTGCGTTGCACATAGGCCGCGAGCTGATCGGCGTTCGCGGCGTCGAGCTCACCGTCGACGGTGATCACGGTGCCCAGCGCACCCCAGCGGGCGCTGAATTGAGCCGTGC
>Ga0335071_10005405_pt1 | contig 13259 bp, 13 predicted proteins | sample Lox_Sample_15_FD_206724 | JGI IMG/M metagenome (GOLD analysis project Ga0335071, IMG submission 206724) | Soil microbial communities from Loxahatchee National Wildlife Refuge, Florida, United States - Lox_Sample_1.5 | ecosystem: Environmental > Terrestrial > Soil > Wetlands | place: USA...
CGTGCACGCGTGCGCGCGCGAGGGAACCGACCCGGGCCCGGGGCCTCAGGCGGCCGCCAGTTTCGGGGTTTCGGCCAGCGAGCTATCGAGGGCCTTGAGCAGGGCGGCGATCGTCTCGTCCGTCTCATCGCCCATGTTGGCGATGCGGAAGGTCTTCCCCTTGAGCTTGCCGTAGCCGCCGTCGATGGCGAAGCCGTGCTTGCTCTTCAGCACCTTGAGCAGGGCCGGCAGGTCGAGGTTGAGCGTGTTGGCGAAGCAGTTGAGGGTGACCGAGCCGAAGCCCTCCTTCGGGAAGAGCTTGAAGCCCTTGGCGAAGCCCCACTCGCGCACCGCGCGGTTGAGGCGGGCGTGGCGGGCGTAGCGGCGCTCCACGCCCTCGGCCTGGATGTCCTCGAGCTTCGACTGCAGGGCGAAGATGTGCGGGATGCTCGGCGTGCTCGGGGTCATGCCCTTCTCGTGGTTGGCCTGGAACTCGAGGAAGTCGAGGTAGTAGCCGCGGCCGGGGATCCCCTTGGCGCGGGCGAGGGCCCGGGCCGAAACCGAACAGAGGGACAGGCCCGGCGGCAGGGCGAGGGCCTTCTGCGTGCCGGTGATCATGATGTCGATGCCCAGCTCGTCCTTCGGGATCGCGAGGGCGCTGAACGAGCTGACGGTGTCGACGACCGAGATCACCTCGGGGAACTGCCGCACCACCGCCATGACCGCGGCGATGTCGCTCATGCAGCCGCAGGAGGTCTCGTTGTGGATGACGGTGACGGCGTCATACTGGCCGGTGGCCAGCTCGCGGCGGAGCGCCTCGGGGTCGACCGGCTGGCCCCACTCGAACTTGAGCGCCCCGGCCGGCTTGCCGCAGCGGGCGGCGACGTCGTTCCACTTGTCGGAGAAGGCGCCGTTCATGCAGGTGAGCACCTTCTTCGCGACCACGTTGCGGATCGCCGCCTCCATCATGCCCCACGCGCTGGTGGTGCTGAGGTAGACCGGGTCCCGGGTGGAGAACAGCGCCTGCAGGCCCGGCTGCAGGGACTGGTACAGGGCCACGAAATCCGAGCTGCGGTGCCCGATCATCGGCTGGGCCATCGCGCGCAGCGTCTTTTCCGAGACGGCCACCGGGCCGGGAATGAAGAGTTTGTAGCTCATGACGAAAGGCGAGGATTTGATTCCGAAGCCGGGAAGCCAAGTGGAAAGGGGGTGTGTTCCCCGGCCGGGGCGGGCGCTGCCCGGACGCTCACGGGCCGGTGTCCTTGACGATCTTCCGGTTGGCATCACCCAGCACCAGGACCCGCGGCTGCCAGGCCGCGGCCTCGCGCTCGTCGACGGCCGCGAAGGCCATGATGGTGACGAGGTCCCCGCGCTTGCCGAGGTGGGCGGCCGCGCCGTTCAGGCTGATGGTCTTCGAGCCGGCGGGGGCGGGGATGGCGTAGGTCTCGAAGCGCTCGGCGTTGTTCAGGTTGCTGACCAGGATCCGCTCGTGCGCCCGGAGGCCGACCCGCGCCATGAATTCGCTGTCGATGGCCAGGCTCCCCTCGTAGTTGAGGCTGAGGTCGGTCACCTCGGCGCGGTGGATCTTGGACTTGAGCAGATTGAGTTGCATGCGGCGGAGCGGAAGCTAGGAGACTATTCTACCAAGCGAACCCCGGCCTCGTTGGTCAACTCCCAATCCGTTCCGTTCCGCATGCCGTTGTCCTGGCTGAAGAAGAAGTACTACGCGTTCGAGCAATACACGATCGACGTGATCCTCGGCCGCCGGGAGGACACCGGCGCGGCGGTGTACGCGGCCTTCCTCCAGGGCGTGTCCTACCTGTTCGACGGCGCGGTGCAGCTGCGGCTCTGGCTCTACCGGCAGCGCCTGCTGCACGACCAGCATCTCGGCTGCCTCGTCGTCGTGGTCGGCAACCTCACCGTCGGCGGCACCGGCAAGACCCCGGTGGTGGAGAAGTTCGCGCGGGCCTTGGCCGAGCGCGGCCGCAAGGTCGCGATCCTCAGCCGCGGCTACAAGAGCAAGCGGCCGCCCTTCTGGCGCCGGGGCTGGAACGCCCTCGTCCATGCGGAGGAGCCCCCGCCGCGGGTGGTGAGCGACGGCACGCGCGTCCTGCTCGACTCGGAGGAGGCGGGCGACGAGCCCTACATGCTGGCCCGCAACCTGCCGGGCGTCGTCGTGCTGGTCGACAAGAACCGCGTGAAGTCCGGCACCTACGCCATCCGGCGCTTCGGCTGCGACACCCTGGTGTTGGACGACGGCTTCCAGTACCTGCCGCTGAAGGGCCGGCTCAACCTCCTGCTCGTCGACACCACCAACCCGTTCGGCAACGGCCGGCTGCTGCCGCGCGGCGTGCTCCGCGAGCCGATCAAGCACCTCCGCCGCGCCTCCTACATCTTCCTGACCAAATCCAACGGCCGCCGCGACGCCGAGCTGGAGGAGCTCATCGCGCGGCACAACCCCGGCGTCGACATCATCGAGTGCGCCCACCGCCCGCAGTACCTGCAGCGGGTCGGCGGCGACGAGCGCCAGCCGCTCGCCCACCTCCGCGGCAAGCGGGTGGGGGCCTTCAGCGGCATCGCCACCCCGGAGAGCTTCGAGCACTTCCTGCGCGAGCTCGGCGCCCAGCTGCTCTACACCAAGCGCTTCCTCGACCACTACCGCTTCACCCAGGAGGACCTCGACACGGTCGGCGCCCAGGCGGCCGCCGCCGGCCTCGACTTTCTCGTCACGACCGAGAAGGACGCCGTGCGCATCGACCCGGCGTTCCGTTTTCCCCTTCCGCTCTACTACCTGCGGCTGGAGATTGAGATCATCCGCGGCGCGGCCGACTTCCAGGAGGCGGTCGGCCGCATCTGCTTCCCGGAGACGAACAGCCGTCCGCCGCTCCCCCCCGCGCACTGAGGCTTTGCCCTTGCGGCGCGCCCCGCGCGGGTATCTGGTGGCGCATGCTAACTGATCCCCGCCTCGACACGCTGGCCGGCGTTCTCACCGGCTTTTCCACCAGCCTCCAGAAAGGCGAGCGCGTCCTGATCGACGCCTTCGACGTGCCCGACGCCATGGTCGTGGCGCTGATCCGCGCCGCCCGCCGCCGCGGCGCCCTGCCGTTCGCGACCCTCCACCACGCCCGCGTCACCCGCGAGCTCATGGCCGCCGCCGCCGAGGACCAGTACGCCCCGCACACCGCGGTCGAGCTGGCCCGGATGAAGCACATGGACGCCTACATCGCCCTGCGCGGCTCGGCCAACATCTTCGAGACCTCCGACGTGCCGCCCGACCGGGTGAAGCTCGTGATGGGCCTGATGAAGCCGGTGCAGGACCAGCGCGTGCAGCACACCAAGTGGGTCGTGCTGCGCTGGCCGACCTCCGGCATGGCCCAGCAGGCCGGGCTGAGCACCGAGGCGTTCGAGGACTTCTATTTCCGCGTCTGCACCCTCGACTACCGCCGCATGGTGCCGGGCATGAAGGCGCTCGGCGACCTGATGCGCCGCACCGACCGCGTCCAGATCAAGGGCCCCGGCACCGACCTGCGCTTCTCGATCAAGGGCATCGGCGCGGAGGAGTGCGGCGGCATCAAGAACATCCCCGACGGCGAGGTCTTCTCCTGCCCGGTGAAGGACAGCGTCGAGGGCGTGGTCCAGTACAACGCGCCCACCGTCTACCTCGGGATGTCGTTCGACAACATCCGCCTCGTGTTCAAGCAGGGCCGGATCGTCGCCGCCACCGCGAACAACACCAAGCGGCTGAACGAGATTCTGGACAGCGACGCCGGCGCCCGCTACGTGGGCGAGTTCGCCCTCGGCTTCAACCCGCACATCCGCCAGCCGATGCGCGACATCCTGTTCGACGAGAAGATCGCGGGCTCCTTCCATTTCACGCCCGGCCAGGCCTACGAGGACTGCGGCAACGGCAACCAGTCCCAGGTCCACTGGGACATGGTCTGCATCCAGCGGCCGGAGTACGGCGGCGGCGAGATCTGGTTCGACGGCAAGCTCGTCCGCAAGGACGGCCTCTTCGTCCCCAAGTCGCTGCAGAAGCTGAATCCCGACTATCTCCTCGGCCGCAGCTGACCGGCGCCGCCACCGCACGGGTTCGAGCCAGGGGGACGCGATGGCCGCCGGCGATCCGACGCTCCGCGCCTTCCTCCAGGCGCTGCCGAAGACGGAGACGCACCTGCATCTGGAGGGCGCGCTGCCGCTCGAGCTGCTGCGGCGGGTCCGCCCGGAATTCGTCCGGCCGCCCGCCTCGTGGGCGCCGGACTTCAAGTTCCGCGACTTCGCCCATTTCGAGGGGGAGCTGCTCGACATGGCGTGCTCGTGGTTCACGTCGCCCGAGCGCTACGAGGAGGCCGCGCGCCTGGTCTTCGCGCGGCACCTGGCGCAGAACGTCCGCTACGTCGAGACCAGCTTCGCCTCCGGGATGATCGAGTTCCGCGGCGTCCCCGGCGCGGAGATTCTCGCCGCGATCCGCGCGGCGGTCCCGGCCGGCCTCGAGGTGCGCGTCTTCCTCGGCCTCCACCACAACGGCGCCGGGCCGAAGATGCGGCCGGTGCTGGAGGCCGCGCTGGGCTGGCCGGAGCTGGCGGGCGTCGATCTGCACGGCGTCGAGAGCCTCCCGCTCGAACCCTGGACGGCGGAGTACTGGGCCGCCGCCCGCCGCGCGGGGAAGTACACCAAGGCGCACGCCGGCGAGTTCATGGGCGCGGATTTTGTCCGGCGGGTGCTCGACGAACTCCAGCCGCAGCGCCTCGAGCACGGCGTACGCGCGGTCGAGGACCCCGGCGTGGTAGCCGAAATCCGGCGGCGCGGCCTCGGCCTGGACGTCTGCCCGATCAGCAATCACAAGCTCATGCCCGGCGTCACCCTGGCGAACCACCCGATCCGCCCGCTCTTCGACGCCGGGGTGACGGTGACGGTGAGCACGGACGACCCGATTTCCTTCGGCAGCACGCTGGCGGACGAATACGCCGCGCTGGCGGAACACCGGGGGTTCACCCGCGCGGAGCTGGTGCGGCTCGCCCATAACGGTTTTGCCGTCGCCCTGGTGTCGGAGAACCGGCGGCGCCAGTGGCAGGCCGAGGTCGACCGCGCGGCCGGCGGCGCCGCGGGCTAGCGCGCGGCGGCGGTTTGGTCCGGCAGCAGGTTGGCGGTCGTCGTCAACCCGAGCTTCACGTCCATGGTGACGGATTGATCGGGACCGTCCAGGCGCATGGTCGCATCGGCGTCGGCCGTGAGGGTGCTGTCGGTCAGGCGGCCCCGGGCGGAATCGAAATGCGCGGTGCCCCGGGCGCGGCGGTCGAACCGGGCCAGGTGAACGGGCACGCCCTGTCCCATCTGCTCCAGCACGCCGTTCAGCCCCTGGCGCGAGAACGGCGCCGACAGGGCGAAAGTCGCCAGCTGGCCACCGGCTCCGACGACGTCGGGCTGGCGGGCGAACGTCACCGCGCACTGAAGCGCGCCGCCCTCCAGACGAATCTGTCCCATTTTCTTGAGGGTCAGCTGCTCCTGCCAGGTGTCGCCGACGGCGACGGCGTGCTCGGGGAATACGATGCCCCAGAAGCCGGTCTGCGAGGCCATGGCCTCCGTCCAGAACTCCACGAACGCCGGCGCGCCGTGGAACTCGCGGGCCAGGCCGCGGCGGTCGAGCACCACTTCGCCCTGCAGCGACAGCGGCTGGATTTGTCGCTGCAGTTCCCCGGCCTGCTCGGCGCCGATGCCGTGGGCGGTGTCGATGACCACGGTGCCATCGTGCGTGCCCGTCATCTCCGCGCCGCGCAGGGCGATGGCGGTGTGGCCGGTGCCGGAGTCGATGTCCCAGTCGCCCTCCACATCGGACGGTTCCAGCCGCAGGGTCTGGAGGCCGTCCCGGGCCGGGCCCGCCGGCACGAGCCGGACGTGGTACCGCAGGGCCACGGTCATCTTCAGGTCGGTGCTTTGCGCGTCGCCCTTCATCGCCATGTCGGCCGTCATGTTCACGGCCATGGCGTAGCGGAGGGGCCGGTCCGCCGGGTACCGGAACGCGAAGCGCTCCGGCCCGCCCCCCGGGGCGGCTCCCAGCGGCAGGAGCAATCCGCCGAGCGTCGCCAGCAGCGTGCCGCGGAAGACGGTGGTGCCCGGAATACTCATGAAGCGGGAGGGTGCGTGCCGGGGGCCCATGGATCATTCCCGGCGGACGGAGCGTAGCGCGCGGGCGGCTGGCTTGGCAACGGCGGAAATCAAAGGCGCGGGTCATGGCCGGCCCGGACGGAGAAATCGCCGGGAACCGGCCGGCGCGCTTTGTATTTGGGCGAGAACGGGATAGTGTCGCACCACTCCAACCCTATGATCGCCATCTTCAACCTGTCGGAATCGATCGCGGTTCCCGTGCTCGCCGAAACCACCGTCTCGCTGATCCTTTTCGCCGGCGGCTTCTTCGTCGGCAAATACCGCGAAAAGAAACGGGCGAAGGGCAAGAACCTCGAGGAATACGACTTCTATCCCTTCCGCGTCGACGCGCAGAACTTCCCCCAGTTCAGCCTGAACGATTTCCGGCTGGCCGTGCACTACCTGCTGAAAAACAAGGACGTCACCGCGGCACGCCAGCTGATCTTCCTCGGGGAACAGAACAACGTCCGGCAGCAGCTCGAACACCTGGAACTCCACCAGTACGAGAAGCTCTACCACCTTTACGAGGGCGACCGGATCGTGGACGACAACAACGAGTACCTGGAGAACTACCGCCGGATCGTCCGGCTGCTGGGGCAGACCTTCCGCGAGATGGGCATCGAAATCCTGCTCCACAACCTCATGAACCCGGCGAAATCGGTCGTGGAGATCGAGGGGGGCGAGGTGACCGGCCGCAAGGCGGGCACGGGGACGACCGTGCTGGTCCTGGACCTCAAGCGCCGCAAGGCGCTCAACGAGGATAAACTCAACTACGAACTCACGATCGGGGCGCGGAAGTTCAAATGCACGACGATCCCGATTTTCCGCAAGGATCTGGGCCTGATCGGGGCGATCTGCCTCAATATCGACGTCAACTACATCACCGACGAGGTGTTGAAATCGAAGACGCGCCTCGAGGAGTTTTTCGCGCACTATGCCCGGACCGACATGGTCCTCGACGAAAACATCCTCAGCAGGGACGAGTTCGAGAAAGCGAAGAAGGGCAAGCGCCACTGGCGGCAGGCGGCTGCCTGAGGCGCGGGCCGCCCTGCGTGGGCTTGCGGCCGCGCCCGGTCCGGACCAGCCTCCGGCCGGTGGAAGCAACCTCCTGGATCGTTCCGGCCGCGGCGGCGCCGGCACGCGCCGACAAGGCGCTGGCGGCGGCGTTTCCGGCGCACAGCCGGACGGCGTTGCAGCGGGCGTTCGCGGCCGGCCTGGTGCGGCGCAACGGCGCGCCGGTCGGCCGGAGCGACGAGGTCCGGCCGGGCGACCGGCTGGAGTTCACCCTGCCCGCGGTGCAGCCGGCCGCGCTGAAGCCGACGGCGATCCCGCTCGCGATCCTGTATGAGGACGAGCACCTGCTGGCCGTCAACAAGGCGGCCGGGATGGTCGTGCACCCGGGCGCGGGCACGGGTGACGACACGCTGGTCCACGCCCTGCTGGCCCACTGTGCGGGCGGCCTGAGCGGCGTGGGCGGGGTCGAGCGGCCGGGCATCGTGCACCGACTCGACAAGGAGACGTCCGGCGTGCTGCTGGTCGCCAAGTCGGACGCCGCCCACCGTGGGCTGGCGGAGCAGTTTGCGGGACGCCACCTGCGCAAGGAGTACCTCGCCCTGGTCGCCGGCGTGCCGCGCCTGGCGAGCGGGGTGATCGAGCGCGCGATCAGCCGCCACCCGGTGCATCGCGAGCGGATGACCGTGGGCGAAGGGGGCCGGCCGGCGCGCACCGACTGGGAGGTGGTGGAGGCCTTCGGGACGGCCGCGGCCTTGTTGCGGTGCCGGATCCACAGCGGCCGCACCCACCAGATCCGGGTGCATCTCAAGTCGATCGGCCACCCCGTCCTCGGCGACCGCACCTACGGCTGGAAACCCGACCCGGCCCGCGCCGCGGCGCCCCGGGTCATGCTGCACGCCGAGCGCATCGCTTTCCTGCACCCGATCACGGCGCAGCCGCTTGACCTCCGGGCGCCGCTGCCGGCCGATTTTGAGGAGCAGCTGGCCGCGCTCCGGCGGGGCGCGCCGGCGTCCGGCCACGGGTGATCCCCGCCCGGGCGCCGGAGGCGGGCGCGGCGGCAAGGTAACCGCCACGGGCGGCAGGGCGTCACCCGCTGGCATGAAGATGAATGCAAAGCTTGAAGTGATGGCCGTGTTGGCGGCCGGGTTGCTTGGCTTGGGGGCCGCCGCGGCTGCGGGAGGCGGAGCGGCGGGCGATCCCGCGGCGGGCCAGCGACCGGAGGGCCGGGCCCGCGTCGCCGGCGCCTTTCACAAGGCCAAGATGGGAGTGATTGCGGACCGCTTGGGGCTGACGGCCGACCAGCGGGCCAAACTCAAGGCCATCCACAGCCAGACAGCCGCGACGGTGCAGGGCATCCGCGCGAACAGCGCGCTGACCGCCGAGCAAAAGCAGGCGCAGATCGCCGCCGCGCGCCAAGGGGCCAAGGCCGGGATGAAGGCGGTCTTGACCGACGAGCAGCTGGGCAAATTGGCGCTCATCCGGAGCCATCCGCGCCAGTTGAACGAACTGGCAACGCGGCGGGTCAGGATGGGGATGACCGCGAATCGGCTGGGCCTGTCGCCCGATCAGCGGGCGAAAATCCGCGACATCGCGCAAAAGACCGCGGCGGCCGTGAAGCCGGTGCGGCAGGATCCGAATCTGACGCCGGGCGCCAAGCGGGAAAAAGTGCGGCAGCTGGTCGACGCGAGCCGCACGGAAATCCGCGGCGTCCTGACGGCGGAACAACAGGAGCGGCTGCAGCGCATGCGGCGGCGCCTCCTGGCCCCGCTCGGCCCGCTGGGCTGAGCGCGGGGGAATCCGACGCGCTATCTTTCGTCCCCGGGGACCGCATGGCGGCGGGATCCCCCGGGGATCTTGTTTTTTGGGAGCCGGCCTCTTGCGGCTGTCGTCCCGGCCACGTGTCAACTATTAGTTGACACGTGGCTGGGGCCCCCCGGGAGAAGGGACCGTAGCCAGGGGGTGGCCGCCGGAAGCCGGCGGCTCAGGCCGGACCGAAGAGCAGCTCCGCCGCCACGCCGTAGCGGAGGTTGTGGAAGGAATGATGGAAGCGCGCGAAGCCGCCGGCCTCGGCCATGGCGATCGCCGTGGCGAGCGCGACGGGGAAGACATCGGCGCGCGCCGGCGGCAGTCCGGCGATGCGCCGCCGGGCCGCCAGCGGCAGGCCGCCGATGTCCGCCAGGAGACCGCGCAGATCGGCGAGCGTGACCACCGCGGCGGTGTCGGCGATCGCCCGGCCGGCGCGCGCCGCGAGGATCGCCCGCGCCGTGGTCACGGAGCCGCCGGCGAAAACGGCCTCGCTGCCGGCGGGGAGGTCGAAGGCGAAACGGGCCGCGCCCAGTTCGGCGCGCACCCGCTGGTTCACCCGCGCCGAGTCCGCCGCCGCGAGCGGCCGCGCGGAATCGGCCACGATCTGCTCGGTCAGGCGCACGCACCCGAGCGGCAGGCTGACCGCCTGCGCGATGCGCCGGCCCCGGAAGGCCAGGCATTCCAGGCTGCCGCCGCCGAGGTCAAACACGTAGAAATCCCGCAGCTCCGCCAGCGCCGGGTCGGCCACGAGGCCGCGTCCGATGAGATTGGCCTCCTCCGCACCGGTGAGGATGCGGATCCCGTGCCCCGTCGCCGCCCGCACCCGCCGCTGGAATTCGGCCCCGTTGGCGGCGTCGCGTACGGCGCTGGTGGCCACGAGCGCGATCGGCGCCGGCTGCAGCGGCGCCAGGCCGGCCAGCAGCTCCCGCAGCGCGTCCAGGGCGCTCTGCATGCCGGCTTCGGACAGCTCCGGCGGCGTCCGGCTGATCCCGGCGCTGATGCGGGCGTCGATGGCCTGGTTGTGCCGCGCGCGCAGCTCGCCCCCCGGGCCGCGGTCGGCGGCCAGCGACTTGATGGAGTTGCTGCCGATGTCGATAACCCCGACGACTGGATTCTTGTTCACCACAGATGACACGGATGGGCGCGGATGTTGCGGTGGCAATCAGAGCTATCCGCGCCATCCGCGGGGAAAGGCCTAGAGTTCAAAGTCGGGCGGGGCGATGAGCACGGTGAACTCGCCCTTGAGACTGGTTTGCGCGAGGCGGGCGCGGACGTCGGCCGCCGCGCCGACCAGGAAGGTCTCGTGGACCTTGGTCACCTCTTTCGCGACACAGATCACCCGCTGCGCCCCGAGGGTCGCGGCGATTTCGTCCACGAAGGCGCCGACGCGGTGGCAGCTCTCGTACAGGGCGAGCGTGTACGGGAAATCCCGGTGTTTCTCCAGAAAGGCGCCGCGGGCGGCCGACTTGGCCGGCAGGAAGCCGACGAACAGGAAGCCGTTGGTCGGGAGCCCGGAGGCGCTGAGCACCGCCGTCAGGGCGCTGGCGCCGGGCACGGGCACGACCGGGAGTCCGCGCCGGCGGCAGGCCCGCACCAGCCGGAAACCGGGATCGCTCAGTCCCGGCGTGCCGGCGTCGGTCACGACGGCGACGGATCGGCCGGCCGCGACGAGGTCGGCGAGGCGCTCGGCCGCCTCCCGCTCGTTGTGCTCGTGATAGGCGGTGAGCTCGCGGCGCAGACCGAGCCGGGCGAGCAGGGCGCCGGTCGTGCGCGTGTCCTCGCAGGCCACGAGATCCACGGCGCCGAGCAGGGCCCGCGCCCGCTCGGTCAGGTCGGCGAGATTGCCGATGGGCGTGGCCACGACGTAAAGGTGGCCGGGCTGGGGGACGAGCGAGGCGTTGTCCATCGCAGCGGGAAGCAAGCCACGCCGCGCCGGGGCGGGCCATAAAAAAAAGTCCGGCCAGCGGCCGGACCTTGGGGCTGAGGCGGCTCCGGGCTACTGGCCCATGCCGGGGATCTGCCCTTCCCAGTCGGCCGGCCGGTTCCACGGAATGGCCGAGTCGGCCTTGGGGCCCACGCAACCGGCCCATAGCCCGGCGAGGGCGGCGAGGAGCAGCGCGAGGAACAGCGGTTTCTTCAAGGCATTCATGGGACGGGAGGGAACGGTTCTGGAAGCTGGCACAGTCGGCGGGGTGAAGTCGAGCCCACACCGCTAAGACGCCGGCGAGGCCCCGCGGGTTCCGTTCAAGCGACGTGCCGGAAGGTCGAATCCCACCAGGGGGTCTTCGCCTCCTTCTGCACGCCCGCGCCGGGATTGGCGGCCAGATGCTCGAGGATCTTGAAGACCAGCTCGGCCTGCTCCGCCTGGCCGATCCGGGCGGCGAGGGCCTCCGCCGTAAAGGCCTGGCCGGCCGCGCCGCGCAGGGCGGCGGCGGCCTTGAGCTTGAGGGCGAGCACGCCGCCGGCGGCCTTCTTGCCCGCCTCGACGCCCGGCTGGTGGTAGGCGTTGATGCCGATCAGCGACGCGTAGAAGCCGACCACCCGCTCGTACAGCGCGATCAGCATGCCGACCGTCCGCGGCGACACCTCCGGGACGGTGACCGTCACCGAAGTGCGTCCCTTTTCGCCCAGCGCCTCGCGGGTGCCGAGCAGGAAGCCCTGCAGGTAGTCGCCGCAGGTCACGCCCGGGTCGACCTCGAGGCTGGCGCCCGCGCGGTCCCGCAGCACCTCGATGAACGTGACGAAGAAGTTGTTCACGCCCTCGCGCAGCTGCTGGACGTAGGCGTGCTGATCGGTCGAGCCCTTGTTGCCGTAGACGGCGATGCCCTGGTTGACGACGCGGCCCTGCAAATCGACCTCCTTGCCCAGCGACTCCATCACCAGCTGCTGGAGATAGCGGGAGAACAGCAGGAGGCGGTCCTTGTACGGCAGCACCACCATGTCCTTGGCGCCGCGCCCGTCCGTGGCCCAGAACCACGCGGCCGCCAGCAGCGCGGCCGGGTTCTCCTTGAGCACGGATCGGCGCGTGGCGGTGTCCATGGCCGCGGCGCCGGCGAGCAGCTGGTCGATGTTGATCCCCTGGAGCGCGGCGGGCAGCAGGCCCACGGCGGAGAGCTCCGAGGTGCGGCCGCCCACCCAGTCCCACATCGGAAAGCGCGCCAACCAGCCCTCGCGCTTGGCGGTCTGGTCGAGCTTCGAGCCCTCGCCGGTGACGGCGACGAAATGCTTCGGGTAGTCGAGGCCCGCCGTCTTGAACGCGGCCGCCGCCTCCAGCATGCCGTTGCGCGTCTCCGGCGTGCTGCCGGACTTCGAGATCACCACGACCAGGGTGCGCTTCAGCTGGCTGCCGATCTCCTTGCGCACGCAGTCGATGCCGTCCGGGTCCGTATTGTCGAAAAAGTGGACGCGCATCCGGTCCGGCCCGGCCTTCAGCCGGCCGAGGGCGTGGCCGACGAACTGCGGCCCGAGGGCGGAGCCGCCGATGCCGATGACCAGCAGCTCGCGGAACCGGCCGGCGGGGCCGGCGATCTCGCCGCGGTGGACCTGCCGGGCGAACGTCTTGATCGCCGCGAGCGTCGCGGTGATGGCGGCGGCGATCTCCGGGGTGGGGGCGAGCTTGGGGGCGCGCAGCCAGTAGTGGCCGACCATCCGCTTTTCATCCGGGTTGGCGATGGCCCCTTTTTCCAGGGCGGCCATGTCGGCGAACGCGTGCTCCATCCGGCCCGCCATCTGCTCGAGGTAGCCGGGCGGAAAAGGCAGACGGCTCAGGTCGATGGCCACGCCCACGCGCGGAAATTGGAATGAGAACTCCTTGAATCGGGACCAGGACATGGGAATCAGATGGTGCGAGAATGAGAGGATGGGAGAATCCGGCGAGGCCGGGCGGGCGCGGAGGCGCCGCCGCGAAGCCAGGGCGAGAGCAGAGCCGGGAGCGCGGCCAAAGTCAAAACGTGTCCCGCCCGCGGGGTTGCTGGCCGCCCAATTTCACAGGTTCTTGTCGGTGACCGCGCCCTCGGAGGCGGAGGTCACGAGCTTCGCGTACTTGGCGAGCACGCCGCGGGTCTCGCGCGGGGGCTTCGGCTTCCAGGCCTTGAGGCGCGCCTTCAGCTCCTTCGGCGGCAGGTCGAGCGAGATCGTGTTCGCCTCGGCGTCGATCGTGATCGGGTCGCCGTTCCTGATGACGGCGATGGGTCCGCCGACCGCGGCCTCGGGCGTGAGGTGGCCGACGACGAAGCCATGGCTGCCGCCGGAGAAGCGCCCGTCGGTGATGAGCGCGACCACCTTGCCCAGGCCCTTGCCCATGACGGCGCTGGTCGGGG
>Ga0335071_10005406_pt1 | contig 13258 bp, 11 predicted proteins | sample Lox_Sample_15_FD_206724 | JGI IMG/M metagenome (GOLD analysis project Ga0335071, IMG submission 206724) | Soil microbial communities from Loxahatchee National Wildlife Refuge, Florida, United States - Lox_Sample_1.5 | ecosystem: Environmental > Terrestrial > Soil > Wetlands | place: USA...
CTAAGGGATTGCAAAAAGGTCAGTCAGTTCCTAAAGAAGAGATGACCACCATGCAGGCGAAGCCCCCCTATGGTGGTCCAGCGATATCGCTTGATTTTCAGGATGCAAATATAAAGACCGTCTTCAGATTGCTTTCCGAGGTGGGAGGAATGACGATCGTATCCGGAGATGATGTCAAGGGGAACGTGACCTTGTACATGAAGAAGGTTCCCTGGACTCAGGCCCTTGATACCATTTTAGATGTCCAGGGTCTCGTCAAGAAACAGATGGGTGACGTAATCAGTGTCGTGACCGTTGAAAAGATGAAAAAGGACGAGGCTGACCGGAGGGCGGGGGAAGAAGACCGCCTCAAAGCCGAGGCTATTGCGAAAAAAGCGGAACAGGATCGAATGGAAGAGAAAGGTAAACTGCGGCAGATATCCATAGAGGCAAAAATTGTGGAGGCCCAGGATGATTTCGTAAGAAACCTTGGGGTACAGTGGGGCGGTGTAGCGTACGGTTCTGTTGGAAGCTATTCGTATGCCTTGATGGGCGCTACAAACCCTACCACGAATCCCAGCGGTGCTCGTAATATAACGTGGGGATATCCAACGGATATTCCATTTCGGAATACGGATGGATCCATAATTCAGTCAGCTGCCCTTAATTATCCAAGCGCAATCGCATCACCAACATTCGGTCTCATCATAGGTGGGGCCAACGCTGTTATCGAGGCCCAGATTCAGGCCCTGGAGACAAACAATACAGGCAAGATCATTTCATCGCCCAAAATTACCACCATGGATAATGTCAAAGCTACGATAAAACAGGGGCAGGAAATTCCTTACATTACAATAGACAAAGATGGAAATAGGAGCATCACCTTCAAGGAGGCTGTCCTAAAACTGGAGGTCAAACCTAAGATCACACCCGATGGCACCATTTCCATGGAGATCAAAGCCACGAATGACGCTGCGGACTACGCGCAGGGTACCTTGCTGGGAGGAAACCCGCCCATTAATAAAAATGAGGTTGAGTCTAAAATCGTCGTACAGGATGGAGACACTATTGTCATCGGGGGCATCCTTAAGACATCAGATCAGAGAAACGAGTCCGGTGTCCCCTGGTTTATGAAGATACCAATACTGGGCTGGTTGTTTAAGACTGAGGGCATCACAAAACAGCGAAAACAGCTCATGGTATTTATTACCCCGAAGATAATAGCAAAAGAAGATACGGGTACCGACAAATTCGAAAGGCCGAGAGGACCCGAAAAACCTAAGGGATAGGGAATTACCCTTTCTTTATAATAAGACGCATTGCGTCTTTCTCCTTCCCGCAATACTCTCTATTCAGAACTAAGAGATACGAAAGCGAGCATGAACCTGTTAAACGGAATAACACATGCCGCTATTATGGCATGCGCTCTTGCCATTATGGCATGCGGTACGAGCCCTTGGAATCAGGAGCAGGCAGATGCTCACGTTAATGTCGGAGCTGCCTATCTGGGATCTGGGCGATCTAATGATGCCTTAAAGGAATTGTTGGAGGCGGAAAAACTCTCACCCCGAGATCCCAAAGTCCATTATTATATGGGGATTGCGTATCTCGGGAAAGGGCTTACCGACAACGCCATCGATGAATTTAAGAAGGCAGTGTCTTTGAAACCCGACTATTCGGAGGCCCACAATTTTCTGGGGATAATCTATCGGGATAAGAAACAATGGGACACGGCTATTGATGAATTTAAGAATGCCCTTGCCAATGTGCTCTACGAAACCCCTGACAAGGCCGTATTCAACATGGGAACGGCCTATCAGGGGAAGGGGGATTATGAGAAGGCCCTGAAGATTTATGAAGAGGCGAAGAACAAGCAGCCGCATACAATCCCAGCCCCAGTGATAGACCTTTACATCGGCAGAACCTATTATGACCAGGGAAATTTGGAAAAGGCGATCGGTTATTTCAAGGAATCCCTCAAGGCTGCACCCTCTTTGTTGGAATCCCACTATTGGTTGGGACATTGTTATATCAAGCTGCATGAGCCGGCGAAGGCGAAGGCAGAATTCAAGACCATCATCGACATAACGCCGGATTCGGGTCTGGGTACGGAAGCCAAGAGGAGCCTCGATTCCATAACGTCCCCGCACTAGTCCTGCAAAGCCGGATAAATGCCGCCTTCATTCATCTCATCGTCAACCTAAGGAATACTTGAAATCTTCCAGACCATCCCTGCGAGTGTTCCAAACTGGTTGCGCGCCTTTCTTGAAAGAAAATCCCCCTCCTCTTCTTCCGCTCATTTGCATCGCAAGAGGAGGGGGATCGACAGAGTAAGATTTGTTACGCCAATAATCTTGTTGCGAAGGGCTGGTAGAGCTCTTCGCGATTATACACGACCCACATTCGTTAAAGCTCTTACTGTATTCTCCGATCCTTCCAGTTGAAAATGTTGACCGTAGAGCCCATCGGAAGATTAGGAAAAGGGTGAAGCGTGCTTGCCGAGGTACCACCGCCACCGCTCAGCGTCACATACATATCTGCGTTTAATCCTCCCGGTCTCAATGAAATGATGGGTGAAGAGGCGATACCGGCCCCGAGCGACGTGCTTCGTGCGCCTCCGAAGCGGCCGTCACCTGATGTATAGCCTAGGGCATAGAGCGCCCCTGTGCCGCCCTGCAGGCAGAGGTCACCGCTCCCTGTAGGAGGCGTATAGCTTGTGAAGTAGACCACGCCGCCAAACACTGTAGGATCGGCAAGCATCTTTTCCCCCGTCCCGGGAAGGTTGATATAGAACCCGTACTGGGTATCGGCACTATTATCGTACGTCTGTCCAGCCGTGGAAATATTCTTCAGATTGCCGGATGCGTAGGTCGTGCTTCGGTCATTGTCCTTCACGCCGAACACCGTGTCACTGGTCGAGGTGTCCTTGGGCATCTCCTTATTTCCCGTGCCCCAGTATACCCATAAATTGTTCTGATCGTCAATGGTAACCGTAGCCTTCGTGAAGATGGGCTGGACCGTGGCAGATCTATACATTCGCCCGCCTGTCCAGTTGACGGTTTGGCCGCTGATCCCGCAGGAGTTCGGCTGTGTCGGTGGCGCCAGCATATCTGCGGCCCGACAGAAGTTGAAGCGCCACATGTTTCCCCCCAGGTCTCCCACATAAACCGTATCGATAAAGCCGTCCTGATCCGTATCGACAACAGCCGGGGTCGCCGGTATGCTGTACTTCATGTTCGCGTCATCCCCGTATGTGTAGCTCCAGAGAATGTGTCCATTCGAGAGGTCGACGACATAAAATCCCTTTCCCCGGCAGTCGCAAACCCCGCAGGCGCCTCCACCGGAACAGTTGGAGATGTTGTAGCCTCCGCCGATGAATCCGACCCACTTCTCATACTCCTGTCCGCCCGAATTGTACCTGACCTTGCCTACCATCATCTTGCTCCAAGGCGCACCGAGGTAGGGCCCATCTGTTGCGCTAATTGGGGTGGTGCCTCCAAGGTGCCAGTAATAGGAGGACGGTGTCGCCGCGGTGTTAGTGAGATCAAAGGCGTAATAGCCGCAGTAATAAGGATACGTGGAGTCATAGGCGGTTTGATAGTTTCCGTCGCACTGGGAATTGGAACTCCATAACTGGGCAAAGTAACTCCCGGTAGGGACACCCCCGTCCCCTTCGCCGAAGATCGCCAGGGTGTGCCAATCCGTATTGACCTTGCTTGTACCGTCACCTGACCCCAGCCATGCGTCCGCCACGGTAACGGGCCCGTCCACGAGATACTCGTGGGCAAGAGCAGAAGGATTTGTGGTATGGGCAAGGTATTGCAATTGGGGAAGGAGGTTCGGGGGAATGAAGCTCCACTTCTCCGATCCGTCTGATGTCTTGAAGGCGTGAAACTGTCCGTCATTGGCCCCCGCCACGATGAGCCGCAGGCCATTGGCGGAGGTGCGGGAATTATCGCACCTGAATTTACCGAAGGCATTCGTCACGGCAGAATTGCACGTGTATGCATAATTCTGATCGCGGGCGTCGTCGAAATAGGTATTCGGCGTCCCCACGTTGACCGGGTTCGAGTGGAATATATCACCGAGCTTCCAGCCATCAGGGTTCTTTGCGGGGTCTCCCTGGACATACCCCACGATGCTGTCCCTCATTGCATCAGTCCCGACGCCGAACCTAGTACTTGAAATAGACGTGTCGAAGGTTATCAGGCTGCCGTTGCTGGATGTATACATATTACGGGTGGAGTAATCCCGTCCCGCAAGAATGGACCCCGCCTCCCAGACCACACTGCCCAGGGTCCCGTCGGCATTAATGTTATACTTCTTCAGATATCCCCGCCAGAAAGGATCGCTGTTCACGGGCGTGAAGGAGGCCTCATAGAGGAAGTTTTCGTCCGCAATCCGGGAGGAAGAAACGGAAGCAACGGTAAACGAATATGTCCTCGATATGATGTCCGCCGGTATGGCGGCAAGGGCAGCGGCGAGCTGAGTCGGGTTATCGGCGTAATAGGCATGACCGTCAGCGTCTGCAGTACCACCGTGCACCGCCATGGCGTCAAGCTGCGTCTTGGACTGGTCCGTAAGGGCCATACCCAGGACGTAGGTGCTTATGTCAAAGGTGTAACCGGCGATGGCAGGCACCGTAAGTGTCCTTAAGGCATCGATCTGGGAGAGCACGCCAGGCATTAAATTGATAGCTGAATCGTTTCCCCCGGCGTCGTTCGTGCTGGGGAGCCCGTCCGTCACGTAGATGATGAAATTCTTTTGGCACCACGCCTGTACAGGACTTGTGTAGGCGGCGCCGCTCTGATAGTCCGTCTCTCCCCTGAAGTAATTGATGGCGGAACGGAAGGTCCCTGCCGTCGGCGTGAGGCCCGCATCCACTATATAGGCGCAGGCATTGGGGTTACCAGTATTTCCGCAGCTCATGTATCCCGCCTCGTCATTTTCATGCATGGCGAGTTTCGCCGTCAGGGCATTGAGCTGGCTGTTGTTCCCCGGATTGTCAGCGCAGGGCACATGTAGATAGCCATCGCCCGGCGAGCTGTTGGCAAACCATGTCTGCCCCGTGTGATACCAGAAGTTCCGCCTACCGAATTCCTTAAATCCGAGGGCTATGTCCTCGTCAGTCGGGGCGAAGCCGCCGTTATAAAAGTTGCCGGCATAATTTGCGGGGTAATTGTCGTTATTCGATGTCTTTGTGTGGTAGCAACTGTAAGAATCGCCCCCTGCATTATCATTGGCAGTATATGCGGTGGCGTAACAGAAGCCGTTCCCGTCATCTGCGCCGTCATAAAATGTCCCGGGGATTTTCCAAAAGATATGATAGCCGCCGTCCGTCGGGTTAACAATACGAGTCGTCTTGGGATAGGTAAGGTCACAGTACCTGTTACGAGGCTCCGTGCCTACTGCGAAGGCTGTGAGTCCATCTGTGCCGCTGGGATCTGCCATCGAGTAGTCTGCGTCGAACCAAGGGTTGTCTGCCTGACATACTGTATTGCACGTATTCTTGCTCGCCACATGCCCCGGATAATTCTTGCAGTAATCGACGCACTCCGGAGGAGGATTCGGGCACCAGGAAGTACGCGTGTACGAAACGAAATAGGGGCCGTTATGGAGATGCCACTTGCTTGAAGCGGGAAGGCGGAATGACATCAGGCCGATACGCATGTTGTTGGCATTGGCGTTCACGACATTCAGCAACTGCCTCCGACCCTCCACGGCCCTACTCCCCGTTGCCCAAGAGGTGATGGCGTTCCCGACAAAGTCCTCGTCCATGCTGTTGGAGTTGTCGAGTATGATGAGGACGTTGGGCTTCAGGTTGGCGAGGAAGACATCGGCCTCATCGGCGTAAGCCGATTTTACTCCTCCGATGGATACTATAAAAAGCGAGACGACAACAATAATTATATCTCTAAATATCCTGCCCATAATATACTCCTTTACGTCATGAAAAGCTGTTAACGTAAAATGACCTCCTGTAACTTACCATTCACGAACATCATCTCTGCTAGCTTCTTGTTTTGCGATACGCGCTTCTTACCTGTAAGATCGATCACATTGACACCGGTCAGGTCATAGCTCTTTTTATTTTCCAGGTAGAGCATATTATCCGTGATCTTCTTCACAAACTGCGATGTTTTCGTGACCTGATTCTGACCCGCCGGCGCGGCGCCTTTCGCCGCTCCTACGCCGGTGGCCATGCGGGCTCCCGCGACACCAATGGAGAAAATAAATAAGAAAGATATGATCACAGCGATCAGAGTCTTCTGACATTCATGCATAATCCACCTCCTCGTCAATTTACCTGGAACACCTGCCCCTTCCGGGATGCCCTAAGACATGGATAGATTCGTCACCGGAAAACAGGGACTGAATGCCGCATCTGCCATCGGACAGCCTATCTTACCTTTTTTCATGGGGTATCCCTAACGGTACATGGTGCCGCCACCTGATGCGTCCGATTTAACCCCCACCCAGACGCCGACGGTCACCTGCGCGCTATATTCCGTGTTTCTTCCCACCACATCCACATTACGTAATTTCCATACGTAATCGGAGTCACCAACAGACCATCTGGTTGAGGGGACCGCCGAATTCGCTGGTGGGTTTTTAGCGGGATAATTGATCGTATAACTCGACACACCGTCGGCCCTGTTAGCCGTTACTGATAGAGCTGCGTCGTTCGACAGTTGATCGTGCGCTTGTAACAGGCTGCTGATGCCTGTCTCCGCCGCCGCAAGGGCCCTCTTTTCTCCGACAATTTTTGTGCTCACCCTGATATCCTGCGTCGATAGAGAAATAACGAGCATCCCCAAAGCAAGAAGGATCAGGCAGGCCATGATTGCCGCAATGAGGGCGAATCCCGCCTCGGAATTCTTCTCGGAGGGCGCTCTTCGTATATCCTTATCATTCTTATCCACGGGTTGCTCCAGGATCAATTGTTTCTGATGGTCTCACGGGTCTTGTAGATCATCCTCCGCGTCAGGCCCGTGCTCGGATCGATTTCATCCGTTTCCACCGCCAGGATAATCTCTATCATTCTTATATCTGCCGTACATCCCGGCAGGCAATTCCTTCCCGCGCCCAGGAGCTCGACTCCCTGCCCATCGAAGTAACGGAAAATGGGAACGTTGACATCCGCGTCGGCGTTGATGATCCTTGTCGTCCGGGGACGGCCGCTCGCTATCGTATCCCCCAGGAAGGGTTGGGCCCCGCCGCACATTGTCTCTCTCGTAATATACCTGTCATTACCTGTCTGCACAAACTCATACCTGATGATCTCGTTGGCTTCCGTAAGAAAACCGTTGCCGTCAGGATTGCCGTTTGCATCGACGCCGCCCGAGATATCCATTTCCACGGTGATCGAATTCGCGGTGGCCTCCTGTATTCCCTTCCAGGCCTGATTTGCGGACTGAGCAGTGCAAAAGTTTGCCCCTCCCGGATTCCCGTCATTCCGCCATATAGTTGAAGGTGTTCGCGGATTAAATGACGGGTTATATGATGCCATCTTAATCTCCAGGGCCATGATCTCCAGGGCGCCTCTTACATCCTGCTGGGCCGTAACCTTTCTCTCTATACCCCCGGAAGACCTGGATGCGGACTCGATGGCCACGCCGATGGCTACGAGCATGATGAGCGAGACACAGATGGCTATCGCGATCTCAACAAGTGTAAAACCCCTCGTGTCATTCATAAGGTTTGACCCATTATTCCCCTGCTGGCACACCGTTTGGGGTAATTGTTGCACATGTTAATGCCGGAAGGGGAAAGCTGAAAGCATCGCGCCGCGCAACATCTACACTCTCCACAAGGTTCCTGTAATTGCGCAACACCTGATCCGGCCACGTAACTGTAACTGTGACAGTCCATGTATTTGTGGTACCGGCAACAGGGGTGATATTTGTGTTTACCGTGTAGGTGGCATCCCCCCGCACCTCCGCCCCCAGGCCGCTGACGATGATGGTTTTTACCGGCCTGTTACCCAAGGGCACCACATTGCAGGGATTCGCGATCCATGCCTCCCGGAGTTCAAGCTCCCTATGCAGTATACCCGCACCCCTGCCCAAGTAGTCTGACTTCCCTACCGTTCTCCACGCCGTTGGCTGCATTGACAAAATTGCCATAACGCCAACGGCAACCAAAAATATGGCGATAACCACCTCTACCAGACTTATACCCCGGTTAGATAATATTAGTCTTGACATACGTTCTTCCCGTCAAATTCACAATAATTGTGGCCTGAGAGCCTCTGCTGTTCTGCAGAATAACGCCGTCTAGCCCCCCACCCAGGGGTGATATGGTGCCTCTGGGGTTAAAGATAACCGTCGGCGATGCACCCGGACCGAATGTAGCGCTAGAGATTCTAATACCTGACCCGAATGATGCGGGGCTCTTGATCGTCAGGTTCGTGACAACCGGTCCTGGGTTCACAACCGACTGTATCGTATAGCTGCCGACTGCAGGAGTATTAAAGGCGATTTGATATGTAATATTTTCGGAAACCGCTCTTTCCTTGTATATGGCAAAGTCAGAAGCGATATCTCTCGCGGCGGTCCGAAGATTTCTATTCAACGTATAATTCTGCAACTGCAATCCGCCGATGGCTGAGATGAATACCAGCAGAAAGATGACGATCATCAACTCCACAAGCGTGAAGCCAGTACGATGTTTCATACTATTTCTTCCCGTCGATTAGGTCTAACAGTTCCGGCTCGGGTATAGCCCCGACCTTGAGTCTGCCATCTGGCAATACAAGAGAGGGCGTCCCTCCTATGCCAAGCGACTTCGCAAGTTTCATAGAATTATCTATCTCATCTGTGCCGCACTCCGTCTTCAGTATCTCCCTCTTTTCGAAGTTGTCCTCCAGCATCTTTACGGATTTGTTGCAGACGATGCTCTTCGCCTTCCAGTAAGCGTCCTTATGAAACTCTAAAGGTAAAAACTTGATATAGAAAGCTATGTCCTTTCTCTTGGCTACAATCTGTTTCATCGTCTGGTGGAGCTGTCCGCAGAAGGGGCAATCAGGGTCCGTAAATACGACTACTTTTTTTGCGGCATCTTTCTCCCCCAGGACGAGGGCACCAGTCAGGGGAATCTTTGCTATGTCGATCCTTTTCTTGTCCTCTATCCTCCGAATGGCCTCCGCAGATTTGTTGGACATCGTAGCGATTTCTACCAGATTACCAAATATGAGATACTTGTTCTCAAGATCAAGATAAAAAATTACAATCCTGCCCATGTGATCGATGGCGACTTCACAGTATCCCTTCAGAGGACTGTCCGCGATTCCGAGCACCTTCGCGTCAGGCGCATTGAGCTTCTTTAATATACCTCCTATCTCTTCCCCGCCCAAGGAGGCGCAGTTTTTCTTCACCTTGCCCAGTTCTTCTCCCCACACGATGCCGATTCCTGCTGAAGCGGAGACAATAAGCAATGCACACAGCAGACATAAAGAGGCGGAAAACAATCTTTTTCTCATCATTGCGTCACCCTTCTTGTTATTTTTTTGACGCATTCCTATCTCATATTTTCTGGGCGAAATCAAGAAATCCATACCTTGCAAACGTTGAATGGCGCTGTTTTCGTAATGGGCGGGGCTCAGACGGTGAAGATAGGCACTTCAATGAAAATGCCGTAAGCTACTTCATCAAAGAAGTTCATTAAATCGTCCGGCAACCCTGCCGCCGTATCCGCTTCAATAAAGAGATTTAGGCCAGTGGCTTTACGTCCCGTCCTTTCGAACAGTTTGCCTTTTTCAGGACTCTGTTTATGATTTCAAAGATTATGCAATTCCTCCGAAGAGTATTACCATTCTCCTTCTCTATATATATCGGCAATCAAAGATAAATCTTTAGAGTTTTTCCGCATGCAGTTCTAGAAACAAATGTCTATGGAGATGCAATCAGCATGCCACGTAGATTCCCAATGTACGTCTCTGTATGGACGAGCTCCAATGCCTGTGATTATCGTAAATTAGATTCACCTCTCCATATCTAAGGAATAAATGACTCTAGGAATGTTACTTAAAAATCGGTGATTTTGACCAGTTATTTCGATGAAATTCATCCTAAAATTAGCTTATAATTACTGAGGTTTTTTCAATTAAACAGCTTAGATTTCTTGCTTGACAGGCTATGGGTGCTGTGTTACAGCCACACCTGTTCGTACTGCTCCAGGAAAATTCGCTAAGATTCAAGACACATGACTATATGGATGATACTGCCATCAAGGAAAGGGAAGAGCTGCTTTCCATAGCACAGGCCTATTTAGATAAGAATTTGTATAAAGAGGCAGCGCACGTAGCGGAATCATGGCTTAAGCATTATCCCATTGATGCTGATGCGAATATCATACACTGTCACGCACTGCTTAAAATGGGGCATCTTGAAAAAGTCACTGAAGTCCTTGATGACGTGGAAACCAAAGTCCTTGAATTATCGCGGATATATCATCAGGTCGGCGATCTTTGCCTTGACGCAGGATTGACAAAAGAGGCAGTCAAATTTTATCGGAAATTTATATGTCTGAATCCCAATGCAGCGAGTGCGAAAGGAGTATACGAAAAGGTCAAGGATCTCACAGCCAAAATAGATGGCTTGGCCGCAGGAGATGCGGATACGCATAGACATTCTGACCACATTGCGCCTGATTTCTGTACCACAACCTTGGCCGATCTGTACATCAAACAGGGTCACTTCGATATGGCTCGTGATGTGCTCCGTGAGATACTCAAGAGAGAACCTGAAAACAGGATAGCGGCGGATAGGTTAACCGATGTCATAGCGATGCAACATGACGGCACCAGACAAAAGGCGCCTCTCAACATGGAAAAAAATGATGCCGTAATTAGGAAACTAACAAGGTGGCTTGAGAAGATCGACGGGTTAAGAAGCCATGCTTCGTAACTCTTCTACACCTCCTGAAAGGATGGCAAGAGTAAGAGTCATTCTTCATGAACTCAATATTGATGCCCTGCTTTTTTTTGATATGAAAAACGTCCGGTATCTTACGGGCTTCACAGGCAGTGACGGGGCGCTTTTGATAGGAGAGAAACAAGAGATTCTTCTTGTTGACGGCCGCTATACTAATCAGGCAAAAAAAGAGGTTCGAGGACCTCAAGTCTTTGAGTACAAAGAAAAGATGGATGGAATCGCCGCGATCCTTTCAGACAGTAGTTTAAGGTCCGTAGGTTTTGAATCGCAGGCGATGAATGTCAACACATATTTGAACTTGAAGGATAGGCTGGGCGGGCTGAGATTAAACCCGCTCTCCAAGGAAATTGCTGCCCTCAGAGCCGTCAAAGATGAGAAAGAAATTGCGCATATCAGAAAAGCAGCAAAGATATCATTTGAGGCTCTTGTTGCTGTCCGTGATCTCATAAAACCGGGCTTAAGAGAGAAGGATATTGCCATAGAGCTGGATTTTCAGATGAGGAGACGAGGTGCAGAGCAAGTCTCCTTCCCGACCATTGTGGCGTCCGGAGCAAACTCGGCGCAACCGCACGCGCAACCGGGATCTCGAACGATTGAAAATGGAGATATGGTCATAATAGATTGCGGCGCCGTACATTGCGGTTATCATTCTGATGAAACCTGCACGTTTGCTGTCGGTCATAGAGACAAAATGCAGGAAGAGGCATACTCACTGGTAAAGACCGCGCACGACCGCGCATTGGAGGCTGTCAAAGCTGGTGTTCCTTGTGCTGAAATCGATCGCATTGCCAGGGGGTGCATTGAGGCTGGCAAGCTTGGCGAGTATTTCACGCATGGTACAGGCCACGGTGTTGGGCTTGACATTCACGAAGCACCGCGGATTGCAAGCAATTCTGAAATGATCCTTGAGGCAGGAATGGTATTGACAGTAGAACCCGGCGTCTATATCCCTGATCTCTGGGGGGTCCGCATTGAAGATATGATATTGGTTAAAGAGGGGGAGTGTGAGGTCTTGACAAGAGTGTCGAAGGACTTCACAGTACTCCAGCGATTATAAAAAATAAAGAGAATAATTTCATGTATTAGGATGCCGCGTTATGAAGGTATTTCCGGATGATCTTCTTTACAACAGGGAACATGCATGGGTCAGGGTTGAGGGCGAATTAGCTACCATCGGTATTACGGACTATGCCCAGGAAAAATTAGGAGAAATCCTCGCGATAGAATTGCCCGAAGTTGACTCTTATGTGGAAAGAGACGAACCTTTCGGCACTATTGAATCTTCAAAAGGTGTGTTCGAGCTCATTTCACCGGTCAGTGGTGAGATAGTAAGTGTCAACGAAGATATATTGGACGATATCGGTATTGTCAACAGTGACCCTCATGATACAGGGTGGATGATCACTTTGGAGATGTCGGATTCCGAAGAACTTGACGATCTGCTGGATCCAAGAGAGTATCATGACTTTGTGCTTAAAGAAGCGGAGAGTGACTGACCCTGTTACATGATATGGAGATTCATTTCATTCAAAAGGTTGAATGCCTTCGAAAACATGGCCATTGACGAGGCCATATTCCGGGAAAGACAACGGACAGATACACCGCCTACACTCAGATTTTACAGTTGGTCTCCCCCGTCAGTATCTCTTGGATATTTTCAGGTGGCCCGGCAAGAGGTCAATGTTGAAGCATGCAGAAGAAATTCGGTAGACATCGTGCGGCGCCCTACCGGAGGAAAGGCTGTCCTTCATGAAAGTGACCTGACCTATGCCGTAATTGCCGGTGAGCATAATCCCCTCTTCACGGCGGACATCCTAGGAACATACAAGGTCATCAGTAGCTGCATAGCCGGAGGATTATCGGAACTAGGCATAGAAGCCGAGATGGAAGGCAAAGGGAGATTCTATAAGGACGATTCACTTACAGCTGCCTGTTTTTCATCGCCTTCCCGATATGAACTTCTGGCAAGAAAAAAGAAGATATGCGGCAGCGCTCAATTAAGATCAAAGGGTATTTTCCTTCAGCATGGCTCAATCCTGGTCGATTTTGACCCCGTCAAGACTTGTGCCCTCTTGCTGCCGCAGGAAGGCGACAGGACATGGCTGGTCAAGAAATTGCGCGGGTCCGTAACCTCCATACATGAGCAAATTGGTGCGTCCGTCTCAGTGGAAAAAATATGCCAAGTGATGAAAAGGAGTTTTGAGAAAAAGCTGGATATCGAGTTGGTGGAAGGATGCTTGTCCTCTGAGGAAGAGTCGTTGAAGTTGAGGCTGATGAATAATAAATACATGAATGATAAATGGAACATGGAAGGCAAGGCTGCATCTGATGGATGTGAGAACCCT
>Ga0335071_10005409_pt1 | contig 13252 bp, 10 predicted proteins | sample Lox_Sample_15_FD_206724 | JGI IMG/M metagenome (GOLD analysis project Ga0335071, IMG submission 206724) | Soil microbial communities from Loxahatchee National Wildlife Refuge, Florida, United States - Lox_Sample_1.5 | ecosystem: Environmental > Terrestrial > Soil > Wetlands | place: USA...
CAGCATTCGCCGGTGTACCGGCTCATCGTCGACTACCAGCTGGCGCTTCCGCTGCACCCGGAGTACCGCACGATGCCGATGGTCTGGTACATCCCGCCGCTGTCCCCGGTCGTCGACATTCTCGCCAAGACCGGCCACGACGGCGAGAACACGAACAACTTGTTCGGCGCTATCGACGCTCTGCGCATCCCGGTCGAGTATCTGGCCGAGCTGTTCACCGCCGGCGACGTCGGACCGGTTCGCGTTGCGCTGCAACGGCTTGCGGCGATGCGCTCGTACATGCGTGCTGCGAACCTGGGCGAGGAATTCGACGACACGATCCCGGGATCGATGCGCCTGAGTGGTGAAGAGATCGAATCGATGTACCGGCTGCTGGCGATCGCCAAGTACGCCGACCGTTACGTGATCCCCAACGGCGCAGGGTCAGACGCGCACCGCCTCGACGCGCTGGCCACCGGATGCAGCCTCGACGGGGAGGGCGGGCCGGGGATGACGGCGTTGGACGCGATGGCCAACAAATTCCATCTCACCGACACCAACGGCGCTGCCGCGGAAGACAAGCCAGTCCGAGTCAACCTGCTCAACTGGGACGGCAAGAGCACCGATGGGCTGGTGCCGACAAAATGAAGATGCTGACGCTGACCCGCAGGCGGGCCGGCGATGGTGCCGGGCTGTCCGAGCGGGACCAACGACTGGTGTGGCGCATCGCCGCGCTGCTGCTGGACTACCCCGGCGCGCAGACGCTGGCGATGGCCGATCAACTCAACACTGCGACAACCGAACTGCCCCCATCCGTGGGCGCGCCGCTGCTCGACTTCCTGCGTGAGTTCTGCAATGGGGATCCGCTGCAGCTCGCCGCGCTCTACGTCGAAACGTTCGACATGCGTCGCAGCGCGAGCCTGCACCTGACGTACTACGCCTACGGAGACACCCGCAAGCGTGGCATGGCGCTGCTGCGGTTCAAGCACGCCTACCGCCAGGCCGGGATGCAGCTGGGTGATGACGAACTGCCCGACTACCTGCCGCTGGTTCTCGAGTTCGCCGCCACGATCGACCACTTGCAGGGGGAGCGGTTGCTCGCCGAGCATGTCCCGGTTCTCGAGTTGTTGCGACTGTCTCTGCTGGACAGCGGTTCCCCCTACGCCAATGTGGTGGCCGCCGCTCTGGCGACGCTGCCGTCGATCAGCACCGCCGACCGCCGCCGGATTGCCGAGCTGGCCGCACAGGGGCCTCCGGACGAGGACGTCGGATTGGAACCGTTCGCAATGGATCCGCTCACGGTCGAAGGTCGCCGGTGACCAGCCTGCTCTGGATGACCGCGCCGTACGTCGCGCTCACATCGTTTGTGCTGGGCCATATCTGGCGCTACCGCACCGACCAGTTCGGCTGGACCACACGGTCTTCGCAGATCTACGAGAGCCGGCTGCTGCGGCTGGGCAGCCCGCTGTTCCACTTCGGCCTGCTCGGCGTGTTCGGCGGTCATGTCGTCGGTCTGCTCGTTCCGCAATCGTGGACATCGGCGGCCGGGATCTCCGAGACCGGTTACCACCTGATGGCGGTCACGATGGGCTCGCTCGGGGGGTTCGCAGTCGTGGCCGGACTCGGAATCCTGCTGTACCGGCGTATCACGGTGCCTGCGGTGCGCAAGGCGACGACCCGCAACGACAAGCTGATGTACGTGCTGCTGGTGGGCGCGCTGGTGACCGGGATGCTCAACACCCTGACCAACGTGTTCGCCAGCTACAACTATCGCGAGACGGTGTCGCCGTGGTTCCGCAGCCTGTTTTCGCTGCACCCGGCGGTAGAGCTGATGGCCTATTCGCCGTGGACGTTTCAGGCGCATGCGCTGATTGTCCTTGCGCTGCTTGGGATTTGGCCTTACACACGGCTGGTGCATATGTTCAGCGCGCCGGTCGGATACTTGGTGCGCCCGGACCTGGTCTACCGCAGCCGTGACCTGCAGAAAGCATCCAGCAACCGCTATGCAAAAGCCTGGGCAGCGCCCGAAGCACCACCTGTGCGTAGCCGCTGGGTGTGAGTTCCGGCTCGGACACAGTCGACACTTGGCGTGGGGCACGACTGCCTATCGAACTCACCACCCTCAAGAGCTGACCGTGAGGAGCTTGTAGCACGCAGGTCATCGCGGGCAGCGTTGCCGCAACAACAGTTTCCTACGGTGATCTCATGCCGTTACAGACGCGCCAACACACCATCGTTGACTGGGACGCCGAAGACGTCGACGCCTGGAACAACGGCGGCGCAAAGATCGCGCGCCGCAACCTGCTCTGGTCCATCTTCGCCGAGCACGTTGGGTTCTCCGTCTGGTCGATCTGGTCGGTGATGGTCCTGTTCATGCCGCAGAACGTCTACCACATCGATGTCGGCGGAAAGTTCTTCCTCGTCGCGATGCCGACGCTGGTCGGAGCGATCCTGCGGCTGCCCTATACGTTTGCGACCGCGACGTTCGGTGGCCGCAACTGGACAATGGTCTCCGCGCTGGTGTTGGCGATCCCAACGGTGTTGACGCTGTATTTCATGGCCCACCCCGGCACGTCCTACACGACATTCATGATCGTGGCGGCGATCGCCGGGTTTGGCGGGGGCAACTTCGCGTCGTCGATGACCAACATCAACGCGTTCTATCCACAGCGGCTCAAGGGGTGGGCGCTGGGTATGAACGCCGGTGGCGGCAACATCGGCGTCGCGATGATCCAGATCGTCGGGCTGCTGGTGATCGCCACGGCGGGCAACCGTTCCCCGCACTGGGTGTGCGCGGCGTATCTGGTTCTCCTGTCGATCGCTGCGGTCGGCGCCGCGCTGTTCATGGACAATCTGACCAACCAGCGCACCAATGGCCGCTCGATGATCGACGTGATGGGATACCGCGACTCGTGGCTGATCGCGCTGCTGTACATCGGCACGTTCGGATCGTTCATCGGCTTTTCGTTCGCGTTCGGCCAGGTGCTTCAAATAAGCTTCCTGGCCAACCTCAGTCATGGCGCCAAGGTGACCCCGGCGATGACGGCCCAGGCGGCGCTGCACGCCGCGCAGATCGCGTTCATCGGGCCTCTGCTGGGCTCGATCGCGCGGCCGCCGGGCGGTTGGCTGTCCGACCGCATCGGCGGCAGCAGGGTCACGCTGTACACGTTCGCCGCGATGATCGGCGCGGCCGGCTGGGTTGTGGTGTTCGGTGAGATGGGCGACGCCAGGCATCGCGCCCTATCGGGCGGCATTCTGGCCGCCTACGTGGTCGGGTTCGTCGCGCTTTTCATCCTGTCGGGAATCGGCAACGGGTCGGTATACAAGATGATCCCGTCGATCTTCGACGCCAAGGCGCAGAGCGTGCACGGTTTTAGCCAGGCAGAGAAGGCCGACTGGTCGCGTCGGATGTCGGGTGCGCTGATCGGGATCGCCGGGGCGATCGGCGCGCTGGGCGGCGTCGGCATCAACGTCGTGCTGCGGGCGTCGTACCTGTCGCCCGCGAAGTCAGCGACGACGGCGTTCTGGGTCTTCCTGGGCTTCTACGTGCTGTGCGCGGTGATCACCTGGTTCGCGTACGTGCGCACGCCCAGCAGGGCGCCTGCCCCGAAGATCCTGACGGTCGCAGAAGCGGTGGCACCGGCGTGATACCCGCGCCGAAGTCGGTAGTGGTCGTCGGCCACGGCATGGTGGGTCACCGTTTCGTCGAGGCGCTGCGCGATCGCGACCTCGACGGCCGGTGGAACGTCACCGTGCTGTGCGAGGAACCGACACCGGCCTACGATCGGGTCGCGCTGTCGTCCTACGTCGGCAGCTGGGATCGCGGTGCGCTCGCGCTGGCCGGAAATGATTACACCGGTGACGGTTTGGTGCGGTTGCGGGTTGGCGAGCGGGTCACCGCCATCGACCGCGACGCCCGCGCCGTCACCACGTCCGCAGGGGAGGAGATCGGCTACGACGCGCTGGTGCTGGCTACCGGCTCGTACCCGTTCGTCCCGCCGATCCCGGGCAAGGACCTGGATCGCTGCTTCGTCTACCGCACGCTGGATGACCTAGACGCGATCCGCGCGGCGGTCGAGGCCACCGAGCCCGGGGCCGCCGGCATCGTGGTCGGCGGCGGGCTGTTGGGGCTCGAGGCCGCGAATGCATTGCGGCTGTTGGGTTTGACCCCTCATATCGTGGAGTTCGCACCGAGGCTGATGCCGCTTCAGGTCGATGAGGGCGGCGGCGCGGTGCTGGCCAACCTGGTCTGCGCACTGGGTCTGACCGTGCACACCGGGGTGTCCACCACCGCAATCGAGAACCATGGCAGCGGGCTGCGGGTCACGCTGTCCGACGGCGAGACCGTCGACGCCGCGGTGTTGGTGTTTTCCGCCGGGGTACGGCCACGTGACGAGCTGGCCCGCGCCTGCGGTCTCGACGTGGCCGACCGTGGCGGTGTACTCACCGACATCGCCTGCCGGACAAGCGATCCAGCCATTTATGCGGTCGGCGAGGTGGCGGCGATCGAGGGTCGCTGTTATGGGCTCGTCGCGCCCGGTAACGCCACCGCGGAGGTGGTCGCCGACCGGCTGCTCGGCGGGAACGCCGAGTTCCCAGGCGCGGACTTATCGACAAAGCTCAAGTTGCTCGGCGTGGACGTGGCCAGCTTCGGCGATGCGCATGCCAGGAGCGAGGGCGCGCTCGAGGTCGTGCTCAAAGACGCCGTCAACGGCACCTACGCCAAACTCGTTGTCTCCGATGATGCGTCGACGTTGCTGGGCGGAATTCTGGTCGGCGATGCGACCGCCTACGGGACGTTGCGCCCCCTAGTCGGCCGCCCCTTGCCGGCCGACCCGGCGTCGCTGATTGCGCCGGCCGCCGCCGAAGTGGGCCTGGGCGCGTTGCCCGACGAGGCACAGATCTGCTCGTGCAACGGCGTCAGCAAAGGCGCGATCTGCGCGGCGATCGTCGACGGCGCGTGCGACGTGCCCGCGATCAAGGGTGCGACCGCGGCCGGGACATCCTGCGGCAGTTGCGTTCCGATGCTCAAGAGGCTGCTGGCGGCCCAGGGCGTCGAGCAGTCCAAGGCGCTGTGCGAACACTTCACACAGTCGCGGGTCGAACTCTTCCAGATCGTGCACGCCACCGGGATGCGCAGATTCTCCGGCCTGATAGCCAAGCACGGCACCGGAACCGGTTGCGACATCTGCAAGCCGGCCGTCGCGTCGATCCTCGCGTCCACGTCGTCCGACCACATCCTCGACGACGAATCCGCGGCGCTGCAGGACACCAACGACCACTTCCTGGCCAACCTGCAGCGTAACGGCACCTACTCGGTCGTACCGCGGCTGCCCGGCGGTGAGATCACCCCGGAGAAGCTGATCGCTATCGCCGAGGTCGCCCACGACTTCGGGCTCTACACCAAAATTACCGGCGGGCAGCGCATCGACATGTTCGGCGCGCGCGTCGAACAGTTACCGGCGATCTGGCGGCGGCTGATCGCGGCTGGCATGGAGTCCGGGCATGCCTACGGCAAGGCGTTGAGGACCGTGAAGAGCTGCGTCGGGTCGACGTGGTGCCGCTACGGCGTGCAGGACTCGGTGGGCATGGCCGTCGACTTGGAGCTGCGCTACCGCGGCCTGCGCTCCCCGCACAAGATCAAGATGGGCGTCTCGGGTTGCCAGCGGGAATGCGCCGAAGCGCGCAGCAAAGACGTCGGCGTCATCGCAACCGAGAAAGGATGGAACCTCTACGTCGGCGGCAACGGTGGCGCAACCCCCAAGCATGCGCAATTGCTTGCAGGCGACCTCGACGACGAGACCCTGGTGCGCTACATCGACCGCTACCTGATGTTCTACATCCGCACCGCCGACCGGCTGCAGCGCACCGCGGTCTGGCAGGAAACCATCGAGGGTGGTCTCGATCACATCCGCGCGGTGGTGTGCGAGGACTCACTGGGCATCGCCGACGACCTAGAGGCCGCGATGGCACGCCACGTCGCCGGCTACTCCGACGAGTGGGCCGCAGTGCTCGCCGACGAGGCGAAGCTCTCGCGGTTCGTGTCGTTCGTCAACGCCCCCGACCAGCCCGACCCGACCGTGGTGTTCGACGAAAGCGGCCCGCGGAAGGTGCCGGTGATGCTCGGCACACCGCGGCTCGGTGACACGACGGAAAGATCGACTTAATGGCTCGGAAACATGCCGGACGTGCAATTGATACCGACGGGAGGAGCAACCGATGACCGTGCTCGTTGAACGGCCGCGCGTCGTCGAAACGGATGCCCGCGTCTGGACAAAGGCATGCCAGCTTGACTCATTGCTGCCCGGACGTGGGGTTGCCGTGCTGCTTCCCGGCGCTGAGCAGGTCGCGCTCTTCTTGCTGTCCGACCAGACACTGGCCGCGGTGAGCAACATCGATCCGTTCGCCGGGGCGGCGGTGATGTCGCGCGGAATCACCGGCGACCGCCGCGGTGAGCCCACCGTCGCGTCGCCGCTGCTGAAACAGGTGTTCTCCGTTCGTGATGGACGCTGCCTCGATGACGAGTCGCGCTCGCTGAGGGTCTACGACGTGCGGGTGACCGATGGAATCGTTGAAATCGCCCGCAAGTGAACCACTAGCGGGATTCACCATCGGCGTAACGGCGGCACGCCGATCCGAAGAACTGATCACGCTGTTGCAGCGCCGTGGCGCTACCATCGTGCACGCACCGGCGATCCGGATCATCCCGCTCGTCGACGACATCGAATTACGGCGTGTCACAACACTGCTCGTCGAGAAGCCGTCCGATGTGGTCGTGGTGACCACAGGCATCGGCTTCCGTGGCTGGATCGAGGCCGCGCACGGCTGGGATGTCGCTGACGACCTGATCGCCGCGCTCGCGTTGACGCGCATCCTCGCACGAGGACCGAAGGCACGCGGCGCCATTCGCCAGGCCGGGCTCTGCGAGGAGTGGAGTCCGGAATCCGAGGCGTCGCGGGAGGTGCTCGATCGGCTCCTGGCCGAGGGCGCAGCCGGTCTGCGCATCGCGGTGCAGCTGCACGGCGCGGCCTCCGAGTGGGAGCCCAACGCCGACATTTGCCATGCGCTGACTTTGGCCGGCGCACAAGTCATCAAGGTGCCGGTGTATCGCTGGGAGGCGCCCGAGGACAGCCGGCCGATGGATCAGTTGATCGCGATGATTGTCCACGGCCAGGTCGACGCGGTGAGCTTCACCAGCGCCCCGGCGGTTGCGTCAATGCTGCAGCGCGCCAAGGCGCTCGGCTGTCTGGCTGAACTCGTCGTCGCGCTGCGTGATCACGTTGCGGCGATCTGCGTGGGCCCGGTCACGTCGGCGCCGCTGCGGCGGCTGGGAGTCCCGACCGTGCACCCCGACCGCTACCGGCTGGGCGCGCTCGCCCGGTTGATCAGTGACGAGGTTCCGCGCCACGCTCGCCATGTCACAGCGGGAGGACATCACATCAGCGTCCGCAGCGCAACGGTGGCGGTCGACGGCGACATCCGGACTTTATCGCCGACCGCGATGGCATTGCTGCGGCGGTTGATGGCGAACCCCGGCTGGGTGGTGTCGCGGGAGGAAATTCTCGCACTGCTGCCCGGGGGCGGGGCAGACTCGCATGCGGTCGACACCGCAATGACCAGACTACGTTCGGCGCTCGGCGCGCCGCGCGCGGTCCAGACCGTCGTCAAGCGCGGGTACCGGCTGGCGATCGACCCGGCCGAATGCGATGCGCGCCGCGCAAGGCACCCGAAGCACCGCCGGGGTGCCGGCGATTGAGGCGTTGAGTTCGGTGGTGTCCAGCCGGATCGGTCCGCTGCGAACGGCATTCGCCGACCTCCTCGGGCCGAAGCCCATCTAGGCATTCTCACGTCGCACGAGTACAGGACGAGGAAGACCACCGGGCATAGCGGAATGTCTGCGCGTTCATCGCTTGGATCCGCTCTACACGCTTTCCACGACTTTGGTGCCGTCGAGCCGGTCGCCGTGAAATTTGGTGCGTGTTCGCCAACCCGGACACCACCTACGTGTGGTGCACTGAAGCATCCCCGGTTTCATGCACACCTCGTTACGTGTGACCGGTGTGCTTTCCGGTGTGGAGTCGAGCGTAGTACTGGGCCTCGGCTTCCGCGGGTGGGCGGCGCCCGAGCCGGTGCATGAACCCGCATATCCAAACCAGGCCACCCACGCCGAGGTGATGTTCTCCAGGTCGGCGAGGGTGTCAATCGGCCCGGTGTCCGGAACGGGGAACCCTCGCGGACGCACTCGGTCTTGGGCACTGTCACGTTGATTGAAAAGTGTAGTGGCGCAGTTGGGTTTGAAGCAGTCGCGACGGAACACCGTTGGGTCGTTCACATTTCATGCGGCAGCGTCGGGCGCGGTGACCTGACGCCAGACCGCGAAGCGGTCGGCCATCTCGGTTCGCCATTCGGTCGCGCTGAGCAGATGCCGTCGCGGCCGAAAGTGTGCGGAGATGCCGCTGAAGGCGGACAGGAACCGTTGCGCATGCCGCGACGATTTGAAGCGTTTCATCGCCCGTTCGCGTTGTCGGGTGGGCTGATGAGAGTTCTCGGCGCGGTTCAGATACCGCGACCGCCGGTGCTCCACCGACGACATGAGCTCGCGGTGGGCGACCTGGTAGCTGCCCAGCTTGTCGGTGACCAGCACGCGCGGCACGTACCGCAGGCCCTTGAGCAGCTTACGGAAGAATCGCTTGGCCGCCACCGCGTTTCGGCGTGACTGGACGAGAACGTCGAGCACGTTGCCGTGCTGGTCGACCGCGCGCCACAGGTACCGCAGCCTGCCGTTGATCCCGACGAACACCTCGTCGAGGTGCCACTTGTCGCCGGGGCGCGGGCGCCGCCGGCGCAGCTGGTTGGCGTAGGCCTGCCCGAACTTGGCGCACCACCGCCGGATCGTCTCGTAACTCACCGCGACACCGCGTGCGAGCATCAGCTCCTCGACCTCACGGAAGCTGAGCGGGAACCTGAAGTACAGCCACACGCAGTGGTTGATGACCTCGACCGGGTAGCGGTGGCCCTTGTACGACGCCGTTGCGGTGGTCACCCCACGAATCCTCCCAGGTCGCCCACACTCACCAACGTGACAGTGCCCAGGTATGGGCCATGACCTACCAAAACCACTGTGGCCCAACATCATCGAACACATCAGGACCGTTGCGGACCCGGCCCGAGCGGTCAGCCCATCCTGACAGACCGATGTGGTTGCGTTTATCGGCTGTCGTTGATCGCACTGGCGATGTCGTGCAACACTTCTGGGTGTCTTAGAAACGGGGTGATGATGTCGATCGGTAGCGGGAACACCACTGTCGAGTTTTGGTCCGCTCCCAATTCCAGTAGCGTTTGCAGGTAGCGTAATTGCAGTGACGCTGGGCTCTTGGACAGAGTCTCGGCGGCTTCCCGCAACTCCTCGGACGCTTGCAGTTCCCCGCGGGCGTTGATGACTTTGGCTCGCCGTTCGCGTTCGGCTTCGGCTTCGCGGGCCATTGCCCGTTGCATCGACTCGGGAATCTCGACGTCTTTGATCTCGACCACTCGAACCTGGATGCCCCATGGTTCGGTCTGCTTTTCGATGATCGTGCGCAGATCGCTGTTGAGGTCTTCGCGATGTGCGAGCAGGGTGTCCAGGTCGGCGCGGCCGAGCAGCGAACGCAGCGTCGTCTGTGCGATCTGCGAGGTCGCGACCGCGTAGTTCTCCACCGCCAAAATTGCTTTCAGCGGGTCGGTCACCTGAAACATGACGACCGCGTTGACACGGGCCGGCACGTTGTCGCGGGTGATCACCTCCTGCGGGGGGATGGTCAGCGTCACCAGGCGCTGGTCTACCCGAACCATCTTGTCCACCAGCGGAATCAGGAAACGCAGCCCAGGATGATACAGCGGGCGCACATGGCCCATCCGGAACACCACTCCGCGTTCGTACTCGCGCAGCACAGCCAGCGACACCAGCGCCAGCACCACGAGCAGCACAGTAGCTACGGCGACGACGCCGATGAGCACTCCGGTCATGAGGCCTTTCCTTCCTTGCCGTCCCAACCTCCCCACCGGGTGGAATACCGGTCGATCGCGGCCGCCGCCTGATCCTGCAGCGCCGTGCGGTGCGGCAGGTAGTCCGGTGCATTGGACGGGGTGTTCCATAGGTGACGGGCCAGCGGTAGCCCGAGCAGCACGACGACCACCACCGTGCCCACCAGGACCAGCACGTCAGTAGTCGAGTGGTTGGCGATCAACGTTGCCAACGGCAGCACCACTCCGAAGGCGGCTACGCAGCAGGCGATCCCGCGGTGGAATCGCCCTGCATCCGAATGCGGCCATGGATCGATTTCGCGGCTGATCTCGCGGCCGTGATCCGATGTCGTGCAACTAGATTTGACTGGGCAGCTGTTGCACACCACCGGCAACGCGCGATAGCGCATCACCCGGTGGCGCGGATCGAACGAGCTCGGCCACAGCCAGTGATCCTGTGGACACACCCAGGCGTCGTGGTCGGGTCGATAGGTGAATTGACCCGTGCGCCATCGTGCGGCACGCACCGATGCCCGCCGCGCCATCGCGTCGAAACTCCACCCGACGGCCAGTAGGGCCAGGGAATATCCGGCAATCAGCCATACCAAGGGAACAGGCGATGCCATGGGTCAGTCCTTGACCCCGGAATCGGCTTTCGACCCCGCCTGGTCCCCGGTGGCGGACTCGGTGTAGAGCGGATGTTCGGGCAACTCCTGGGCGGTCGTACCGGAGCGGAAGTTACGCAGGGCTGTCCAGGCGATCCAGACGAACGGCAGCACACCGCCGCCGATCAAGATGAGATCACCGGGCATTCGGAGCCATTCGATCACCGCGTTGCCGGGTTTGGTGATGTAGCCCAGCGAGCGTGCCTCGAAGTAGCCGTCGTTGACCGAGTGGTAGAGCTGCAGCACGCCCAGGGGCAGCAGGGTCACGAATACCATCCAGGCCAGCCCGATGTTCATGCACCAGAACGAGAGTCGGGCCAGCTGCTCCGGCCACTTATCGGCCGGGATCACGTAGCGGAAGGCGAACATGGCCAGGCCAACGGCGAGCATGCCGTAGACGCCCATCATTGCTCCGTGCGCGTGGTTGGCGGTCAGCGCGGTGCCGATTTGGTAGTAGGACACCACCGGCAGGTTGATCAGGAACCCGAAGATTCCCGCCCCCAGGAAATTCCAAAATCCAACGGCGACAAGGAACATCACCGCCCAGCGGTGCGGGAATGGTTTGGCGTCCCCCGACTGCTGGCGAGAGCCGAGCTGCAGGAACGCCCACGCCTCGACGGTGAGGAACGTCAACGGAATGACCTCGGCCGCCGAGAAGAAGGCGCCCAACGCCATATGTTCCACCGGGGTGCCCGAGAAGTAGAGGTGATGCATGGTGCCGATGACGCCACCGGCGGAGTACAGGATGACGTCAAGGAAGATCACGCCCAGCGCAATCCGTTCGCGCACCACGCCCAGCAGCACGAACATGTAGGCGACCATCACGGTGGTGAACAGCTCGAGGAAGTCCTCCACCCACAAATGCACGACCCAGAACCGCCAGAAGTCGGCGACGGTGTAGTGGGTACCGCTGCTGGCCAGCAGACCGACGGTGTAGAAGGCGGGAATCGCCAGGCCCGAGAAGAAGAACAACCACGGCATGTTCATCTTCGATTCGCCTTTGAGCCTGGCACGCAAGCCGCGCCAGATGATCGCGATCCACACGAACAAGCCGACGATCAGCAGGATCTGCCACAGGCGCGGCAGGTCCAGGTACTCCCACTGCTGCGAGAGCAGGCCGCCCGGAGGGATCACCCGATAGATGGACAGCGCCTCGCAGATCAGCGAGCCGAACACCACCAGCGCGACCGCGCCCAGCAGCACGTAAGCCAGTAGCCCCTGACGGCGCGGCTCGCGGCGGGCGATGAACGGCACCAGGAAAATGCCACCCGCCAGAAAAGCCGCCACGGTCCAAAACAGCGCCAGCTGCAGGTGCCAGGTACGGGCGAGGTTGTACGGCAGCACCCGGGCCAGATCCAGGCCAAAGAACGTGGACAGATCGGCCCGGTAGTGCTCGGCGGCCGCGCCCAGCAACGTCTGCGCCAAAAACAGCACCGACACCACCGCGAAAAACCAGATGGTGGCCCGCTGCGCCGGCGTCAGACTGACCTCGCCGGGCTGGCGGAACGACAGCGTGGACGCCTCGGCGCTGTGCCAACCGACCTTTTGGCTCCAACGCCCGTAGACCGCGAACATGATTCCGATGCCGCCCAGCAGGGCGATCAGCGACAGCGCCGACCACACGACCACCGCTGCGGTCGGGCCGTTGTCGACACGCGGCTCGGCCGGCCAGTTGTTGGTGTAGCTGTACTTGTGGCTGGGACGTTCGGCCGCTGCCGCCCATGCCGTCCACGCAAAGAACCCCGTCAGGTCGCGGATTTGCGCCTTGTCGGTGATCATCTGCGGCAGCAGCCCGTATTTGGTTGAGTTCTCACCAAAGTAGGCCGCGTAATGGCTTTGGATGCGATCGAACGCCACGACCTGCCGGTCGGTGAACACCAGCGTCTTGGTGGCAGGGTTGTAACGGTTGGTCCGGAACTCGGCGACCACCCGATCACGCGGATCGGTCACACCCTGCGCCCGCAACTGATCAGCAACGTCGTCGGTTGCCATCCGCAGGTATTCGGCGGTGTAGTCGGGCCCCAGGTAGGCGCCGTGTCCCAGCACCGACCCGTACTCCATCAGTCCGCGGGCCTGGTAGAGCTCCTGGCCCCGGGTGATGTCGTCGCCGGTGAACAGCGTCTGCCCCGATTCGCTGACCACCTTCTCCGGCATCGGCATCGAGGCCGAATAGGTGCGGTAGGCCAGGATGCCCATCACCAAAAAGCCGAAGATCATCACCAAGGCGACGCCCTGGAGCCAGCCTCTACCGACTAACGGCTGCGACGATGACTGATCGGGACGCAATGACTGTGCCGGCTGCGCTGCCATGCCGATGACCTCTTTCGCGACGGGAGACGTATTGCCAGGTACCTAACACGCGAGGAAGCCACAGTACATCGGATTCGCGTCTATTTTGAGGACCAATGGTGGCTATTTGGGAACTCGTTGTGATAGCTGCCTTTTCCCCTAGGGAAATCCTGGAATATCCACGCAGCCCGTCGGACGAACGTCATTGGTGGACGTCGGCGTTGACCTCACCGATGTCCACGCACGCATCGTGTCGCTCGTAGGAGGACCTGAGATCCAACACTGCGGCGCTGCTGGCCGCCCCCACACGCGTACAC
>Ga0335071_10005410_pt1 | contig 13252 bp, 11 predicted proteins | sample Lox_Sample_15_FD_206724 | JGI IMG/M metagenome (GOLD analysis project Ga0335071, IMG submission 206724) | Soil microbial communities from Loxahatchee National Wildlife Refuge, Florida, United States - Lox_Sample_1.5 | ecosystem: Environmental > Terrestrial > Soil > Wetlands | place: USA...
GTTGCCGCGACCAGGATGACCGCGGCTGCCGCGACCAGCGCGATCGTGATGGTGTTAGATTTCGCCGGCGCATCTGGTTGCGTTGGCCTGGGTACAACTTCGGCGATGGCAGGAGGCTCGGCAACCACTACGGCCGCGGGCGGCGCCGGGGCGGGTTGTGTTTTTGGCGGAGCGACCGGTTTTTCCGGCTGTGGTGAATGGTCCGGAGGAGATTGCCGCCTCTCGCCCAAAGGGTGCGGGAGTACTGGGGCACTCTTCTGCGCCGGGATACCGGTCGGAACGTTGGCGGGTGGAAGGGGTGGGGGGGCAGGTTTCACCGCGACAGCGGGAGCGGGCGCAACGGCGCATCCTGCAGGCTGGTTGGCAGCGGGCACGTTGGGCACAACTGGCGCGGCTTTCGCAGCCGGCATTTGGCTGCACTCGGGGACGGAAGGCTTCGCTGCGCTGGGGAGCGGAACATGGAAAATTATGGGCGCGCCATCGCTGTGCGGCCGGGCAGACGAAGTTCCACCCAGTCTCAGCCGTTGCAACAGCCCGTTGGCTAGAGCTAAGACTTCTCCGTCGGTCCAGTACTTGGCGGCCAATCCTTGAATCCGCTCGGCCAGGGCTTGCTTGGCTGCCGCATCCGCGGCCCGATCGATCTCATTTTTCATCCGCCGCAGATCCTGCAAATCACCGCGACGGGCCTGGCGGCGAAGTGCGTTGTAGTCGCGCTGGATTGCGTCCTGCAGCAGAAGCAACTTGGGGTCGCGGGAGTGAACGTCCAAACCTTCCGCGAGCAGCGACAACGCCGAGGCCAGATCTCCGGCGGATTGCAGGTGCTGCACCTGCGCAATCCAGTCGTCGACCGTGCTGGCCTCTTTCCTGTCGCGGATCTGAGTACGGATCGTTTTCGCCGTGGGATGCGCCGGGTTCAATTCCAGCGCCTGTTTAGACAACTTGCCGGCTTCCCACCAATCGGTCTCGACGAGAGACTGCGCGTGCTCGACCAGCGCGTTGGCGAGAATGGTGCGGGCGAGAGAATTGTTGGTATCGAGCGCGTACGCTTGGCGCAACGACTGGATGGCTTCCGCAGGCATCTGTTGGGCGAACAGTGCCTGACTTTTCGTGATCAGGCGGTCGGCTTCAGTCTTTTGCCGGGCGCCCTCCTCCGCAAGCTTTTTGAGCTGGGACAGCTCCGGGTCGCTCGGGGATGAGGCGGCTGCGCCGCGCAGTAAGGCAAGGGCGCGGGAGTAGTCTCCCGTCTGCAGACACGACTTGACCTGCTCCACGAGCCGAGCGTTGGATTCACCAGCCCGCGGGTCGCGAGTTTTCTCCAAGCGTTCTTATCCTCGAAGGTCACACCCGGAGGTCGGCGGGAGATGTCACACTCCCCCAGCTTTCCGCACGTGCGCGAACGATCCTGATCTTTTACGGACGGACGGGTTCGATTCCGCACGACGGCAGCGAAAGTCACCCACCCCAGGTTCTGACCGCGATAGCAGAATGATGGGCTGTTTTCCCTGGCAGAGGTAGATGACTGTTGTAATCAGGGGGCGGGGGTCAGGGAGTCGGGCAGGCAGGCGATTCTTCAACTGGATTCCACACGGGCCCCTGACCCCTGAATCCTGGTTCTCCTAGCCGAAGAGCGCGGAGAAGAATCCTCTAAGGCGGCGGAAGAAGCCTTGGTGCTCGGCTTGTGCTTTCTTTTCCGACTGCTGGAGCTTTGGGGGTTGCACGACGGTCTGGAGCTGGATTCTTGGCCCCGAAGGGTCGGCGACAGGCAGGGACTGGGTCTGTTCCAGCGGGGCTGGGGCTGCATGGGCATGTCCCCTTGCGGTGAAGACGAAGGGTGCGTCCACCTGTACGTGTACGTCATCCGGCTTGGAGGCCGGCAGCGGAGCGGTTTCGGGCCCGTTGCTCAGGCGCGTTTCGGAAGGAGTGGCCTCTGCTTTTGAATTGGGATCGGCAGCGTCGCTGCTCGACCCCAGAGTGACTTTCGTCGGCACCTGGGCTTCCGACAGCACGGCGGGATGGGCTTCGGTCTGGATTACGGGCGGAGGCGGCGGACATCCGCACTCGAGAGGAACGTTGGCGTCGACCTTGTCGATCTGGCCACCGCGAAACACCGCCTGCTCCATCGATTTGACCTGGTACACGCGATCGCCCATCACTTCGGAAACGATCGCGGAAGCGGTGTTCCCGGCCAGGGAGCGGACGCAGGTGTCGCCGCGGGAGTCGGCGCTGATAGCGAAATGAAATTCTCCCGGGCCAGCGAAGAGGATGCGGAAGTCCGGCGTGATGACCGAGTCGGACGAGGCCTGCAGCGAATAGTGCGCTTCGAGCGCCCCGGTGCTCATGCCCAGCATGAGGTCTCGCTTATTCTGCGCGGGCGTGACGGAAATCGTGGTCCCGGGACAGACACGAACCTCTCCCCCGCGATTCATGCGAAGGACAGCGGTTTCGTTCCCGGCGCTGAGAGAGGAACCGGCGGCGATGCGGCCGGCGTCCATGACCCTGGAACTACTTCCTGCCACAACGGGCACTACAGCGGGCGCGGACGTCAATGACGAAGTTGTTGCGGGTTCCGGCTGGGCATCGGTTTTCTTCGCAGAGTTCGCATCAGTGGCAGGTTTAAGACGCACGAGGAGGCGCGTCCCCGCGCCTTCCCAGCTGTAGCCGTAAGGCGCCAGCAGGTCGAGCACAATGCGCGTCACCGGAGGATGCTTCTGGTACTGGTCGGCGCGGATGGCGAGGATGTTCTCTTTCTTGACCTCGATGCGCTTGCGCTCGAGGCCCAGCAGGGAGTTCGGCAGATCGATCACCATGCGCGGCGGCGAGTCGATCAACTGCACTTCGGGGATCACCGGGCCTCCGCGCGTGAGGATCTCGACGGCCGGGGCCCCGTGCTCATAGATGATGCGAACGCTTTTGACGGTGGGAGGAGGTCCAAAGGTTTGTGCGGCAGACAGTCCGGCCAACAGCAGCACTGACGCTCTCGCGCAGGCAGACATGAGCCCAATTCGCAACTACTGCTCCCTTGGTCGGATCTTTAGGCAAAGATACCAGAAAGTAGCAGCACTCAGAACCCGGTACTCAGTACCCAGTGAATGCCTGGTGTCTTAGGAAATTCGCGACCAGGGTCTTCCCTGCCCCGGTCAGCACACTTTCGGGATGGAACTGCACTCCCTCGACTGCGTGTCCTTTGTGGCGCAGGCCCATGATGGTGCGGGAACCATCTTTCTCTGTGGTCCAGGCGCTGACTTCCAGTTCGCCGGGCAGCGTTTCTTCTTCCACGATGAGCGAGTGATAGCGCGTGGCCGTCATCGGCATGGGGAGGCCCCGGAAGATCGTTTTGTTGTCGTGCACGACGGCGCTGGTTTTGCCATGCATGAGGTGCGGCGCGCGAATGACCCGCCCGCCGAACGCTTCCCCAATGGCCTGGTGTCCCAGGCATACGCCGAGAATCGGAGTCTTGCCGGCAAAGTGCCGGATTAATTCGATGCTGATGCCCGCCTCGTGCGGCGTGCAGGGACCGGGCGAGATCACGATCTTCTCCGGCGACATCTTCTTCACATCCTCGACCGTGACCTGGTCATTGCGCCGGACTTCGACCTCCTGCCCCAGTTCGCCGATGTATTGCACCAGGTTGTAGGTGAAAGAGTCGTAGTTGTCGAGAACGAAGATCATGGATGTATTTAGATTACACCGGGCAGGGGTCAGGGGTCGGGGGTCAGGTCAGCGGTCAGGCTACTGACTTAGTGGTTGAACAGGGATCCTTCGACTCCGCTCAAGATGACATGGTCTACCAACCACTTCGGGCTGCGCTGACCCCTGGCCTCTGACCCTGCCTTCCGTAATCCCACGAAAGGGCCAGAAACGATGACCCAATGGAGGTATTGACCCTATGGCCTCCCCGGCGGCATGCTGGACTCGCGAAGTTTGCCACTTCTGCGCCACTTTGGAGAAACCATGGCCGAAGCCCAGCAGGAAAAGCGGGCCGCCCGCCGCTTTCCTCTGCACCTGCCGGTCACCGTGGATCACGGTGAAAAGACCAATCAAACGGACGTGGGCGAAGTTCGGGATGTAAGCGCCCGGGGCATTTCTTTTTACATGCAGTCGGCGATTGCTCAGGGATCCTCGATCGGATTTACCCTGACGTTGCCACCCGAAATCACGCTCACCGAGAGCATCCGGGTGAAGTGCAAGGGACGAGTTGTCCGCATCGATGAGGCCCGCAAGGACGGGAACCTGGCCATCGCCGCCGTCATCGAGGAATACGAGTTCCTGCCTTCGGAAAGTAGCCAGTAGCCCGTAGTTTGTAGCTGGGGTCAGGACTGCTCTCTCACTCGCCTCTGCTTCTCGCCATCTCGACCGCTCTCAAGAGCGCCTGGGCTTTGTTCATCGATTCCTGGTATTCGGCGGCGGGATCGGAGTCGGCTACGATTCCGGCTCCGGCCTGCAGGTAGGCTTTCTTCCCTTTCATCAACATGGTTCGAATGCCGATGCAGGAATCGAGATTGCCGGCGAAATCGGCGTAGAGGACGGATCCGCCATAAACGCCGCGGCGGGTCGGTTCGAGTTCTTCGATGATCTGCATGGCGCGGACTTTGGGCGCGCCGCTCAGCGTTCCGGCCGGAAAGCAGGCCGCGAAGGCATCGAGCGCAGTGAGGTCCTTGCGCAACGTGCCTTCGAGCGCCGAGACCAGGTGCATCACATGCGAGTAGCGCTCAACGTACATCAAGTCTTTCACCTTCACCGACCCATATTCGCTGACGCGGCCGAGGTCGTTGCGGCCGAGGTCCACGAGCATGACGTGCTCGGCGCGCTCCTTCTCGTCGTTGCGCATTAACTCTTCGAGACGCCTGTCTTCGGCCTCGTTCTGGCCGCGCGGATGCGTGCCGGCAATGGGCCGGTATTCCAGTTTCCGCCCGGTGACGCGCACCAGCATCTCCGGGGAGGAGCCGAGGATGTGGGTATCGTCCATCCGGAGGAAATAGAGATAGGGCGAGGGATTCACTTGCCGCAGGGCACGATACAGATCGAACGGTGCAACGCCGGGAGTGAAGTCGACGCGTTGCGAGGGCACGACCTGGAAGATGTCGCCGGCGGCAATGTACTCCTTGCAGCGCTCCACCATCTTCATGTATCCCTCGCGCGTGGTGCCGGCGTGGACAGCGAGTTCGCCGTGGTGGTTCGGCGCGGATTTCTTCCAGAGCGCGGGACGCAACCCGCGCGCCAGCTTGTTCTCGAGCCCGGCGATGTCGGCTAGTGCCCGGTCGTAGGCCTGCCGCGGCTTCTCCTGGGAAACGTCGGCCACGGCCATGATGTGAATCTGGTGGCGCAGATGGTCGAACGCAAGCAGGCGGTCGAAGAACATCAACTCGGCGTCGGGCAGATGCAAGTCGTCTTCGGCATGCTCGCCGATCTTCTCCAACTGACGGATGACGTCATAGGCGAAGTAACCGACGGCACCCCCGGTGAAAGGCGGCACTCCCGGCACGGTGGCGGGCCGGTGCTCGTAGAGCAACCGCTTCACGACCTGAAAAATGTTTTCTTTGAGCACTTCGCGGCGGCGTCCGCGATGGATCTCCACTATTCCTTTTCCGGCTCTCACCCGCATGTAAGGGCGCGCGCCGAGGAAGGTATAGCGTCCAATCTGCTCGCCGCGCTCGACGGATTCCAGCAGGAAGGCGTGTTTCTCTTTCTCGGCGATGGCGAGGAATGCCGAGACGGGCGTGAGCAGGTCGGCGCTCACCGACTTGACCACCGGGACCAGCGTGGCGTCGTGGGCGAGACGGGAAAACTGGCTGAAGTCTGGCTGCAACATGGTTTTAACTGGGCTCGCCAAGCGCGATGAAGCCGGGATCTCGTGCCTGCGGGATGGTTCATTATAGGGGAGGCACAACGCGAACGGCTTGATTCGGTCGCGTAAACGAATCGGAACAATCACAGGATGTGCGCGCCTGGGCCCTCTCGCGTCGGTGACAGCGGTCACGGAAAGGCGCCCTGGGGCGGGTTAGCATCGCCGCACAGCGGAGGTGCCCCTGTGTTCACGATTCCTCGCTCGATCCTGTTCTCTGTTGCGGTAGGCGGAACCTTGCTGCTCGTTAACTGCGGTAGCGGATTGCCCCACACGAACCAGGTCACGGCCACCATCACGCCGGCTTCGGCGAGTGTCGCGGCAAGCGGGACGGTTGCGTTGAAAGGGGATGCCGTGGGTTTCACCAAGTCCCCGATTGTTAGTTGGTACATTCAGGAAGCGAAAACCTCCGGCGGAGACGACTGCGGGTACCTGGCCCTGCCACCCACCTCACCCTGCAACTCGGGATATGTCGTCTTTGGATCCGTGACGCAATTCCCCAGCCAGGCCACATACTATGCGCCCTCCACGCCGGGGACTTACCACGTCGTATTCGAGGCAACGCAGAACACTACTTTCGATTACCTGACCAAGACCGCGACAGCCACGATCACGGTCACGCAGTAGAAAACGAACAGGCCCCCGGTCTGTCCTGCCTCCTCAACACAGCGAAACTTTGGTCACCTTTTTGGGGTACCGCCGGACGCATAGAATCAGCTACGTCCGGAGCGGTGTGCGCGACGTACTATGCGGATCAAGTTCTGGGGCGTGCGCGGTTCCACGCCTACGCCACAACCCGACAATATGCGGTACGGAGGCAACACCTCGTGCGTCGAGGTGCGCCTCGGAGACCGCATTTATGTTTTCGATTGCGGCACCGGATTCCGCGTACTGGGACATGCGCTGGAGGAGGAATTCGGCGATCGGGCTTACTCTGCGCACGTGTTTGTTTCGCACTTTCATTGGGATCACATTCAGGGCATGCCGTTTTTCCGCCCGCTGTACGACCGTCCGAACAGCAAGTTCTTCTTCCACTCGTCAGCGCGCACGCGGCGGCTGGAACAAGTGATGGCCGAGCAGATGGCCGCGCCCTATTTCCCGGTCAACCTGGACCAGATGAAAGCGCGGCGGCGATTCTATGACATCGAGAACGGCTGCGTGCAGATGGAAGAGGGCGTCCGCCTCAAGACCGCTTATTTAAATCATCCACAAGGCTGCATGGGATTCCGCCTGGAAACGAAAGACGGCGTATTGGTGTATGCCACGGATAACGAACCCGGAGACGCGGACTTCGACAAGTCCGTGCGGAAGCTGGCGGAGGGGGCCGACATCCTGATCTATGACGCGCAGTACCTGCCCGAAGAATATGCTGCCCGCCGGCGCGGCTGGGGACACAGCCACTGGCGCGAAGCCGTAAACGTAGTGATGGAAAGCGGCGCGAAGGAACTCATCCTGTATCACCACGATCCCGAGCACACCGACGCGATCGTCGACAGCGTCGTCGAAAACGCCCGCAACTACTATCCCAGCGTACGGGCGGCTTCAGAGGGTATGGTGATCGAGCTTGGGGTGAAGGCGCAGACTGCGGGCAGATAGTCAGGGTTCAGGGGCCAGGGGTCAGGGGTCACGCTACTGAAGCCGTGGGTGCCTCTGCTGCGCTTGGACTTTGCGAGACGGGCAGATCTACCTTCACCGTTGTGCCTCCAGATGTGAAATCAATCTGCAGAGTGCCTCCGAGCTGGCGAATTCTTTCGTGCATTCCCCGCAATCCCAGGCCGGACGATTGGGACGGCTTGCCGGAGTGTGGCATGCCGCGTCCCTGATCTTTCACTTCAATCTGCAAGCGCCCCTGCCCGAGGTTCATCTGGATCGAGCACGAGCAACTGCCGGAGTGCCGGTACACATTGGTCAGGCACTCCTGTATGACGCGGAATCCCGCGGTCTCGATGTCCTGCGGCAGGCGGCCAAAATCGTCGGGCATCTCGAGATCCACATGGATCTGGCTGCGCTCGGTAAATCCGTCGACATACCAGCGGACGGCGGAACAGAGCCCGGCCACATCGAGCAGCGGAGGATGGAGCAGGTGGGAGATGGTGCGGATCTCCTTGGTGACCTGATCGACCAGCGCGGAACTGTTGTCGACCAGTTTGAGCGACTCGGGATTGAGATTCGAACCGTCCTTGCGCAGGCGGTCCAGGTTCATGCTGACAGCCGCGAGCAACTGCCCCACGCTGTCGTGCAACTCGCGGGCGATGTTCCGGCGCTCTTCGTCCTGCAGGTGCAAGAGGCGCGACGTGAGCTGCGCGTTGGATTTCTCCACCGTCAGGTCCACTACCAGAACTCCGATGACGGACCCATCCCGGGACAAGTTCGTGAGCGATACGCGACTATCGATTGACGTCTCATCGGCGCGATGGAGGCGTAACTCAGCGTCTCCAGAACCCAGGCGGAAACTGTGCAACAATCTCTCGAAGTTCGTACGGTCCTCAGGTTCGACAAAGTCCAAAAACTGCTGTCCGATGATGGATTCGCAGCCTCTCCCCAGCAGGGCGCCCAAACTCGGATTGCAATAGATCACTTCGCCCCGCGTATTCAGCATGGCCGAGCCCTGCTGCATTTCCTGAACTAGCGTGCAGTAGGGCAGGTCGGCAGACTGCAACGCGTAGACGGCATTGCCTTCATGTTCCTCAACGACAAAGGCGTCCACAGCACCCGCGCGGATGGCATCAATCAGTTGTTCGGCTTCATTGGATAGCCGAGGAAACGGTTGAGACTGGACTCTGCTAGACATCGGAGATACCCCAGGATTGGAGCCATTATCTCTCGAACTGTTGTTCACGGCAAAGTAGAATCTAAGGCTTGCCGGGCCGCAACTGCAGCCCTACCAGGGCACGATCTTTATCCCGGAGGTCGCCTACAATTTTGCGGATCGGCTCAGGCAACTTCCGCACCAGGGTAGGGATCGCGAGAATCTGGTCGCCGGCGGCGAGTTGCGGGTGCTTAATCAGATCAACGACCTCAATCCGGTAACGCCCGGCCAGGTGCTCTTCGCAAATTTGCTTCAGGTTGGCGAAGGCGGCCACCGAGCGCGGAGACTGGCCGGCTACATAGAGCCGGAGGTCCCATTGCTGGCCGTCCCTTTTGCCATCGGCAGCCCCGTCTGCGATCTCCTGCAGCGAGAGCGGAGACTTTTCTCTTGAGCTAGAGTTTTTTTTCATCGTGACTCCTGATTCCGCCCGTTACGGTGCGGGAGCGCCGGCTTATCCGCCTGCCGCCTACTTGCCATGACCTGCCGTTCTTCGGCAAGTCTCCTGCTGCGTGCCTCCTCCTCGGAGGCGAGCAGGGCAACTTCTTCGTCTTCGCTATCGAATTCCTTGCGCAGCGCAATGATCTTGGCTTCCAGGGCCTCGCGCCGGCGGAGGCGGTCGCGCTCTTTGCGTTCGGCTTGCTGGCGCGATGCATCGACGGCCGCGCGTTCGCGAGCCTCGAGCGAGAGGCGGGCCGAACCGGTCAGCACGCCTTCCGGGCCGACGTACACGTCGAGCAGGTCGATGCCCTTCTTCGTCATCACGAACTCGCGCAACTGATTGGAGTGCCGCATGCCCCGCGACTTCAGGATGTACATGGCGCGATTGCGCTCGCCGCCGAGTTCGACATCCCGCAGCAGCAGCCAGCTATCCACGATGGAAGAGATGTCGACGTCTGTTCGTTCGAGGGCTTCTCCGGCGGAGTTGAGGTTGGTTAGGACCGATGTAACCTTCCTCACCTTGAGGAAGTCAATGAGGCGGACAATCATGACATGCGCATCGCGTCGAGTGCCGGCCTGAATCAGGGCGCCGACCGGGTCGAGCACTACGACATGCGGGCGCCTCTCCTGGACGAGCTTGTGAATCAAAGCCAAATGCATTTCCAGCCCGTAGAAGGTCGCGCGACTGGAGTGAATGGTCAGTAGACCCTTGTTCACGCTTTGCTGAAGGTCTAAGCCAATGGATTTCATGTTGCGTATCAACTGGCCGGGAGATTCCTCAAAGGCAAAATAGAGGGCGCGTTCACCACGCCGGCAAGCGGCGTCGACGAAATGGGCGGCTATGCTTGTCTTGCCGGTACCGGCCGTTCCTGAGACCAGGATGGTCGAACCCCGGTAGAACCCTTTTCCGCCAAGCATGTTGTCGAGGCGCGGGACCCCGCTCGAGATGCGTTCCTCGCTGACCTCGTGCTGCAAACCGAGCGAGGTGACCGGCAGTACGCTGAATCCGTCTTCATCGATCAGGAATGGATATTCGTTTGTGCCGTGAGAAGTACCGCGATACTTCACAATCCGCATTCGGCGCGTGGAAACCTGGTCGGTCACGCGGTGGTCGAGGAGGATTACGCAATCGGAGACGTACTCTTCGAGGCCGCGGCGGGTGAGAGTGCCTTCGCCGCGCTCCCCGGTGATGATGGCGGTGACTCCCTTGTCCTTGAGCCAGCGGAATAGGCGGCGCAACTCGGCGCGGAGAATGCCTTCATTCTGCAACCCGGAGAAGAGGGCTTCGATTGTATCGAGCACGACGCGCTTGGCGCCGATGGAATCGATGGCGGCACCGAGGCGGATGAACAGGCCCTCGAGATCGTAGTCGCCGGTTTCCTCAATCTCGCTTCTCTCGACGCGAACAAAGTCCAGCGCCAGTTTCTTCTTCTTGACCAGAGCATCCAAGTCGAAGCCAAGCGAGCGGACATTGGCCGTCAGTTCCTGCGGCATTTCTTCGAAGGCCATGAATACGCCGGGCTCGCCGTACTCGACGGCGCCGCGGACGATGAATTCCATGGAAAGGAGAGTCTTGCCGCAGCCGGCGCTGCCGCAGATCAGCGTGGGCCGCCCACGCGGCAAGCCGCCGCCCGTGATCTCGTCCAAGCCTTGGATTCCCGTGGGAGCTTTCGGCAGAGCGCGATGGTTAGAAGAGGGCTTTTGAGGAGCCTTGGGCATAAACCAGTTTTAAAGAGGTCTCCAGGTCCAGCGTAAGAGAGTGGATTTTTTATCATAAATGTTACCTGGTTGTCCCCGCAAAGAAGGAGGTGCGCCAAGAGACGCCACTCTGGTTCCCCTTCATCCGGGTTACTCCGTTGGAACTGAGGTGTTTAGGCGGAATCGGCTGCCGCGGTCCGCTATGAATGGCGATTTATGAAAGGTCCGGACCCGCGAGACTCTTGTGACACTAGATTGTTACCCCAGTGTTCGTCCGGGCGCGGCTTGCTTCGCCTCAGCGGGGGCCCATATACTCGGAACGTTTGCGCGCTTCGGGGTAAAGAACGCCGCGCTGCAGGACTGCATCTCACCTGCATGAACACCGGAGACAAACTTTTATGACGACTGTGCCCACTGCTCCGCACGTGGATAAAGAGACCAACCCGTGGGAGTCGCAGCGTGCGCGCTTTGACCTGGCCGCGCAGAAGCTCAATCTGGATGAAGGCCTGTGGCGGGTGTTGCGATATCCCAACCGGGAAATCACAGTTCATATTCCCGTACAGATGGATGATGGGCACCTGGAGGTGTTTACCGGGTTTCGCGTGCAGCACTCGATTGCGCGCGGTCCGGCAAAGGGCGGCATCCGGTATGCGCCCGACGTGACGCTCGACGAAGTGCGGGCGCTGGCCAGCTGGATGACCTGGAAGTGCGCAGTCGTCAACATTCCTTTCGGCGGGGCGAAGGGTGGGGTGATCTGCGATCCCCATAAAATGTCGATGGGCGAGGTCGAGCGCATGACCCGCCGCTATACGGCAGAGCTGATCGAGTTCCTCGGTCCCGAGAAAGATGTTCCCGCCCCGGACGTCAACACCAACGAACAGATCATGGCGTGGATGATGGATACCTACTCCATGCACATGCGCCAGACGGTGACGGCGGTCGTCACCGGCAAGCCCATCAACATCGGCGGATCGCGCGGACGGCGCGAGGCCACGGGCCGCGGCGTGATGATTGTCTGCGATGAGGCTTGCCGCAAGCTGAACATTGCCCGCGATCGCGCCCGGGTGATCGTGCAGGGCTTCGGCAACGTGGGCTCGAACGCCGCGCTGCTGATGCACGAGGCGGGATACAAGGTTGTGGGCATCGCCGAGGTTGGCGGCGGGCTCTACAACAAGAACGGAATCGATCTGAAAGCCCTGGTCGAATTCCGCCAGAAGAACGGCACGGTCCACGGGTTCCCCGGCGCCGAGGCTTACGATTCCGCCGAGTTGCTGATTACCGACTGCGAAATCCTCATCCCCGCCGCAACTGAAAATGTCATCACCAGCCGTAACGTCGATCAGGTGAAGTGCCGCATCCTGGCGGAGGGCGCGAATGGCCCGACGACTTCGGCGGCGGACGATGTTCTGTCGGAGAAAAAAGTGTTCGTGATTCCGGACATTCTGGCCAACGCCGGCGGCGTGACCACCTCCTATTTCGAGTGGGTGCAGGACCGGCAGGGATACTTCTGGAAGGAATCAGTGGTCAACGAGCAGCTGGAAACCATCATGAAGTCGTCATTTGAAGACGTTGTGCGGTATGCGGAAACGCACAAAGTGAATAACCGGATTGCGGCGTACATGCTGGCGATCGACCGCGTGGCGTACACCATCCGGCAGCGCGGGATTTACGCCTGAGGCATTTGCCGCGGGAGTGCCGGACGTTTGCAGATGTCCAGAAGTATGGTCGCAGCACAGACAATAGGGCTCAGCAGAATGTACCCAAGCAGAAAAGCCTCGGAATAAGCAGGTGTAACTTTTCGGACGGCAAGTTCGGCGGGGTATTGAATCAGTATTACCGCAATTCCGAGGGCAAAACCGAGTTTTGTATTCAGGGTGGGGCTCCGGAAGCGAAATGCTAATTTCCCAATCCAGGTGAAGAACAGGAATAAGGCCGCCGTGACGAAGGCGAACGCCACGAATTCGAGCGACAGATCCAGATATGCCTGATTCCACCTTCCAGAGAGATCGGCATCAACATCGTGCAGCAAATACACGGCAACTGCGTTGGTAACCGTCGCCGCTGAGAAGATCCCCATGAAAAAAAAACCAGGTCAGCCGCCACATGCAATCCTCAGATGTAACCGCAAGAGTATAACCGAATTCCAAAATGGCACCGAGTGAGGCGTATCATTACCAAACGCCTAGGAGGAACATATGAATTTCACGGAACGAAAGCTGACGGCGCAGATTGCGGTTTTGGTATTTCTGTTATCACTGGTGACTGGTTTGGCGGCGGCCCAGAATGCGGAGCCCGGCTCGAAGCCCGAGGCCATGGCTCACACGGCCAAAGCCTCAATGGAAAAGCTCGACATCAACACCGCCACCAAGGATCAACTGAAGGAGTTGCCGGGCGTGGGCGACGCGTACTCGCAGAAGATCATCGACGGACGCCCGTACCGAGCGAAGAATGAACTGGTGCAGAAG
>Ga0335071_10005411_pt1 | contig 13252 bp, 6 predicted proteins | sample Lox_Sample_15_FD_206724 | JGI IMG/M metagenome (GOLD analysis project Ga0335071, IMG submission 206724) | Soil microbial communities from Loxahatchee National Wildlife Refuge, Florida, United States - Lox_Sample_1.5 | ecosystem: Environmental > Terrestrial > Soil > Wetlands | place: USA: Florida...
GCCCAATACTCTTGCTCAGGCACTATTTCAGATTCATAAGACAAAGCCTGAGGCGGTGGCGAAACGGCTGATTGCCAGGTTGAGAGTCTATACGATCTCCGACCAGGATGACAGCGGGATATGGATGAGGAAAAACTTCCCCGATCTGTTTTATGTCGTGAGCCCCGGGGGGTACGGAAGTTCCACCTGGAGCGCGATCAACCAGACTGCGCCGGGCATCAACAACGAAGTAATAAGCAATCGCTGGCTGGCGCGGAACATTCAGCAGGGCCACGGCCCGCTCGGCGCGGTGTATCCGGACGTCGCGTATGGGATGGAGGGAGACACGCCATCCTGGTTGAACCTGGTGCCGAACGGATTGAGTGATCCGGAGCATCCGGACTGGGGCGGATGGGGAGGGCGATACGAATTGTACCGACCGGCTGATTCATCGCTGGATACGGCAGGATTCACCGGAGGTGTACCCGTGGAATCTGAACCCCGTGCGATATGGACGAATACCGCCGATCGCTATCTTTCGTACGCTTCGGCTGAATACGGCAGGGCTTTGATCCCCGATACTCCGGCGATCAACAGCAACAAGGCAACCATCTGGCGATGGAGGGAGGACTTTCAGAATGACTTTGCCGCCCGGATGGATTGGTGTAGGGGGTCCTACAAGGAAGCCAATCATCCGCCGATCCCGGTTCTGGCGCATCCCACGGAATTCACCGTCCGATCCGGCGAGGTGTTTTGCCTGGATGCGTTCGGGAGCACCGATCCGGATGGCGACAACCTCAGTTTCGTCTGGTTCCAATATCCCGAGGCCGGCTCGTACAAAAAGCCCGTCCCGATCAACGGAGCCGACAATCTCTCGAGGCTTTTCGTGACCGCTCCCGCAGTGAACAGACGGGAGACGATCCATTTCATCGTGAAGGTCACCGATAAGGGAAATCCTCCTCTCTCCCGATATCAGCGGGTGATTGTAACCGTTCTACCGAAGTGAGATGCCCTCGATGTTCCCGCGGCTCTCCAGACACGTGCACATTCATGGCAAGCAAAGGTGGATTCATGAGACAGTTCATTCTTGTACTCTGCGTGGTGTTTGCGGTGGCTGTGTCTTCCCACGCCCAGAAGATCATCAGGTATGCCCCGGAGGGCTTCGACTCGCTTCGAGCCGACATACCGCATGGAACACTCGATTCCATACTCTACGAATCGAATACAGTCGGGACGACTCGCAAGGCCCTCATTTATACTCCTCCGGGGTTCTCCAGGAGTGAGAAGTATCCCGTGCTCTATCTCCTGCATGGCATCGGCGGCGACGAGAAGGAATGGCTGAATGGCGGTCATCCCCAGGTGATCCTCGACAACCTGTACGCCGAAAAGAAAATCGAGCCGATGATTGTCGTCATGCCCAACGGCCGGGCGATGAAGGACGACCGTGCGATCGGGAATATCTTCGCCAGCGCGAAGATGGCGGCATTTGCGACGTTCGAACGGGATCTGCTTGACGATCTTATCCCGTTCATCGAGAAACACTACCCGGTCTTGAAGGACCGGGAGCACCGTGCGATTGCCGGATTGTCGATGGGCGGCGGACAGTCGTTGAATTTCGGCCTGGGGAATCTTGACAAGTTCGCCTGGATCGGAGGTTTCTCGTCTGCTCCGAACACGAAGAGACCTGAGGAGCTGCTTCCCAATCCCGACGAAGCGAAAAGGCAGCTGAAACTGCTCTGGATTTCGTGCGGCGACGACGATGGCCTTATCACCTTCAGCCAGCGCACTCACGAGTACCTGAACGCCCATTCCGTCCCTCACATTTTCTACGTGGAGCCCGGCGTCCATGATTTCAAGGTATGGAAGAACGATTTGTACATGTTTACACAACTCATCTTCAAGCCTGTGGATGTGTCGACCTTCTCCCAGTACAGCGTGGTCGGTCTTCCCGCGTCAACAAATGTCAGGGGCGCGAAATATCCGCGCGTTCTCCCTGACCAACGGGTAATCTTCCAGACCAAGGCACCGGCTGCAAAAAATGTTCAGATCGACCTTGGGAAGCTCTACGACATGCAACGGGACAGTCAGGGGGTGTGGACTGTGACAACGGAACCGCAGGGCCCGGGCTTTCACTACTATTCCCTGGTTATTGATGGCCTGGCGGTTGCTGACCCTGCGAGTGAGGCATTCTATGGCATGGGGCGGATGGCAAGCGGGATCGAGATCCCGTATTACGGGGAGGATTACTGTGCGACCAAGGATGTTCCTCATGGTGAGCTGCGCATCGAACAGTACTACTCCACCATCCAGAATGCGTGGCGTCAACTCTACATCTATACTCCTCCGGGCTATGATCGCGATCGCAACGAAACATATCCGGTTCTCTATATCCTGCATGGCGGCGGCGAAGACGAACGGGGCTGGGCAACGCAGGGCGAGGCGAATTTCATTCTCGACAATCTCATCGCCGCAGGCAAAGCCAGGCCCATGCTGCTGGTCATGCCGGACGGGAACGTGGGTGTCCCCGGGTTTGGGGAAAACACGTTGAGGGTCTTCGAAGCAGAACTGAAGCAATGCGTCATTCCCTTCGTCGAGAAGACCTACCGGGCGTCAAGCGATGCCAAAAATCGAGCGCTTGCGGGTCTATCCATGGGCGGACTGCAAACGCTCTACGTCGGAATCAACAATACGGAGGTGTTCTCCTGGTTGGGGGTCTTTAGCTCCGGGTGGATTCTTCCCATGCAGAGTGACCTGGCAAATGCGCAATACGCGATGATGGAGAAGAACGTGGAGCGGATCAACAAGAACCTGAACCTGCTCTGGATCTCCATCGGGGGCAAGGAGGACATCGCTTACAACAACTGCCAGATGATGATCACGAAGTTCGATTCTCTGAAGATCAAGTATTCCTATTTTGACAGTCCCGGGGGACACACCTGGCCGGTATGGCGAAACGATTTGTACACGCTGGCGCCGCTTCTCTTCAGGTAGAGCAACCGTCATTCGCAACAGCTCCGCCGGTGGTTTTCGGATGCTCAAGTTCTCTTCACCGCAGGATGAAGAGATGAATCCCATGCGCAGAATGATGTATTTTTCTGAAAGGTCAGACGTCATGCAAGCAGAACCTGGACGAAAATATTTGTGCGTGGAATCTTGCTTTTGAGCTTTTCGTCTTGTACAATTGAACCGGTTCAGGATTTTTCGCAATAGTGAAGAGGCGTTTGAACGTCATTCACCATAGTGGGACCTGTTCCGGGCCGTGACGTCTTCATTCGACGGCTGCCCAAGAATCGCCGGCGGAGGGGAGAAGAGAATTTCCTCTGATCAGATGCGCCTTTGAGCGCGCTATCCAAAAAACTGATCGAGCATACGGCGTTCCCTCCAGTTTCGGTTTACGGTTGTGCCAGTTGTTGCCAAATACTGGGGATGGAAGAGACCTATTCCCGAAAAAGTTATCGGTAACGTAACCGGTAATGCTGGCCGCTCAAGGTTTGTGTGGTTCTGGCGCGAAGACGACGACGTCGGATTGCCCTGGTCCAGTTCTTCCATGGCACTCCAGAACTTGCTTGGTGAGATTCCTCCCGGATGAAAAAGCTGACCATTGTTGACGTGGCGAAGCGGGCGAAGGTGTCCAAGGGCACCGTGTCCGCGGTGATCAATGGAAAGAGCAATGTCAAGGCTTCGACTCGGGATCATATCCTCGAAGTCATGAAGGAGCTCAACTACCGGCCCAAAGGCGTCGCCCGAAATCTTAAGGTTGGTCAGCCCGAAAAAAGTATCGGCTTGATTCTGAAGGACCTCAGCTATCCATTCTACACGTCCATAGCGGCGGGTGCAAAAGAATACGCGAAGGGCATGGGGTACGCGGTGGTGGTCGCAAGTTCGGACGACAATCACGAGACCGAGAAGCAACTCACAAGACTCTTCTCGGCGAAGGATATCAAGGGAGCGATCATCGCGCCGATCGTCGCGGGGACAGCGGAGATTGAGCACCTCTTCCGGCTGAAGATGATCAACTACCCGTTTGTTCTGCTTGAGGACGTTCAAGGGATCCAGGCGAACGTGGTCGCCATCGATAACATCAAGGCGATCAAGCGGGCAGTCAAGTATCTTATCGAGAACGGTCACCGGAAGATCGTGCATTTCGCCGGGCCGCCACAATCCTCCCACACGCTGGAACGTGTCGAAGGATTCCGGCACGCGTTCAGCGAAAGTCCCCTGGTGTTCAAGAAAGAAAACATCGTGTCGATCGGCTCGCACTTCGATGAGAGCTACGCAAAGACGATTGAGTATTTCCACGGCTTGTCACGTCAGGAGTATCCGACAGCCATCGTCTGTTTCAACGACCATCAGGCGCTTGCGGTGATGTTGGCGCTCAAGAAGTTGGAAGTCAGAATTCCCCAGGACATATCGCTCGTCGGGATTGACGACATCTATTATGCGAAGATGTATCCCATTCCGTTGACGACGATTCAGGCGCCGCATTTTGAAATCGGCATGCGTGCCGCAGAAATACTTATTCGCAACATCGAAGCCTCCCATTTGCTGCCCGTGGAGCGCGTCGTTCTCGAAACGGAATTCATTGTCCGAGAAACGACGCAACCGTTACTCCAGTCTGTGGTTGAACGCAGCGAACTCCAGATCGCAGAGTAGCATCGAGAATGCAAGCAAATCCGTCATCTGTTGTTCCAATTGAACCGTGCCAATAAATATTGAACTGATTTCTTCATACACGATTTGATACTGATCACTGTCACTCACCCTGTGCTTCTCCTGGACATTCGCCAGCCCCGCGTTGGATGCACCGTTCGGAATTCAGGAGGATCAGCGTTCCTTGCCCCCGCTTCGCCGACCCCGGGCATTCGAGTTTCCCGAATGACATGCCTATGAATGAGAACATCGGACAAGCGAGAGTTCTGATTCGCGATCGCTCCGACCCGTACAAAAATCCTTCTCTCGCCATCGACGATCGGGTCGACGATCTTTTGCAGCGCATGTCGCTCGAAGAGAAGGTCGCCCAGATGAAATGCGTCTGGCGGCTGAAGGGGGAATTGTTGCTCGACGAGCACGGGAACCCCGATGTAGCGAGGTTCAGAAAGAATCTCCCGCACGGGGTCGGTCAGATTGCGCGGCTGAGTGACACCAATGGCGGACTCACAGCCCGCGAGACCGCGGAATTTGCCAATGCGATCCAGCGGATGGTGATCGCGAATACGCGGCTCGGGATCCCGGTGATCTTTCATGAGGAGTGTTTGCACGGCCTGGCGGGCAGGGAAGCGACGAGCTACCCGCAGCCCATCGGTCTCGCTGCAACATTCAACCCCGGCCTGATCGAAGAAATTTACTCCACCATCGCTGCGGAGGCGCGGGCGCGCGGAGTGCACCAGGCGCTGACGCCCGTCGTCGATGTGGCGCGCGATCCCCGCTGGGGGCGCGTTGAGGAAACCTTCGGCGAAGACCCCTACCTGGTTTCGCAATTGGGCGTAGCTGCCGTTCGCGGATTCCAGGGGAGTGGGAAGTTCGAGGACAAAAAGCATCTCCTCGCGACGCTCAAGCACTTCGCGGCCCATGGTCAACCCGAATCCGGGACCAACTGCGCACCGGTGAACGTTTCAGAACGCTTGCTCCGTGACACCTTCCTGATGCCCTTCCGCGAAGCAGTGCAGAAAGCCGGCGCCGTCAGCGTCATGGCGTCCTACAATGAGATTGACGGAGTACCATCACATGCGAACCGGTGGCTGTTGCAGGATGTCCTGAGGAAGGAGTGGGGCTTTCGTGGCTTCATCGTTTCGGACTACTTTGCGGTCACGGAGTTGCATCAGAAGCCTGACACCGAAAGCCATGCGGTGGCGAAAGACAAGAACGAGGCTGCTTTCCTCGCGGTCCAGGCGGGCGTGGGGATCGAGATGCCGGATCCGGACTGCTACCCCCACGTTGAACAGCTTGTGCAAAGCGGTCTCTTGAAGGAATCGACGCTCGACGAAATGCTGGCGCCGATTCTGCGATACAAATTCATGCTCGGTTTGTTCGAAGATCCTTACGTCGATCCTGAGGCAATTCACGCGGAGGTCGCCGCGCAGAAGAACCGTGCCCTCGCCCTTCGCGCCGCACACGAAACGATAACGCTCCTGAAGAATGAGGGAAACCTCCTTCCGCTCGACCTGAAGAGGTTGCGCGCGATCGCCGTCATCGGCCCGAATGCGGATCGCGTCATGCTGGGCGGATATAGCGGAAAACCGGTCTTCTACACGTCCCTCCTGAAAGGCATCCAGGACAAAGTGCAATCCCAGGTTCCCGTCCTCTATGGCGAAGGGTGCAAGATCACGGTCGGAGGATCGTGGGACGAGGACGCGGTAACGCTCTCGAATCCCGACGATGATCGCAAGGCGATTGCAGCTGCCGTCGAAACTGCACGGAGGGCCGACATCGTCATCCTCGCCGTTGGAGGCAATGAACAGACTTCGAGGGAAGGGTGGCTGAGGACGCATCTCGGGGACAGGGCGTCTCTGGATCTCGTGGGGATGCAGGAAGAGCTCGTCAAAGCCGTGCTGGCGACGGGCAAGCCTACCGTGGTAGTCCTGTTTCATGGGCGGCCGAACTCCATCAACCATATCCGGGAGCATGTCCCTGCCATTCTCGATTGCTGGTATCTGGGCCAGGAGACCGGGAATGCCGTCGCCGATGTCCTGTTCGGCGACTACAATCCCGGAGGGAAACTGCCGATTTCCATCCCCCGTTCGGCCGGCCATATCCCGTGCTATTACAATTATAAGCCGTCGGCGCGTCGCGGATATCTTTTCGACGACATCAGTCCGCTTTTTCCCTTCGGCTTCGGATTGAGCTACACGCATTTTCGGCTGACGGATCTCCGGCTCGAAAAAACGACGATTCGTGCACACGAATCGACGACGGTGCGTGTTGAGATTATGAACGATGGACCGTGCGATGGCGATGAAGTGGTGCAGCTGTACGTGCACGACCTTGTCAGTTCTGTCACGCGGCCTCTCAAGGAACTCAAGGGATTCAGAAAGGTCCATCTGAGCCCCAGCGAATCCGCGACCGTCGCGCTGACCGTCGGTCCAGATCAGTTGGCATTCACTACGATAGACAAGAAGTTCCTCGTCGAACCGGGCGATTTTGAGCTGCTGGTGGGCACGTCCTCCCGCGACGAGGATCTCAAGAAAGTCCTGCTCCACGTTGTGTAGCGGCGCCCGTCGTGAAGGGCTGACCGCTTCAGGCATTGCATAGGAGATTGCCTTGCAGACCAGCGCCACGAAGCTCTCGTTCAGCGAAACGGCAGGGTATGGATCCGGAGATGCAGCCGTGAACTTCGTCTTCCAGACGATGCTGTATTTCAAGCGGGGGTTCTACACGGACATTTTCGAGATTTCATCCGCTGCCGCGGGAACGTTGCTGCTCGTCGGGCGGTTCTGGGATGCGGTGTTCGATCCCTTCATGGGCGTCATGGCGGACAAGACAAACACGCGTCGGGGGAAATTCCGCCCCTGGTTTTTTTGGTCAGCCATCCCCTTTGCGGTGGTTTTTTCCCTCGCGTTTACCACCCCCGGCTTTGCCGGCGCAGTCAAGCTGGCCTGCGCCTATGCGGCCTTCGTTCTCCTCATGACGGTCAGTTCGGTGAACAACCTTCCGTACGAAGCGTTGAGCGGCGTGATGACTGGAGACGTCGACGAACGCACGAGCCTTTCGTCTTATCGGTTTTTCTTTGCCATGGCGGCGGGGTTTGTCGTCCAGGGATTGAAGCTGCCACTGGTCACGAAATTCAGCCGGGGGGTTGCGCTCTTCTGCTATGGCATCGACAAGAAAATGAATCTACAGATCCAGGACGAGCTGGCGGAACGACGGATAAGTTTTGCTTGACGCACTCTGGGGTGGGCCGACGCTTCGACGGACGAACAGAGTCGTGCGGGCACGACGGTTCCGAAGGCGGCGCGAGGTCAACCCGACGACTAATCAAGGAGGTACTCTTATGAGCAACTCGTTACGATTCCTCAACGGCGGAGCGGAGTCGCGGGGGACTGGTGCGGCCACCGGGAGAACCATGAGAGGGTTTCTGCTGCTGGCGACGTTCCTCGTGTTTGTGGCCCAGCCGCTGCTCGCAGCAGGTTCAGGGACCATCAAAGGACACATCACCGACAGGGACAGCAAGGACCCGCTGCCCGGTGCCAATGTGATCGTCGTAGGCACGGGACTGGGGGCTGCAACCGACCTCAACGGCAACTATATGATCTACAACGTTCCAGCCGCGGAGCAAACGCTGCAAATTTCGTTCGTCGGCTACGTCTCGATCAAAAAGCAGGTGACGGTCAAGGAAGGCCAGGATCTCGTCGTCGATGGCGCGCTGGTCGCCCAGGTGATCGAGGGGCAGACCGTTGTGGTGACCGGCCAGGCGAAGGGGCAGATGCAAGCCATCAACCAGCAGCTTGCCTCTGACAAGATCGCCAGCATCGTCTCTGAGGCGAAGATTCAGGAGCTTCCGGACTTTAATGCTGCGCAGGCCATCGGCCGGCTGCCGGGTGTCTCGACGCTGCAGAGCTCCGGCGAAGCAAGCAAGGTCGTGATACGAGGCCTGGCCCCGCAATTCAACGAAGTCGCCGTGGGCGGCATTTCGCTCGCTTCAACGGGAAGCACACAGATCGGCGCAGCCTCACAGGGCGGCACCTCCGGTGCGATCAACACTGACCGAAGCGTCGACCTTACCATGATCACGCCGTACATGATCAAGACGGTCGAAGTCTACAAATCGCTCACGCCGGACATGAACGCGAATGCGATCGGCGGTTATGTGAATATGGAATTGCGCGAGGCGCCGGAAGGGTTCAAGACCGATGCCCTGGCGCAGACCGGCTACACGCAGAAGAGCGGCAAGTACGGCAACTACAGATTTGTTGCCGCCGCAAGCGACCGATTCCTGGACGATGCCCTGGGGGTCTATGTGCTGGGAAATGCCGAGAGCTACGACCGTGACGCGGACAATATGGTCGGCACCTACACCCCCCAGAGCAGCCAGGTCCAGTCGGACGGGTATCGGCCGGTCCTTGTGACGAATGTTCAGCTCAATCGCCACATCGAAACACGCGATCGATATGGTGCGAACCTCATTCTGGACTACAAACTTCCTTCGGGGTCCATCAAGTCGGTCAATGCCCTGAGCCGCTTGGCGTCCAATTCACACGACTACTGGACCATTCTGGATTATCAGGCCCATAATATCAACTTCCGGTACCGGGAGGGGGACACCAAGACAGACATGGCGGTCAACACTCTCGACTTCAACAATGATTTCGGATTCTTGTCGATGGATCTCAAGGCTGCCAATACGTATTCCCGGAATCATGCCCCCGGCATGCCGCAATATGATTTCACGGAGACCGGAGGAATTCCTGGCGCGACGCCGGTCAATACCGTTCCCGAGGCTCTCGTGAAGCAGGTGAGTTATATCGGTCCGGCGAACACGTATCTGTTCAACATCAGTCTGTTCAGCGCCGACTACAAGGAAAACGACCAGGTCTACCGCGGCGATTTCAAGATTCCCTTCAATCTTGAGGGCATCACCTCCGGGTATTTCAAGTCCGGCGGCGAGTTCAGGTACAACTATCACACGAACGCCCAGGGTACTCCCTACGCGGGAATGCATGCTGGTTCACCGATTACCAACGCGATGGTGAGTCTGATCATGCAACACTATCCTGTCAGACTCGATTCTGCCAAAGGGGAATTTCCCGGCACGAATTTCACCTCGAACGACTCGAAACTCACCGATTCATTCCTTGATAACCGGTTCGGGTCCGTCCTCTGGGCCAGTGATCCGTCGATCTTGAATGGCATTACGACACTCCTGAGCAATACGCCGTCGATCAATGCGGTCAACAGCAGCGGGTCCAATGCCGGCGGCTGGTTTGAATCACCGTATCAGTATTTGCCGAACCAGTACAAATATGTTGAGCGGTACTATGCCGGCTACGCGATGGGCGAATTCAACGCACTCCAGAACGTGTCGGTGGTGGGAGGCGTTCGATGGGAAGAAGTCAAGGGATACTTCGATGCGTTCAATCTCGCCGACGGCCGCGATGCCACCCATCAGGCGGTCGACACAGTGTTTGCCCATCCAACAAACCGCTATCTGCTCCCCATGGTGCAGGCAAAATGGAGCTTCGCGGATTGGGCCGACGTCCGGTACTCTTTCACGAAGACCCTTGCCCGCCCCGATTACTCCCAGTTATCGCCGCACTTCAACATGGACTATACGCAGTTCAATGTCTGGGCCGGCAACCCGCACTTGGTCCCCGCCCAGGCCACCAATCACGACATCTTCTTCACGTTCCACAACAACGAGATAGGGCTCATCTCGCTGGGTGCTTTCTACAAAGAAGTCAAAGACTTCACGTTCTACACGCAGTACTCCCTGCATGCGACCGCCCCGCCAGGGCTGGATTCCATCGGCTCCTTTGTTGTGCACACGGGCAGCGGAGTCATCAGTCCCAAGGATGGTGCCCAATTGTACACTTATATGAATAGCCAGTATAAGGCCTACATCCGTGGGCTCGAGGCAGATATCCAGACAAGGCTGTGGTACTTGCCTCAGCCGCTCGATGGGATCTTGATCGGGATCAACTACACACATATTTCGTCGGGTGCGACATATCCCTGGAGAAACGATAGGACCCTCATCCTTCCTCCGGATCCTCAGCACCCGCGCGGCTCCACCAAAGTCGTCACGATTGACAGCACGCGATCAGGACGCCTGATCAATCAGCCCAACGACGTACTAAATGCGTACCTCGGGTACGACTACCAGGGCTTTTCCGGCCGCTTGTCCTTCCTGTTCCAGGGAAATTCTGTGAGCACCATCGGGGCGTTTGCTGAACAGGACGGCTTCACGAAGGACTATTTCCGCATTGATGCGTCGGTGCGCCAGCGTCTTCCCTGGACCGGATTCCAGCTGTTCCTGGACGTCACCAACCTCAACAACCGGAGCAACGAGGCCGCGCAGGCGTCGATCGGCGGATTCACATCGCAGCAATATTACGGCCTCACAGCGAACCTCGGGGTGAGGTACACGATGTAGGCAATGATTCCTAGGACGAATCACATATCATCTCAGCGGAGGTGTCAAATGAAGAAATGTATTTACGCGATGGTCATGTTCACCCTTCTTTTGCCCGCTCTGATCTATGCCCAGACGGACACGGTAGACGTCCCGGACTTTTTTGACCCGACAGGGGGCGAAGGAAGCCTGAACAATGCCGTTTCGGCCAAGATCACTGACGGGACTCTTTCGAACACGGTGTTTCGATTGAAGTTGTACGGCCTCTACGTTCTCAGCTCCACGATCACCGTGCCTGCGGGGAAAACCCTTTATCTTGTTGCTCCTGACCCCGGAACATCGCAAACGACGGCGCCGCCGATGATCTGCTGGACGTCGAGCAGCGGCATCAACACGACGTACAACTTCGATTGCTTCGGTGACGTTTACATGAAGAACATCTGGCTGTTGTATGCTACGACCCAGACGGATGGGATCGGCACGCAGGTCGGATCGGCACTGGAGATCGATCAGGATACCACCGACAACCTCAACAGGGGGACATTCCAAAATGTCATCTTCGATTACGCCCCGATCTCGAATAGCGGTGGATCGGTGACGGTCTCGGCAGCTCATGCGCGGCTTTCCTTTGAGAACTGCTACTTCCGGAACAACACCGATACGCATTTCCGGTACTACGGACGGGCCGTGTCATACCCCTACAACACATCGGGCTGGCATATCGACTCCGTCTCGTTTGTCAATACCACCTTCGCGAACATCGGATACGTGTTCATGCAAGAGGGAGCAGAGTATGCTGACTACGTAAAGTTCAACCACTGCACGTTCCTCAATACGGTGATGTATACGTTCGAATCCGGGTGGTGGCACTATCTTACCGTCACGAACTCCATTTTCGTAAACGCGTACATGTTCGGCTACATTCCAGCGTCGGACGGCACCACGCCCGTTGGCGGGACAGTGAACATCGACACCATTGGCACGACGAACTTCAATTTCACCGTCCCCTTCACCGAGTCCCAACGACACGTTCTCTTTGCCAATAACAGCTACGGATTCGATACGTGGCTCAAGAACTACATGGCGCCCTACGATGCGACAACGAATCCCACCGGAGGCAACACCTACAGCAATCGTGTCTATGCATTATATCCCGATAGCGTACCCCGGCCGCAGCCCATCATGAGTGCCAAGACGATGGCCTTCTTCCAGAACAAGACCACCTGGCCGTACATCTCGATGGCCAACATCCACGACTCCACGAACCCGGGGTTCCTGATTCCGCCGACAAACCAGGTGGGGATACAAAGCTTCCTCCTGCGCAAGTGGACGGACAACTCGGACACGACGTGGGCGTTTGACCCCCATTCGGACGTCAATCAGATCTGGCCGGTGAATGAGCAGATGCGGTACTCCAACTCGACATTGAAGACAGCGGCCATGGGCGGCTATCCGCTCGGAGATCTGTACCGCTGGTGGAACAACATCCCAGCCACATACTCGGGGTGGAAGGCGCAGCAGGGGGCGGAGGATACACAGATCCAGAGCTATCTGGACAATGGCATCACCGGCGTACCGACGCAATCCACATCCCCGGCCAGTTTTGCACTAAGTCAGAATTATCCCAACCCGTTCAATCCCGTGACGACAATCGAGTTCTCGCTTGCGAAGGCGGGGGCGGCATCGCTCAAGGTGTACGATATCCTTGGTCGCGAAATCGCCACGCTGGTCGACGGCGTGCAGACGGCAGGGCAGCATTCGGTGACGTTCAATGCAACCAACCTTGCCAGCGGCGTGTATTTCTACACACTGCAAGCGGGCGCCAATTCTCTCACGAAGAAACTCCTTCTCATGAAGTAACCATCGACCGTGCTGGTCCCGGAAACGGGATCAGCACGGTGCCACGTTGTCTGTGGGGGGTGAACGGTTTCAGGTCGGTTGAAACATCCACTACGATCGGCCACATGTCGAAGAAGGTCCCGGAAGGAGGTGATTCGCTCTGAAGTTCGATTTCTCGAAGAGCTTGAAGCAGCATCCGCAACTTCCAGAACTCCATCAACAAATATGAGCGGAGGTCTTATGAGTAAGTTCTTCTCTCTTGCTGTACTGGGAGCACTCTTCCTCTTCCTGGCGGTGACCCCCACGGTCGCCCAGGAAGTCGTATTCTCTCCCGGACCGACCCCGACGCCGTCGTCGGGCGCATCAAAC
>Ga0335071_10005412_pt1 | contig 13251 bp, 15 predicted proteins | sample Lox_Sample_15_FD_206724 | JGI IMG/M metagenome (GOLD analysis project Ga0335071, IMG submission 206724) | Soil microbial communities from Loxahatchee National Wildlife Refuge, Florida, United States - Lox_Sample_1.5 | ecosystem: Environmental > Terrestrial > Soil > Wetlands | place: USA...
TCGCCTGGCTCACCGCCGCCGTGGCGGCGCCGTTCCGGCTACTCCAGCGCCCCTTCGCGCGGACGCTGCTCGGCACCGGGCTCGTTGCGGTTGCGCGCCGCCCGGTGTAGCGCGCCCGCGCTCTCGCCGCCCCAGATCAGCGCCCCCGGCGCCGACAGCGCCAGCGCGAGCAGGAAGTAGAGGAAGCCGGCGGAGAACGCCTGGTCGGCGCCGACGCCGAGCTGGCCGAGGAAGCTGACGAAGAACGCCTCGCGCAGCGCGAACCCGTTCAGCGTGAACGGCGCCAGCATCACGAGGAAGAACATCGGCCCCATCACGAAGTACGGCAGCGGCGACAGGTGGATGCCGACGGCGATGCCGCACAGCCAGATGGCGAGGACGCGGAACGCCTGCACGACGATCGTCAGCCCGAGCATCTCGGTGACGAGGCGCGGGTGGTCGCGGTAGCTGTGCAGCCCGAGATAGAGCTTCCGCGCCTGGCCCGCGACGCGCAGCCGCTCGAGCGGCGCCTCGAACCGCCGCAGGTGGCGGCGGGCGCGCCGGGAGAAGAGGACGACCGCCAGGGCGACCGTCCCGAGCGCGATCACGACCTCGAGCAGCACGTACGGCCCGACGTCGATCCGCCCGATCGCGAGCACGAAGCTGACGACGCCGAGCAGCAGGGTCGCGATCCCGCCCAGGAAGCGCTCGAGCAGCACCGAGCCGGCGACGTCGCCGCCTTCGCCCGGATGCCGGCGCGAGGTCTCGACGATGCGCATCGCGTCGCCTCCGAGCGAGGTCGGAAGCACCTGGCTCGCCGTGTACGAGACGAAGTAGGCGCGGAGCAGCCAGCGGAGGTTGTCCCCCATCCCCCGGACGGCGAGCAGCTTCTGCCAGCGCCACGAGAGCGGGAGCAGGGCGAGGACGAGGATCGCGAGCGCCAGACCGACCGCCCAGAGCTTCGAGTGCGAGAGGACGTGCGCGGTCTCGCGGAAGTCGATCTTCGCGACGATGTAGACGACGCACAGGCCGCTCACGACGAGCGCCGCGCCGGCCCGCGCCGCTCTCCGGTGGCGCACCATCTCCCGGGAAGGTATCGGCTCCGGGAGACGGTTTCGGGAGCCGCAAACCGCCGGGAGGTTCGGAAGGTGGGAGCAACGTGGCTATACTTCCCGGCCGCTTGGCTTCCAACGACCTCATGCAGAAGGAGCCCGGCGTCTGGGTCGAAGGCCCGGACGGCGAGCTGATCCCCGATTACGAGTCGACCTTCCCCGAGATCAACGAGGGGCAGGTCGTCCACGGCACCGTGGTCCGGGTCGACAAGGACGAGGTCCTGGTCGACATCGGTTACAAGTCGGAAGGGGTCATCCCGGTCTCCGAGCTCTCGATCCGCCGCTCGGTCAACCCGGCCGACGAGGTGGCTCTGGGGGACGAGATCGACGCGCTCGTGCTCACGAAGGAGGACGCCGAAGGGCGCCTGATCCTCTCGAAGAAGCGCGCGCGGTTCGAGCTCGCGTGGAAGAACATCGAGAACGCCGCCGAGTCGGGCGACCCCGTCAACGGCCGCGTGATCGAGGTCGTGAAGGGCGGCCTGATCCTCGACCTCGGCGTGCGCGGGTTCCTGCCCGCGTCGCTGGTCGACATCCGCCGCGTCCAGGACCTGGACGAGTTCCTCGGCCAGGAGCTGCGCGCGAAGGTGATCGAGCTCAACCGCTCACGGAACAACGTCGTGCTCTCGCGCCGCGCCGTGCTCGAGGAGGAGCGCAAGGAGCAGCGGCAGCAGATCCTCGACAAGCTTCAGCCCGGCGACGTGGTCGAGGGGCAGATCTCGAACATCGTCGACTTCGGCGCGTTCGTCGACCTCGACGGCATGGACGGCCTCATCCACATCTCGGAGCTCTCGTGGTCGCACGTCAACCACCCGTCCGAGGTGCTCGAGATCGGCCAGACGGTCGAGGTCAAGGTGCTCGACATCGACCGCGAGCGCCAGCGGATCTCGCTCGGCCTCAAGCAGACGCAGAGCGACCCGTGGCAGCAGGTGATCGAGAACTACCACGAGAACGACGTGGTCGAGGGGCGCGTCACGAAGGTGGTCACCTTCGGCGCGTTCGTCGAGATCCTCCCGGGTGTCGAAGGGCTCGTGCACATCTCCGAGCTCGCGCAGCACCACGTCGAGAACCCGCGCGAGGTCGTCGCCCAGGGTCAGCCCGTCAACGTGAAGATCATCGAGGTCGACGGCGAGCGCCGCCGGCTCTCGCTCTCGCTGAAGCGTGTCGAGGACTCGGACCCGGTGCAGCCGCGCGCGGACGGCGGCGAGTCGGTGCACGCCCGCCCGGCGATCGACCTCTCCGAGGACGTCTTCGCCGAGACGCCCGGGGTCGAGGTCGAGGTCGTCGCCGATCACGAGGCGGAGGCGGCCGAAGCGGCCGCCGAGGCGCAGGCCGACGCGGTCGAGGCCGTCGAGGCCGCTGCGGACGAGGAAGCAGCCGCGGCCGACGACGAGTAATGCGGGAGCGGCGCCCGGTCGCCGTCGCGATCACCGGCGGTATCGGAGCGGGGAAGAGCGAGGCGCTGCGCGCCTTCGCACGGCACGGCGCCGCGACCGTCTCGAGCGACGAGATCGTCCATCACCTCCTGCTGCGCCCTGACGTCCGCGACGCCGTGATCGCGCGCATGGGGAACGGGATCGTGAACCCCGACAGCGGGGAGATCGACCGGGGCGCGCTCGCCACGGTCGTCTTCAACGACCGGGAGGCGCTCGGGTGGCTCGAGGAGCTCCTGCACCCGCTCGTCTCGGCCGAGTACCTGCGCTGGCGCGACCAGCTGGCCGAGCTTGCGAACGCGCCTGCGGTGTGCGTCACCGAGGTGCCGCTCCTCTACGAGAGCGGGGCCGAGTCGCGCTTCGACAAGGTGGTCGTGATCACGGCGCCGAGGAAGCTCAGGCAGGCACGCTCGATCGTTGCGACCGACGAGCGCGAGGCGCGGCTGATCGACGACCGCGAGAAGGCGAAGCGGGCCGATTACGCGTACACGAACACGGGCTCGTTCGACGAGCTCGACGCCTTCGTCGGGTCCGTCATGCACGATCTGACGGCAGGATGAGGCGCCTTGTCTGGCTCGTCGTTCTGCTCGCTGTCGCGGCAGGGGCAGTGGTGTACGTCGTCGACACCAGCCCGCCGTGGTACGAGCGGCTCCGCTATCCGCTGCGCTACTCCGAGTACGTCACCGTGCACGCGCGCGAGCACCAGCTCGATCCGGCGCTGCTCGCCGCCGTCATCTACCAGGAGTCGAAGTTCCGCGCGGACGCGAAGTCGTCCTCGGGCGCCATCGGGCTGATGCAGCTCACTCCGTCGACGGCGCAGGGAATCGCGATCCGGACGCACGGCAGCAGGTTCACGACGAGCGACCTCTACAACCCGGAGATCAACATCCGCTACGGGTCCTGGTACCTGAGCGACCTCTTCGAGAAGTACGGCAGCGAGCGGCTCGTCCTGGCGGCCTACAACGCGGGGCAGGGGAACGTCGACCGCTGGCGCGCCGAGGGAAAGCCGATCCAGTTCCCGGAGACGGTCGCATACGTCCAGCGCGTCGAGCACCTGCAGACGATCTACCGGCGCGCCTGGGCCAAGAAGCTCGGCTACGGGTAGGCCCAGACAAGCAGCCCGCCCGCCTCGCCCGTGCGCGTGAAGCCGGCGCGCTCGAGCGTCCCGATCGAGGCGGCGTTCCCCGGCTCGCAGCGCGCGACGACGGCCGAGACGCCGGGCTGGGCGAGCGCCCAGGCGGCGAGGGCGCGCGCCGCCTCGGTCGCGTAGCCGCGCCGCCGCCGGAACGGCAGCACGCTGTAGCCGAGCTCGACCGTCCCGTCCGGGCCGGGCGGGCCGTGGAAGCCGGCGTCGCCGACAACGGTCTGCGTCGAACGCTCGACCATCGCCCAGATCCCGTACGGCGGCTCGCGCGAGGGCAGGTCGCGCAGGTCCGGCTGCGGCCAGTCCTGCGGCAGCGCCGCGCCGATCAGGCGCGCTGCGGCCGCGCGGTCCGCGAAGAGCGCGCGCGCCGCCTCGAGGGGCAGCGGCCGGAGCTCGAGCCGTTCGGTCGCGATCACCCCCAAGTTCTAACCGGGCAGAATGGCCGCATGAAGGTCAGTGCGAAGGCGGACTACGCGATCCGCGCCGCCCTCGAGCTGGCGGCGGCGGAGGACCAGGGCCCGGTCAAGGGCGAGCGGATCGCCCAGGCCCAGGAGATCCCGCCGAACTTCCTCGAGAACATCCTCGCCGACCTGCGGAACGGCGGGCTCGTGCTCTCCCGGCGCGGCGCCGACGGCGGCTACTGGCTCGCGCGCCCGGCGGCCGAGATCAGCCTCGCCGACGTGATCCGCGTCGTCGACGGCCCGCTCGCGAACGTCCGCGGCGTCCGCTCGGAGCAGGTCGCCTACCAGGGGACCGCCGAGCCGCTGCGCGACGTGTGGGTCGCCGTGCGGGCGAGCCTGCGCAGCGTGCTGGAGCAGGTGACGCTCGCCGACCTCGTGTCCCGCGAGCTCCCCGAGAACGTGCGCGCGCTCGCGGACGACCCCGACGCCTGGGCGCCGCACTGACGACGGGCTAGGCGAACGCGCGCGTGCGCGTCGGGCGCACGTGGACGATCTGTCCCGCTTCGACCTCGAGCTGCTCGGCCTGGTCGCGGGTGAGCTGAACCGAGAACGGCTCGCCGTCCTCCCAGACGAGCTCGCAGCGCACCTCGAACCCGAGATGGAGGACCCGCTCGACCTGCGCCTCGCGCGTCGTCTCGTCCGGGATGTCGACGATCTCGAGGTCGTGCGGGCGCACCCAGCCGTCGCCGAACCGGCTCGCCTGGCCGACGAAGCTCATCACGAACTCGTTCGCGGGAGAGTCGTAGAGCGTCCGCGGCGCGTCGACCTGCTCGATGCGCCCCTTGTTCATCACGACGACCCGGTCGGCGACCTCCATCGCCTCCTCCTGGTCGTGCGTGACGAAGACCGTCGTCGTGTGCGTCTCCTCGTGCAGTCGCCGCAGCCAGACGCGAAGCTCGGCGCGCACGCGCGCGTCGAGGGCGCCGAACGGCTCGTCGAGGAGGAGCACCTTCGGCTCGGGCGCGAGCGCGCGGGCGAGGGCCATGCGCTGGCGCTGGCCGCCCGAGAGCTGCGCCGGATAGCGGTGCCCGAAGCCCTGCAGCTGCACGAGCTCGAGCAGCTCGTCGACCCGGGCCCGGATCTCGGCGCGCGGGCGCCGGCGGATCTTCAGCCCGAACGCGATGTTGTCGCGCACCGTCATGTGCTTGAACGCGGCGTAGTGCTGGAACACGAAGCCGACGCCGCGCTGCTGCGGCGGCGTCCCGGTCGCCTCGGCGCCGTCGAGCAGGACCTCGCCCGTGTCGGGATGCTCGAGGCCGGCGATGATGCGGAGCAGGGTGGACTTGCCGGAGCCGCTCGGCCCGAGCAGCGCCGTGAGCGCCCCCGAGTCGACGTCGAGCGAAACGTCGGCGAGCGCCTGGAAGCTCCCGAAGCGCTTCGAGACATGGCGGACCTGGATCGACATCTAGGCAGTCCCTTCCTTCGGTTTCAGCTTGGTCATGACGACGAGAACGGCGACGGCGAGCACGCACAGGAGCAGCGCGACGCCGTACGCGCCGGCCTGGTCGAGGTTCTCGTAGTAGTCCTGGACGCGCAGCGTCAGCGTCTCCGTCTTGCCGGAGATGCTCCCGGAGACGATTGCGACGGCGCCGTACTCGCCGAGGCAGCGCGCCGTCGTGACGACGACGCCGTAGATCACCGCCCAGCGGATCGACGGCAGCGTGACGCGCCAGAACGCCTGCCAGCTCGACGCCCCCAGCGTGTACGCGGCCTGCTCCTGCTCGTCGCCGATCTCCCGCAGCGTCGGCACGACCTCGCGGGCGACGAACGGCACCGACACGAAGATCGTCGCGAGCACCATCGCCGGGAGCGCGAAGAGCACCTGGACGCCGTGGCCGGTGAACCACGGGCCGAACCAGCCGGTGCGCCCGTACAGGAGGTAGAGGGAGAAGCCGACGACGACCGGCGAGAGCGCGAGCGGCAGGTCGACGAACGCGTTCACGAGCCCCTTGCCCGGGAAGCGCCGGCGAACGATCGCGAGCCCGCACACGATCCCGAAGACCGTGTTCAGGGGCACGGCGATCGCGCAGAGGATGAGCGTGATCTTGAACGCGTGGATCGTGTCCGGGTCGGTGATCGCGGCCCACGCCTGGTCGAGGCCCTCCTCCCAGATGCGCCAGAAGAGCATCGAGAGCGGCGCGAGCAGGATCACGAGCAGGTACCCGAGTGCCGTGAAGCGGACGACGTACCTACCCACGCTCGTGCCTCGTGGCCAGGCGCCTGACGGCGCCGATGACGAGCAGGACGGCGAACGACACCCCGAGCATCACCACCGCGACCGCGGACGCGCCGACGCTGTTCCCGCTCTGTCCCTGGTTGAACACGTAGACCGAGGCCATCTCGGTCCGGAACGGCAGGTTCCCGGAGATGATCACGATCGAGCCGATCTCCCCGACGACGCGCGCGAACGCCATGGCGACGCCGGAGAGGATGCCCGGCAGGATGCTCGGCAGGACGATGCGGGTGAAGACCGTCAGCTCGCGCGCTCCGAGCGAGCGCGCGGCCTCCTCCATCTGCACGTCGAGCTCGTAGAGGACCGGCTGCACCGTTCGCACGACGAACGGCAGCGAGACGAAGCAGAGCACGAGCACGATCGCGGAGCGGGTGAACGCGAGGTGCAGCCCGACGGGGGAGTACGGGCCGTACAGCGCGAGGACGAGCAGGCCGGCGACGATCGTCGGCAGCGCGAAGGGCAGGTCGATGACCGCGTTGACGATCTCCTTCCCGCGGAACTCGTCGCGGACGAGCGTCCACGCGATGATCGTCCCGAAGATCGCGTTGATGAAGGCGACGACCAGCGAGATCCCGAGCGTCAGCTTCAGCGCCGCCACCGCCTCGGGCTGCGTCACCGCGCTCCAGAAGCCGTGGACGCCGTCGGAGCGCGACTCCCACGCGAGCGCGGCGATCGGCAGCGCGACGATCACCGTCAGGAAGGTCATGACGAAGCCGAGGGAGAGGGCCGTCTCGGCCCCCTCCCTGGTGATCGTGCGGGACCGGGCCCCGCGCAGCGTGGGTGCGGCGACGCTAGCCAGAGCTGGGGCCTCCGACGCTCTGCTCGATCTGCGACATCAGCGCGCCGGGCGCGAACCACTTCTTGTCGGCCGCGCGCCACCCGCCGATCGCCTTCTCGGTGATCTTGAAGATGCCCGGGCGGGCCGGAAACTCCTTCTGCGCCGCGGCCGACTTCGCCACCGCCGGGTTGACGGGCCGGAACCCGTACTGGACGAACAGGTTCTGCGCCGTCGTGCTGCGCAGGAACTGCAGGAACCTGTTCGTCGCGTCGGGGTTCCTGCTCGTCTTCACGAGCGCTACCGGCAGCTCGATCAGCATCGTCTGGCGCGGGATGACGTACTGGATGTTCTTGCCCTGCAGGCGGGCGTTGATCGCCTCGCTCTCGTAGGTCAGCAGCACGTCGCCCTTCCCGGAGAGGAAGGTGTTCGTCGCGTTCGAGCCCGACGTGTCCTGCGACACGACATGCGAGAACAGCTGCTTCACGTACGCGATCGCCTGCGCGTCGGTCTTGCCGAGCGCCCGCTGCGCGCCGTACGCGGCGAGGATGTTCCACTTGGCCGACCCGGAGCTGAACGGGTTCGGGGTGACGACCTGGACGCCCGGCTTGATCAGGTCGGCCCAGCTCTTGATGTGCTTCGGGTTGCCGTTGCGCACGGCGAAGACGACGACGGTGTCCGCCGCGATCCCGTTGTACCCCTGCTTGTCCCAGTTCTGATTGACGAGCCCTGCGTCGACGAGCAGGTTGACGTCGTCGCCGGCGGAGAGGAAGACGAAGTCGGCGGGCTGGCCGGCCGCGACCGCCTTCGCCTGGTTCGTCGAGGGCCCGTACGACTGCGTGAAGGAGACGCCCTGGCCCTGCGGTGTCTGCTGGTAGGCCTGGACGATCTTCTGCATGACGGGCTTCGGCGTCGAGTAGGCGACGAAGGTGAGGTTCGTCCCCCGGGTCGAGGCGGCGGCGACCGCCGTTGCCGCGAGCGCCGCGAGGGCGGCGATGAGGAGCGTGATGTTCTTCTTCTTGTTCATGGGCATGGTGAACAAATACATAAGCAAGACTGATTCGTCAAATAAGAACCAGTCGCCGGTAGGGTGGGCGGCGTGGCGGCCGTCCTGGCGGCGAGAGCAGTCGAGAAGCGCTACGGCCGGGTGACGGCGCTCGCCGGCGTCGACCTCGAGGTCGGGCCGGGGCAGCTCGTCGGCCTGCTCGGGCCGAACGGGGCCGGCAAGTCGACCCTCGTCAAGATCGCGTGCGGGCTCGTGCGGCCGAGCAGCGGCCGCGTCGAGGTCCTCGGCGCGCCGGCCGGGTCTGCGGGCGCCCGCCGGTCGCTCGGGTATCTCGCGGAGCTCTTCCGCTTCCCGGGCTGGATGACGGCGGACGAGGTGCTCACGCTGCACCAGCGGCTCGCCGCGTCCGCGGGCGGCGGCGCCGAGCGCATCGAGCTGCTCGAGCTCGTCGGCCTGCCGGACGCGCGGCACACCCGCGTCGCCTCGATGTCGAAAGGGATGCAGCAGCGGCTCGGACTCGCGCAGGCGCTCGTCGGCTCGCCGCCGCTCCTGCTGCTCGACGAGCCGACGAGCGCGCTCGACCCGGCCGGCCGCCGCGTCGTCCGCGGCCTGCTCGAGGAGCTCCGCCGCCGCGGCACCTCGGTGCTCCTGAACTCGCACCTCCTGTCGGAGGTCGAGCTCGTCTGCGACCACGTCGTGATCGTCGACCACGGCCGCGTCGTCGCGGCCGGGACGCCGGCCGAGCTGCGGCGCCAGGGCGGGGTGGAGGTCGAGACCGGCGGCGGTGTCCGGCAGTTCCCCGACGCGGGCCGGGCGGACGTGCCGCGCATCGTGCGCGAGCTCGTCGATGCGGGCGAAGACGTCTATGCGGTCCGGCTCGTCACGTCGAGCCTCGAGGACGTCTATCTGGAAGTGGTCGACGAGTGACGACGATCGTCCTCTACGGGCTGCGCGAGAGCCTGCGCCGCAAGATGTTCGCGGTCGTGCTCGTGCTGACGGCCGCGTTTCTCGGGCTGTACGCCTGGGGGACGCACGCGGCGTTCCGCGACACGCGCAGCTTCCTCGGTCCCGCGCAGCAGCGGCTCGATCCCGACGCGGTCGCGGGCGCGACGGTGTTCGGGCTGGCGATGTTCGCGATCCTCTTTCTCGGCGCCGTGCTGTCGGTCTTCCTGACCCTGAACGTGGTCCGCGGCGACGCCGAGGCGGGGCTCCTGCAGCCGCTCGTCGTGCGGCCGATCGGGCGCGCGCAGCTCCTGCTCGCGCGGTTCGCCGGAGCGGCGGGCGTCGCCGCGATCTACGTCTTGGCCGTCTACTGGCTCGCGCTCGGGATCACCTACTGGGCCGGCGGGTGGTCGCCCGACCGGCTGGTCTCGCCGGGGCTCGAGCTCGCCGGCGCCGTCGTGGTCGTGGCGGCGCTCGCGGTCGCCGGGTCGGTGTTCCTGGCGCCGATCGCAAACGGCATCGGCGCGCTGATGGTCTTCGGCGCCGGGCTGATGGCGGGCCTTCTCGGCGAGATCGGGCACGCGATCGACTCGCAGAAGCTCCAGCACATCGCGCGCATCGCCTGGTGGGTGTTCCCGTTCGACGCGCTCTACGAGGACGCCCTCCACCGGCTGACGATCGACACCACCGGGTTCGCCGCCTTCGTGCTGACGCTCGGCCCGTTCGGCGGCTCGCACCACGCCGGCGGGCCGCTGCTCCTCTGGGCGGCGGCCTACCTGGGGATCGTCGGGCTCGTCGCCCTGAGCGCATTCGCCGCCCGCGACCTTTAGCATCGCGCCATGAGCGCGGGTAGGCGGGCACTCGCCGAGGCGCTGCGGCACGTCGGAGTCCGGGAGTCTCCGCCCGGCTCGAACGAGACCATGTTCGGACGGTGGTTCGGCGCGAACGGCGTGCCCTGGTGCGCGATCTTCGCGTCGTACTGCTACGACGTCGGTGCGGGCGTCGTCCTCTGCCGCGGCTGGCACGGAGCGGGCGTCGGTCCGCGCGGCGTCGCATACGTGCCGACGCTCGCGGCCTGGCTCAAGGGGACGCACCGCACGGTGGCGGAGCCGCAGCCCGGCGACCTTGTCCTCTTCGACTGGGACGGGGGCCTGCCCGACCACGTCGGGCTCGTCGTCCGCGCGACCGCGGCCGGCCTCGAGACGGTCGAGGGCAACACCGCGGTCGGGAACGACGCGGACGGCGGCGAGGTGATGCGCCGGACGCGCCGAATGGACGATGTGGCCCTCTTCGGACGCTACACTTGAGGGGTCAACTATGACGTCCGTCACGAGCACCGATACGAACCTCGACGCCTGGGTCTCGTTCCTGCGCGCCCACGCGGCGGTCACGCGCGAGCTGTCGGTGCAGCTCCAGCAGGAGCACGGGCTGACGCTCAACGACTACGAGGTGCTGCTGCACCTGTCGCGGGCCGAGGCCGGGCGGCTGCGCCGGGTCGACCTGGCGGAGAGCGTGCTGCTCACCGCCTCGGGGATCACGCGCCTGCTCGAGGGGCTCGAGCGCTCGGGTTACGTCTGCAAGGAGACCTGCGCGTCGGATGCGCGCGTGTCGTACGCGAAGCTCACCGACGCGGGGGCTGCGAAGCTGAAGGCGGCGGCGCAGACCCACCTGCGCGGCATCGACGAGCAGTTCCTGTCGCGCTACTCCGGCTCGGAGCTTGCGACGCTGGCCGAGCTGCTCGCGCGGCTGCCGTTGACGGGCGGCGACTGCAAGGCCGGCGTCTCCGAGCCCTGTAGCTGATTCGCCAGCTCGAGGAACGGCCCCGGGGTCGCCATCAAGGCGTCGAAGGAGCCGCGCTGGGTGATGCGGCCGTGCTCGACGACGAGGATCTCGTCGGCGCGCCGGACGGTCGCAAGGCGGTGGGCGATGATGATCGACGTCCGCCCGTGCAGCAGCCGGTCGAGCGCCTTCTCGATCAGGATCTCCGTCGGCCGGTCGATGTTCGAGGTCGCCTCGTCGAGGATCAGGATGCGCGGGTCGGCGAGCAGCGCACGCGCGATCGAGATCAGCTGGCGCTCTCCGGCGGAGAGGCCGGCCCCGCCCTCGCGCACCGTGTGCTCGAGCCCTTCGTCGAAGCGGCGCGCGACCCGGTCGACGCCGACCGCGTAGGCGACCTCCGCGACCGCGTCGTCGGTCGCCTGGGGCGCGGCGAAGCGGATGTTGTCCGCGATCGTGCCGGCGAACAGGAACGGGTCCTGCAGCACGACGCCGAGCTGGCGGCGGTACGCGCGCAGCTCGACTCCGCGCAGGTCGTTCCCGTCCACGAGGACGGCGCCGTCGTCGGGGTCGTAGAAGCGGCCGACGAGCTTCGCGGTCGTCGACTTCCCGCCGCCCGACTCGCCGACGAGGGCCAGGCAGCCGCCCGGCGGGACGCGGATGTCGATGCCGTGCAGCACCGGCTCGCGCCCGTAGGCGAACGTGACGCGGTCGATGTGCAGGTCGCCCTCGATGCGCGGGAGCCGCCGTGCGCCGGGCGCGTCGCGGATCTCCGGCTCCGTGTCGAGGACGGAGCTGATCTTCTCCATCGCGGCGCCCGCCGACTGCACCTGGCCGTAGAGATCCGACAGCTCCTGGAGCGGCTGGAAGACCAGGTTGAGGATGAACACCGCCGAGACGAGCGTGCCGATCGAGAGCGAGCCGGCCGCGAGCATGTGCCCGCCGACCCAGATCACGGAGACCGTGGCGATCGCGCCGAGGAACTCGATCCCGGGGAAGAACAGCGAGTTGAGCCACTGCGCGTAGGTGTTCGTCTCGCGGTTCGCCCAGTTTGCCTTGTCGAACTCGTCGAGGAACGCGCGCTCGCGGTTGAACGCCTGGATCACCGCGACGCCGGCGACCGACTCCGCGATCTGCGCGGTCATCCCCGAGATCGTCTCGCGCACCCGCAGGAACGCCGCGTGCGAGCGCACCTGGAACCAGCGGCTGAGGACGATCGTCGGCGGCAGGATGACGAGCGCGACCAGTCCGAGGCGCCAGTCGAGCACGAACAGCCCGACGACCGCGGCCATCAGCGTGAGCGTGTTGACGACGAGCGTCGTCAGGCCCTGCGACAGCACGTCCGAGAGCGCGTCGACGTCGGAGGTGAGGCGCGCGATGATCCAGCCCGCCTTCTGCTGGCTGAAGTAGCGGAGCGACAGCTGCGTCAGGTGGTCGAACAGGTCCTCGCGGAGGCCGATCACGATGTCCTGCCCCACCCACGCGAGCCCGCGGACGAGCGTCGTCTGCATGATCCAGGCGGCCGCGTTGATCGCCAGGTAGATCGCCACGTCGCGCGCGAGGCGGCTCGTGTCGCCCGTCTGCATGCCGTTGTCGATCGCGTCCTGCACGACGAGGAGCGCAGTGACGGGCGCGGCGGCGGCGCCCACGCCGATGACGGCGAGCCCCGTGACGCGCAGCCGGTGGCCGCGCAGGTAGCCGCCGAGCCGGAGCAGGCCCGTCCGGTGCCGGGGCTTACGCCGCAGCACCGATCTCCTCCCCGAAGAGCGACCAGAAGACGCCGCCGCGCGCGAGCAGCTCGTGCGGCGTGCCCGACTCGACGATCACGCCGTCGTCGAGGACGACGGCGCGGTCGGCGACCTCGACCGTCGAGAGCCGCTGCGTCGCGATCAGGACGGTGCGGCCCGCGAGCGCAGGGCGCAGGTTCTCGATCAGGTGCCGCTCGGTCTGCGTGTCGACGGCCGACATCGGGTCGTCGAGGACGACGACGCGCGCGCCGGCGACGAGCGCCCGCGCGAGCGCGACGCGCTGGCGCTGTCCGCCGGACAGGTTGACGCCGCGCTCGCCGATCAGCGTGTCGTAGCCGTCGGGGAGCTCGGCTGCGAACGCGGCGACGCCGGCCGCCTCGCAGGCGGCGACGACCTCGTCCCACGGCGCGTCCGGCCGCGCGGCGGTCAGGTTGTCGCGCAGCGGGATCGAGAAGAGGATCGGCCGCTGCGTGACGACCGCCACGGCGGTGCGGAGCTCGCGGAGCTCGACGTCGCGGACGTCGACGCCGCCGATCAGCACGCGCCCTTCGGTCGGGTCGTAGAAGCGGGGGAGCAGGTTGAGCAGCGACGTCTTGCCGGCGCCGGTCGGCCCGCAGACGGCGATCACCTCGCCCGGTTGAACGT
>Ga0335071_10005416_pt1 | contig 13242 bp, 11 predicted proteins | sample Lox_Sample_15_FD_206724 | JGI IMG/M metagenome (GOLD analysis project Ga0335071, IMG submission 206724) | Soil microbial communities from Loxahatchee National Wildlife Refuge, Florida, United States - Lox_Sample_1.5 | ecosystem: Environmental > Terrestrial > Soil > Wetlands | place: USA...
CTCCGCGCCGGCACGCTCGCAGAGGTGCGCCGCGGCGACCGGGTCGGGCTCGGCGCCCCCCCGCGCCTGGCGGAGCGTGGCCACGTGGTCGATGTTGATGGCGAGTCTCATGGGCGCCTCCTGACGATGTACTGGAGGTGTTCCGGCCGCCGGGTCACGAGCTGGACGCCGGCGGGGCAGACGACGTCGGCGTCGATGAGCCCCGTGGAATCCGCCGCGACGTCCGCGTAGGATGTGGCCGCGCGGAAATCTGCCGCGGCGAGTCCGGAGAGCTGCCGGATCCCCGCGCGCACCACGATCTCGATGCGCGGCGGGATGAGGATCACCTCCCGGTTCGCCGGCGCGCCGGTGACGGCCACCGGGACGCCCGCGATGACCTTCTCCGCGAACGGTTCGACCGTGATCGCGATCCGCACCGAGGGGACCGAGAGCGTGATGGCGTAGGGGTCGGGCGAGGCGAGCGGGACCTCGGCGTCGAGCGGGCCGCGCACGTTGTCGAAAATGCGCCGCTCCGTTTTCCACGCGTCGATCGTGCGCAGCACCGACTCCGCCCCGGTGAGCGTGACGCTGTCGGGGGCGACGAACGTGGGTCCCACCTGCCCGTACCCCTCCCGGAATCCCGCGATGCAGTCGAGCACGACCGGGACCCGCTTGCGCACGGATGTGCCCAGCGCCACCTCGATTGAGTCGGGCGTCACCCCGAGCAGCCGCACTCCCGGCGGGAGCACGATGTGATCGGCGAAATCGTTGAACGTCAGGACCCGGTGGTGCGGCGGGAGCGCGGCGGGGGAGAGCGAAACGGCCGGCGCCCGCGCGAGCAGGACGCCGGCGAGGCGCCATCCTTCCCCCCGGAGCCGGAGCTGGAGCGTGCGCGGCAGGGATGTCGCAACCGCCATGCCCGGAGGGATGTCCTGGAGGACGAACGGCGCGGTGATCGTGGTCTCGTAATCCTCGCGCATCGTCACGGAGACCCATGCAAAGACGCCGAAGAGCGTCGAAACGATGGCGATATAGATCGAGCGTCGCTCCATCGGGGCGGGGCTCACCCGCCGGAGCGCGGTTTCAGCAGCTCACGGATCAGGACGTCCCTGTTGGCCATGGAGATTTCCCGCCCCTGGATTCCGAGCCCCGCCGTGTCCCGTGCCAGCGTCCTGAGCTCGTGCACGTTCATCGCCTCCAGGCGGGCCCTGAGCGCGCCGGCGCCCGGCTCCGGCGCGAACGGAAATTCCTCCTCCGCCGGCTTCTCCGGCGCCGTGGCGGCGCGGGAGGAAATGGGGATCAGTGTGCCTGTATCATCCGCGGGACGCGGGATCACGTGGGAGGAGACAAGCTCTCCCACGCGTGCGGCGGCTGCCGCCCCCGCCTCCACGGCGGTCTTCACGGCTGCGACGTCGCCGGTGATTGCCACCATCACCAGCCCGCCGCGGGCGTACTCCGTGCCTGCAAGCTTCACGCTGGCGGTCTTCAACATGACGTCAGCGGCCTCGATCGATCCGACGAGGCCGCGCGTTTCCACGAGTCCCAGTGCACGTTCGCTCATGGCTCACTTGAGCGGGGGGCGTTTCGGCAGTATTGATTCGATGTCGGTGTGGGGGCGCGGGATGACGTGCACGGAGACCAGCTCGCCGACCCGTTGCGCGGCCGCGGCCCCGGCGTCGGTCGCGGCCTTGACCGCCCCGACGTCGCCGCGCACCATCACGGTGACGTAGCCGCCGCCGATCGCTTCCTTGCCGATCAGCTGCACGCGCGCCGCTTTCACCATGGCGTCGGCGGCTTCGATGGATCCGACGAGGCCCTTGGTTTCCACCATGCCGAGCGCGTCGAACGAGGTTTCCGCCATTGACGATCTTCTCCTTGATATGAAGCGGGGCGTGGAAATATACCCACGCCCCGGTTCATTGTCAACCTGCGCCGCTGCGCGCCGCTACCGCACGAGGAGCAGCTTCCTCGTGGCGACGAACATCCCCGCGGTCAGCCGCGCGATATAGACGCCGCTGGCGAGCGCGCCCGCGTCAAAGCGCACCTCGTGGAACCCGGGAGCCTGGACCCCGTCGACGAGCGTTGCGACGTTCTGGCCGAGCGCGTTGTAGACCGCCAGGTACACCGGCGCGATCTGCGGGAGCGCGTAGCGGATCGTCGTGGCCGGGTTGAACGGGTTGGGATAGTTCTGCGCGAGCTGGAACCTGGCCGGCGTGCCCCCGGCGCCCGGCGCGACGGCGAGCGGGACAAACTCATCCATGGCGACGCCGATGGACCACCCGTAACCGCCGTACCCGGTGTACCAGAGATAGAACCTGCTGTTGATCCATGTGAGCGCGCCGCCCCCGATCATCGCATTATCCCACACATGGATCGGCCGGAGGACGGGGTTCGACGGGTATTTCCACCAGGAGACGCCGTCATGCGACGTGGCGAGCGAGAAGGCCTGGATCCCCGTCGTGTCGGTGGCGCGGTAAATCATATAGAGCATTGAATCCCGGCGGGCGACGGCAATGACGCCGGCCTCCTTTTCGTGCACCGTGCCGGAGATCCCCGGCTTCAGGACAGGATTGCCGGCATACTTCGTCCACGTGACGCCGTCCTTCGACGTGGCCAGTCCCGTCGCCCCCAGCGTGGCGGTCGAACCTGCGTACCACATCGTGAATGAGGTGTCGTCGACCAGCACCTTCGCCCCCGCGGTGCTCCGCGATTCCCAGCTCCCCGGCGCCCCGTGGCTGATCAGGGGCGGGCCCGCGCTCCTCTGCCACTGTTTTCCGTCGGCGGATGTGGCGAGCGCGATCACGAGCGAATCGCCGGTGCGGGAGGCGGAGTAGTACATGAAATATGTCCCGTGCCATTTCACGACCGCGAGGGCGGCCAGGTACTGGTCGAACGCCCCCGCGCCGCCCGGATGGAACACGGCGGTGTCGCCGGTGAACCAGTTCAGGCCGTCCGGGGATTCGGCGTCCCAGACGCTCCCGCCGCTCAGGAACCACATCCTGAAGCTCTGCTTCGCCGTGTCGAAGAGCACCGTCGGCTCGATCGCACCGCTGATGACGGGGTTGTTCACGTAGGAATACCAGTACGTCTGTGATCTGAGCGTTGCCGGGGCGCAGGCGAAGACCAGCGCGACAAGTATCCAATGCACCGTAGAATGTTTCATGTTTCCCTCCTGATATTCAAAGAAACACCTGATCGAACAGCAGAGGACAGGAAAGCGGGCCGCAGGCGGGGGGATGCCTCTTGGCAGGCTGTGGCGAGTGCTTTATTCTACGGCGGGGAACGGGAAATGTCAAGGAAAGGGCGCACGGATGGGGCGCCGGTCGGTTCTCCCCCCGTGCACGAACGTCGGAGATTATCAGATATTCCGGCGGGGAAGATCCGGATTGGATCTTCCCCGCTTTTTTTTTACGCCTCCGCGCGGCGACCCCGGAGCGCCGGGATCCTCAGGAGACCGATCGCCACGCACACGAGCGCGGCACACCACGCTCCGTTAGTGAGGAGCCAGCCCGTCCTGTACATCGGCGGATCGAACGTGAAGACGACCTCGTGCTCTCCGGCCGGAACGAGCACGGACCGCAGGACGTAATCGGTCCTGTAGATTTCGGTTTCATTCCCGTCGACATACGCCTTCCATCCCGCGGGGTAGTAGATCTCGCTGAGGACGAGGAGGGCCCGCGCGGGCGCATCCGTGCGGATGCGGATCTCGCCCCATTTGTATGAGGTGATCCGGGGCGCGTGGGCGCTGTCGACCCCCCGGATCTCCTCCGGCAGCGATTTGTACAGCACCGCGGTCCGTGCGGGATCGAACGACGGGCTGTTCAGCGCGCGGAAGACGTCGCCGTCGCCGGACGCGGTGACCGCTTCGTCCACGAAAAATGCACGCGGGAGCGCTGCGGGGTTCCTGTACGTGATGACGCGCTCCGCCTGGTCGAAATTCACCGGCTGGAATTTCGGCTCGGGGAGGCGGAAATGCGTCACCATGTACTCCGCATTCAGCATGTCGACGACGTGCATGTTGACCGGGAATGCGGGATCGGCGCTCTTGTACATGCAGGAATCAAGCAGCGTCTGGTAGATCCGGAGCTTGGCGGGACTGTAGCCGGTGATCGACTGGATGCCGTGATACGCGAACGAATTGTCCATGTAGAGGGGATCCGACGGATCGATGCCGGCGAAGACGCGGAAGAGGCCCGGCTGGCCCCGCAGGAACTTCTTCGTCGCATCCGGCTTGAACTCCTGCATCAGGTTTTCCCGCGGCTGAGGGTCGATGTACTTGGCGTCGACGAGCCCCAGGTCGACCGCCGCCAGGACGACGACCGCCGCGCCGAACGTCCACTGACGGATGTGCCCTTTCAGGTATGCCGCGGCGAGGGCGCAGAAGAGGCCCCCGAGAAGGGCGAACTTCACCAGGTCCTTCCAGAACACGTCGAACCGCATTTCCCGGACCTGTGCGATGGCGCGGGGGGCCCGGGCTCCGTACTGTCGCTGGAATTGCTCGAGCTGTCCCTCCTTGGTAAACATCCAGCCGGGGAGGCTGTCGAGCATGCTCCCCTGGAGGAGAAGGACGATGAGGAACAGGCCCCCCAGGACGCCGGCCGCGATGGCAAGCGTGCGCGCGAGCCGGTCCGCGGGGATCCCCGAGCCTGCGCTGCGCGCGCCCTCGAGCGCCGTGAACCCCGCGGCGGCAAGCACCGCCGTGGTGAAGGGGAGCAGGTGCAGGATCTGCTCGGGCGAGCGGAACTTGTTGAAAAACGGGAGGTATGTGAAGAGCGGCTGGTAGAGGAGCGAGAAATTGCTGCCGAACGAGAGGAGCACGATGACGAGCGCCGTGAGCGCGAAGAAGAGGACCAAGCGCGTCCTGCGGAAGGCGAGCGCGATGCCGCCGAAGAGGAGCGGGGCGAGGCCGACGTAGACGCTCGAGTTCGTCCAGGGAATCATCGGACCCCAGTAGTACTCGGCCTTCATCCCGAAGAACCCGGGGACGAGGAGCGTGATGAGCTCCGCCGGGTGCCACGACCAGTTCGTCGCGTAGTCGTAATTGAGCCCGCCGGCCGCGCCGGTGGTGCCGCCGCCGCGCATGGAGTACTGCGCGTACTCGTAGACCGAGAGGTAGATGTAGGATGAGATGCAGAACCCGATCGCGAGCGCGCCGAGGAAGAGCGCCGCCTTGGCCAGGGCGAGCCGGGGGGTCGAACCGATGTCCTGCGCCACGTGGTACGCCAGGAAGAGGGCGCAGAAGATGAATTCATAGTAGACGATCTGCATGTGGTTCGTCAGCATGAGCGTCCCGATCCCGGCGCCAAGGAGCCCCAGGCTCAGGATGTCGCGCCGGGTGAAGAGCAGGTGCGTCAGCAGGACGATGAGGGGGAGATACGAGAGCGCCATGAGCTTTGAGCCGTGCCCTTCGCCGGCCAGCCCGACCATGTACGGGCTCAGCATGAACGTCAGCGCGCCCAGGAGCGCGGCCGCACGCGAAAATTCCCATTCCCTCAGCAGAAAATACATCCCGACGCCGCCGATGAAGTAGTAGACGATGAGCCAGGTCCACGCGCCGTTGAGAAACAGGAGGTTGAGCAGCCGCTGGACCACCGACTGCACGTAGCTGACGTCGTGGGGAAGATAGGCGACGTTCCCGAACGTCGGCATGCCGCTGAAAAAGTAGGGCATCCAGGTGACGTCGCCTCCCTCCGTGCGGGTCAGCTCCTCCCCCGCGTGCGCATAGCTCATCGAGGCGGCGGTGTCCCCGCCCGATGCGAACGCGGCGTTGTCGAAGATGATGCCGCGGAAGAGGATGACGAGGACGACGTAGAGTGCGCCCAGGCAGAGAAGATCCGTGACGAGCGGTGAGCGGGAGGCGAACATCGCCGGTACGGCTTCCTCCCTCCGGCGCGTGTTCCTGTGATGTGGCATGGTCAGGTGGCCTGGTTGTGAATGAGTTCCGTGAATTCCTCCGCGCGGCGGTCCCAGTCGTTTGCCCGCGCGAACTTCCCGAGCGACCGCCGGAATGCGGCATCCCCGCGGCGGGCGACGGCGGCGCGGATGTGGGCCGCAAACTCCGCCTCGTCGTGCGCGATAAGGACTATGTCCGCGAACGCCCGCGTGTCGTCCGAAAAATCGGTTGCCACGGCCGGGAGTCCCGCGGCGCTGTACTCGTAGAGCTTGACAGGGTTGACCCCCTCGGTGAGAAGGGAGCGGCGGAAAGGGATGATCCCCGCGTGACACGGGCGGAGGTAGCCGGGGATCTCCCCGTGGGGACGCTGCCCCAGCAGGCGGAAGTTCCGGAACCGCGACAGCCGCGCGGCAAGCGGGGCGGCATCAGGGTGCACGCTGCCGATAAAGAGAAACAGGATGTCGGGAAGGGCTTCGAGCGTTTTTTCCATGAGCGGGAAATCCAGCCACGGGTAGATGGCGCCGATGTAGACGACGACCGGGAACGGAGTCTCCGGGAAATCGCCCGGGCGCTCCGGTGCGGCGCCCCCGGCGAACCGGTCGAACTCGACGCCGTTGGGAACCAGGCGCGCTTCCCTGCCGGAAGCCTGAGCCACCCTCTTCCCGAGCGTCGGCGATGTCACCGTGATCGTGTCCGCACGGCGGAGCGCGGCGCCCCATGCCTCATGCATGAAGGGGGGAAGCGCGCGGAAGCCGAACACATCGTCAATATAGTCAAACACGACCCGCCGCGCATGCACGGCGTCGGCGAGCGGGAGGAACATGAAATTCTCCATCAGGCAGACGATCTCCTCTGCCGGGACCGCGATGCGGCGGCAGGCGCGGCGCAGGAGCGCGCCCTGCAGGGCGGCCAGGAGCCGGCGCAGCGCCCCGATCGATCCCGCGAGCGCGGCGGCGCGGCGAATCCACCGGTTCCTTGCGTTGAAGGGGATCGCCGGGAGCGTCAGCCGGAAGAGACCGGGTGACTGCTCCACGGGTGCGAGCGCCATGCGCTGGCCGAGGACCGCCGGTTCGACCCAGAGCACGCGCTCCCTGCGCGCGAGCCGCACGGCGAGCTGCTGCGGGCGCTGGTAGAGATTCCCCCAGGCGATGTCGGAGAGGAAGAGGATCACCGGCCGCCCCCCCGTGCCGCCTGGAAGAGGCTCTGCCGGACGTGAGCCCAGCTGTTGAGCGCCTCCGCCCGCCTGTCGTCTCTTCGTGCTCGCGGCGCAATCACCCAGCGGATGCAGCGCACAAGCGTTTTCACGGCGTAGTGCCAGCCGTAGAGCATGAGCACGATCCTTGCGTAGAGGGGCCCGTGAAATTTCCTGAGGAATGTCCGGTAGCTTGCGTATTGTATCCGCACGCGCCGGTCGCCCCGGCTGCCGTATGTCACGCCCCCGAGGTGGACGATCACCGCACGGGGGACGATGTGGACCTCCATTCCCCCTTCCGTGCGCACGCGGCGGCAGAGGTCCACCTCCTCGCAATAGGCTTCGTACGCCTCATCGAAGAGCCCCAGCCGATCGATGAGCGACCGCCGGATCATCAGGTCTGCGCCCGAAACGTAGTCCGCACGGCGGGGCGAGCGGGGGACGCGCGCCACGCCGCGGCTCGGGAATCCCAGGCCGGGAAACAGGTCGTTCAGGAACGCCGCATCGGCCAGCGCCTGGGCGAGCGACGGCTCGTCGCCGAACGCTATCTGCGGCGTGCCGTCGCTTGTCACGAGCGCGCCGCCGCAAACGCCGACCCCGGGGTTGTCGTCGAGATACCCGGCCAGGACGCTCACGGCGTCAGCGCGCAGGAGCGTATCGGAGTTGAGCAGGAGCACGTACCGCCCCTGTGCGAGCCGGACGCCGTCGTTGTTGGCCTGCACGAAGCCGCCGTTGACCGCCCGGGCGACGAGCCGGACCGGGGGAAACTCCCGGGGGATGAGCGAGGCGGTGCCGTCCGTCGAGGCGTCATCGACCAGTATGATCTCGTAGTCCACCCCGGTGGTCTGCTCGATGACCGTCCGGAGGCACGCGCGCACCAGGTCGATGCCGTTCCATGTGGTGACGAGTATGGAGACCGCGGGGGGCACGGGCGGGGCCGCTCAGGCGCCGGTCCTGCGCGCATCCGCCGCGGCCGCGCGCCCGAAGAGATGTGCGATCCGTTCCCCGGTGAACCGTGCGAACGGCCGGAGACCGTACCGTGCGAGCGTGCAGCGGATCGACCGCGCGGCCGTCCACAACCGGCGCTGCCTGATGAGGCTGCGGATGAACACGGTGAGGTAGAAATCCAGGCGCACGGGTATCCTCTCGTGGTAGCGCGCACGTGCGGCGGAGAAACCTTCCGCGAGCGCGCACACGATGCACGCGGCCACGCGCTCCGCAGGGCACTCGGTCATCTCCAGGATCCCCTCCGTCGGGAGGCCGAAGTGCTCCGCGTCGTGAAGCACCGAGGCATAGACCGACGTGCGCGCGCTCAGGAGCTGTATCATGGGGAGGGGTTTGGCCCAGTCCGACGTCGCAAGCCAGGTGATGCCGCTCGAGCCGCCCACGAAGAGCGTGCAGTGCCGCGTCACCTGGGCGTTCTCCCTGAACGGGAGGACGCTCGCGTCCACGATTCTCGGGTCCGTTGTGTGCACCGGGAGATTGGAGGAGAGGATCACGGCGGTATCCGGGAGGCGCTCCAGGACGCGCCGCGCGATTGCGTCGGCCGTGTCCGGGGTGAGAAACGTCTGGCCGCTGGTGCCCGCGCACTCGAACAGGATGCGGTGCGCCCGGCCGTCGATGCCGTGGCGGGCGACAAACTCCTCCGCATGGCGTATCTCCTCCTCCGTCAGCCGGACGACCGGCGCGACCGGCACGGTGATCGGGCGCGGGTACCCGCGGAAGACCGACGCCCGCACGGTGCCGTCGAACCGCGCGTAGTTGTCCGGGGGGACCTGCGTCAGGAAGACCCGGTCGAACTCCCCCGCGCGTGCCCGGGCGCGCGCCTCGCGCACGAAGGGTGGCCACGTCCGGAGAAACTCCTCCATCGAGGGGATCGGGTATTCCCAGATGTCGTCGACGTACGGGTTCCCCTTCAGTATGTCCCGGTAAGGGGTGCCGACAGCCCAGGTGAGGTGGCAGCCCGGGTAGTCCTGCTTGATCTGCCGGGCGATGGCCGTCGCGTAGAGGCAGTCGCCGTTCTTGCCGAGATGGCCGAGCAGGATGCGCGGCCGCCCCGGTCCCGCCGTATTGCCGCCCGTGTCCAGGAGTGCCTCAGCCGCCGATGACCTCGATCGAAGGGAGAGGGAAGATCATTTTCACGCCGCGGGCGAGGATGTCCTTCTCCCGCTCGAGGAATTCGTCGCGGAAATGCCAGGGGAGGACGAGATAGTAGTCCGGGTTCATCCGCCGTGACTGTTCCTCGCTGATGATCGGGATGTCGGTGCCCAGCGTGAACGCCCCCTCCTTGTCCGGGTTCCTGTCGGCGGCCGCGTCCACGATCCGGCTGTCGATCCCGCACCACTGCAGGAGCGTGTTGCCCTTCGTCGAGGCGCCGTAGATGTGAATCTTCTTTCCCTCCTTCTTCAGGCGGCGGAGCAGCCCGCTCAGCTCCTCGCGGTGGACGTTGATGTGGTCCTGGAAGTTCCGGTACGGCCTGTCCGTGTCCAGCTCGAGGTCGAATTCCTGCTGCCGGAGGGCCATCAGGTCCGCAAGGTAGTCCTCCCGCTTGAACGCGAAATTGCCCGCGTGCGTCGCGCTGCACCGGATGCTCCCCCCGTTGATGTTGTTCAGCTCCGCCTTCACGATCTTCATCCCCTCCGCACGCAGGACTTTTTCGATCACGGCGAGGCTGTAGTACTCCAGGTGCTCGTGGCAGATGGTGTCGTACGAGTTCATCCGGAGCATCGAGGGCATGTACGACATTTCGAAGACCCAGAGTCCCCCGGGGGCGAGCACCTGCTTCACGCCCCGCGTGAAGCTGCGCGGGTCCTCCAGGTCGTAGAACATCGCGATCGACGTCACGATGTCGAACGGCTTCCCGCCGGCCACCGTCAGGAGCTCGTGGGACGGGAAGATGTCCTGCACCACGGTGATGCCGGGTCCCGCCTGCTGGGCGACGTCGGACGGGTCGACGCCGAACTTCGCGTACGAGGCCGGGTAGCACCGGAGCAGCGTGCCGTCGTTGCAGCCGATGTCCAGCACGCGGGCGGAGGGGAGGCCGACCATCGCGGCGGCGGACTCGGCGATACCGCGCAGATGCTCCCGCATCGTGTTGTTCGTGCCCGAGCGGTACCAGTACGACGAGTAGAGCACCTCCGGCGGGACGGTGAATTCCATCTGCAGCAGCCCGCAGGCCTTCTCATCGAGCATCGGGTTGCACCGGACGAGGACCGTCGGGATCCTGCGCAGGGGAGGCTGGACCTTCCCGGGCTTGACAAACGATCCCTGCAGGTACTGCTCCCCGAGATCGATGACCTTCGTGAGGGCGGAAGAGCCGCAGATGCGGCAGCTGGTGCGGTGCACAAGATGCATGAAAATTCTCCGGGATGGTGGCTTCAGCCGGAGGCGCCGTTCCCGGCGCGCGGCGCGAGGAGCTTCTGGAGCTCCAGGTCGATCTGATCGATGCAGCGGGTCCGCTCGAGATTGAGCAGGGCGAGCTGTTTCACGACGCCGTTCTTCTCCTCCGGGGGGACCTGTTCGAACGCGTACACCGTCTCCTGGACGTGCCAGAGCCGGCAGTTGACGTCCGCCAGCTGCCCCATGATCGCGCCGATCCCGCCGCGCACTTCCGCGACGGCGTTCCCTTCCTTCCGGTACACCTTGTTGGCGGCGAACGTGAGTCGCCCGGGCGGGATCACGCCGGCGGCGGCGTCGCGGACATACGCGTCGATCTCCTCCCGGAGCCGTGTCTCCTGGTCCGCGAGGCTTGTCTGCGCGTTCGCGTCCGCCGCGTGCCACTGCTTGAGCTTGACGATCGTCAGCTTGTCACACAGGGAGCCGAGCGTCTCTGCCATCGGTGTCGGGCCGGTTGTTCAGTAGGGTGCCGCGCTGCGGGCGATGTCGCGGACGCGGATGGTCGCGCCGGTCTCGACGTCCACCAGGGGGAGGTCGGCGATGAGCGCGAGGCCCTCCGCCCGGTCGAGAAAACTCAGGTTGCCCGCCCGGTCGCGCGAGCTCCGGTAGCGGGCGGGGACGAATGCCTCGCGGGGCGTCACCGCGGGAAGCGATCCCGCGACGTCCTCCCGGACAAAAAAGGCGTTGTTCCCCGCGCTGTTCGCCCCCACCAGCCGGTACCCCTTCCGCCGCCCGAGGAGGGCCAGCGCGGGAAGGGACGCGCCGCCGTAGAGGAATGAGTAGTGGGCCCTGCGGCGGTCGAACGCCCGGTCGTACGGGCTGGAGACCGCCCGCGTGCAGCCGAAGAGGTTTTCAAACTCGCAGACGACGATCCGCGGCGCCACCGCGTCGATGGCCTCCCACACCCAGTAATCGTTCCCGTCGATGTCCACCGAGAGGAGGCCGATGTCGCCGCTCACTCCGCCCGCGCGGAGCAGGTCGTTGATGTTCTCCCGCTCGATGAACGCGCAGACAGAGCGGAGCCCGTGCCGGAAGTAGAGCGGGTCGTTTTTCACGGCCGCAATCCCCTCCGCATCGGCGTCCATGATGAGCCCGATCCAGTTGTTGTTCTGGAGGAGGAACCGGGTGTTCGACTCCTTGTAGTCCTGCACGCCGAACTCGACGAACACGGGGTGAGGGATGCTGACACGGCGGATGAGGTGCTGGATGATGCCGTCCTCGCCGAACTGCGAGAACACGCGGAACTCGTAGTCGCGCAGGGCGCCGGCGGTCCCCTCCAGCTGCCGCATCTCGACGCGGCCGACGGCGGCCTGCAGGTCTTCTATCCGGCGGAGCATCTCGCTCATCTGGGCAAGGCGCCGCTGCACTCTTCGCATGATCATGGCGTTGTCTGCGTGTTGCCCCTAGCGCGCCCAGATGCCCCGGGCCGTGCCCGTGACGATCCTGCGCACCTGCACCGGCCAGAGGAAGCACCCGGGGAGGAGGGCCGTGCAGACGGCGAACATCACCCCGGCGCTCCCGAGGCCGAGCCCGCTGGCGAAGAAGATGGCGAGCGGTATCACCGCGCAGGCGGTGAGCACGGCGACCCGGAGCTGGAGGGCGATTTTTCCCGTGCCGTTGATAAAATACGCAAATATGGTGCTCCACGCAACGATGAGCGTGTACGCTGCCATCGATGCCGAGAGAAGGAATGGCACGGTCACGGCGTTCCCGACCCAGAGGGCGTATGCAACGGGCGCCAGGAGCGTCATGACGGCCACGCAAATGGCGAGGAGCACCCACGCGGCCTTCAGCTTCCGGAGCGTCATGGCGATCCACGGCGTATCGCCGCGCGCGTAAGCGTCGGTGAACGCCGACCAGAACGGCGTGAGGAGAACGGCGAACGCCGTCATCGCCACCCCGTAGTACCGGTACGCGATGTTGTACGGCGTGACCGCGGAGGCGCCGAAGTACTGCGCGATGACGATGTTCGACGTCGCAAAAATCACCACCCCCGCAATCTGGAGGAGGAAAAACTTCACGCCGAGCGCGATGAGGCGGCGCGCGTAGTCGGGGCGCACGAGCCGGAACGAGGGTACGAGATCGCGGTAGCGGCGGGCGAAGCACCAGAAATTCGCCGCCAGGGGGGCGGCGGCCGCGGCGAGGCTGACGACGAATCCCAGCCGGAAGAGCGAGCTTTCCCCGCTGCGCGTCAGGACGTAGACGCCGACGAGCGACAGGAACGCCGCCAGGACGTCGAGGAGGCTCGCCCGGGCGGGTTTCTGGTCGGCCAGGAGCAGCGTCCCGATGAGGCCGAAGAGGAGCCGCAGGCTGAAGAAGACGAACACGACGGCGGCAAGGCGGTGAAGCTCCTCCTCCATCGCCGCGGGGGTATTCAGGATCGCCGACCAGCGCAGGAAGGGGTTGACGGCGAGGAAGAGCACGATGATCACGCCGACGATCGTCGCCACGCACGCATACGTCGTGCTCACGTAGAGGCGCGCCCGCGCCCGGTCGCCCACCGCAATGGCCTGCGCGAACTCGTTGCGCAGGCCGTTCCCCAGTCCGACGTCCATCAGGCTGACCCAGCCGATGGTCGAGCTCATCACCGTCCAGATGCCGTAGCGGGTCGTGTCCAGGTACGCCAGCGTCATCGGGACCAGGAGGAGATTGATGGCCATGCTCACGCCCCTCAGCAGGAAGAGCCCGACGATGTTCTGCTTGGCCCGGACGCTCCGCGCCTGGCCCTCGAAGAGCCGCGTCCTGATGAAGGGGGGGAGGAGGGCGCGCATCAATACCCCCG
>Ga0335071_10005417_pt1 | contig 13241 bp, 14 predicted proteins | sample Lox_Sample_15_FD_206724 | JGI IMG/M metagenome (GOLD analysis project Ga0335071, IMG submission 206724) | Soil microbial communities from Loxahatchee National Wildlife Refuge, Florida, United States - Lox_Sample_1.5 | ecosystem: Environmental > Terrestrial > Soil > Wetlands | place: USA...
CGGGAAGCCCACGAGATCAGAGACCACGTCCGCGCCGGCGCCGCCCGTCCACTGGCGCACGAGCTTGACGCGCTCCTTGCGGTCCGGCACCTCCTTGAGGTTGAGCGTGTGGTCGGCGCCGAAGGCGCGGGCCAGCTCGAGCCGTCCGGGGATCTGATCCACGACGATCACCGTCTGGGCGCCCATGTCCTTGGCCACGGCGGTCGCCTGGATGCCGAGCCCGCCCGCGCCCTGGATCACGACGCGGTCCCCGAAGCGCACGCCGGCGACGTGGAGCCCGTAGATCACCTGGGACAGCGCGCAGTTCACGCCGGCCACCGCCTCGTCGGCGAGCTCGTCGGGGACCTTGAAGATCGCGCCGCCGGGCCGGAGATAGTAGTGGTCGGCGAAGGCGCCGTGCAGGTGCGGGAAGACGGACGGACCCAGGGGCCGCTCGATCTTGTGCGGGCAGGCCGCGGGCTCCTTGTGCAGGCAGGCGTGGCAGCGGCCGCACGGGTAGAAGTAGGTGTAGGCGACCCGGTCGCCTTCCTTCAGGGGCCGCCCGAGGGAGTCGGTGGTGATCCTCGCGCCGAGCTTCGCCACCCGCCCCGTCATCTCGTGGCCGAAGATCCAGCCGTCCGCGGGGAGGCGCAGGGGTGCATCGCCGCGCCAGAAGTGGAGGTCGGAGCCGCAGACGTTCGCGTGGGTGACGCGGATCAGGACGCCCGTCGGCTCGATCTCGGGGATCGGGACCTCGCGGATCTCGAACGGCTTGCCCGGACCGAAGAAGACCGCGGCCTTTGCGGTGGCTCCCATGCGGCGGCGCCCCTACGCTCCCCGTTCCTTGCCCAGCTCGAAGGCGTCGTGGAGCGAGCGCACGGCGAGCTCCGCGTACTTGTCCTCGATGACGCACGAGACGGCGATCTCGGACGTCGAGATCATCTGGATGTTGATGTTCTCCTTGGACAGCGTGGCGAACAGCCGCGCGGCCACGCCGGAGTGGCTCCGCATGCCCACCCCCACGATCGAGACCTTGGCGATGCGGTCGTCTGCCACCACCCCGGCCGCGCCGATCTCCCTGGCCACGCCCGCGAGCGCGGTTTCCGCACGCTGCCGGTCGGCGCGCGCGAGCGTGAACGAGATGTCGGTCGATCCGTCGCGCCCGATGTTCTGCACGATCATGTCCACCACGATGTTCTGCCTGGCGAGCCCGCCGAAGACCTGGCTGGCGATGCCGGGCCGGTCGGGCACGCGCAGGATGGAGAGCTTGGCCTGCCCCCGATCGTGCGTGACGCCCGTGACCACCACGTCCTCCATGCTGTGATCCTCCCTCGTCACGATGGTCCCCGGGTCCGGCTTGAACGTGGAGCGGACGTGCACGGGCACGGAGAACTTCTTCGCGAACTCCACGGAGCGCGCCTGGAGGACCTTGGCGCCGAGCGCCGCCATCTCCAGCATCTCGTCGTAGGAGACGCGGGCGAGCTTGCGCGCGTCGGGCACCACGTTCGGGTCGGCCGTGTAGACGCCGTCCACGTCCGTGAAGATCTCGCACACGTCGGCCTTGAGCGCCGCCGCGAGGGCGACGCCCGTGAGATCGGAGCCGCCGCGCCCGAGCGTGGTGATGTCGCCGGACTCGGTCGTGCCCTGGAAGCCCGCCACCACGACGACCTTCCCGGCCTCGAGCGCCGTGTGGATGCGCTCGGCGGTGATGCGCCGGATACGCGCCCTGGTGTGCGCGCTGTCGGTGACCATGCCGACCTGCGGGCCGGTGAAGGAGCAGGCCGGCTGCCCCAGCGACTGCAGCGCCATGGCGAGGAGGCCGATGGTGACCTGCTCGCCGGTGGCCAGCACCATGTCGACCTCGCGCGGATCCGGCGCCGGGGTGATGGCCTGCGTGAGCGCGACGAGGGCGTCGGTGGTCTTGCCCATGGCGGAGACCACCACGACCACGCGGTGACCCCGGGAGGCGGACTCGGCCACCCGTCGCGCGACGTTCTTGATCTTCTCGGGGTCGGCCACGGACGAGCCGCCGTACTTCTGGACGATCAACTGGCCCATGAGAGGGTCATGCTACACGACGGGCGCAGCGACTGTAAAGAAACGGCGCCTCAGTGAGACCCCTCAGTGAGACCAGTGTGGCGCGCGGCCGCCGCCGCGCGGGCCGGGCCCGGGTCCCGGTCGTCCTTCGTCGCTATACGGCCCGCCATGCCGCTCGCGCCCGTACGGCCCCTGACCGGGCCAGGAGCGCCCGGAGCCGCCGCTCGGCCCGCTCGGGCGATTCTCGCGGCGATACTGTGGGGGATTGTCGCCCTCGGGCGCGCGCTGCCGGATCTGGTCGCGGGCCTGCTGGCGCTCCGCCGGTGTCATCTGCCGCCAGCGCTCCACGTTCCGCTCGAATCGCTCCCGCTGCTCGGGGCTCATGGTCTGATAGCGCTGGAGACGCTCCCTGAGCAGCTGCTGCTGCTGCGGAGGCAGGCGCTGGAAGCGCTCGTGCGCCGCTTCCAGCTCGCGCTGCCGCTCTCGCGGCAGCGACTGGTAGCGCTGGAAGTCCTCCAGCACGCGGGCGCGATCCGCCGGCGCCATCCTGCGTAGCCGCTGGTCGTTCTGCCGCGCCTGCTGGCGCTCTTCCGGCGAGAGGCTCTGCCACTGGCGGTAGTTCTCGAGCGTGCGCTGGCGCTGCTCAGGGGTCATCGACCGCCACTTCTGGAGATTGCGCTCCGCCTGCGCGCGGTCTTCGGGCGACAGCCGGTCGAGGCCGCGAACGGGCGCATCGCCCGATGGGGCGGTCGTGTCCTGCGGGGGTGGGGGAGCCGTCGCCTGCGCCCGGGCCATCGCCGGTGAGGCGATGCACGCCGCCAGCGCGGCCGCCGCGAGCCAGCGGCGAGAGAGTTCCGTCAGCATGTCACCTCACCTCCCTCTTGGCCGGCTCGGCCGGCACCGGCGCTGCCTCCGGCGCGGGCCGATTGCTCAGCCAGCGATCCAGCATGCGCATCCGCTCGTAGAAGCTCAGCCGCTTCGCGATCTCCTGATCGCGCGCGTAGTTCGGGTTGTTCAGCACCTCGAGATCGCGCAGCATCGCCGCGTCGACCTCGTCGCCCTTGGCCGGGGCGGGCCGATTGCCCTGGCCCGCCGCCGGCTCGGCCGCGCGCGCGGCGCCGGGCGCCAGCGCGAGGAGGGCCGCGAGCGAGAGACCGGCCATCCGCCGGTCTCCGGGGCGCTCGAGACGCATGGCTGGCGGCCTACCCCTCGCCCCGGCCGGGAAGCTTGTCCAGGTTCCTGATGACGTCGAAGTCCTCCAGCACGTCGAGCTTCTGCACCATCTCGAGGTGGTCGATCACGTCGAGGCGGCTCGCGAGGACCGCATTCTCCATCAGCACGGGATCGCTCGGCATCGAGCTGTCGCCCGGCAGCCCGATGTAGACCAGGACGGCCACGAAGCCGGCCGCGATCACCGCCTGGATCGGCTGCGGCCGCCACGTCCACGCGGCCCAGGTGCGCCCGCGCCGGCGCTCGAGCTTCTCCCGGAGCTCGGCGCGATACGCGCCCCAGTGCACGGGCGGCGGCTCGGGCGCCGAGCGCCTCAGCTCGTCGATGACGTCCCGGAACTCGTCTTCCGGCTGCCGGCTCATGGCTCTTCTCTCGCCCCGCCTTCTCCGACCAGCCGCCGGAGCGCCGAGTACGCGCGGTGCAGGTGCACGCGCACGGTGGCCTCCGACAGGTGGAGCACCTCTGCGATCTCCTTCGTCGACAATTCCTCGCGGCACTGGAGCAGCACCGCCGCCCGCTGCTGCGGCGAGAGCTCCTCGACCGCTTCCCAGAGCCTGCTCATCCGGCCCTCTCTCACCATGGCGTCGGTCGGGTCGGTGAAGGGCGCTCCGACCTGCTCCACCGTCTGGGCCGATCCGCGTTCCTCGTCTTTCACGCCCCAGCCGATCAACTTTCTCCAGCCTTTCCGCTTGCGTGCCTGGTCGAGGCAGCAATTGACCAGGATCCGGTAGAACCAGGTCGAGAACTTGGCCTGTCCCGCGAAGGATCCGGCGGACTCATGGAGCCGGATGAACGCCTCCTGGGAGCAATCCTTGGCCTCTTCCCGATCCCGGACCACCGACCACGCGATCCGATACGCCCGCTCCTGATACCGCACGACGAGCAGGTCGAATGCGCTCTCGTCACGCGCGGCGACCCGCCGGCAGAGGTCCTCATCGGACGGCTCGTTCGTGTCCACTTCGGGCGATCTTCGCACACGCTCGTTTGGCGAGCCAAACCGCGGCCCGCTCCGATCCAGGGGGGCGGATGCGATGCCCCACGGTCCTTCATTGGGCCCTTGCCCTCCATTCGGCACCTCGTCCAGGCGGTCCCCTGCGCCGTAGGACGCACGCCGGCCCTCCGGCGTTTACAGGGATTCGACCCGCCATGCCTTTTCTTCACGGGCTAGGACGGCCACGATCGGGCACCCGTTTACGCAGGGGGCCCCGAGGCGGCTAACCGGCTGTTTTCTTAGGCAGGGGAGCTACCCGACCTCGCCGGGCGGGCTGGTCGCCCGGGCCGGGCCGCGGACCCGGGTGGCATCCGTCAGGCTCACGTGCTCGACCACGAGCAACAAGAGGCCCCACGCCGTCACGGGGAGGAACTGCGAGGCGTGCAGCAGGAGCGAGAACCCGAGCGCTTCCGTCTTCTCCACCCCGAAGAGAGACAGGGCCAGCACCGTGGCGGCCTGAAAGACGCCGACGTACCCCGGGCTCGAAGGCAGGCTGACGCCCAGGCCGAGGAAGGCCAAGACGCACAGCGCGGCCGCCACCGGAAGGTCGAGGCGGGCGGCGCGGAAGGCCGTCCACACGGAGAGAATGATGAGGAGCCAGATCACCAGCGACCAGAGCACCGTGGGCACGAGCTGTGCGGGGCGCCGGAGCCCTTGCAGGCCATCGCTCATGGCATCGAAGATCGCGAGGAGGCGGCGCTCGATGGGCGGCCACCGATAGGTGAGCGTGCGGATGACGGTGCGGCAGGTCAGGGGCGCGGCCGTGATCGCGACCAGCACCACGGCCATGGCCACCACGATGGCCACGAAGGTCTCGGCGGCCCATGCGAACTCGCGCGGCGTGGGCACCCGGAAGAAGACGTAGGCCAGCACGATCCCGATGGCGAGGCCGTCGAGCGCGCGCTCGACCACGAGCGTGGTGACCGTCGTCCACAGGGGCTCGCCGCGGCGGGTGATCACGTAGACGCGCAGGAGCTCGCCGGCGCGCAGGGGCAGCACGTTGTTGCCCATGTAGCCGATCATCACGGCATTGAAGAGATGCGTGGGGTGGACGTTGCGCGGGAAGAGGTAGCGCCAGCGGATGGCCCGCGCCCAGAGAGCGGCCAGGCCGCCCGCGATGCTCACGGCGAGCCAGCCCCAGTGCGTGTCGGCCAGCCGCGCCGCGACTGCGCGCACGTCGACCTTCCAGAAGAGCCACACGAGGAGTCCCACGCTGATCGCGATCCCGAGGAGGATCTTGATCAGGCGCGGGGCGGAGGGCACGAGGCGCTAGAGCCCGAGCTGGGAGAGCACGGCGTCGAGCCGCGCGGGCACGCTGATGGGCCGCGTGGCGGATTCGAGCGCCGTGTCGGGATCCTTGAGCCCGTGCCCCGTCAGGGTGAGCACGAGCGTGGAGCCGGGCTCGAAGCGCCCGGCCTTCACCATCTTGGCGAGGCCGGCCACCGTCGCGCAGGAGGCCGGCTCCATGAAGATGCCCTCCTCGCGCGCGAGCAGGCGGTAGCCGCGGACGATCTCCTCGTCCGTGACCGCCTCGATGAATCCCTGCGAGTCGGCGAGGGCCTCCTTGGCGAGTCCCCACGAGGCGGGATTGCCGATGCGGATGGCCGTGGCCAGGGTCTTCGGCTCGGCGATGACGCGGTCCTCGACGATGGGCGCGGCGCCGGCGGCCTGGAAGCCCACCATCTTCGGGAGCTCCTTGGCCAGACCCGCCCGGTGGTACTCGCGGTACCCGCGCCAGTACGCGGAGATGTTGCCGGCATTGCCCACGGGGATGAGGTGATAGTCCGGGGCGCGCCCGAGCTGGTCCACCACCTCGAAGGCGCCCGTCTTCTGCCCTTCGAGGCGGAACGGATTGAGGCTGTTCACGAGCGTGACGGGATGACGCGAGGATATCTGGGTGACGATGGCCAGCGCCTGGTCGAAATTGCCGTCGACGACGAGCACGGTGGCGCCGTGAATCGCCGCCTGCGAGAGCTTGCCGATGGCCACGGCGCCCTTGGGCACCATCACGAAGGCGCGGATGCCGGCGCGCGCGGCGTAGGCCGCCGCCGAGGCGGAGGTGTTCCCCGTCGACGCGCAGATGACGGCGCGGGAGCCGGACTCCACGGCCTTGGAGATGGCCATCGTCATGCCGCGGTCCTTGAAGGAGCCGGTGGGGTTGAAGCCCTCGCACTTGAGGAAGATGCGCAGGCTGGGGTCCGTCGCCTCCGCCAGCCGCGGCGCGGGCACGAGCGGCGTGTTGCCCTCGTGCAGCGTGACCACGGGCGTGCTCGCGGACACCGGCAGGAAGGACCGGTAGCGCTCGATGACGCCCGCCCACGCGGTCATGCCGGCTCCACCCGCACCATGGTCGTGCGGGATGCCACCACGGGCAGCTTGTCGATGCCGGCCAGGGCCGCGCGCATGTCGCGCTCCAGGGCCTCGTGCGTCATCATGACCACGGGCACCGCTTCGCCGTGCGCGCGCTCTTTCTGGAGCACCGAGACGAGGGAGATGTCGTGGTGCCCGAGGATCCCCGCCACCTGCGCGAGCACGCCCGGCCGGTCCATGGCCATGACGCGGAGGTAGTACGAGGAGCGGATGTCCTCCATCCGGCGGAGCGGGAGCGGCCGCTCGCTGATCGAGGGCAGGTCCAGGTCCAGGGCCGGGAGCCCGTGCGCCACGCGGCGGGCGATGTCCACCGTGTCCGACCAGACGGCGGACGCAGTGGGTAGCTGGCCCGCGCCGCGTCCGTAGAACATGAGGTTCCCGACATTGTCCCCGGTGATGAACACGGCGTTGAAGACGCCCGACACCGCCGCCATGGGCGAGGTGGCCGGAATCATGGTCGGGTGCACGCGGACTTCAAGCGCTCCGTCGACCGCCTTGGCGATCGCGAGCAGCTTGATGCGGTAGCCCAGCTCCACCGCGTTCTCCACGTCCTGCTGCGTGATCGCCGTGATGCCCTCCGTGTGGATGTCCTTGAGGTCCACGGAGGTCCGGAAGGCGAGCGTGGCGAGGATCTGGAGCTTGTGCGCGGAGTCCATCCCCTCGATGTCGAGCGTGGGATCCGCCTCGGCGTAGCCGTGCGCCTGCGCCTCCTTGAGCACGACGGAGAAGTCGAGCCGCTCGTCCGTCATCTTCGACAGGATGTAGTTGCAGGTGCCGTTGACGATGCCGAAGGCCGAGAGCACGCGATTGGCGGGCAGCCCTTGCGTGATGGAGCGGAGCAGCGGCACGCCGCCCGCCACCGCCGCCTCGAAGCCCAGCATCACGCGGTTCCGCCGCGCGGCTTCGAAGATCTCCGGGCCGTGGTGGGCGAGGAGAGCCTTGTTGGCCGTCACCACGTGCTTGCCGGCAGCGAGCGCCTTCAGGATGAAGGTCCGCGCCGGCTCGAGCCCGCCGACCAGCTCGATGACGATCTGCACACTGGGGTCGTCGAGCACGCGCGCCGCGTCGCTCACGAGGGGCAGCCGGGCGAGGTCGAGCCCTTCCCGCGGCCGCGTGGTGTCGGCATCCGCGATGGCCTGGAGGCGGAGACGGCAGCCCGCGCGTTCCTGCATCTCGGCGCCGTGGGTCTGGAGCACCTTCACCACGCCGCTGCCGACCGTCCCCAGACCGAGGAGGCCGATCTTGATCTCGTTCATGGCGGGATCTGAAGAAACGTCCGCGGCGCCGTCAGCGCGCGGCGAGCGTCTTGAGGCCGCGGAGGGCCTGTTTGATGCGCTGCTCGTTCTCGACGAGGGCGAACCGCACGAAGCCCTCGCCATATTCGCCGAAGCCGATGCCGGGCGACACGGCGACCTTGCACTCGTTGATCAGGAGCTTCGAGAACTCGAGGGAGCCCATGGCGCGGAAGGACTCGGGAATGGGGGCCCACACGAACATGGTGCCCTTGGGCTTCGGCACCGACCATCCGATCTTGTTGAGGCCGTCCACGAGGACGTCCCGGCGCTTGCGGTGGAGCTCGACGATCTCCTTCACCACGCCCTGTGGGCCCTCCAGGGCCACGATGGAGGCGATCTGGATGGGCTGGAAGGCGCCGTAGTCGAGGTAGGACTTGATGCGGCCGAGCGCGTGGATCATGCGCGGGTTGCCGCACACGAAGCCCATGCGCCAGCCGGGCATGTTGTACGACTTCGACATGGAGAAGATCTCGACCCCCACGTCCTTGGCGCCCGGCACCTCGAGGAAGGACGGCGGCTGGTAGCCGTCGAAGGCGAAGTCCGCGTAGGCGAAGTCGTGCACCACCATCAGGTGGTGCTCCTTGGCGAACTCCACCACCTTCACGAAGAAGTCGCGGTCCACGCACATCGTGGTCGGGTTGTGCGGGAAGGAGAGGATCAGGAGCTTCGGCTTCGGCCAGGACAGGCGCGCGGCCTCCTGGAGGCGCGCGAAGAAGTCGTCGCCGGGGATCATGGGCACGGAGCGCAGATCGCCGTCGGCGATGACCACCGAGTACGAGTGGATCGGGTAGGTCGGGTTGGGCACGAGGACGCCGTCGCCGGGCTGCAGGATGGCCAGCGCCAGATGCGCCATGCCCTCCTTGGCGCCGATGGTCGCGATGGCCTCGCTGTCGGGATCCAGCTCCACGCCGTACCGGTCCCGATACCAGGTGGTGACGGCCTTCCGGAGCCGGGTGATGCCGCGCGAGGCGGAGTAGCGGTGGTTGCGTGGGTTGCGGGCCGCCTCGACCAGCTTGTCGACGATGTGCCTGGGCGTCGCCTGGTCAGGGTTGCCCATGCCGAGGTCGATGATGTCCTGTCCCTTGGACCGCGCCTTCGTCTTGAGGTCGTTGACGATGGCGAAGACGTACGGGGGAAGCCGCTTGATCCGGTAGAAGTCGTCCATGGCTCGAGCCGAAGTTTTCAAATCATACTTCGGCGGCTCGCGGAGTGTCAACAAACGCTCCTGTTTGGCGCGGAGATAGCTCGCATCCGGCGACCCCCAAAGGGGCCGTTGACACCCGCAAAGTTTGCATGCTACAACCCCCGTAACCCGGCAGGGCCGGGGCCGTCGAACATCCATCCAGTCGCGTCCTGTCGAGCAGCCAATGACGCTCAGGGAAGGCCGATCGAGGCCCCTGAGGAAGAGCGGGCGCGGGCGTCTTGGCGACGCCGAGGAGGCAGCCGATGCGTGAGCTGAGCCAGCAGGACGCCGGGACGGGCCGGTAGGCCGCCGGTTGCCCCTCGCCATGTGGAACCGAAAGCGCAACTCGATAGGCAGGAACGGCCTCACGGCCTTCATCGACGAGGACTCCGAGATCGAAGGACGCTACTCCTTCAAGGGCACCCTCATGCTGAACGGTCGCCTCAAGGGCGATGTCTCGTCCTCGGACACCCTCGTCATCGGGGAGAAGGGCAGCGTCACCGGTGACATCCACACCGGTCAGGCGCTCATCAGCGGGGAGGTCGTGGGCAACGTCTACTGCACGGAACGCGTGGAGCTCAAGCGGACCGCCCGCGTCTTCGGCGATGTCGAGGCCCCGCTCCTCGTGGTGGAGGAGGGGGTGCTCTTCGAAGGCCACTGCCGGATGACGAAGGCGAACCCGAACGCCGAGGCGTTTCCCGCGCGGGAGCTCTCGGTCGTGCCCATCAAGCGTTGAGGCGGATGCCGCGGCCGCGGCGCGAGTTCAATCTCCTCGTCGTGCACGGCGACGGGCGCCGCGTCGCCCGCCTGGCTCTCTCGCGCTGGCTGGTCCTCACCATCCTGGCGCTGGCCGTGGCGCTGCCCGTCTCCGTCGCCCTCATCTACGCCGACTACCTCTCGCTCCGCCAGCAGCGCGCGGCCTTCCGCGAGCTCACGACCCGCGTGGCCGAGCAGCAGAGCGCCCTCGAGGCCTCGCGCACGAAGATGCAGGCGATCTGGGCGGAAATCGAGGGATGGCGGGCGCTCCGCGCGAAGATCTGGGAACCCTTCGGCCCCGAGGCCAATCCGCTCAAGCGAGGCGCGGGCATCGGCGGCGGCACCGGCCCGTCACGAGCCGGCGAGGCCCCCGACCGCGCCGCGATCCCGGACGAGCTGGAGCGGCTCACCGGCGTGGTGAAGGAGGAGGGCGAGGATCTGCGCTCGCTCGAGCGCTTCCTGGGCCGCGCCACGCGCGTGCTCGCCGCGCTGCCGTCCCGCTGGCCGGTGCGCGGTCCCGTCAACTCGGCTTTCGGGAGCCGCTCCTCTCCGTGGTCGGACAAGTCGGAGTTCCACAGCGGGCTCGACATCGGGGCGCCGATCGGCACGCAGGTGAAGGCCCCGGCTCCCGGCGTGGTCGTGTTCGCCGGCACGCATCCCGAGTATGGGCAGACCGTCATCGTCGATCACGGCAACGACACGAAGTCGCTCTACGGGCACCTCTCGCGCCTGGGCGTCTCCGTGAACCAGGCGATCCACCGCGGCGACGTGATCGCGCTCACCGGGAACACGGGCCGCTCCTCGGGGCCGCACCTGCACTACGAGATCCAGGTGAAGGGCCAGCCCGTCAACCCCACCACCTATCTCTGGGAGTGACCTGGCGGCAGCTGGCTCTCGTCGCGGCACTCACCGCGTGGCCGCTCGCCGGTCTCGCGCAGACGCTCGATCCCGCCTCGCAGGCCGCGCTCGACCAGACGCTCCGGATGCTGCTCGATCCGCAGGCGCGCAGCGGCGAGCTCGCGAAGAGTCCCCAGGGGGCCGCCGCCGATCAGCAGATTCGGGCTCTGACGGGCTCCGATGCGCGCACCCAGGAGCTCTACGAGGTCGCGGGAGAGGTTCTCAAGGATCTCGCGCAGAGCACCGGCGGCGATCCGGAGAAGATGCTGCTCGCCCTCGATCGCGGCCGCACGGATCCGGCGGCGTTTGCCGCGATGCTCAGCCCGGCCACGCAGGAGCGCCTGCGCGCGCTCGCGGTGAAGCTCAGGTAGGGTCGCCGCCCGGCCCGGCCGCGGCTACCCGCGGTGCTTGCGGAGGAACTCCAGGCAGATCTCGTTGAAGGCCGCGAACTGCTCGATGAAGTGCATGTGGGCGCCGCCGGGGACGCGCCGGAGCTCCGAGCCCGGGATCAGCGTGTGAAGCTCCTCGGACGCGGCGGGCGCGACCAGGATGTCCTCGGTGCCGGTGGTGATCAGGGTCGGCACGCGCAGGGAAGGGAGCCGGGAGCGCGTGTCGTGACCGCGAATCGCCTCGGCCTGGCGGCTCAGGCCCACCAGGCTCGTCTTGTGCGGGTACTCGACCGTGCGCTGGATCCACGTCTCGATGAACTCCGGGTGCTCCTCGAAGGTCTGGCGGGTGAGGAGCCACGGCAGCGAGAACCGGGCGAACTGCTCGACGTCGCCCTGAGCCTTGGCGCGCAGGAAATTGTCGATCACGAGGCGGCCGTAGCCGTCCACCCCCGCCGCCGTGCAGTGGAGCTGAAGCGTGAGCACGCGCTGGGGATGCCGCAGAGCCAGCTCCTGCGCGATCATGCCGCCCATGGACGCGCCGGCGACGTGGGCGGCGGGCACGCCCAGCCCATCCATGAGCCCCGCGACGTCGTCGGCCATGTCGGCGAGCGTGAAGGGCCGATCGGGCGCGTCGCTCTGACCCGCGCCCCGGTTGTCGAGGGCGATCACGTCGAACTCGCCGGCGAGCACGGGAACCTGAAAGGCCCAGGCGGTGTGGTCGCCGCCCCAGCCCATGATGAGCACGATGGGCGGCCGGCCCGCTGATCCGAGGCGCTGGTAGAAGAGCCCGACACCGCCGACCTCGAGTCGCGGCACGGCTCAGGCTCCGACGGCGCGGAGGATCTCCGACAGCTCGTCCAGGGTGGCGGCGTCCAGGACGGGCGCGGGCGGGCGGACCCGCGCGGAGGCGATCCAACCTCGGCGGCGGAGGATCTCCTTGCGAATGCCGATGGCCGTGCCCGGGGTCGCGCCCGGCTGGCTCTCGTAGCGGATGAGGGGCAGCCAGCGGTAGAAGAGCGTGCGCGCCTCGTCGCGCCGGCCGCCCACGAACGCGTCGCGAATGGCCTTGAGCGCCTCCGGGTACGGGAAGCCCGTCATGGCGCCGTCCGCGCCGCGCGAGAGCTCCTCGAAGAAGTACACGCCGCCCAGCCCGCCGAAGATCGCCACGGGCGACGAGAGGAGCTCCCTGAGCCGCGTGATCTTGGGCAGCGTGGGCGCCTCCTCGAGCTTGACCGCCTCGATGCGCGGGATCTCGCGGCAGAGCCGCGTCACGAAGGGGGCGGGCATGAAGACCTGCGTGGTCACCGGCTCGTCCTGGAGAACGATGGGCACGCGGGCCGCGTCGGCGACGGCGAGGAAGTAGTCGGCCACCGCGTCGAGGTTCTTGAGTCCCGCCGGCGGCGCGACCATGAGGGCGTCCGCGCCGTGGTCCTGCGCCATGCGCGTGAAGGCGGTCGCCAGGTGCGTGCCGGAGGCGGAGACACCGACGGCGACGGGGACGCGGCCACGCGCTTCCTTGACGACGGCGTCGACCACACGGCGCCGCTCCTCGTCGGTGAGACGATGGGCCTCGCCGGCGATGCCGAGGATCGTGAGGCCGGTGACGCCCGTGGCGAGGGCGGCCTCCACGAGGCGCGGCAGCCCCGCTGTGTCGAGGTCGCCGCCGTCCGTGAACGGGGTGGCCATGATGTGAAAGATGCCGGACCAGTCGATCATAGAGGACACGACTCCTTCACGGGCCGACCCTTGGCAGGGGGCTCTTCAGATGCCTGCTACACGCGCACCTGGCAGGCGACCCAGTGGCCCGGCGTGATCTCCTTCAGCACCTGGTCGTTCTCCGAGCAGCTCGGCACGCGGATGGGGCACCGCGTGTGGAAGCGGCAGCCCGAAGGAGGCTTGATCGGGCTGGGCACGTCGCCCTCCAGCAGGATGCGCTTCCGCTTGACGGCGGGATCCGGGATCGGCACCGCGGAGAGGAGCGCTTCCGTGTAGGGATGCTTGGGATTGTTGTAGAGCTCCTTGGCGGGGGCGATCTCGACGACCTTGCCCAGGTACATGACGGCCACGCGCGTGGAGATGTGCTCCACCACGGAGAGATCGTGGGCGATGAAGAG
>Ga0335071_10005418_pt1 | contig 13240 bp, 12 predicted proteins | sample Lox_Sample_15_FD_206724 | JGI IMG/M metagenome (GOLD analysis project Ga0335071, IMG submission 206724) | Soil microbial communities from Loxahatchee National Wildlife Refuge, Florida, United States - Lox_Sample_1.5 | ecosystem: Environmental > Terrestrial > Soil > Wetlands | place: USA...
CAGGCCGCAGGCCAGGGCCTCGATGACCGAGTTCGGGCAGGCGGCGTTCAGGTCGGCCGAAAAGAGCAGGTGGGCCGAGCGGTCCAGGGCGGGGATCTGCTCGCGCGGCACCAGCCCGGCAAAGCGGATCGGCACGCGGCTCTTCGCCCGGGCGGCCTCCTGGACTTCCACGGAAACGCGCCCGGCCACCGTCAGCTCGAGCGGATGGTCCTCCGCCAATCCCTCGGCCAGGGCGAGGGCGGTCTGCAGCCCGGACTCGTAGCCGCCCTGCAAGCTGCCTTCCACCAGCAGCAGCCGGGTGCAATCCGAGGGTCGTTCTTCGGGGCCTTCGGGTGTGTAGACCGACAGGTCCACGCCGTTATGGATGACGGTCGAGGGGACGCGCTCCGCGCCGAACTGCCTGTCCCACCAGCCGCGGACGAATTCGGACTGGTAGACGACCTGGGTCACGACCCGGGCGCGCAGCAGGGCCAGCAGGCGGTTGCCGTATTCGGCCCGCAGGAAGTGGCGCGGACCGGTGGGCAGGCGGCGGTGCAGCCAGTTGATCCCGTCCAGGCGCTGGACGATGCGCAGGCCCCGGCGGCGGGCGCCCAGCAGGCCGGCCATGTTGCGGGTCGTGCTGGTCAGCAGGACGGCGTCGTAAGGCTTGTCCTCCAGGCTGTAACAGGCCTGGAGGCCGTGGGCGGACAGGCCAGCCGCCAGCTTGGCCTGGAAGGATGTCACGCCGCCGGTGTTGGTGGCTTTGGGGATGATGCAGATGCGAGGCACGAGGGGATTATACCGTAAGGCCCGGTGTTATAATTTCGACAGGAGTTGTCGCATATGTTCAACATCGAAGGCCCCGATCGCCGCAAAGAGGAACAGCGCATCCGCGAGGCTGGCCGCCTGCCGCCCGGCCAGGCCCTGACCCTCAAGTTCCCGGTCCTGCATTACGGACCGGTGCCGCCGTTCAACCCTGCCAGCTGGGATTTTCGCGCCTGGGGCGAGGTGGAAAAGGAAACCCGCTGGACGTGGGAGGAGTTCAATCGCCTGCCGCGCACACAGGTCACGATGGACATCCATTGCGTGACCCGCTGGAGCAAGGCCGATACCCTCTGGGAAGGCGTCTCGGTGCGCACCCTCGTCGAACAGGGACTGCTCAAGATCAAGCCTTCGGCCCGGTTCGTCATGCAGCACGCCGAATACGGTTTTACCGTCAACCTGCCGCTCGAGGTGGTGCTCCAGGAGAATTTCCTCCTGGCCACGCACTTCAACGGCGAGCCGATCAGCCCCGACCACGGATACCCGCTGCGCGGCGTGGTGGGGGCCCTGCCCGGGCGAAGCGACCTGAAATCCCCCTACCTGTGGAAGGGCGCCAAGTGGTTGCGCGGGCTGGAGTTCATGGGCCAGGACCGGATGGGCTTCTGGGAGCAGGCCGGCTACAGCAACACAGCCGACATCTGGAAGGAAGAGCGTTTCGCCTGAGGCGAAACGATATCCCGCCAGCAGCCGGCCAGGAGATAAAAATCGGAGACCACCAAGTCTGGTGGTCTCCGTCGTTATCGAGCGGTCTTGGTCGTCCTAGGGGCGCTTGCCCAGCGTGACGGTCAGGTCGACTTTCTGGTCGCCGCGCATGACGGTCACGACGATCTGGTCGCCGGGGGACTTGTGCAGGACGAGGTACTTCATCATGTCGTCCATCAGCTGCACGGATTGGCCGTCCACGGCAACGATCAGGTCGCCGCCGCTGGAGAGGCCGGTATAGCCCGACACGTTCACGGGCGTCGTCCCGCCGCGGATGCCGGCCTTGTCCGCCGGGCCGCCGGGAGTGACGCCGTTCACGTAGATGCCGACCGTGCTCTTCAGGCCGAGGGCGTCGATCACGTTCAGGGGCAGGTTGTCTCGGGTCTCGATGCCCAGGTAGGGGAAGGCGAAGCTGCCGTTCTGGATCAGCTGGGGCACGACCCGCTTGACCGTATTGATGGAAATGGCATAACCGATCCCGGAAGGCAGGCCGGAGGTGCTGTCCACCTGGACGGCCCAGTTGACGCCGACCACCTGTCCATCCAGGTTGAGCAGCGGGCCGCCGGAGTTGCCGTGGTTGAGCAGCGCATCCGTCTGGATGATGTCACCGGTGGAATAGTACCCGCCGCTGGCCGCCTGGACGTTGGATGGCTGGCTGCGGCCCAGGGCGGAGACGATCCCGCTGGTCATCGAACCGGTCAGGAGCTCGGGATCGCCGATGGCAACCACGATCTGGCCGACCTTGAGGGTGTCGGAATCGCCCAGACCGAGGGGATGCAACTGGTCGGCTGGAACGTTGACCTTGATCACGGCCAGGTCGGTGTTCTGGTCGCTGCCGATGACGTTGCCGTAGACCTTGGCGCCGCCGGTGAAGTCGACCTCCACCTGGGTGGCCGTGCCGACGACGTGCTGGTTGGTGACGATGTATCCGTCCGTGCTGTAGACCCAGCCTGAACCGACCGCCGTGGTGGTCTGGATGGTCACCACGCCGGGGTTGACCGCCTGGTACAGGGCGATGAGCTTATCCTGCTGGCTGACCAGGTCCACGGCCTGGTTGGTTTGGGACGCCGATGCGGTGGCTGTGGGGAAGGGCGTGGGCGCGACGGCGGTGGGAAGGAAGCTGCTGGCCTGGCAGGCCAGGATCGAGCCGATCAGGATGACGGCCACTACCGATAAGAAGAGCTTTTTATTCATAATTCGTACTCCATTCCGGGCCATAAATATGAATTTGATTGGGTGTGCAGCGGGAGCCGACATCCTCCTGCTCTTTTACATGAGTCGGGCGGCCTCTTCCAGGAGGGTCTTCTGCCGGGCGTTCAACTTGCGCGGCACCTGCACTTTGACCTGCACGTACAGGTCGCCCTTCGTCTCGGGGTCTTTCAACTGCGGCATGCCTCGTCCGGTCAGGCGGAAGACCTGGTCGGGCTGGGTGCCGGCCGGGATGGTCAGGAGCACCTTGCCGGAGAGGGTCTTGATCTCCACCTCCCCGCCAAGGATGGCCTTGAAAATGTCGATCGTGGCCTGGGTGTGCAGGTCTTTTTCCTTCAGGTCGAAGAGCGTGTCCCTGGCGACATCGATGACTAGGTAAAGATCCGAAGGACTGCCGTCGGCCTGCATGGGCCCCATGGCAGGCACCCGCACCCGGGTCCCGTTGCGCACGCCGGCGGGGATCTTCACCTCGACTCGGTGGTTGCCCACCTGCAGCGTGCGGGCGGTCCCGGCATAGGCTTCCTTCAGGCTGATCGTGACGGGCTGCTCCACTTCCGGGGCGGCCTGGGTGGTGCGGACGCGTCGGCCCTGCTGCTGGCGGGCGCCCATCCCCCCGAAGATCGAGCGGAAGAAGTCCGAGAACATGCCTTCCCCGAACAAGTCGTCCAGGTTGACTTCCTGCACGCCGGGCTGGCTGGTCCACTGGTTCCAGTTGAAATTGCCGGGCTGGCCGTTCTGCTGCCACTGGGAGTAGGAGCTGCCCAACTGGTCGTAGCGGCTGCGTTTCTCCGGGTCGGAGAGCACCTGGTAGGCTTCGTTGATCTGCTTAAAGCGGTCTTCGGCCTGCTTGTCCCCCGGATTGCGGTCCGGGTGGTACTGCATGGCCAGTTTGCGATAGGCGCTCTTGATCTCGTCGGCGCTGGCGCCGCGCGAGACTCCCAGGGTTTTGTAATAGTCTTGGTATTCCATGGCGCATCACTTTCTGCGTAAACAGGATTTTAGACCCCGCATAGACGAAGGTCAAGCGCTGCACGGTGAATCTAATGGAACTCTAACACGCTCTTGGCGGGTCCGGCGGGTCTGGAATATACTTGGTGGAGGCTGCGTGCGCTAATTCTTATACGGGAAAGCCTCCCGGCGGTTGCCGGCCCGTCAATCCAGTTCAGGGAGTCGCCATGAAATCCATTTGTGTGTACTGCGGGTCCGCCAACCGGGCTTCCCGGAAGTATTTCGAATCCGCCCGCCGGATGGGCGAGACCCTCTCCCGCCGCGGCCTGGCGCTCGTCTACGGCGGCGGGCGGACCGGGCTGATGGGCGCGCTGGCCGACGCCGTCCTGGCCGGCGGCGGGCAGGCCTTCGGCGTCATCACCCAGGGCATGAACACGCCCGAGCTGGCCCACACCGGCCTGACCCGCCTGGAGGTGACCGCCACCATCCACCAGCGCAAGGCCCGCATGTACGAGCTGGCCGACGGCTACCTGGCCCTGCCGGGCGGCTATGGCACCCTCGACGAGCTCTTCGAGACGCTCACCTGGGCGCAGATCGGCGAGCACAACAAGCCGGTCGGCCTCCTGAATGTGGACGGCTACTACGATCCGCTCCTGGCTATGCTCGACCGGGCCGTGGAGGAGAAGTTCCTCTTCCCCGAACACCGTCAGGCCCTGCTCTGCGCAGCCGGGCCGGACGAGTTGCTCGAGCTCATGCAGGCCTACCGGCATCCGGGGGAGGCCGTCAGGCGCTGGATGACCCAGGAGTAATTCCTTGGCGACCGGTTCCTGCCCCGACTGCGGGGCTCCCGGCGTGGACGGGCGGGAGGGCTGCCAGGCCCTCTTCGACGAAACCTTCGGCCCGGCCCACCCCGAGCTGGCCGCGGTCCGAGACCTGGCCTTCGACGCCTACTGCATGCAGCACCTCGAGCGCTACTGCCGCTCGGCCAAGTCCTACGCCGCCCACCTGACCCGGCTGTGTTGCGGCCTGGAATACCGTGGCGAGCCGCGCCTCTACACCGCCATCCAGAAATGGCTCAACGGGAGCGTGCTGTTGGAAAAGCCTGCCCTCCTGCCTTTCCTGGGAAAGCTGACCATCGCTGATGCGCCTGCGGTCGGGACGGCGGAGGCGCGCCGGGAGTTCGCCCGGGTCTGGGCGGAAAGCGTCTGGGCGGCTTACGCCTCCCGGCACGGCCTGGCGCACGGCTGGCTGGAGGCGGCGGCAAAAATGGCCGGGCGGGGAATTTCGGTCTGACGCCCGGCGGGGGGAATTCCCGGAGGGTTAGTCCAAACCTGTTGACAACCGATTTGGAACGGCGCATAATATTTTCAGGTTTTCCCGTAGGGGGTTCTGTCCATCTTGGAGGCCGTCGGCAAGTTGCTGGTCGATAAACGGAAATCAGGTCGCTTTTGTTTATCCGCCCGGACATGACAAGGAGGAGATCCCATGTGCCAAAGAATTCGATATTCAACCAGTTTCGGCGTTGCGCTCTTCTTCTTATTGGTTTTGACGGTCTCGTGCGCCCAGAAATTGCAGCCGACGCAAGCGGCAAATTCTGCCAAAGCTACTCTTCCAGCAGCAACCTTTACCCCGGAAATTTCAACCGAGACCCCCGCAGGAATTCCGGTGACCGACACGCCAAATCCCGGGTCATCGACCTGGCCTGCATATAATCTGGCAACCACGCTGCCTGATTCGCCGGCCCAAGTCCATCTGTACAGGCAGGCATATCCTGCCCCGTTACCGGGCGGGGAACGCCTGGCTGCGCTGATGAAAAAGCTTCAGATCACCGGCACAGTTTCGACCAGTGTGGGCGAAGACGGCGGATCAATGATGTCCATTACAGGCGACGCGGTCGATATGAGATTATGGTCGGATGACCCGCTCATCTTGGTCATCTCTTACGCATCCAAAACGCCGCAGAGTAGTACGCCGGAGAAAACATTGCCGCCCGATGTCCGTGCTCAAACCGCCAGGACATTCCTGGACGCCCGAGGCCTTCTCGACTTTCCGTATATCATGGAACCCCCACGTTTATCCCGCGAGCAGGACCAGTCCATTCGCATCGTGCCCTTGCTGGAGGGTTATCCATTGTATGATTATGATCCATTGAATGGGCGTTTGCTTGTCTCGTTCGATTCGGCCGGAGAAATTTCGATGGTAATCTGGCGGCCGCTCAAGGTTGTTCCTGGCGAATCTGTCGATATCAAATCTGCTGCTGTCGCCTGGGATCAGCTTGTCAATGGGAAGATGCCGAAGAAACAAGGCATTGGACAATGCTGGCAGGCAATGGTGTTCGACCCCGGCGAGGCCGATGCGGTTGCAGGGATTGCGAATTTCGATTCGGCATGCGTCAATTGGGGCGGAGGCGAAAACCGCCCTTATGCCGCCGCGACCATCGACGATGTTGAGCTTGTTTACTTCGCTTCCGATCTAAGCCTCGGCACTTCGCCCTTCGCCTACCCCGCAGATTCGCCCGCGCGGATCGTTTTCCCGATGTGGCAATTTTCCGGAAATACATCCGACCAGCGTGAGCTGATCGTCCTCTGGCCTGCAATCCCTTAACTTTAGGGCATTAATTTGTCCCAAACGGCCCGTTCAGCCGCCATCCTGCACGACCCCGGACCTTCGGCCGCACGCGAGACCCATCGCCGACCCGTTGGAAGATCCATATGATCTTCATTCCTTTATCCTGGAGATATACCGAATGACCCTTTACATCATGATCCTTGTTTTGGTCCCGACGATCTGGATTGCCTTTGAGATCGGGCTCGTCATCCGGGATAAGGCCCGCGGCAAGGGCAAGACCGCCGATGACAGGGGCACCAGGATATTCAATTTCCTTGCCATTGCGGTCGGCATTGCCGCGGCCGCGGGTCTCAACGGGGTCGCGCAGTTCTTTTTCCCGGGCGGCAGGACGGCGGCAGGATTCGCCGCCGGGGTGGCGATCATGCTGATTGGCATGGCCCTGCGCTATTGGGCGGTTTTCACGCTGGGCGCATCCTTCCGAACCACCATCGAAACGGATCGCGATCAAAAAGTGGTCAGCAGCGGACCTTATCGACTGATTCGCCACCCCTCCTACGCCGGCTGGCTTCTGATCTGTTTCGGTTACGGTTTTGCCATGCAGAATTGGCTGTCGCTGCTGGCGGCCGTGCTGTTCCCGCTCATCGCCTTGCTTTATCGGATCCGGGTGGAAGAAAAGGCGCTCGCTGCATCTCTTGGAGCCGAGTATGTCGAATTCCAGAAGCGGACGAAGAAACTCATCCCGTGGGTTTGGTGATCCGAACCCCATGCGCCTCCCGATGCCGGCCCTGGCAAAGGCCGGCTGGATTGGTACAATTGCCGAAATCGCGAGGAGGTTCCCATGATCATCCGAGTGGCCGAAGGGCCCCTGCAAACTTTATTCGGTACGTTTCACCAGATCTTGTATTACGACGGACAAAAAGAAACGATCGCCCTCGTCATGGGCGAGGTGGCCGGCAGGGAGAACGTGCTCTGCCGGGTCCATTCCCAGTGCATTTCCGGGCACGTCTTCAACAGCATCGAATGCGACTGCCGCGAGCAGATGGAAATGGCCCAGAGGCAGATCCAGGCTGCCGGGAGCGGCCTCATCATCTGGCTGGACCAGGAGGGGAAGAACAACGGCCACATGGCCCTCCTGCAAAGCCGCAAATTGAAATCGGAGGGGCTGTCGCAGGCCGAGGCCTACGTGAAGCTGGGCTACCCGGCGGACGCCCGCAGCTACATCCGGGCGGGGGAGATCCTTCGCGAGCTCGGGGTCCGCTCGATCACCCTGATGACCAACAATCCCGAGAAAGTCTCCCAGCTGCGCGCCGACGGTCTGGTCATCGCCGGCATCCAGCCCCTTACCCGGTAGGGAACCGGTTTTAGCGGAGGAAGTGATATGGATACGAATAAAAAGGGCCCCCGGGACATCGACGAATACATTGCCGGTTTTCCGAAGGATGTTCAAGAGATCTTGGAGAAGATCAGGAAGACGATCCGGGAAGCCGCGCCGCAGGCCGAAGAGATCATCAATTATCAGATTCCCACCTTTACCCTGTATGGGAATTTGGTCCACTTCGCCGGCTACAAGCACCACATCGGTTTCTATCCCACGCCTTCGGGGATCGAGAAATTCAAGCAGGAACTGTCCGTCTACGAGGGGGCCAAGGGATCGGTCCGGTTCCCGCTCGATCGCCCGATCCCATACGAGCTGATCGCCAGGATCGCGGCGTTCCGGGTCAAAGAGAATCTGGAAAGAGCGGAAGCGAAAAATAAGAAAAAATAAGATCCCCCCTGGCTACTTGACCGAGAACTGGATCGTCGCCTCGGCGGTGTTCCCGGCCCGGTCGGTGGCGACGACCCGCAGGGTATGCGCCCCGGCTTTGGCGTCCCAGACCACGCCGAAGGGTGCGCTGGCCGAATTTCCCACCAACTGATCGTCAATATAGAAATCCACGCTGACCAGGAAGGCGTCGCTGGCCTGGGCCTGCAGGGCCAACTGCGGCTCCTGGGCGGCCAGGACCGTCTGCCCGTTCTGGGGATAGGTCACGGCCACCTGCGGCGGGGTGTTGTCGAGGGTCACCTGGACTACGGCCTGGTCGACGCGCTGGTCGCCCCGCACCACCATCAGGCGCAAGGCGTACAGGCCGTTCAGGCCGGAGGTGTCCCACTCGCCGAGCGGACCCTCGGTGACCGGCGTCTTGCTGTCAGGCCCAACCAGGTACCATTCCTGGGGGTAGAGTCCCTGCCCGTATTCCAATCGATAGGAAGCGAAGTCCGCGCCGGCGGCGCTGCCGCTGACCAGGATCTTGCTGCGTCCGTCCGAGAAGAGCTCGGGGACGGTGATGTGCACATCGGGGGAGGACACTGGTTCCTGGAGGGTGTCGTAGGCGCTGGGCGGCGCGGGGATCCCGGCGGATTTGGCCCAGGCGAGCGCCTCCGCTGGCAGGACCATATAGGTGCGCTCCTGGACCAGCTCGGGCGGGGTGAAGACGGTGGCCAGCAGGCCGGTCTCGGCGTTGACCTGGAAGGTCTGGTAGAGCGTGTCCGCCTCGACGGGCTGGCGGCCGTCGAGGAAGACCTCGCTGACCACGTTCGGGCAGGCAGCGGTCGGAAGCATGCCGGACGGGTCGCAGACCGAGACGGTCACGATCCCGGAAGGCGTGTCCCAGCGGACGGTCGGCAGGCTGCGCAGGGCGTACTGCATCAGGGCGTGCCAGATGTCCGCCGAGAAGCGCGGGGTGACAGCTCCGCTTCCAGTCCCCAGCCAGACGACGGCCACCCGTTGGGGCGTGTACCCGATCGTCCAGGCGGCCGAGAGGTCCAGGCTGTGCGAAAGCTTGGCGCCGGCCGGGCGGCCGATCTCGAGCGGGTTGGGGTGCCCAAGGGATGGCCAGCGGGCGGTCTCGTCGCTCAGCACCTGGTTCATCAAGTAAGCCAACTGGGGGCTGACGACCGAGCGGGTCTGGGCGGTCGTCCAGTCGGCCCAGATCGAGTGGTCGATGCCGGTGACCTGCAGGACGGTCACCGGATCGAGCCCGCCGTCCTGGATGTTCTGCCCGGCCTGGGCGCCGCTGTCGGCGAAGATCGCGTAGGCCGAGGCCAGGTCGAGCGGCGACAGACTGACGTCGTCCTGGAGCAAGTGCGCCTCGGACGGCAGGTCCAGGCCGAAGGAGGCGGCGACGTTCTCGACGCTGTCCTGGCCCATCAGGTCGAGCAGGTGGGCGGCGGGCGGAATGTAGTCGTTTGCCAGGGCGGTGCGCAGCCGGACGGGCCCGTGATAGACCTGGCCGAGGGCGGGCGTGCTGCCGGGGATGTCCCAGCCGAGCGAAGCCGGGTTGAAGCCGCGCGAGAAACCGGTCAGATAGATGAACGGGCTGATGGAAGTCCCGGCGGGATGGGCGGAAAGGACGGCCGCCTGGGCGCCGTTCTGCAGGTCGCCGACGGCTGCCAGGACCTGCCCGGTCTGCGGGTCGAGGACCAGGGCGCTGGCGGAGGCCCCCGCCAAGCTTTCTCCGGGCTGCAGGGCCGGCAGGAGGTTGGCGGCCTGGCAGGTGGAGCCATCCGGGTTGGCGGGCGGCGCACCGGTCGAGCCGGTCAGGCGGGCCAGCTCGGCCTGGAGGGTACAGGCGGCCTGGACCTGCAGGTCGTAGTCCAGGCTGGTGCGGATGACCATCCCGCCGCGCTCTAGCCGGCCGGCGCCGAAATGGGCGTCCAGTTGGGCCAGGGCCAGGTTTACGAAGGCCGGCGCGATCCCAGTCTGCTCGGCGGGCAGCTGGGTCCGGGTGGCGGGGACCTCCCTGGCCATGTCGGCGGCCTGGTCCCGGGTGATCATGCCCTGGGCGAGCATGGCGTCGATGACTTTCAAGCGGTTCTGCTCGGCGGCCTTCGGCGCGTCGATCGGGTTAAGGGCGGGCGCCTGGCTGATGGCGGCCAGCAGGGCGGCCTCGCTCAGGTCGATCTGGGTGACGGATTTGCCGAGGTAGAGCTGGGCGCCCGCTTCCGCGCCGTAGGCGTAATGGCCGTAGTCGGCGCTGTTCAGGTACCATTCCATCACCTGGTCCCGGCCGTAGGTGGAAGTGACCTGGGCGGCCAGCATCCGTTCGTGGATGGCGCGCAGGGGCGAGGCGGGCCGGTCACGCAGCAAAAGGTTGAAGACCAGGTCCTGGGCCAGGGTGGGATGGGTCTGGGGATCCTGCCAGCCGCTGCGGACGTAGCCGGGCGAGGTCCAGAAGTCCGGCTGGGCGGCGGCGACGGTGGCGTAGATCAGGCCCGGGGGAAATTGGTCGAAGAGTGCGTACAGCCGCGGCCCGTCGGTTGGCGACAGGCTGGCGAGCAGGTGTTGGCCGCTGCGGTCGTACAGGCGGGTTGGCTGGAGCAGTTGGCCGTTGCGCGGGTTGAGCAGCACCGGCAATTCTGCCACCGGCGGCAGGCCGCGCACCAGGCTGGAATAGGCCAGGGCAACCCCCAGGCTGGCGACCACCAGGACGGCACTGACGATGAACCCAAAACCGAAAAAGGCCCGCTGGGAGCGCTGCCGGGCGCTGCTGCGGGTTTGCTGGCGGCGATGGCGCCGCTGGCGGGCGATCGTCAGGGTCGAGGGCATAAGGTTTGCGAAGAAGGGTTACGAGCCGAGCAATTCTCCCAGCCAACCGGCCAGGCCGTGCCCGGGCAGCTCGCTGTGGACCGATCCGGTCAGGCCGTTGATCAGCACCAGGGCGGTTTTTTCCTGGACCGTGAGGCGGGTGACCCAGACTGGGACCAGGACGAGCCGGAATCCGCTCACCTGGATATTGGAAGCCGAGAAGGTCAGTCCTTCGATCTGGGCCAGGTCGGATTTGATGTTCCGGCGGACCTGGTCCACCGCAATCTTGCGGGCGTCCAGGGAGGCGTCCGCCATGCTGATGTCGTACATCTCGGCCGGCCAGCCTGCCAGGTAACGGGCGTCGTAGGCCGGGACGTTCCCGAAATCGTATTCCGGGAGCACCTTCACCAGCAGCTCGGACAGCTTGTGCATTCCCGTGACGCATACGTTGGCGAACTGGACCGGGTATCCGCCGGAGACGGGCTCCCTGGCGACATCGTTCAAATCCAGGCCGAGGAGGTTCGTCCGCTGCCCGTTTTTAGAGAGGACTCGATAGCCCTTCCAGGGGACCGTACCGAGGATATCGAAGACCCAGATCGGCAGGTACAGGCCGTTGGGCGGCTGGACCTTTTGCTCCGGCTGGAGTTTGTTCTTTTCCACCCATTCCACCAGATACCCGACGGCCTTTTTCCGGTCGAATGCCAGCGGGAGGATGGCGTCCGGCTCGAGCAGCTCGCGCCGTTCGCCGGTTGCGATCACGTGGACGGAGCCGCAGTAGGCGCAGGTGGCGGAGATCTCGTTTGGGGCCAGCATGAAGCTGGCGCCGCAACCCTGGCAGGCGAAGGTGGTCACCGAAACCGGCCGGCGCTGGCTCAAGCCGGTGGCCATGGCGGCGAAGAAGTCCCTCTCGCCGCTTTCCGCTCCGCCGGAGTGTGCTTCCCTCTGTTTGCAGGATTCGCAGACGAGGCTGGAGCCGTCCGGCGAGTAGACCATCCGGCCGCCGCACTTTGGGCAGGTGAAGCGGTCGGCCCGGAGGCTTTCGGTCCCGGCGGCCTGGGCAGGCAGGGCGTCGGGATCGACGATCTGCTCTGGCTTGATCTTCCCGTCCAAGATGGCCAGGTCGCGGCGGGCGCCGGCGTGGGTCATGTCGATGGCCAGGACGTCTTCCAGATATTGGCGTTTCCTGACCGGATCGTCAGTCAATTTGCTCAGGTAGTAATTGGCTCCGCAGCGGGTTTCGTCGTCGTCGGCATTGTCGAGGGCGCGCTCGAGATACCCCCGGGCGTTGTCGGTCTCCCCGGCCTTGAAACGCAGGATGCCCTCCCGGAGGAGGTCGTTGTCGTACTCGGTCATGGGGCCTGCCTTCGCACCAGGGCGTCGGTCATCCGCGCTACCCGGACCATGGGCTCCACATCGTGGACGCGGACGAGGTCGGCCCCGCGGGTGATGCCGACGGCCACGGCTGCGGCGGTCCCTTCGACGCGCTGGTCGGGAGGCAGGTCGAGGGTGTAGCCGATGAAGGATTTGCGCGACGGCCCGAGCAGGACCGGGAAGCCCAGGGCGCGGACCTCGTCCAGCCGGTCGATCAGCTCGAGGTTCTGCGCGACGGTCTTGCCGAAGCCGATGCCCGGGTCCAGGATGATGTGTTCGTCGGGGATGCCGGCGGCCCGGGCAAGCCCGACCGATTCGAGCAATTCCCGCTTGACGTCCTCGAGCAAGTCCCGGTATTCCGCTCCGGCATAGGCTTTGCCGAGGCGCTCGCGCACCTCGACGTTTGCCGGCTTGGAGCGGTTGTGCATCAGCACCACGGCAGCTCCGGCTCGGGCGGCCGCGGCCGCCAGGTCGGGGTCGGCGCGCAGCCCCCAGACATCGTTGACGATCGATGCCCCGGCCTTCAGGGCTTCTTCCGCCACGACGGCTTTGCAGGTGTCGATCGAAAGGAGCGCCTGCGGGAATTCGGCCGCGATGGCCCGGATGGCGGGTAGCACCCGGTGGAGCTCTTCTTCGGCTTCCACCGGCTGGGAGCCGGGGCGGGTGGATTCGCCGCCGATGTCCAGGATATCCGCCCCCGCCGCCAGGAAGCGGCGCGCCTGCTCGACGGCGTTCCCGTTCCCTTCCGTGGATGCAGCCAGCAAGCCGTCCCCGGAAAAGCTGTCCGGGGTGAGGTTCAGGATCCCCATGACGTAGGTCCGTTGGCCCCACGCCAGGGTGTGCTTGCCGATCGTCAGGGAGGACATCATCGCTTCCGGCAAAGGTTGCAGCCTGGCTGCGCCCTTAGACCATCTGGTCGAGCGGCCGGCTCAGCCAGGCTTCGGCCGCGTCGATATCCGTGAAGATCTTGATCGCCGCGGAAGTTTCCGGGGAGGACTGGTAGTACAGGTCGCGGACGGCGTTGGCGACCTTTTCGCTGTTGACCACCACCGCCACGCGAATGTTGCGCGCCGCCGG
>Ga0335071_10005419_pt1 | contig 13237 bp, 10 predicted proteins | sample Lox_Sample_15_FD_206724 | JGI IMG/M metagenome (GOLD analysis project Ga0335071, IMG submission 206724) | Soil microbial communities from Loxahatchee National Wildlife Refuge, Florida, United States - Lox_Sample_1.5 | ecosystem: Environmental > Terrestrial > Soil > Wetlands | place: USA...
CGAGGGAGAGGGAGGTGTCGAAGGCCCCGAGGGCCTCCTCCTCCCGGCCCTCTTCAAGGAGGGAGATCCCCGAGTAGTACCAGGTGCTCGCATCGTCGGGGGAGAGGTCGAGGGCCTTCCGGTAGGCCCTGATCGCCTCCTGGTGCCGGGAGAGCGCAGCGAGGGCGAGCCCCTTCTGGTACCAGGACCCGGGGTCCTCGGGCCGGGCATCGAGGGCATGCCCGAAGGACGCGAGGGCCTCCTCGTGCTGCCCGAGCTCGGAGAGGGCGAGGCCCCGGTGGTACCAGGCCTGGAACCGGCCCGGGTCTGCCCGGAGCACCAGGTTGAAGGCGAGGACAGCGTCGTCCATCCTCCCGACCGCCGCGAGGGCGTACCCGAGGTAGCACCTCGCATCGGCGTCCTCCGGCGTCACCTCGAGGCACCGTTCGAAGGCGGTGACCGCCTGCTCCTCCCGCTCGAGGGCGAGCAGGGAGAGCCCTTCCTGGAACCAGACGGGGGCATTCGAGGGGTCGAGGCCGAGCCCGGTTCCGAAGGCCTCGACGGCCTTCTCGTGGAGCCCCTGGCCCGCGAGGGTCCCGCCGAGCTGGAACCAGGCGGGGGCATATGAGGGGTCCCGCTCGAGCGATGCATTGAGGGCGTCGAGCGCCTCCCGGGTCTTCCCGAGGGCGGTAAGGGCGAGTGCCCGGTTGTAGTAGGCCCCTGCATCGTCGGGGTGGATCCGGATGGCGCGGTCGAAGGCCTCGACCGCCCTCGCATAGCTCCCGAGCTTCGCGAGGGTCCAGCCGAGCATGAACCACCCGACGCCGTTCATCTCGTTCTGGGCGGTCGCCCGCTCGAAGGAGGCGACGGCCTCCTCGTACTTCCCGAGCTCCTTCTGGGAGAAGCCCTTCAGGAACCAGGCTCCGTCATGCCTGGGATCGATCTTCAGGGCCTGCTCGATCGAGGCGATGGCATGGTTGTGCCTGCCGAGCTCCTTTTCGCAGAAGGCGCGGTTATACCAGGCCTGGAAGTTCCCGGGGTCGAGGGTGGTCGCCCGCTCGAAGGCCTCCCGCCCCTCCTCGAACCTGCCGAGCTTGACGAGGGTCCAGCCGAGGGTGTACCAGACCCGGCCGTCGTCGGGCTGTATCTCGAGGGACCTGCGGAATGCCTCTGCCGCCTTCTCGTAGTTCCCCTGCCCGTTCTGCGCGAGGCCGGCGATGTAGTGGGCCTTTGCATCGGCAGGCTCTGCCCGGGTCACCTGTTCGAGTGCCTCGATGGCCTTGTCATAGTGCCCGAGGTCCTTCTCGAGTGACCCGAGCTGGAAGCTTGCCTTTGCGTCCTCCGGGTCGATCCGGAGCGTCTGCCGAAACGCCTCGGCAGCCTCCTCGGTCCTCCCGAGGGCGGAGAGTGCGACCCCCCGGTGGAACCAGGCCTGGGCATGGTTCGGGTTCGCCCGGAGCGCCTTCTCGAGGGAGGTGACCTCCTCCTGGTACCTCCCCAGGTCCTCGAGGATGAGACCCCGCGAGAACCATTCGCCGGGGGTCACCGGCTCGGTGGCGAGGCCTTTTTCGAGGGCCTGGAGCGACTCCCTCGTCCTCCCGAGCGCCCGGAGGGACCGGCCCTTCCCGTACCATGCGCCGGTTCCCTTCGGGTTGATCTGGATGGCCTTCTCGAAGGCCGACACCGCTTCCCGGTGCCGGCCCTGCTCCTCGAGGGCGAGCCCGTCCTCGAACCATGCGTCCCCCTGGTGGGGTTCGATGGCAAGTGACCGCTCCAGCGCCTCGTGCGCCTCTTCCGGTTTTCTCTGCGCGGCGAGGGCGCGGCCCTTCAGGTACCAGGCCGGCGCAAGGGAATCGTCTGCCGCGAGGGCATGGTCGAGCGAGGCAAGGGCGTCGGCTGCCTTCCCGAGGCCGAGCTGGAGCTCCCCGAGGCGCAGCCAGGTGGCGGCATCATCCGGCTTCTGCCCGGTGGCCCTCCTGAGAGCATCGACGGCACCCGCGGAGTCCCCGCCCGCCTCCCTCGCCTTCGCGAGCCGGGTCCAGCCCTCCGCGTTCGCGGGGTCGATCCCGAGGCCCTTCTCGAACGAACCGGCCGCCCCGGCCGGGTCCCCGAGGGCAAGGAGGGCGGCCCCGTGCCGGAACCAGGCATCGGCGTTCCCGGGTTCGAGCCGGAGGGCCTCGTCGAGGGCTTTCCTTGCCTCGTCGAACCGGCCCAGGTCCTGCAGGAGGAGGCCCTTCCGGAACCATGACCCCGCCTGCGACGGGTCGGTCCCGAGGCCCTTCTCGAGGGACTGGACCGCGAGTTCCCTCCGTCCCAGCCCCTCCTGGACCCGGGCGAGGGTGAACCAGGCCGGGCCGTCCTTCGGGTTCAGGTCGAGGGACCGGGAGAGAGTGGTCGCCGCGTCCTCGAGCCGCCCCAGGTCGGCAAGCGCGATCCCCCTTCTCGACCAGGCCTCGGCAAGGCCGGGGTCGAGCTCGGTTGCCCGCCCGAACTCCTTCTCGGCAGGGGCCTTCTGCCCGGTGCCGGCGAGGGCGAGGCCGAGCCGGTGGTGTGCGAGCGCGTTCCCCGGGTCGAGATCCACCGCCCGGGCGAGCGCCTCCGCCGCCTCCCCGGCCCTCCCGAGGCCAAGGAGCGCGCTGCCCCGGTCGAACCAGGCCTCTGCACGGTCCGGCTCGAGCCGGTTCGCCTCCGCATAGGCGGATACCGCCTCGTCGGTCTGCCCGAGGGCGGCGAGGGCCGCACCCCGCCGGTACCACGCCTCGCCCATGAGCGGGTCGAGCTCCAGCGCCCGCTGGAAGGCCTTCTCCGCCTCCCCGAACCGCTCGAGGTCGAGGAGGAGGAGCCCCTTCCCGAACCAGGCATCACGGCTCGCGGCATCGAACCGGGTGGACTTCTCCATGCAGGCGAGGGCCTCCTCCCGCCTCCCCTGACGGTGGAGGAGGACCCCCTTCTGGTACCAGGCCCGCGCATGGCTCGGGTCGATGGTGAGGGTATGGTCGAGGTCCCTCACCGCCTCCTGGAGCTTCCCGGTCTCGGCGAGGGCGAGCCCCCGCTGGAACCAGCCCATCGAGAGCTGCGGTTCCAGGGTCACGGCATGGCCGAAGGACTCCACCGCGTCGGCAAACCTGCCCAGGCCGGCGAGGGCGATGCCGCGGCGGTACCAGGACCCGAAGTGGTCCCCCTCGAGGGCCAGGTTCCGGTCAAAGGACTCGACCGCGGGGGCGAAGTCCTGGAGCTCCATCAGGGCGAGGCCGCGATTGTACCAGATCACTCCCAGGTTCTTCTCGATGGCGAGGGTCCGGTCAAAGGACTCGACCGCCTCCCGGTACCTGCCGAGCTCCCGCAGGCAGAGCCCCCGGTTATACCAACCGTTGGCATTCTGCGGGTCGCCCTCCAGCGACCGGTCGAGCATTTCCACCGCCTCCCCGTACCGGCCCATGGCTTTGAGGGCAAGTCCCTTGATGCCAAGGGTATTCGGGTCCTCGGCAGGGACCGAGAGCGCCTGGGACAGGGAAGCCACCGCCTCCTCGTTCTTCCCGAGCTCGGCGAGGGCGAGGCCCCGGGTGTACCATGCCCGGGCATGTTCCGGCTCGAGCTGGAGGGCCATATCGAGGGCTTTCACCGTCTCGGCGTACCGCTCGAGCTCCATGCAGGCGAGCCCCTTCGAGTACCATGCGCCGGCCTGCTGCGGGTCGATCTCGAGAGACCTGTCCAGGGCCTCGACGGCCTCGCCGTACCGTTCGAGGTCGATGAGGGCGAGGCCCTTTGAGTACCAAGCCCCGGCATGGAGGTGGTCGATCCCGATGGCCTGCTCGAAGGCCTCGAGGGCAGCGGGGAACCGCTTCATCTCCCGCAGCACGAGGCCGCGGGAATAGAAGGCCCCGGCGTTCCGTGGCTCACGCTCGATGGCATGGTCGAATGCCCCGAGGGCGGGAGCATAACGCCCCAGCGCCATGAGGGCGAGGCCCTTCGAGTGCCAGGCCGCGGCATGGCCGGGGTCGATCTCGAGCGCTTTATCGAAGGCCGCGATGGCATCCGCCTGTTTCCCGAGGTCGAGGAGGGCAAGGCCCTTCGAGTGCCATGCGGCGGCGTTTTTCGGCCGGATCTCCAGCGCACGGTCGAGGGACCCGATGGCCTCCTCCGATCTCCCGAGGTCGATGAGGGCGATGCCCCGGGCGAACCAGGCATCAGCATCGTCGGGCATCGCCTCGAGCAGCCGGTCGAATGCCCCGAGGGCCTCCTCGGGATTCCCGAGCGAGAGGAGGGCGAGGCCCTTTGCCGAAAGAGCCGCGGCATTGCCCGGCTCGATCCCGAGGAGGTGGTCGAAGGTCTTCACCGCCTCCTCGTACTTCCTCTGGTCCCGCTGGACCTGCCCGAGGGAGAGCCAGGCGCCCGTGTGCCGCTCGTCCATCTCGAGGACCTTTCCGAAGGCCGAGGCTGCCTCCTTCTGCCGGCCCAGTCTCTGGAGGGCGAGGCCCTGCTGGTACCAGGCATGGAGGTTGCGGGGGTCAATCTGGAGGGCAAAGGAATAATAGCGGACCCGCTTTTCGGGGTCCTTCTCATGGTACCCGAGGTCGCGCCACTCCTCGGCCGTCTTCCCTCCTATCTTCCTCTCCCGCGGCCCGTCCATTCCCTCACCCGGCAGGATGGCCTTCCCTCACCATGCCGGCCGGCTAAAATGTCTCTTTATATATATCGGGAAAATTGGTTTAAATCTTTACTGGCCCGCTCCCGGCAGGAGCTCCGGCCCGCGCACGGGTTATCCGAAGGAAACGGGCAGTTGCCCGGGGTGAATGAGCTCCTGCGGCCATCGGTGACCTCACGCCGCCGATCCGGACTCGTACATGGTTCCCGCGACGAATCCGGCCGGGATACCGCTCCGGTGCCATCAGCCGATCCGGAAGGACCTCATCGAGACCGAGGCGTTCTGGAAGCCTTCGTGGGTGAACCGTACCTCCTCCCCCTCTTCCTGGAGGGCGATGGCGTAGATCATCGGGAGGTAGTGGTCAAGGGTTGGGACGGCGAGGGAAGCGGTCTCTCCCATCGACAGGTAATCTACAAGCCCGCGGTGGTCACCGGCGAGGAGGCGGGACCGCATCGCCTCGTCGGCCGCGACCGCCCATTCATGCGGGGACGCGTCCATGTCCGCGAAGTCGACGAGGTCGAGGTTATGCACCATGTTCCCGCTCCCGATCACGAGGATGCCCTCGTCCCGGAGGGGACGGAGCCTCCTCGCGAGCTTGTAATGGTACGATACCTGCTTCGGGTGCCAGTCATTGAAGGAGTAGTCGAGGCTCATCTCGAAGACCGGGATATCGGCCGCCGGGAACAGGTGCCTGAGCACGGAATAGGAGGCATGGTCGAGGCCCCATGCCTCGTCGCACCTGACGAGGCCCCTCGCGCCATCGAGTCCCGTGACCTGTCTTGCAGGGGCGGGCGCTCCCGGGCAGGGATACTTCACCTGGTAGAGCTTCTCAGGAAACCCGGAGAAATCGTAGATCATCCGGGGCCTGTCCATGCAGCCAACGAAGGTCCCGTGGGTGAGCCAGTGTGCCGAGATGACCATGATGGCCCTGGGCCTCGGGAGCGTGGGGCCGAGATGGTCAAGGCTCCTCGTGTAGCTGTTCGAGAGGACCATGTTCATGGGTGACCCGTGCCCGATGAAGAGCACGGGCATCCTCGCGCCGGCTGCCGGTTTCCCCGTGGCTTCCACCAGATCCACCGGGATAGGATAAACCGGGACCTATATGTAATTTTCCGGAGGCTCCGTTTCGTTACATCCGGGCCTTTTCACAGACGTCCCGGGCAAACGCTTCGGCGTTCCGGAGATCCCCTGCATCCGGCCGGCCCTTGTTGATCCCCCCGAAATATTTCAGGAAGCTGTTCGTGTTCCATCCCGCACACCCGAATTCGCCAATCACGGGATACCCCTTCGCCTTCAGCTTCTCCCGGATCCCCGCGTGGTTGCTCTCAACAAAATTCCTGTCCGCGATCATGGACGGGGCCCCGTAGGTCGAGAAGAGGAATACCTTCGAACCCGCGGCGGGAGGCAGCCGGTCGGCCAGGTCGAGGACCGACGGGTGGAATGTCGCGCCGTAGATCCCCGAGCCGAGGCCGACGAGGTCATAGTCACCGATTTCTTCTGGTCTCACCTGCTGCGGCGTCCGAACCTGGGCATCAAGCACCCGTGCGATCGCATGAGCGAGCTTCCCGGTATTCCTGTGATGGTATGAGAAGACGATAACCAGGGACTTCACCGGCTGCAGATCCGGAGTCACAGAAATGAGACTGGAGCGACGAGTATTTCAGCCTTTCGCGGCGCCGGATCAGACGCTGCAGTGACCGGTTTTCACAATCTGAAACACCGCGATATACTTATCACCCCCGGCAGGGTAGCCCGTTCATCAGGTGAAGGACCATGGGAAAGGTACAGGTCGGGCTTGCAAAAGACGTCGCCCCGGGGACCATGAAGGGATTCAAGGCCGAGGGAAAGGGAGTTCTCGTGTCGAACATCGGGGGTTCCTACTATGCCATCGGCGACAAGTGCACCCACCGGGGCTGCACCGTCTCGAAGGGGAAGATGGAAGGGGAGGTGGTTACCTGCCCCTGCCATGGATCGAGGTTCAACCTGAAGACAGGTGCCGTCGTGAGAGGGCCGGCGGCCGAGCCCGAGCCGTCCTACCCGGTGAAGGTGGAGGGCGACGGGTTATGGGTCGAGGTGTAACCACGGGAACCACTGGAGGGCCCCCGGGGCTCGCAGGGGAAACGTGACCATGACAAAACAATACCGTGGGAAACCGGCGCAGGAATACCGTCGGAAACAGGAAGCCCTGCCAACCGGCCGCCCCGGTGAATCCGTGAAATGGAAGGACATCAGGACGAGAAGGCCTGCCCCCGGCCGGCTGTACCTCTCGCTCGTGCTCGTCGTCCTCCTCTTCGTGGCAGCCTCCCCTGCGGCGGCCCACTCGATGGCCGGCGGGGTGGACCACCCGAACGGCATCGACGACCTCTGGCCGATCCACGCGGCGCTGATGGTCGGGGGTGTCGGGAGCTTTTTCGCCGCGGCAGGGATCGTGCGGTTCGGCCGTAAGACCCGGTGGTGGTACAAGGTCCACCCGCCCGTCGCCCTCGCGGGGGCGGCCCTTTCCATCGGGGCCATCGCGGTCGCCGTGCTGATGGTCGCTAACTCCGAACAGCCGCACCTGCAGTTTTTCCACGGGTGGCTGGGAACGGCCACCATTATCGTGATCCTTGCAACCCCCTCGATCATGCTCCTCAGGATGAGGATCGCGAAGAGAGGTGTATCACCGTTTACCATTCACCGATGGTCGGGCTACACGGCGATATCGCTGATGGCGGCGAACGTGCTCCTCGGGCTCTCGATGATGCACGTGATCTGAAAATCCATTCTGAACGTAAGTTCCGCAAAAAACGAGTGCCTCAGCCCGGATTTGAACCGGGGACAACCAGATCTTCAGTCTGGCGCTCTCCCAAGCTGAGCTACTAAGGCAGCGACCATACGTATCTTGCGTATGAATATTAAATCATCTGGTTTTTCCTGAAGGGATACTGTTGCCGGCTGCGCGGGGTGGTCAGCTCTTATATAAGGTGCCGGCCCACGCTCTACCGATGTCCGGGCAGGGGATCTCGGGGAAGTTCACGGGAGAGGCGCTGAAGGCAGCCCTGGCCGGGAGGAAAGGGAAGGTGGTGCACCTCACCCATAACGACCTCGACGCTGCAGGATGCGACGCGATCCACCGCCGGAAGTACGGCGAGGTGTTCACCATCTGGGCCTCGGTCGGGAACTTCCCGTTCATCCTCGCGGCGGTCTCGGAGGTAAGGGGGCGGGGGGACCTCCTCTCCATCACCGACCTCGGGTACCAGCCGGGCATCGAGCGGTGGCTGAAGAGAGCGGGCAATGCCGGCTGGAAGATCGAGTGGAGGGACCATCACCGGTGGGAGGACCGGGAGACTGCCATCGTGAGACCACTTGCAGGCCTCCTTACCATCGATACCGGCACGTGTGCGACGGGTATCGTGGCGCGGGATCTCGCTGCCGGGGACGAACGGGCCGCCGAGATCGCCACGGTGGTCTGCGACTACGACCTCTGGCTGAACAGGGACCCGAGGAGCACGGCCCTCGGCCGGATCCTCACGAAACCGGGCCTGCGGGAGTACGTCAGGGACCGGCTCGTCGAAGGGGTGTTCACCGACCAGCACATCGGGGAGGAGTACAACCGGATCGTCCACGAAATGGAGCGGGACATCAGGAAGAGCATCCGGCATGCGAAGATTCTCGGGAATAAGTTCCGCATCGTCTTCGTACCACTCTACGGGTACCCGAGCGATACCGCGGCGCAGGTGAGGCAGGCCTTCAGGTCCGATATCGAGGTGATAGTCTCGCCGACCGGACGGTTCTCCATCAGGTCAGTCCCGGCGATCAGCCACCTCATTGCCAGGAAGTTCGGCGGAGGGGGCCATCCCCATGCCTCGGGAGGGAGCTTCGACTTCACGCTCCTCGACCGGATCGCCTTCCTCCTCGTGAAAAGGAGTCACCATTTCGACGATCTCGTATCGGTCGCCGAGTCTATCGGGGAATAACCGCTCTTTCGACCAGGTCTTCCCAGTACTTCCGGCAGTCTTTCTCGCCTTCCCTGCAGTAGCCCCCGAGCGAGAGCCGGCCGGGATCTAGGTGTTCCAGCGCGGCGAGGAGGTCCACCTCCATTCCATCGAGGACGGAGAGGGAACGCAGGTCATACTCGTCGAGGAGATCGAACGCCGCCGGGAGGAGCCCACCGGGGACTGCGGCTGAAGTCTGCTGTTCGAGAAGGGAGGGGAGGTTCTCCCGGGCCAGGCCGGGATAGAAGAAGAAGGTCTTTGGGCCGGCGAGGTGCTCCAGTTCCCCTTCATAGACCTTTTCTCCGATCAGCACATGGCCGCCGGCGCCCGCGTCCCGCATCGCCCGGAAGATCTGCCGGTAGACCCCGCAGATCCCCTCGCAGAACTCATCCCGGTCATGGAAGTACCTGTCATGGATACCGAGGAGGTGCGGGCAGGGGACGGCGAACCAGAGTGCCCTTTTCTGCATGGTGCCCCACCGCGCGTCTTCCTCGACGAGAGCCGGCTGCACGGACGGCTCCGCGGTGAGGGTATCCCCGGTGATTCCCGAAATGGTCTCGAGCACCCGGCCGCGACAGATGAGCCCGCCGGTGCAGGGCCGGTCCACGCCCCCCTGGGGCTCGAGGGATCTTTCGAGGAGGTACGAGGTGAGGTCCCCCGCGGCCCCCTTCCTCTCCCTCACCCACCTGGCCAGTTCCTCCACGGACGGCCCGGGCACCTCCGAGCCAAAGGACCTGACCTCCACCCTCCTTGTTCCCGCCATGCCCTGTATCCTATTTATAGCGAGGAGCATCAAAAAGCATAGAGATGAGCGATGGACCCATTCTCGTAACCTGCGGGCTCCCTTACACGAACGGTCCGTGCCACCTCGGCCACCTGCGGACCTACGTCCCCGCCGATTTCTACGTCCGGTTCCTCCGCCGGAGGGGTGAGGAGGTCGTCTTCGTCTGCGGGTCGGACAACCACGGCACTCCCATCGTGGTCATGGCCGAGGACCAGGGGGTCTCGCCGAGGGAACTCTCCACCCGGTACCACGAGCACTTCGCCCACATCTTCCGGCGGATGGGCATCCTCTTCGATCACTTCGGGATGACCGACGGGGAGACGAACCACCGCCGGACCAGGTCCATCGTGAACGCGCTCAAGGAGAACGGGTACATCTACTCGAAGGTGGTCGAACAGAGCTATTGCCCGAAGTGCAGGCGGTTCCTGCCCGACCGGTACGTCGAGGGCATCTGCCCGTACTGCGATACCCCGGCCCGCGGGGACGAGTGCGACCAGGGCTGCGGGAGGCACCTCGAGCCGGGCGAGATCAAGAAGCCCCGGTGCCTCGTCTGCGGGACCGACGCCGAGCTCCGTGAGCAGGAGCATTTCTTTTTCCGTCTCTCGGAGTTCGCGGAGTTCCTGGAGAAGTACCTGCCTGACCTCGAGGGGACCACGAATGCACGGAACTATGCCCTCGGCTGGGTGAAGGAGGGCCTGCGGGACTGGAACATCACCCGCACGCTCGACTGGGGAGTGAAGTTCCCGGGGCATGACGACCTGGTGGTGTACGTCTGGGTCGATGCCCCCATCGGGTACATTTCCTTCACCGAGGAGTGGGCACGGTCGAGGGGACTCGACTGGAAACGGTACTGGTGCGGGAAGAACAGGGTCACCCACTTCATCGGGAGCGACATCATTTACCACCACTGCATCTTCTGGCCCGCCCTCCTCACGGGCGCCGGCTATTCCCCTCCCCATGCCGTGGTCGCGAGCGGGATGGTGAAGATCGACGACCAGAAGTTCTCCAAGTCCCGGGGATACGTCGTATGGACGGGCGAGGACTACCTTGACAAGGGCCTCCCGTCAGACTACCTGAGGTACTACCTCCTCTCGTACACGAACCACACGAAGGAGCTGAACTTCTCCTGGCAGGTCTTCTCCGAGCGGGTGAACAACGAGCTCGTGTCCACCCTCGGGAACTTCATCTACCGGAGCCTCTTCTTTGCCCACAAGTTCTTCGGCAGGGTACCCGACGGGCCCGTGGGTGCCGCGACGATGGAAGCCATCGAACGCTGCGTTGAGGACATGGACCGATCCGTGCGCGAGTTCGAGTTCAAGGGGGCGACGGATGCTCTCATGGCCCTCGCCGCGTACGGGAACACCTACATCCAGAACCAGGCGCCCTGGAAGCTCATCAAGACAGACCCGAAGGCCGCCGAAGGTGTCATCAAGGACTGCCTTCAGGTCGCCCAGGCTCTCGCCCTCCTCATGGAACCGGTCCTCCCCGACGCAGCGGGACGGGCCTGGAGGATGCTCGGGAACACGGACGAGATCGGGTCACGCCCCGTGTCGGACGCGACATCGCCGATCGCCCCGGTCCCCCTCCCCGAACCGGCCCCCCTGTTCGAAAAGCTCGAGGGAGACCGGATCCGGGAGCTGGAGGCGGTCCTGAAACAGCGGACCGAGAGGGCAAAGCAGGCGGCGCAGGAGAAGGACCTCGTGTCCATCGAGGAGTTCTCACGGATGGACCTCCGGGTGGGGAAGGTCCTCTCGGCCGAGGCGGTGAAGGGCTCGAAGAAGCTCCTGAAGCTGTCCGTCGATATCGGCGAGGAGAAACCCCGTCAGGTGGTTGCCGGCATGGCAGAGTTCTACCGGCCGGAGGAGATGGCTGGCCTCCTTGTCATCCTCGTGACGAACATGAAGCCGGCGAAGATATTCGGGATCGAGAGCAGGGGGATGATCCTCGCCGCCGGCGAGCAGGCGAGCCTCCTCGTCCCTCTCCGAGACGTCCCGCCAGGAACGAAGATACGGTGACGGGGATACCACGTGACACCGGGGAAATCGTGAGGTACCATGGATACGACGGAACCAAACGGGTCCCCTCCTGAAACATGGGTCCCCGGCAAGGATACTCTCAGGGCCTTCAGTGACGGCATATTCACCATCGCGATCACCCTCCTCGTCCTTGAAGTCAGGCTCCCCGACATCCCTTCCGCGGAGATAGATGCCCGGTTCCTCGAGAGCCTCGCGGCCATCGCGCCGAAGATGCTCGGCTTCACCCTGAGCTTCTTCATCATCGCCATGTACTGGCTGTCCTACCACCGGATATTCCGGTTCATCCGGGAGCCTGACCGGGTCCTCGTCGGGGAGAACATCCTGTTCCTCTTCTTTATCGTCCTTATGCCCTTCCCCACGTACCTCATCGGCCTGTACGGGGCCCACCAGCCCGTCGTGATGTTTTATGCGGCGAACGTCGCGGCCACGAGCGCGATCCTCGCGCTGATGTGGAGGCATGCCTCGACCGGCCACCTCCTCGTCGACCCCGGCCTCGAGGACTCCGTAATTCGTTTCCTCTGGGTAAGGAGCCTGATCCCTGCCGGGATGTTCCTCCTGTCCATCGTCGTCGCGGTCTTCAGCCCCGTCATCGCGATGGCCGTGTGGGTGCTGAATTTCGTCGCGGTGCTCGGTGTCACCCGGTTCTACTCATCCCGCCCAGTGAAAAAACCTGGACTGCCATGAAACCGGAGGGTTCACGGGCCCGCCGGGCTGCCCGGCATCCTGCCTGTTTCGATTAGCGCCTTTAACCCCTCGAGCACCATCTTCCAGTTCCCCTCCGAGTGGACCTTCTCCTCCTCCGAGAGGTTATTGTCCTGGGTAACCGTGACGAGGGTGCCGTCCTGGTCCGGGATGAGGTCGTACCTGACGACCTTGTAGTTCTCCGGTGTGTCGGCAAGCCCCGACATGCTGCTCCAGTAGGTGGTCTCGAGCAGCTTCCCCGGCTCTGACCGGAGGACCACCCCCTTGTCCTCGTAGGATTTCCCCTGGTAGGTACCCCGCCACGTGATCGGGCTCCCGGTTTCCCAGTCCGAGATTGCCTGGGTGCCAAAGAGGTACTGCCTGATTTTCTCCGGATCGGTGAGGGCGTCCCAGACCATTTCCGGGGAGGCCCTGATGAATATGGACTGCCTGGCGACAAGACCGGTCATGAACTGAATTTTCCCCCGGAAACCCGGGATCCCCGGGGATGATAATCCTTGGGGCGGGTGGCAGATTCCGTAAGATGCATGCCGGCGCCAGGGCCCGACGGTCGTCGGTAAAACGGAGACGGGCCTGGGGGGATTCGAACCCCCGGCATCCGGGTTAGAAGCCCGGCGCTATGTCCTGGCTAAGCCACAAGCCCTGCGAGTAAATTGCGCCTTCATGCGTATTTAAGGCTCGGAGAAAAGGGGAACGGGAGATCAGTGGGCATGGAAGCAGGTGGTCTTCACCGCCTCGATGAGGACCGGCCGCCCCATGCCCCGGCTCTCCACCTGCTTCACCGACGATGTGCCGCAGAACCGGACCTGGATCCGGGCGGCCATCCGCTCCCGCTCCTCGAAGTACATCGGGTTGCTGAACTCGATGGAGTGCTTCATGGAGATGGCGAGGGAGTTCACCTCGACCATGATCCCGCCGTCGCCCGGCCCGAGGTCGGCGCAGTCGATGGTGGTCATGAACACGTGATCGCCTGCCTTTACCCCGGTCAGGGTAAAGACGTTGTGGGCCGAGGAGAGCTCCACGGTCCTCGGCTTCCCCCGCTTCAGCTCGTCGATGATGGCAGGGGAGATACCGGTCAGCGCTGCGAAGGACATCCGCCCTCACCCGTACATCGGGA